>Ga0100395_1004245_pt1 | contig 10298 bp, 8 predicted proteins | sample CryGeymeta201519_FD_81542 | JGI IMG/M metagenome (GOLD analysis project Ga0100395, IMG submission 81542) | Groundwater microbial communities from Crystal Geyser aquifers in Utah, USA - Crystal Geyser metaG 2015-19 | ecosystem: Environmental > Aquatic > Deep subsurface > Groundwater | place: USA... | reverse complement strand
GCGGATACCCTGAGCGAATCCTGAGCTTGTCGAAGGAGAGTCGAAGGGTAATGCTTCGGCGGATTTCGCTCGCCGAAGAATTTGAGGATACCACGGGCGTAAGCCCGTGGAGCTTCATATTATTGTGAAGTCTCAGTATCTATGCAAAAACACATTTAAGTTGTTTCCGAATAGTTTCTTGAGATTATTGCCAAACTTTCATAAAATAGTATATAGTATGAAAAATATTGAACTTCCACCGATTATAAAAGCACTGCGTCCCAACCAATGGATTAAAAACCTTATCCTTTATTCGGCAATAATTTTTAACGGTAAACTTTTTGATCCTTCTTATTTCCTGCTTACCAGTATCGGTTTTGTTATTTTTAGCGCTCTATCCTCATCGTCATATTTATTTAATGATATTATAGATCTGAAGTTTGATAAACTTCATCCGATCAAAAAAAAGCGGCCTCTGGCAGCAGGACTCATTCAACTAAATCATGCGGCAGAAATGGCATATCTTCTAACATTTTTTGGTCTTATAGCTGCCCTTTTTATCTCCGTAAATTTTTTATTTGTTGCAGCAACCTTCGTCCTTATCCACATACTGTATTCTCTTTCATTTAAAAAATACGCAGTGTTGGATATATTTGGTATTGCTTTTTCTTTCATATTGAGAGCTTATGCAGGAGAAGTACTGACTTCCTATCACCTCCCCTTTTGGCTTTTTATGACTATCATGTTTGTAGCTCTTTTTGTAGCTACTACGAAAAGACACGCAGAATTATTACATAAAGGCACACTGACAAGACCTACCCTATATCAATATAGGGAAAGACTCTTGGATTCCTATACTTCTATGTTTGGTTCTGCTTCAATTCTCGCCTATTCTTTGTTTACATTTCTTGAGGAGCCGCCGCAATTTAACGCACCGATAAAACAATTTCTGATAAATGTATTACCAGGCGCTATTGATCGGAAATGGATGATTATATCTATACCTTTTATGGTCTATGGTCTGATGCGTTACGCACAGGTTGCCTATGAAGGTGCAGAAGCGGAACAACCTGAGAAAATTGTAACCAAAGACGTACCTTTAATTGTGGCTATTTTAGGATGGGGCATAACAATGATTATGATACTTTATATCCTCTAGAATTTTTCATGAATTATTTTGTTATTCTAACCATCTTACTCAGATTTGCAATCCAAAAGGTTGCAATAGCTGATTAGATGGATATATGCTGGAAAAACTTATTTTAACCTTAAGTTTTTTCAGCATCTCACCCTGAAATGAAAAATATGAAATACAATTCTAGCAAGCTTGTCTTTGTTGTTATCCTTATTATCGCTTCATTGTTAAGATTTTATAATCTGCTGCATGACTCGCCGTATTTTTTTAATCCGGATGAAAGAAATATGGCCATTGCCATATCCCGCTTCCGTCTACCAAAAGATTTTACCAAAATACCCTCATGCCTAATAAGGGAAGCATCCCGCATCAATATTAAACAACAGGATTCTTCAACACCACCCGAGGAAGACAAATGTAACTTAAACCCTCATTTCTTTTCTTACGGCCAATTCCCTTTATATCTGGCATATATCAGTGATCAGACGGTAAAGAAAGTATCTTCCTTATTTCTCTTTTTGGTACCTTCCCCAACCGTCAAAACCAGTTTAGAAACTGACTTCCCTTCTGCAATTTTCTGGTTAAGGTTTTATAGTTCTTTGTCTTCAACCCTAATTGTGTGGATTGTATATAAAATTACCGAAAAATTAACAAGGTCCAACTTTTTTTCGCTTCTTGCTTCTTTATTGACAGCATTTACACCAGGTTTGATTCAAGCAGCTCATTTCGGAACAACAGAATCTTTGCTTACATTTTTCTTTGTAAGCTCCGTATATTTCGCATTTAATTTTTTTGAAAAAACAAAGACACTATCAGCAATGAAATTCGTTAAAACAAAAATTATAGATATATTAATAATTTCGGTAATTATCGGTTTATCTTTTGGTACCAAGTTTACCGGCATTATGTTTATGGCTCCCCCTTTTATTGCTCTACTTATTAAGGTGTTTAATCCTGACCATAAAAAAAACTGGTTAAAATGGACCGCGGTTTATACTTCAATCGCCTTATTCATCGCTCTTTTTAGCCTGGTAATTACTATATTATCTTCACCTTATAATCTGATTGAATATCCCAGTTTTATTAGTGCGGTATTTGGATATGAGAAAGATGTTGCTACAGGCAGATACGAAGCATTTTATACCAGACAATTTATCAATACCACCCCTGTCCTTTTCCAAATAAATAAAATTTTCCCTTACACGCTTGGCTTACCTATTTTAATCACCGGATCATTAGGACTTCTACTCTTAAACCTGCAACTTATTATGTCTTTTGCGCGATTTATCCATCAGATAGTCCGAAGGTTAATAAAAAGTAGAAGGAATAAAAAGATACGAATTGTAATCCTTAACTCTGAATTAATATCTCTTGTTATTATTCCCTCAATATTGATCTATTTTGTTCCAAATGCTTTTCTTTACGCCAAATGGACAAGGTTTATGACGCCGCTATTGCCTTTTTTCAGCATCTTTGCTGCTTTTGCCTTATTCCAAATTTATCTGCCTTTCAGATCAAATGAGAATGATAGTCAGGAATACTATAGAAGATCAGAAATATTTTCTTCCAAATTTAAATTTTACATTCTGGCTTTTGCATTTTGCACTCCGGCAATCCTGCCCGGTATCGCTTATATGTCTATTTATGTAAACCAAGACAGTAGAGTCCAATCTTCATACGCTATCTATAAGGAAATCCCGAATAATTCATATATACTTTCTGAAACCGCAAATGTAATTGATATTCCTGTGGGAATCCCGAATATGAACATTCCTCCAAGGAACTATACTGTTATCTCATTTGACTTTTATAATCTTGATGAAGTACCCTCTCTTTTCAATGACCTTACCATGCATCTTGAAAAAGCTGATTACATATTAATCCCATCAAGAAGGATATTCGCAAATTATTTGTTATTTCCGAGAAAGTTTCCACTGGTCACAAAATATTATCAATTGTTGTTTTCCGGCCAGTTAGGATTTGCTAAAATTGATGAAATATCCTCATTTCCCCAAATATCTCTGGGTAACTTAAAATGGGAATTCCCGGATGAAAACGCCGAGGAAACATGGACTGTTTTTGATCATCCTGTTATTAGAATTTATAAAAAAACTAAGTCGCTTACTAGAAATGATTACCGCAATTTGCTTCTTTCAAATTCAACAAAGTAATAAGCTTCGTCATGACCATTCGGATAATAAATAATTTTTTTGATATCTATATTTCTTCCCACCGCTTCATCCGGTCTGATAACATACAACATGTTACCTTCATAACAACTATCAATAGCTCTTGTCTCTATTTTATTGTAAGTATTTTTGGGGTCGTAAAAACGTAAGTATAAATTCGGTAGAAATGCAATTCTAGTTGTCAGGAATATCCTTTCATACTTATCATAATAATCAGACAAATTCCTAAATATATCCCTTACTCCATACTGCCAATTAGAATCGTCCGCAGCTTTTACATTGAGCTCATATGAATACAGAAAAAACATTTCCCAAGCCATAATAATACTAAGTATGACTGCCAGAATAAATTTTTTATCTATGGTATAGATTTTTACTATTTTCAAAGTTACATCAATACCATATATGATAAAAATATAATAAATTGGTAGAAGGTAAACCGAACGATAACTGTCAAATCCCCTTAAAGTCAGCGACGCCGGAATTATGGAAACAAAGAGACTAAAAATAATAAGAAGTCGGAAAAAGTTTTCCCTGGTTTTTTCATAACAAAAATAAGAAAAACCTACCAGCCAAAACGGAAACGTCACTAATAGTAAAAGAGAAGTACCGGTAATGCTATGGGTCAGAACACCATAATCCCAAGGTATATAAGTATTGCCAAAAAATAATATAGGATTAAAATGAGATAAAAGATTGCGTAGAAGACAGATAAATATCAAAGAACCGCATTTATTTAACTCCTGACTTCTATAAAAAAAAGAAGAATCTATAAAGTAGGAGAGAGACAAGAGAATAATCAGAATATTTAATAATACATACACTAATTTTATTTTCCCGGAATATTTTTTTCGTCTAAGCAAGAAATAGCCAAAAATCATCAAAATCGGTGCGATAATTTTTCCCGGGGCATATATGAAAAAAAGAATATCTAAAACTAGCGAAAGTATTATTGCATTCCAAAGATTTACCTCTTTCCGATAAATATAATCAATAAGATAAATTACTAAAGTAAAAAAGAATGCCGAGGCAGTAAATTCCATACCGATTCTAGAGGTAAGAAAAACCCAGGAAGTCACCGACCAGAAAAAAGCAGCAATATAAATTGATTTTTTAGAAACCCGTCTGTTTAATAATAAGTAAATAAGATATAAAAGTCCTATTGAGAAAAATACACTTGGTAGGCGTACTGCAAATTCTTTAAGTCCCAATATATATAGAAAAGGTGTAATTATATAGATAAATAAATGATGGTTTCTTATCTTTTCCCCCGGATTTAAAAAAAACCTAGGTAAAAATTCTCCATTTGAACTGTAACCCCCAGTCTGAAGTAAAGAATATGCCTCATAACCGTTAATCGCTTCATCGATAAAAAATCCGGGAGGGTTTTTCTCCAATCTATACGTAAATATGCAAAATGGGATAATAATAAATAAACTGACTAAGAGAAAATTTCTAAACATATATTTTTATCCGGAAACTAAAGTGATATGAATATACAAAATAATATTCTACCCAAACTAAAAACATTCTTATAATTGTTTTAATAATAGTATAGAATACAGATATATTTATTTCCGAACCCGAATGATTTAAATTTGAAGAAACGATGAAGAACCGACTCAATTATATAATAATTGCATGCATTTTTATGCTTGCTTCTTTTTTACGCTTGTATGGGGTCAATTGGGATCAGGGACAACACCTCCATCCTGACGAAAGATTCCTAACTATGGTTACAACAGGCATCTCCTGGCCTGAAAATATATTTGAATATTTGGACTCCTCTACTTCGCCTTTAAACCCTCATAACCGGGGGTTTGGATTTTTTGTATATGGCACCTTTCCGATTTTCTTCACCAAATATATTGCTGACCTACTGAAGATGGACGATTATGGAAATCTAACTTTTATAGGCAGACAACTTTCTGCCTTCATTGATTTAGGAACAGTATTACTGGTTTATCTAATAGCTAAACAAATAAATCCGAATCTCGGAACTCGAAACTCGGAACAATCCCAAAATTCAAATGACCTAAATTCCAAACGTTTCGAACTTTTGAATTTGTTTAGGATTTCGGATTTCGGATTTCGGATTTTCCCTTATATTGCTATGTTTCTTTATTCCTGTATGGTCCTGCCTATTCAGCTCTCTCATTTTTATGCTGTTGATACTTATCTTACCTTTTTCATAACTTTGTCTTTTTACCTGTTGATAAGAATAATCAATTATAAATTTATTCTTAATTCCAAATTCATAATTCTAAATTCTATCCTTGGTATTTCCTTTGGACTTGCTATAGCCAGTAAGATTTCTGCCATAATTTTTACCCCGATATTGCTTCTTGGCTTTGGTTATATCCTGTATAAATATAAAAATCTAAAGTTTGCCTTCTCTCTTGGTATTATCTTTATCCTAAGCGTATACTTTACTTTGCGATTATTCCTACCTTATCTTTTCGCCCAGGCCGACTTACTTAATCCATCATTAAATCCAAAAGTATTAGATAACTGGAAACAGCTTAAGTCTTTTGATGGTCCGGATACTTCTTTTCCTCCGGCACTTCAATGGATACCAACCAAACCTTATATTTATCCTTTTACTCATCTGATTTTCTGGGGGCTGGGTTTACCTTTGGGAATCTTATCCGTAACTGCCTTAATTTACTGTATTGTTTATATTGCAAAAACAATCCATAAAAAAACAAAAAACATCCTGAGAAATGACGTTTTTACACTTATTCTCATTATTCTGTTCATTATAATGCTTTTTGTCTATCAGGCAGGACAATTTGCCAAAGCCTCAAGATATCTGTATCCTTTTTATCCTTTTTTGGCTTTGCTTTCTGGATTGTTTGTAAATAATTTTATTATCTTTTTTCACAAAAGAGTTACTAAGCATATATATTTGTATTTTATTTTTGCCTTAATACTCTTTCTTGCTTATCCATTTTCTTTTTTCAGTACTTACTCCAGACTGCACTCCAGGCAACAAGCCTCACTATGGATCTATGAAAATATACTGCCGAACGCTACTATAGCAACAGAGCACTGGGACGATGGTTTACCTCTATTTCTGCCAAATGGAGATCCTAGAATATACAAAGGAGTACAATTGGCTTTATACGACCCTGATTCTCCTCAAAAATGGGAAAAAGTGGGACAGGAACTTGAAAAAACAGACTATATTATTCTCACCAGTAACAGGCTTTGGAGATCTCTTTCCGCTTTGCCCCAAAAATACCCCTACACCAGTAAATATTACCGGGCGTTATTCGACGGTTCCCTTGGATTTCAACAAATTGCAGTATTTTCCTCGTATCCTTGCCTTATACCGAAACTTTCAGAAAACCAGTATATTCCTCCTGAAACTACTGCTCTGGAACCCCCTCCTATCTCTTTTACCACCACCCCCTACTGTACTCTTGCGTTAAACGATGATGGGGCTGAAGAAAGTTTTACAGTCTATGACCATCCTAAGGTAATTATTTTTGAGAAAACCGGTCAATATTCTTTTAAAAAATTAAAATCCCTTATTGGCCTTAGTTACTAAATCATGTCCCAAATAATCGATCAGCAGCAAAAAGAGCATTTTGATAAGGAAAACAATCAATACGACTGGCGTAAAATCGCAAATCCGGCGCATGCGCAACTTCTTGAAATCAAGCATTTACTGAAATTTTTAGCTCTTTCTCCACCGAAAAAAATTCTTGATTTTGGTTGTGGTTCCGGTAGAATGACTATTCCTCTTATTCAGATGGGGTTTGATGTCTGCGGTTATGATATTTCCGAAAATTCCCTTGTAAACTTGAAATCTTATTATCTGAAAAATAGAAAGAGGAATTGGGGTAAACTTATAACCACAAATAAGTTGCCTAACGTTAAATTTGACGCAGTAATAGGAAGCGATATTCTACACCATGTTTCCATCCCTCATACCCTTCCCCGTCTTGCTGCTCTTCTTAGAAAAAAGGGGGTATTAGTATTTTCAGAACCAAATCCTTTTCATCTTCCCTGGTATTTATTTATCCTGATTAACCTTTCCTGGAGCGTGGAAAAAGGGATTCTTCTATGCAGCATTCCTAATTTAAAAAAACAACTTACCAAAGCAGGACTAACTAACTTCTCTTTTTCCGGACACGGACTATTTCCTACCAGATTATTTAATTTTTCCTCCATGCTATCTGACTGGAATGCTTTTTCACTCTCCGAATTGCCTATTTTGAAATATCTTGCCTTTAGATATATTATCAAAGCATATAAACAATAGATATATATGAAATTGTCCATAATCATTCCCGCCTATAACGAAGAAAATACAATTTCAGAGGTCTTAGCAAGAGTTAACCAGGTAAAACTACCCTGCAAAAAGGAAGTCATCATTGTCAATGACGGTTCCTGCGACAGCACCAAAAACAAGATAGACAAACTTAAAAAATCAGGCAACAACATAAAGATTATTTCCCATCTTAAAAATAAAGGCAAGGGTGCGGCAATAATAACCGGCATCAAACATGCCACGGGTGACTATATCCTCATCCAGGATGCTGATTTGGAATACAACCCTGAAGAAATTCCTCTTCTTTTAAAACCAATTCTATCCAAGCCTACAACCAATATTGCTGTCTACGGATCCAGGTTTATGAATAATAAAGTGAATATTCCTACCCTGTATCTTTGGGGAAATAAGATCTTAACCACAGTTACAAATTTATTATATGCTACGAAACTCACCGATATGGAAACCTGCTATAAACTCATCCCGGCATCGGTAATGAGAAAGATGAAATTAACCTGCCGCAGCTTCGATATAGAACCTGAAATCACCATAAATCTCATTAAGAATAATATTCCGATTGTCGAAGTGCCAATTTCCTATAAAAGCCGGACTCATAAAGCCGGCAAGAAGATTACATTTAAGGATGCGTTTGGTGCGATCAAAACGCTTCTCTCTAACCGATTTTTCTAGTAATTTAATTGTTGTTTATCGGATTGGCTTATTTCTATTGAAAGATGAATCGAATAGCTTTTGCCTTCTCAATTATTTTAGGTGTTTATATTGACTGGAATATCTTCCGAAATCATTATTCTCCTCTTCTAATATATTGGTGGCTGGCAGTAATCTTTTTCCTTATCGTCTCTATTTGGAAAGAAATTAAGTTTAAAAGCATCTTAAGGAGATTTACTAAGAAAAAAATATTATTAATTCTTCTATTGATCCTTCCAATAATAGTCAGAGTGGCGAACTATAATCCTGACAGAATGCATCCGGATGAAATAATCACTGCATATTTTTCTGCCAAGGATGATCTTTTTTTCAGCAATTTTTTTGCCGGTATCCCCAGGGATAAAACCCAATGGGTCTCCCAATTCCCTACGCCATTTTTTGCTCTTCAGAAAATCTTTTTTTCTGTCTTTGGAGAAAGTTTCCTCACTGTCCGTTTATCAATCTTACCCTATGTTTTTATTACTATATTAATGTTATATTTGACCGTCAGGAAAATATTTGATGAAAAAACTGCCTATATCTCTGTCATCTTCTACTCTTTTCTTTCTATAAGCCTTTTTCTGGAAACTTTGGGGCTTATGTTTGTCAGCAGCACCGCAATTTTCATGATTTTTTTATATTTTGCTTTCTGTTACTTAAGAAATTTCTCATCTTGTTTTGCTGTGCTTATCGGGATAACCGCCGGCTTTTGTTATTTATTTTATATAACCTCGTATATTGCACTGCCTATTCTGGTCTTAATATTTATAATCGCCTTCATAAAAAAGAGAAAACTGCATGTATTACAAAATTTTATTATATCCATCCTGTCCATGTTTATTGTACTTAGTCCTTTCTTAATCAATGCGCTTAAGTTTGAAAATTATTTCGTCTCCAGGATAAACCAGGTATCACTTCTTACAGGATCATGGTCAGGCTCACCGGAAAGAATCCAAAAAGGGGAAAAACCGATAAATATTATAAAGGAAAATCTAATTACATCCTATCGGTCGCTTTATTTTAAGGATATCGGAGGTCATGGAGGTTATAACTTTGGACATCTTGCTTTCTTCGAAAAATATTCTTTCTATCTATTCACCAGCGGTTTTGTACTTAGTCTATTTTTCTTATTTACTAAAATAGAAATATTTTTCATTTATATCCTGCTACTGCTATCTTTTCTGACAATGGCATTATCCACTCCACCACCTGCTTTTCATCGTCTTACCCTTGCTTTTCCGTTTATTGCCATCGTATCTTCAGTTCCTTTTTTCTTAATGATGAAATTAAGAATACCATCATATGTTAAATATACTTTGGTAATTTTATTATTAAGTATTTATATTTATAACAATCAAAAATATTTTATCAGATCGATAAAAGACGACCAGAATTTTGAGGATTTCAAAATAGCGGAATATATCCTTAAAAACTACCCCAAAAGAAATATTTATGTTGCTTCTTTCCCGGGATTTGGTTTTGAAAAATTATATTATTTCTATTCGGGAGGAAAAGTGAAAAACAGGATAAGTACAGCCTATCATGATTATTACCTGGCAAATTTCAATCCGAATGAGAAATACGTTTATGTCATTATTTTCCCGAACGACTTCAACAGCAAGTTCGCTGCCTTAGACAACCAGGGCAGGATTATTGAATTTGGCAGTGTTTTCAGTTTATTTGTAAATTAGAGTTTTCCAAATATGAAAATATTTCTTTATTTCCTCTCTTTCGTATCAACTATCACTGTTAGTGTTTTTATTTATATAGATAAATATTCTCCTCTTTTAATTTATTGGTGGGGAGCTTCAATAATATTTCTAATCCTTTCGGCTTTGCTTGATAAAAAAATAAAAATAAAACATCTATCCCATTTTCTATCAAAAAAAAAGGCTTAATAGTACTTTTGTGTTGGTAATTCCAACTTTCTAGTATTTCCTCTGGGATAGTATTTTCCGGTTGTAAAAATAGATAAACCACTTAATAAAGGGCTGTATTCTTTCCCGTT
>Ga0100395_1004238_pt1 | contig 10306 bp, 9 predicted proteins | sample CryGeymeta201519_FD_81542 | JGI IMG/M metagenome (GOLD analysis project Ga0100395, IMG submission 81542) | Groundwater microbial communities from Crystal Geyser aquifers in Utah, USA - Crystal Geyser metaG 2015-19 | ecosystem: Environmental > Aquatic > Deep subsurface > Groundwater | place: USA... | reverse complement strand
GAACCGCGGAAACCCCTGAGCGTAGCAGAGCGCGTCGCCTTGGAAGAGACTTTTACCCAGGCCGGACATTTGCTCAAACGTGACGCCTTTCGCTGGACGGCTCTGCTCGATCAGATGGAAGAATTAGTGCCCACGGGGGTCAGCCTCGCCGGCTTTCGCCCCGATTATGCCAAGAATCGTCTGGCGATGACGGGGCGCGCCCGCGGTCTTAAAGAGATGCGGGTTTTTCTCGACCGTTTGCTCAAGGATCAAGGTTTTGAACGGGTTTTTTTGCAGAGTCATAGCCGGATTATGGTCAAGGATTACGCCGACCAGGAACGTCAGGCCATTGCTTTTGCTCTTGAAGTCGACGGGGTTTTCTAATGGCACCTGACTCGCGCTTAAATACCCTGTGGTTAGAAAACCGGGGCAAAGTTCTGGTGTTATCCGCCCTGATTCTGCTGTGCGCACTACTTTACGCCGGGCGGATTTTTTTCCTCGATCCCGATCTGGCAAGGGCAAAACAAAATGTGGGGCGTCTTGAAATTGAGCTGCGTCAACAGCAGCAGCGCATTGCCGATGGCGGCGGTGCCGATGTCGCCGGCCTGGCCGTCGAGCTGCAAAATTTTTATGCGCAGATTCCTCCACCTGAAGGCTTAGGCGAATTTATCGGCCAGCTCTATGCCCTGGCAACCGCTGCGGGTATTGATATTGCGCAGGTGAATTACGCCATCAAAAATCTCGAAGATCTGCCGCTGTTCGCCTATCAACTCAGTTTTGCTGTCAGTGGCGATTACCAACAATTGAAAAAATTCATTCACCTGCTTGAAAACTCGCCGTCATTGATCATTATCGATCAAATAACTCTCGACAGCGCCGGACAGAAAAATGCTGGGAGCGTCCGTTTGCAAATTCAGGTGCAAACTTTCTTTCGTGAGGCAACGTCATGATGACTTCGCGTCCCATGCAGTTGCTGTTGTTGGCGGTGATTCTGCTGTCCGCATACTTTGCCTGGCGAAACATGCCGCGGCTGGAGGTTCTCCCTGATCCTGAGACCCAGGCAATTTCCGCCCGCCAGGCAAGTCAGGGTTCCGCTGGTGGTCAGCGCCTTGATCTCAGCGGTGGCGAAGAGCGTTTATTCAAGCGTCCGCAACGCGATCTGTTTGCCGCCCTGTTTCCGGCCCCGCCCGCGCCCAAACCGGTTGCGGTGGTTGCGCCCCCGCGCCCCGTGGAGGTGCCGATCCCCGTCAGAATTGAGCCGCCACCTCCGCCCCCGCCCCCGGTGAGGACGGTCGCCCCCATGCCGGCATTTAAGCTGTTGGGTTCTTTGCGCAAGGCCGATGAAATAACCGCTTTTGTCAGTGTGGCCGGCGGGATTTACCTGCTCAAGCAGAATCAGGTTTTTGCGAGTGAATATCGGGTTGCCGAGCTCAATGAGCGCTCGATGACGATTGTGCGCACGGGCGATGCGGCTCAGGTGCAACTGGCCCTGCAGGATGATCTTGCCAACAAGCCTCTGGGAGCCGATTTTGGCAAGCCCGGCCCGCCACGGCGTGAGCCGGTACCCTTTATGCCACCGACCCCCGAGCCGGAAGCCCCGACGGAATCAGCGCCTCCGCCGTCGGCCGCTCAACCCTTTATTCGTACCCCGGCACTGCGGAGTCTCCCTTTCCAGTTGCCGACCAATGGAGAGGAAGCACCGACACAATGATGTTCGCACCCTTAACCGTCATCTCCCTGTTGCCCCCAAAAAGGTTCGTATGAATACGCAGCTTAAAAGAAAACGAGGCCCTTATTCGATGAACGAATATAGATATTTGCTGTGGATGCTGGTGTTATTGCTGGTCGGCTGTGCAACAACAAGCCCTTCCTTTCGTAAGGCGCAGGAACTTTATGCCGTCGGTCGATTTGACGAGGCGATTGTGGCCTATAGCGATGCGGTGCAAGAACGACCGGAAAAAGCCGAATACCGTATGCGTTTGCAACTGGCGCGCAATGCTGCGGCCCTTGAGCATGTGAAAAAAGGCGAAGATTTGCTTCGCAGCGGCGATTATAAGTCTGCGGCAAGTGAGTTTCGTCTTTCACAGCAACTCGACAACACCCTGACAACCAGCGCCGATGGCCTGCGTGAGGCCGAGCGCCGCAGCGAGGTTGCCGCCAAGCTGCTTGAGGCCGGGACACTGGTGCGCGATCGTCATTATAAACAAGCGCGGCGGCTTGTAGACGATGTTCTTCTGTTGATCCCCGGCTATGAACCCGCCCTGGCACTACGCGCTGAACTGGATAAACGTGCCGCTTCGGTGATTGACGGTATTGAGTTGGAAGTGACTTCGACCGAGCCGATTACTCTTAATTTCAAGGCGGCAAGCCTGACCGATGTCTTCGATATTTTGACCCAACTTTCGGGCATACGTTTTATCCTCGACGAGGAACTGCGCAAGCAAACCACCACCCTTTATCTCGAAGGTTCCTCCTTTGCTCAGGCCTTCGAGTTGCTGTTGCGCATGAATAAACTCGACAAGAAAATCCTCAATTCAAAAACAATTATTCTGTTTCCCAACTCCAAAGACAAACAGAAGCAGTTTGCCGATCAGGTGATTCAAACCTTTTACCTGTCGAATATTGACGCCAAAAAAGCGGTCAACCTGCTGCGCACCATGTTGCAGGTGCGTAAAATTTATGTCCACGAAGAGTTGAACGCCATCGTGCTGCGTGATTCGCCGGAAGTGATTCGCCTGGCGCAAAAAATTATTGAAGCCAACGATCGTTCAACGTCTGAAGTTGTTTTCGACCTTGAACTGGTCGAAGTCAGCCACACCAAGGATCTGGATGTCGGCACCAAGCTCACCAGTACCACCTTGAGTGCCGGCATTGTTGATTCTCAATCTTCGTCCCCCGGAAGCATATCGGGGGTCACCATTGTCGATAATCTGAAAAATCTTGATTTTATCTACAGCCTGCCTGCGGTTACTTTTAATCTTAAGAAACAGGCGGGTGATGCTGAAATTCTGGCGAGTCCCAAGATTCGGGTCAAGAATCAAGGCAAGGCCAAGGTACATATCGGCAGCCGCGAACCGGTGGTCACGGTAACCATCAATGGCGATCAAACCTCGGAAAATGTTCAATATGTCGATGTTGGGGTCAAGCTCGATATCGAACCGGTGGTGCAGCTTGATAATACCATTGTCACCAAGTTGGGTCTGGAAGTCAGCAATGTCTCTTCGCGCGAAACAACCTCCAATGGCACCGCGGTGCTGACCATTTCGACCACCAACGCCAATACGGATCTCATTCTCAAAGATGGTGAGCAGACGATTATCGGCGGACTGCTGCGCGACGACAAAAGCGATGTCCGGGTCGATATCCCGATTCTGAGTGATATTCCCCTGATTGGTCCCTTGTTCAGCAATTTTCAGAAATCTAAAATCAAACGCGAAATACTCTTGTCGATTACCCCCCATATTGTCCGGGCCGTGCGCTTGCCGGATGCTGAGGTGGCAAGCATCTGGTCGGGAGGCGAAGACGATTTGCGTGTCGGGCGTAACTTCGGCTCTTTTGCGGAAGACTATGTTGAAGGGCAGGGGCGCACCCCGGTTAAACCGCAACCTTCACTCGCCCCCCTGGATTCAACCCCTGACGCCGCAACCCTCAGGGACAATCTTGATGGCTTCCCTGACCCAGCCCCCGTACCCGGGAGTACAGACCCGACACCTGCGCCCCTGGGCGCTCCGCCGCAACTCGTGCAGCCACCTGCGTCAGCTCAGCCCTCAACCCAGGTAATGCCGATCGCGCCTGCGACCTCAGCGCTTGCCGAACCACCGGCCATGGGCGCGCCACCAACTGAGGCCCAGGCGGCAAATCCTGACGCGGTCGCGACCGCTGATACACCGGTTGCTGAAGTTGTCCTGCCACCGGCAGCAGTGTCCAGCGTTGTCGCCCAACCCCGGATTTTTATTGAGGGCGACAAACGGGTGTTGGTGGGAAAAACCTTGCGGGTGAGCCTGAAGGTGCAGGACGTTGAAAATCTTTTCAGTGCCCCCCTTTACGTGCGTTTCGATCCTCAACGGCTGGAATTTGTCACCGCCAGCGAAGGCTCATTTTTGAAACAGGATGGACAAGCCACGATTTTTACCAGCACTTTGATGGGCGACAGCGGTCGGTTGATTCTGGGTCTGAAACAGGGGGCCGATGGTCGTGGGGCTTCGGGTGACGGCGTGCTGGCCGAGCTTGAATTCAAGGCCCTTGAAGCCGGGAAATTATCCATCGCGCCCGAACGGATCAATTTTCGTACCCCGGCGGGCGAGCGGCTCCCGGTCAACAGCCGCGGGCTGGTAGTCGAGGTGGAATAGGTTTGTCGGCTGTGTTGCGCACACTGCGTGGTCAGCGGGGGCTGACCCTGATCGAAATGGTGATTACTCTGGCGATTCTGTCGGTGCTGGCAACCGCCGTTTTGCCCATGGCCGAAATGACGGTCAAGCGTACGCGCGAGATCGAGTTGCGGCGCTCCCTGCGCACCATCCGCACCGCGCTCGATGAATACAAAGCTGACTACGACCGCGCTGCCCTTGAAAAAAAAATCACCACGGCTATCAATGAAACCGGTTATCCCGAATCCCTGGACGCCTTGATTGAAGGAGACGACTGGGGTGGATTGTATGAATACAAACGCAAATATTTGCGGCGCATTCCCCGAGATCCCTTCGATGCGTATGACGAAGGCTGGGGGTTGCGTTCTTACGCCGATGAGGCCGATTCTACCGTTTGGGGTGGCGGCGATATTTACGATGTTTATTCCCAGAGTGAAAAAATTGGTCTTGACGGTACTCCTTATAACAGTTGGTAAGAGAAACGCATGAAATTTGTGCTTAAAAAAATCAGCGCCTGCCGGGGTTTTACCCTGATCGAGTTGCTGGTGGTCATGATGATCCTGAGCGTTTTGGCGTCCATTGCGGTTCCGAGCTACCGACGTCATCAGATCAAGGCCCTGGAAACCGTACTGGCCGAGGATCTTTACCAGATGCGTCGCGCCATTGATGCATTTTACGCAGACAAACGCACCTATCCCGAAAGCTTGCAGGATCTGGTCGATGGTCATTACCTGCGCGCTCTGCCCCGAGATCCCTTTACTCAGCAGACCGAAAGCTGGGAGTGTATTCCTCCCGAAGCAACGGAAGAGGGTGAGCTTGAAAATGGTGGTTGCTATGATGTCAAAAGCGGCAGCAACAAGGTCGGGCTGGACGGTGTTGCCTATCAGGACTGGTAAGCGCCAAAGACGTTGTCGGCACCGCGCACATCGGGGGGCCTTTTGCTGGCGGTGTCCGCCGCTTTTTCCCGGATAACAGCATGATTCAACTCTTCAATGTAACGAAATCCTACGGCAGAGACAGTGTCGCTTTGCGCGAAATGTCGGTGCAGATTGAAAAGGGCGAATTTGTCTATGTCACCGGCCCTTCCGGCGCGGGGAAAAGTACCTTTTTGAGTATGCTTTACGCGGCGCTCAAACCGACACGCGGACAAATTTTGATCAATGGCGCCAACATTACCCGCATGCGCAGCCGCCAGATTCCCTTTTTACGGCGTAAAATCGGCGTGGTTTTTCAGGATTTTAAATTACTCAATAGTCGTTCCGTTTACGAAAACGTTGCTTTTGCCCTTGAAGCCCAGGGGAAAAAACGTTACGAGGTCAGCAAAAAAGTGTATCAGGCCCTTAAGGAAGTCGGGCTTGAGCATCGCTTGCAACGTCGGCCGCTTGAACTGTCCGGCGGCGAGCAGCAACGCATCGCCATTGCGCGCGCTCTGGTGGTTGACCCGCTGATTCTGCTGGCCGACGAGCCCAGCGGCAATCTTGATCAGGAGGTCACCCTGGAAATTATGGAGTTGTTCAAACGGGCCCATGCTCGGGGGACAACCGTTTTGCTTGCGACCCACGATCACAGTCTGTATCAGCGTTTCCCCAAGCGCGTTCTCGGGCTTGAAGGTGGTCGATTGGTGATGGATCATGTGCCTTAGCCAAGGTTCCTGCTGGAGTTTTTCTGGTGTTTGAATATGTGCGTTATTTTATTCTGCGCGCCCTGCGCAACATGCGTCAGTGGCCGGTATTGTGCAGCGCTGCAATCTTGACCATGGCGGTGGCCCTGACCACGGTTGCGACCTTTTTTCTGGTGGTGATCAACATTCAAAGCCTGGCGCGCACCTGGAGTGAGGAAGTTCAGGTCGTCGCTTATTTTCAGACGCCGCCGGCGCCGACTGAGCTGGCAGCGCTGGTGACCCAGATTGAAGACCTGCCCGAAGTTAAGCAGGCGCTTTTTGTTTCAAAAACCGAAGCTTTTCAGCGCTTTGCTGCCCGCCTTGGCGATGACGCCGGTTTGCTGGAAGGTGTCAGTCACGATCTGTTGCCGGCGTCGCTTGAAATCGCGTTGCAAAAAACTGCACGCAATCGTGAGGGGGTGGCCAGGGTGGTGGCCGCATTAAAAAAAGATCGGCGCTTTGACGAATTGCGATTTGGCCAGGAGTGGCTAGAACGTTTTGAGAAATTTATCGAACTGCTGAAATTCGTCGGCCTGGTCTTAGGCAGTTTCTTTCTGTTTGCCGCCCTTTTTATTGTCTCCAATACCATCAAGTTAACGCTCTATGCGCGGCGTGATGAGTTGGAAATTATGGCGTTGGTGGGAGCGACGAAAAATTTCATCCAGGTGCCATTTTTGCTGGAAGGAGCCTTGCAGGGTTTATTTAGCGGTATTCTGGCCCTGGGATTTCTGAGTCTCTCCTTTCAGTTGCTGGTAAAAAAGAGCCTGCAATCTTTCTGGTTGACGCCGGTTGATTTCAATGCGGTGTTCCTCGCGGGCTCCCAGCAACTTGTCCTGGTGTTGAGTGGCGTCTTATTGGGTTTGCTCGGGAGTCTCTTCTCCTTGCGCAAGTTTGTACGGTTGTAAGAAACCATGCCGGTGTTCTTTCTGCTTGTACTGCTGTTTTTGGGTTTGATGTCCGATATCGGTCTGGCTGCGCAACAACCGGAAAATCGGACGCGACTCGAAGAAATTCGCAAGCGCATAGAACAAACCAGCCAAACTCTGGCAAAGCAGCAGCAGCAGGAAGTGTCGTTATTGCACGATCTCGCGGTGATTAATACCAGCCTGCGGGAAATAGAGCGCCGCATTTCCGCGCTGAAAGCCGAACAGCGGCGTGGTCGAAAACAGATAGCAAAGACCCAGGTTGCGATCGACCAGGGCACGGAGACCTTGCATCAGCAGCAGAAGCGCCTGCAAAAACGTTTGATTGCGCTCTATAAAGAAGGGGAAACCGGGGTGCTGAAAATTTTGTTTTCTTCTAACTCCCCCGGAGAGTTTGCGCAACAGTATGTCTATCTGTCGCGGATTCTGGCCCATGACAAGATTCTGATGGATGATTTTCGCACCAGCCTTGCCGCCCAGCAGCAGCGCCTGACGCACTTGGAGGCTTTGCAGCAGCAACAACAACAGCGGCTGGACGCCGAACAGGCCGAACGCGAAGATGCCCGTCGGGCGCGGCGACTCCAGGCCCAGGTGCTGAGCAAGGTTCGCCAGGATCAGAATCGCCTGCAAGACGAATTGCAGAATTTGAAGGAAAAAGCGCAACGACTTACAACTCTGATAAGCCAATTGCAAGAGCGAAAAACCAGGGTGGGCAAGAGTTTTTCTGCCCAGAAAGGGCAGTTGCCCTGGCCGGTGAAGGGGGCCTTGCTGGTTGGCTTTGGCACGCAGAAAAATCAGCATCTGGGCACCCTTTATGAGAGTCACGGCATTGAAATTGCCGCACGTCCGGGCGAAAAAATCTATGCGGTTGCTGCGGGCAAAGTGGTTTATGCCAGCTGGTTTAAGGGCTATGGCAACCTGGTGATTCTTGCCCATGAAGGCGGCTACCACAGTCTCTATGCCCAGGCTGGACAGGTTCTGAAAAAAACCGGCGATCTGGTTTCGGCCCACGAGTTGCTGGCCACCGCCGCCGACCAGGGCCTCTATTTTGAGCTGCGCTCCCATGGCGCGCCCCTCAATCCCCTGGGCTGGTTGGAAAAACGCTGATACTTACCGTTGAGTTTTCCTGCACTTAAAAAGGATGAAATAAAAAATATGCGTACAATTTTCCTGATGTTTTTTGTCAGTCTCCTGGTGGTGGCACCTTCTTTGGCCCTGGAACAAAAAGCGCCACCTCAACCAGATGACGCCTATGCCGATCTGGAACTCTTCACCGATGCCCTGGCTGTTATTCAACGGAATTATGTGGAAAAAGTCGATCTGCGCCAGCTGATTTATGGCGGAATTCGCGGTATGTTGCAGACCCTTGATCCGCACAGCAGTTTTCTGACGCCGGAACTTTATCAGGATATGCAGGCCGATACTCAGGGCGAATTCGGCGGGGTTGGCATTGAGGTCACCCTCGAAAAAGATCTGCTGCTGGTGGTTGCGCCGATTGACGGCACCCCGGCCCAACGGGCCGGAATCAAGGCCCGTGATCAAATTGTCAGCATCAATAATCAGCCGACCCAGAGTCTTGATTTGACGCAGGCCGTCAATCTGATGCGTGGCCCGGTCGGTGAAAAAATCACCCTCGGGATTCAGCGCCCCGGGGTTGAAGAAAATCTCGAATTCGAATTGGTTCGCGAAGTCATTCAGCTCCAGAGTGTCAGTGCCAAAACCCTTGAACCTGGCTATGCCTATGCGCGAGTGCGCCAGTTTCAGGAGCGGACTGCGACCGAACTACAACAACAGCTCCAGCAGCTTCGCGCCGCAAACAACAATCGTCTCAAGGGCTTGATTCTCGATCTGCGCGATAACCCCGGAGGATTGCTCGATCAGGCGGTTGCTGTTTCCGATCTGTTTCTTACCGAAGGTCTGATAGTTTATACCCAGGGGCGTGACCCGGCCGATCAGGTGCGCTTTGAAGCCAGCGCCGCGCAGACCGAGCCCGCTTATCCATTGATTCTGCTGATTAACGAAGGCAGCGCCAGTGCTTCAGAAATTGTCGCCGGAGCCCTGCACGATCATGCCCGCGCCATGCTGCTGGGGGAGAAAACCTTTGGCAAGGGCTCGGTGCAGACCATCATTCCCTTAAGTGATGATTCCGGGTTACGCCTGACAACTGCGCGCTATTATACCCCCAGCGGTACGTCGATCCAGGTGCGGGGGATTGAGCCCGACATTGCGATTTCCCCTCTGAGCCTGCCGGAGAATAAACCTCAGGGGCACTATCGAGAGGCCGATCTGCAAAATCACTTTGCTCCTCAGGTGCAGCCCGATGCTGTGCCAATTTTGCCCGCCCTGAGCGCACAGGAGCAAAAAGATTATCAACTGATGCGTGCCCTCGATCTGCTTAAAGGGCTTGATCACTTTGGGGTGACTGCAAACAGGTTGGCAGAATGACATCTGCTAAAAAAACGCCCAAAGTACAGGCTAAAAAGACAAAAAAAATCAAAAACAAACGCTTGAACCCCGGGCTTCTGGTCACCGGTGGCTTGCTTGGCGCGATTCTGCTGCTTGGGATTTTGCTTTGGTGGATTGAACAGCAACCCCCTGTTTCACCGCCGCAACCCCTTGCGGTTGCAACCTTTGCCGAGGTTCGCGCTCTGGTGGAAGAAAACCTGCTTGATTCCACGGATCCCACCAGCTGGGAACGTACTGATCACGATGGCCGGCCGATCCGTCTGCGCGTGCGTGGCGACTATCCTTCTTCCCTACAGCTGATGGATCTGGTGACCCGGATCGCCCTGACCAACGCTCCCGCCCAACTTGATCTGGCTCCGCGCAAGGGGCTGATCCGCCTTTTCTGGCAGGGGGAACTGCGGCTCGAACTGGCCTACCAACCCGCCGCCGCATGGGCGCAGCAACAGCCCATGGTGGCGATTATCATGGACGACATGGGCGCCAACATGGAGAGCTTTAAGCGTTTGCTGCAACTGCAGCTGCCCCTGACCCCGTCAATTTTACCGCAAACCGCCTACGCGACCGCCGGGGCGCAGCTGCTCGCGGCCCAGGGACGCGAATTTCTTATTCATCTGCCCATGGAGCCGAAAAATTATCCCGCGGTTAATCCTGGGCCGGAAGCCTTGTTGCTGGAAACAAGCTCGACCGAAATCGCCCGGCGGCTGCGTCTTTACCAAAAAAATGTGCCCGGTGCCATTGGTGGCAATAATCACATGGGATCGCGCTTTACCACCAACCGCGAAGCCATGCGCAGGGTTTTAACCGCAATGAAGAGTGCCGGGCTTTTTTTTATCGATAGCCGCACTATTGCCGATTCGGTTGCTTTCGACGAAGCCCGTCGGATGCAGCTGCCCACCGCCGAGCGTAGTATT
>Ga0100395_1004233_pt1 | contig 10310 bp, 7 predicted proteins | sample CryGeymeta201519_FD_81542 | JGI IMG/M metagenome (GOLD analysis project Ga0100395, IMG submission 81542) | Groundwater microbial communities from Crystal Geyser aquifers in Utah, USA - Crystal Geyser metaG 2015-19 | ecosystem: Environmental > Aquatic > Deep subsurface > Groundwater | place: USA... | reverse complement strand
GTCTCTTTTTTCTAAATCTTTTTGAAATTCACTCTCTTCCCGAGACTTAATTTCAATATATTGTTTTCCCATGCTCTTTAATAATTTAAATAATTATTATATAATATTTAAGAATAAAAGCAATCAATACCTCACCCTTAAAGCATTCAAAAATTATACAGGCGGTACTTTAAACAAGAGAAGCCTTTAGCAAATTGCTTTAATCTTTTTTCTCTTATTAATGCGTCTTCTTTTGATTTATATGATTCATAATAGATTAAATCCATAGGTCTTATATTCTTTGTAGATTGTACCATACCTTGATTATGTTTTTCCATTCTTTCTTTAAGATTTCCAGCGAAACCAATATAGAAACTATTATCCTTTTCTGACCTTAATAAATAAACATGGAAAAACATAGATGCTTGAAGGGTGAGGGATTGATTGCGTTTATTCTTAAATATTATATAATAATTATTTAAATTATTAAAGAGCATGGGAAAACAATATATTGAAATTAAGTCTCGGGAAGAGAGTGAATTTCAAAAAGATTTAGAAAAAAGAGACGATTCAGATGCCCAAAGAATGGTTCGTTTTTTAAATTATCCCGATTTGACGCGCGATGAATCAAGCCCTTTATTTGAGCTAGTAAGGCGTATTAAAAATATCGGTCATTTTTTCGATTTTGACGAAATTAAGACCCCGGAAATCGTTCCATCTGATATTTGTTTTGATTTATTTAATTTTCCGATTGACCATCCGGCCAGAAGCAAATCAGACACATATTATGTTGATGATAAGCATATTTTGCGAACTCACACCACAATAATGTGGTATTACTACTTAAATTCAGAAATTATCAAAGAAAAAATTAAAAATAAACTTTCAATGGGCGCGCTTTCTTACGGAAAAGTTTATCGTAAGGACGAAATAGATAGAAATCATATGAATGTTTTTCATCAGATTGATGGCTGGTATCTTTCTCCGAAATCCAAAGAAATTATTACCATTGATGATTTGAAATCGGTTTTGACTGAAATCGCTCAAGCTATTTTCGGCAAAGAAATAAAATTCAGGTTTAATATTGATAAATTTCCGTATACTGACCCAAGTTGCGAAATGGAAATAGAAGTGGACGGCCGATGGGTGGAAGTTTTAGGTTCCGGCATTGTTCACCCCGATGTTCTTAGAAATTTGGGGGTTGACCCAAATAAATACAATGGCTGGGCTTTTGGGTTTGGTTTGGAAAGATTGGCGATAATAAGTATGAGTTTGCCCGATATCCGTCTGCTTTGGTCTAATAATCCAAAAATAAAAAAACAGCTTCGGCTGGGGAACAAATATGTTCCGGTAAGTAAATACCCCTCAATCACAAGAGATATCTCTTTCGTGGTTGATAATAATTTTATTCCCAACGATTATTTTGATTTAATAAGGGATATGGGCGGAGATTTAGTAGAAGAAGTAAAATTAATTGATAAATATGAGGATGTGAAAAAATTCGGCGAAGGCAAAATAAGTTATACTTATCGCATAGTTTATCAAAGCAATGATAAAACTTTGACCTCGTCGGAAGTTGACGAAATTCAGAAAAAAATTTACCATCAAACAGCAAATCAGTTTAATGCGGAAATTAGATAAAAAACATATGGCGCTATCGTCTAGTCCGGTCTAGGACGTTGGATTTTCATTCCAAAAACCCGGGTTCAAATCCCGGTAGCGCTACAAGAATTAATATTTGTACTATTGTAATTAATATTTTATGGGTAAAGAACAATTAATTCCAAATTTTGAATTAATAAAATCAAAAAAAGAAATTGAATGGAATAATAAAGAAAAAGAGGTTGAGGGCTGGGGAGATAAATTAGGACGAGGAATTGATGAAAAAATAAAAAACATCGTTGTAGCTTTTGATATGATTGGATTGCTAACGAGTAGTTCTTGCGAAGGCCATTTGGACCATGGTTATAGCGCGCCTTGGATTGGTATTAAGGCGCCGAATGAACCAGCTGAAAGATTCATAGATCAAGATAAAATTTTCCAAAAGATTGCAGATGAATATAATCTTTCCTTAGATGATATGGGACATAAGGAAAATAGAGAAATTTATTTTAAAGCTTTTGATGAATTTGAGAAAAACGGCGAGACTTTGGAATTTCAGCAATGGAGGCAAAAAAATCAGGAATTAATAAGAAGGGCATCAGAATTATTAAATAAATTTTATAAAGAAAGAAAAGTTTTAAAAAATATTAAACTTGGAATTATTGAATATGCTGAGGGTGAATTTAGAATTTATAATGGTGGCGAAGATTATCATCCAATAACTGAGGAAAAATTTGAAAAATTAACAGAGGGTCAAAAAAATGAATTATCGCGAAGATTAGAACAATATCAAAATGAAATGAAAGAATTCGCAAAATTTTTGAAAGAAAAAATTTTTTAAAATCAATGAAAATTCTCGCGGTTGAAACAAGTTGTGATGAAACTGCTTTAGCTCTTATTGAAGCAAAAGGAGATTTTTTGATAAAAAACCGCTCCGCCTCCGCCAGAGTTGGCGGATGGCAGATTAAAATTTTAAAAAATTTGGTGGCGTCGCAAATAAAAATTCATCGGCCGTTCGGTGGCGTGGTGCCGAATCTGGCAAAACGAGAACATCTACGTAATCTGCCACTATTGTGGCAGAGAATTATGAATAAAGAAGTAAGAATTAAGAATAAAAACAAAAAAACCATAATTCATAATTCTAAATTCATAATTCCCGACTTGATTGTCGTAACCGTCGGTCCCGGGCTTGAGCCGGCATTATGGACCGGCATAAATTTCGCGAAAGAATTACAAAAAATAAAGAATAAAAAAATTAAGATTGTTGGCGCGAATCATTTGGAAGGCCATTTATATAGTTTTCTTCTTGAGAAGAAAATCGCAGTGTCAAATGTCAATCCGCCAGCTGGCGGACAAATGTCAAATGTTTTCCCAGCAATAGCATTGCTGGTGAGCGGAGGACATACTATTTTAGTTAAAATGGATTCGTTGGTAAAATATAAAAAAATAGGAGAAACAAGAGACGACGCAATTGGCGAGGCATTTGATAAAGTCGCGAGATTATTAAATTTGCCTTATCCGGGCGGTCCGGAAATAGAGAAACTCGCAAAAAAAGGAAATTCAAGCGCGATAAATTTTCCGCGTCCCATGCTTAACCAAAAGAATTACGATTTCAGTTTTTCCGGTCTCAAAACATCTGTATTGTATTATTTACGAGATTTAAACCCAAAACCCAAAACCCAAAACCTAAAACCTGATATAGCGGCGTCATTCCAGCAAGCGGCTTTTGACGTTTTAATCAAAAAAACTTTGCGAGCCGCCAACGAATTTAAGGCGAAATCAATTTTTATTTCCGGTGGCGTAGCGGCCAATAAAACATTACAGCAACAATTTAAGTTAAATATTAATCCGCCTCATCCGCCGATTGGCGGAGACGGACAAATATCAAAGGTCAAATTTTTTGCCCCATCAAAAAATTTTTGCGGCGATAACGCGGCAATGATTGCCGTTGCCGGATACATAAATTATTTACAAAAGAAAAATAGGCGATTAATAGCTAATGGGAATTTAGGCATATGAATTTTCAATTAAAAAATTTCGATTGGAAACTTAATTTAGCGGTTTTATTTTTAGGGGCAATGGGATTGTTGAGTTTAGCGAGCGTAAAGCCGGATTTATTTTATAAACAGTTTTTATTTTGGTTTATCGGCATCGCGTTTGTTTTTTTAATAGTCGCTTTTGATTGGCGGTCATTGGTCAATTATCGCGGTATTATTTTGGGATTTTATTTTATTATAATCGCGCTTTTAATCGTCACTTATTTTTTTGCGCCGGTTGTTCGGGGAGTTAAGGGATGGCTGATGGTCGGTTCTTTCCAGTTTCAGGCTTCGGAATTTGCCAAGCTTGCGTTAATTATCGTTTTTGCCGGATTTTTCAAGAAAAAACATATTTCCATAGCGAGAGTTTCAAATTTATTGGTTTCATTCATTTATTTTCTTATTCCGGCCTTGCTCGTGGCGATTCAGCCGGATTTTGGAACAGTTATCATTTTATTTTTTATATGGTTTGGGTTTCTTTTGGTCTCTGGCTTGCGGCCGAAACATATAATTATTTCTTTATTAATTTTTTCCGTTATCGCGGCTGTAATGTGGTTTAGCGTTTTGGAAAATTATCAAAAAGAAAGAATTATGGGCGTATTTTTTCCGGGTAGAGATATGCTGGGGATAAATTATAATGTTATTCAATCAAAGATCGCCATTGGCTCAGCCGGATTTTTTGGTAAAGGTTTTGGACAGGGAACGCAGGTTCAATTGGGTTTTTTACCGGAAGCCCAAACAGATTTCATATTCGCGGCGCTAATTGAAGAATTCGGGTTGATTAGCGGCTTTTTAGCGATAACGGCTTTTATTATTTTAATATTCAGAATAATAAGAATTGGAATTGATTCGGAAATTAATTTTAACCGGTTTATTTGTTTAGGGGCGGCCATTCTTTTTATCACTCAGTTTATTTTAAATATTGGTTCTAATTTGGGTTTTATGCCGGTTGTCGGGGTCACTTTTCCGTTTTTGAGCTATGGCGGTTCTAGTTTGTTGACTAATTTGATTATTTTAGGCATTATTCAATCCATTGTTGTCCGAAAATAAATCAAAATTTTCAATTTCTAATTTTCAATTTTCATTAAATGATTCAATTTAACAATTTTCAATTACGTTTGTAAATTGATAATTAAAAATTATCAGTTATTATCATTTTGATTTTTATATATGAAGTTATTTTTCATAAGTTTTATTATTGGGATTTTGATAATCGGCGCCACGATTGGCATTTTTATTTTTGTTTCAAAACTTCAGCTATTGTCGGAATTAAAAGAAACGCCGACAATTATTAATATTCAAAAAGGAGATGGTTTTGGCGAAATAGCGGACGAACTTTATGTAGCCGGACTTATTAAATCAAAAACTGTTTTTAAGACTTACGCGCTTTTAAGCGCCAGCGCGCATCGTTTACAGAACGGTAAATATAAATTTAACTCTCCAATTTCAATTCCGGGATTGGTCAGCGTTTTAAAAATCGGTCCTAAAGATATTTCGGTGTTGATTTTTCCGGGAATGACGCTTAAAGAAATTGATGATAAATTGTCGCAAGAGAATATTATCGGAGCGGGCGATTTAATATCCACTAATCGACAGATTGAAGAATTGAAAAATCGTTACGGTTTTTTATCTGAAGCGATTTCTTTGGAAGGATTTTTATTGCCGGATACTTATAATTTCCGTCAGGATTCTAATGTTGATTCAGTAATCGAAAAATTTCTGGATAATTTTAAAAATAAAGTAATGGCGATTATTGGAGAGGACTTGGCAGAGGGGGTTGACCCCCACACCAATCCTTATGGTCAAATTATTCAAATTGCGTCAGTCAAAGACGATAGTCGGTTTCGCCTTTATGCTGATGTAAAATCGCAGATTATTGATGGGATTGGTGTGGGGGTTGACAAAAAAAACAGCGGTGTGTTAAGATTAATAACCATTGCGTCTTATTTGGAAAAGGAGGTTCCTGGTAATGATGACCGCCGAATAGTGGCTGGAATTATTGAAAAAAGATTGAAAATCGGAATGCCTATTCAAATTGACGCCACTGTTTTATATAATAAATGTTCCGGAAGATTTTCAGAATGCCCGTTGCTTGTAAAAAGTGATTTTAAAAAAGATTCGCCATACAATACTTATACTCGATTAGGATTGACTCCGACGCCAATTTCCAATCCGAGTTTGGATGCCATAAAAGCGGTAATTGAAAAAAAAGATTCCGGATATTGGTTTTACCTTTCCGACCCCAAAACTAAAAAAACGATTTTTTCGGAGAATTTGGAAAAACATAATATAAACCGTGCTAAATATTTGTTAAACAACAAATAATCTAAAACATATTCCCGTGAAACCAGAAGGGAGAAATTTTTATTTTTATGGCTAAATTACAAACTAAAATTTTTTCATCTCATCCGTTTCTTTCTCAACCTTTAATTAAACAACCCTTTTTAGCGGAGATTCAACATTCTTCATGGGATTGGTTTGTTAAAAAAGGAATCAAAGAGCTTTTCAATGAAATTTCTCCGATTAAAGATTCGAGTGGCAAAGGATTGGAACTTTATTTTATAGATTATTATTTTGACGAGCCGAAGTACGATGAAGAAACAGCTTGGTCCAAAGATTTAACGTTTGAAGCGCCATTGAGAGCCAAGGTCAAATTAGTCAATAATTTTACTAAAGAAACTAAAGAGCAGGAAATTTATATTGGCGATTTTCCGATAATAACTTCCCGCGGAACGTTCATTATTAACGGCGTTGAAAGAGTAGTTGTTTCTCAGCTTATTCGTTCGCCGGGAGTTTATTTCACCGCCAAGAATTATCACGGTCGCAAACTTTTCGGCGCTAAAGTTATTCCTGATCGCGGAAGCTGGCTTGAATTTGAAACTGACCACGATGGCTTTATTGGAGTAAAAATAGACCGCCATCGCAAAGTCGCAATCACGGATTTATTGAAAATATTCGCCTCGATTGCCAAACAGAAAAAATTTGAAAACAATGAAGATATTATTAAATTATTTTCCGATATTGATAACGGCCAGATTAAATTTATTGAAACTACCGTTAAAAAAAGCGGTAGCAAGGTAGTCCAAGATTCTTATGCCGAGGTTTATAAAAGATTAAGGCCCGGCGATTTGGCGACTTTTGAAAACGCCAAAAATTTGATAGACGCGATGTTTGAAAGAAAGGATAGATATAATTTGTCCGACCCGGGGCGTTTTAAATTCAATCAACGGCTTGATATTAAAGAAAGAAAAGAGCCGGTTCTTGATGTTGACGATATAATTTTAATTATCAAGGAAATAATTCGGTTAAACAACAATCCTACGGTTGAGCCGGATGATATTGACCATTTGGGCAATCGACGCGTTAAATCAGTAGGAGAGCTTCTTCAGGGCCGGTTGCGTATCGGTTTTGCGCGTTTGCGTAGAATTGCTACTGATAGAATGTCAACTTTAGATATTAATACTTTAACTCCGGTCCAAATAGTCAATACTAGGCCGCTGGTGGCGATTGTCAGGGAGTTTTTCGCCACTTCTCAATTATCGCAATTTATGGACCAAATAAATCCTTTAGCCGAGCTTGAGCATAAGCGCTTACTTTCTTCAATGGGACCGGGTGGTCTCACAAGAGAACGCGCCGGTTTTGAGGTGCGCGATGTCCATATTTCCCATTATGGTAGAATTTGTCCGATTCAAACTCCGGAGGGCCAGAACATCGGCTTGATAAATCGATTGTCGAATTTCGCTAGAGTCAATAATCTTGGTTTTTTGGAAACGCCTTATGCTAAAGTTAAAAACGGGAAAATTCAAGATGGAATTGTTTGGTTTGATGCTATTAATGAAGAGAAATATAAAATCGCGCAAGGAAGCACTAAAATAAAAAATAATAAAATTAAAGATGACGTCGTGGAAATACGCTATAAGGGAAAGCCGACGGTTTGTCAAAAGGAAGAGGTTGATTTTATTGATGTGGCGCCCAATCAAATGACCAGCATAGCCACTGCTTTGATTCCGTTTTTAGAGCATGACGATGCTAACAGGGCGTTGATGGGTTCAAACATGCAGCGTCAAGCAGTTCCTTCTATAAAGCCGTCTGTTCCTTTGGTTTCAACCGGTATGGAAGAAAAAGCCGCCATTGATTCGGGTCGGGCGGTTATCAGTCAGACAGACGGTGTAGTTGTTGAGGTTGATGCTAATAAAATTGTTGTTGAAGATTCGTCCGGAAAGAAAAAAATTTATAATCTTTATAAATTTAAGAGGTCAAATTATTTCACTTGTATTTCGCAGCAACCATTGGTTGAAAAAAGACAGAAAGTGAAAAAAGGAGATGTGTTGGCGGACGGCACTTCTATTGATAACGACGCGCTGGCTTTGGGACAGAATCTTCTCGTTTCTTTTATTTCATGGGAAGGGGCCAATTTTGAAGACGCTATAATCCTTTCCGAAAGAGTCGTGAGAGACGATTTATTTACTTCTATTCATATAGAAGATTTTTATTGCGATGTTCGCGAAACAAAACTTGGCGCGGAAATGACCAGTTCTGACATTCCCAATGTTTCTGAAGAAAAATTGAAAAATCTTGACGAAGAAGGAATTATCAGAGTCGGCGCCGAAGTGAGGGCAAATGATATTTTAGTGGGGAAAATTTCTCCTAAGGGAGAAGCGGAAGTTTCTTCGGAGGAAAAATTATTAAGGGCGATTTTCGGAGAAAAAGCTCGCGACATTAAAGATACTTCTTTGGTTATGCCGCACGGAAAATCAGGACGTGTGGTCGGAGTAAAAATATTCTCGCGCGACCATGGAGACAAACTTGAACCGGGGATTATTAAAAGAATTCAAGTGGAAGTGGCGCAGTTGAGAAAGGTGAGAGCTGGCGACAAATTGGCTGGCCGGCACGGTAACAAAGGCGTTATTTCGCAAATTAGGCCAGTGGAGGATATGCCTTATCTTGAAGACGGCACACCAGTTGATATTATTTTAAATCCGCTCGGAGTTGCTTCTAGAATGAACTTGGGGCAGATTTTGGAAACACATTTGGGTTTGGCGGCCGGCAAATTGGGTTATCGCGCGGTGTCACCGATTTTCTGCGGCGCTACGGAAAATGAAATTAAGGAAGAACTTAAAAAAGCCGGATTGCCGATTGATGGAAAATTGAAAGTTATTGACGGCAGAACGGGTAACGCTTTTCCAGTGCCGGTAACAGTTGGCTATATTTATATGCTGAAACTTAATCATTTAGTTGAAGACAAAATTCATATGAGGTCAATCGGCCCTTATTCTTTAATCACCCAGCAGCCACTTGGAGGAAAAGCTCAATTCGGAGGACAGAGATTCGGAGAAATGGAAGTTTGGGCTCTGGAAGGATACGGAGCGGCTCATACTCTTCAGGAAATTTTAACGATTAAATCGGACGACGTGTTGGGTAGAACCGCCACTTTTGAAGCGATAATCAGAAATGAAAAAATTAAAAGTCTTAATATTCCCTCGGCCTTTAATGTTTTATTGAATGAAATTAAAGCGCTGGGGTTGGATATAGAGCCGAAGGAGTAAGAGTAGTATCGATGCGAATATACGAATTATACTAATGATACGAATATAATTGTATCGATGTGAATTACAAATATCTATTTTATTTGTATAATTCGTATTTATTAGTATATTGGTATCGATACTCATTTATGAATTTATGGATTTCAAATCATTAAAAATACAAATAGCGTCTCCGGAAAAAATTTTATCGTGGTCGCACGGCGAAGTGATAAAACCGGAAACCATTAATTATAGAACTCAGCGTCCGGAACGCGACGGACTTTTTTCAGAGCGAATTTTTGGGCCGACTAAAGATTACGAATGTTATTGCGGCAAATATAAGAAAATCCGCTATAAGGGCATTAAATGCGATAAATGTGGCGTTGATGTCACTAAATCGTCCGTGCGGCGCGAAAGAATGGGACACATTGTTTTGGCGGCGCCGGTATCCCATATTTGGTTTTTAAAGAGCGTGCCGTCAAGAATTGGATTATTTATCGACGCGCCCATTCAAAAGTTGGCAAGGGTTATTTATTACGCCGCTTATATCGTGATGTCGGTTAATGAAGATAATAAAAAAAGAATTCTTGAGGAAATAGATAAAGAATTTAAGGCGAGAAAAAAGACGATTGCCAAAGAAAAAACCAAGAAATTTGAAGAAGAGGCGAAGAAAACCAAAGACCTGCTTGCTTCAATTTCGGTGGGCAAAATTTTAAACGAAGCGGAATATTTCAGTTTGTCAAAAAAATTCTCTACGGTCTTTGAAGCCGGGAGCGGAGCGGAAGCAATCAGAAAAATTTTGGAAAAAATAAATTTGGAAAAAGAAGCGGTAAAGATAGAAAAAGAGATAAAGAGTGGCAAAGATTCAATCCGTCAGAAAAAACTTCTTTATAAATTAAAGATAATCAATTCGTTCGCAAAAAATAAAATGCGGCCGGAATGGTTGATATTTACGGTTCTGCCGATTTTGCCTCCGGACCTTCGACCAATGGTGGCGCTTGACGGCGGCCGTTACGCCACGTCTGACCTTAATGACCTTTATCGGAGAGTGATAAATCGCAACAATCGCTTAAAGAAGCTTTTGGAAATCAAAGCGCCGGAAATTATTGTTACTAATGAAAAAAGAATGTTGCAGGAAGCTGTTGACTCTTTGATTGATAATTCTGCT
>Ga0100395_1004196_pt1 | contig 10355 bp, 9 predicted proteins | sample CryGeymeta201519_FD_81542 | JGI IMG/M metagenome (GOLD analysis project Ga0100395, IMG submission 81542) | Groundwater microbial communities from Crystal Geyser aquifers in Utah, USA - Crystal Geyser metaG 2015-19 | ecosystem: Environmental > Aquatic > Deep subsurface > Groundwater | place: USA... | reverse complement strand
TTTCATGAGTTTTTCTTATCAGAAGGAAAATCGGCTTTTCTTCGCTCTCCAATATCTTTTTTATCAGTATCGCCAATTCGAGGATGAAGAAATAGGGATTATTCCTTTCAATACCGGAAAAATCGGTGGTAGTTTCTTTTTCGTTATGAAAGACAAAAGAAGCCGGACAACTCTGCAAAAAGTTTTGGAACATCTTCAGGACGATAATCATATCATATCTCTGGATTACGCTTCATGGAGAGATGGATTTTCTAGTGACGGAGTACAACTCAGACAATTCATTACAGAAAAGATTTATTCAGATTATACGAAAGAATGAAATATTTTTTTTACTGATTCATCGGGAATGTCCTATTTCGGAAATTATGACAGCGTCATAGAAAATGAGAAAGACTGCATTCTTTTGGATACAATAAGTGGAAGGATTTATATTCGTGGTACCAAACTTACATCAAAAGACATCCACTCACAAAATACTACTATCGATATGATGAAGATTCTACTAGAAAACCTCGGAAAAGAAGTATCAAACACGAAACTTCCGGTATCGACTTATTCCCAAAATAAAAATGAAATATTAGGAAAAGTGGTTCTCCCTCTTAAAAAACTCGCGAAAGAATATTTTTGAGAAGAATTATCACTCATCTGTTCATGATGAATAACTGACTATTATCTTCGACTTGAACGTGATGAATCGATTCGTATAGGTATAATCAAGAAAATATGGAATTAATATATCTCTTCTTCAAAAGAATCAAGCTCCTGGATAATAGCTACGAGAGTCGATTCGAACAATCTCTTATAAAACATAATACTTTTCATACTTGAACTTGAAGAGAAATTTCGGATACCGCTCAAATATTTGGTAAGTACATGGACAATCTTTGTATATTTATAGCTTCTATCCCCAGAACGGAGTTTCGTTAGTATATCATGAATCTGTTCTAAAATTTCGGTGTTTTTGAGTCAAATATTTTCCAATTCTTTTATAAATGTCATAATTTGAGTAAGTTCATCGATGATATTCTGGGTTTTTAGGAAAAACAAACGTTCTTCAATATGAATCATTTCATAGTTGCCCTGATGCGAAAAGGTTTCTTTGTTTCAAAAAGCGCCAAGGAAAACTTTTCAAGAATTATTTTGAGTTTGGGAATGTATTTGAGAAAGAGTGTTCATATGGGGCGAAAATAAACAAATAAAAATCTCTCTTGAAGAGGTTGCCTAGTTTATAGAAAAAACGAAAGTCGAAAACGGACAAAGACAAGACAAATTTGGCATATTCCGGATAATCAGCATCCAGTATATATTTACTTGTTATCTATAATTTTGACAAAAAATATTTCTTATGTTAAAATTAGGAGTAAAAACACAGGAGGAAAACATAAAATATTTTCTTTTCCAATAATAAGATGAATAATCCCTCGTCTCTTTCATGAGTAGATTCGGTTCTCGAAAATAACCCGATCGAATTATATTATCAGAAATGATTATCGCATTATACTGAATCGGTTGCGATTTTTCAGAGTATTATAAAAACCGGGAAAATAAAAAAAACAATGAAAAAAATACGAAATGACGAAAATATAGCGACAGCCCATCTGACAGAAGCGAAGAAATACTTGGAACAATCCCTTAGATATAAAGGAACTCCAGAACAATCTCTTGTAAAGATATCAGTACTTCTTTTTCTTGCGAAACTTCATAAGGAAGAGTGGGAAACGGAGGCACGGGAAAATTATTTTTATCGTGCCGTCGAGATATTTGATGTATATAGATGAAACACACCGATTGTTTGTTATGAAAAAGAGATCGTGGAAATCTATTTATCGGATATATATCCCGATATGAAGAAAGCATGGAAATGAACAAGTATCGATCCGCTGGTGCCGATACTTATGAAAACCTCCATACTACCAGAAAGCAGACGAAGAATCGAGATTAAAAAGACCGAAAAACTATTGAAAAAAAAGCAATTGGAAGAAAAACACCTGAAGGAAATCGATTTCTTCCGAAATCATCTTATGAGCGCCTGAACGGATAGTGAAGTGATTGAAAAATTAGAAGATACATACGGTTCTATTCGGATATGTGTTATTTCCGAAGAAAGCAATGAGATTCTGGCAATCTACGGTTTCAATACGATAGAAGTAGAAATTTTGAGAAAAAATCCTGCTAATATGCGACATATAACCCTGAATATTTTCGATAAACCGAGAAAATATGCGATTATGATTGATCGCGGAACAGAAAAATCCGTTCAGTGATTCGAGGAATACCAGTTGAACAATATAGTTAATCCTGCAATTGACCGTTTTATCGAACTGAACGAACAATATCTTGTCCGTTTCGCTTCCGACAACATAAATACACTCGAAGCTATAGAAAAGAAGATGGATTTTCCCTTGAAAAGAAACGATTATTCTATATTCATAGCGGAAGTTATATGAAAATATTTGGATATTTCAGGATTCTGCAAGCTTGAAAAACACAAAAAAAACCATTACGCTGATACTTTTTTGAAAAGCATTGGATATCTGTCGTAATATAACACTCCAATCCAAAAATTTCTCGCAGAAAATCGATCTCATTTTATGAGGAAAGATGGAAAGAGAAGTATTGGACAAGGTGAAATCTATGATTCTTTCCTGCAATGAAACCATGAATGGATTAGGTTTCCCTTTCGGCTTGACAAAGAAAACAATACCTCTTGAAGGGAGAATATATCCGATTATTCGAGCATACGAGGCATTGTCTACGGAAAACCCCCCGGAACATGTAAGAAAAACTATGCAGGAATGGGCACAGGGTGGATTTTTCGACAGTGATATTCTCCATGTATTTTTCGACAGCCTCGATAGAAATGAGATAAAACCAAAATTACCGCCATATCTTGCAACCCCGTCATCTTTATCGGAAAAGAATAAAGAGAATCAAAAAGATAGAGAATCCCGATATTATATTCCGTTCATACAATCTGTAAGTCGACTTTTGGCGATGACGAAAGATATAGGAGATAAATACCATAAATGACGGACAGCAGAAAACAATATCGATATCCAAAATATCGCATTTAAAGAAGCGAATGAACTTCAGTCGGAGATTCTGGATATCGCAGACATACCTATTCTCATATACTTTTCCCGACACGGAAAAACAAAGAGCGATGTTCTGAAATGACCGCCGGGGAATGACAATGAGCTCCTTACTATAGAAGGGGAGATGGATTCCAGCAGAAAATGAGAGGAGTTTCAAGGACTTGATTTCCGTTTACTTACAAGTCCCCTTCCTCGTGCAATACAAACGGCGAAAATCATTCGGGAAACTGTAAGGAAATGCGCCCAAAACATATTGGATTACCAAGAAAAGACCCCTATATATCCGAAAGATATTATTATAGATCATTCCTGTATATCCTGCTCTGTACTCAATATAGAGGAAGCTTTGATAAATCCACCGAAAAATATACAGAATGAACGGTATAATTCATTGTTGGAAGAGCTTCTCGCAGACAATAATACCAAGTGATTATTGGAGTTTTTGAAGAAACTTATCTCTTCGCCGAAAGGATCGGTGAATCTTCTCATAACGCATCGAGATACTGCCAGGCATCTCTTTGTCCTACTGAAGAACCTCTTTTCAAAAGATCAGATTTCCTGACAGAAAATCGCTATTGAGAATGATGGAATATATGAGTTTACCGTTCGTTGAGGAAGATTGTTGTCGGACAAAGAAAAGGAAATGAAGGGACTTCTTTTTTCTGTCAAGAATTGGAAACCAATACTCGAGAAGATTAATGATATTTCAAAAAAAATATTTGGAGAAATCTTTTATGATCCAGGAAATCGACGAATAGATCTTATCGTTTTACATAACCGATTCTTGGATTTCATCGATCAAAAAAGAGAAAATAATCCCGATGAACTACAGCTATTTATAGTTCGGCTTGAGACGAATAAATTAACCAAACATTTTCTCCCTATTATGAAAACATCCAAAGTACTTTAAATATCCGGAAATAAACTTGATATATAGAAAACTTCTGCTAAGATTTTCGCCTTAATCATTTTCCATAACTACAAAATATGCAACAGAATAACCGAACCGACGATATACTGCACGGAGTCACGCTCGCTATGATTCTGGATTTTCTCGTCCATGAATACGGATTCGAAGAGCTCAGTAAGATGATTCGCATCAATTGTTTTAAGAGTCATCCGAGCAAGGAATCGAGTCTGAAATTCCTCCGGAAAACAGAATGGGCACGTCTGCAGGTACAGGGCTTGTACGTACGAACCAAACTCGAAAAAAGATAATAAAAAACGGCAGTCCAAGGATTGCCGTTTTTAGTGAGCGAGAAAAGCTCCGCTCAAGAATGCGAGTGCCCATACTGGGAAAAATACCCAGAGAGCGAATCGTCGATGCCACTTGATTTTTCTCGTCAAACCCAGCGTGAGTTGGACAAAGAAGAGAATTAAAGCGACGAGTGATAGGATGGTATGTATGTCGGAAACCAGAACTCCCGTCATCCATCCCCCTTTTTTATCTGAAACATCAGCAAGGTTCCGTAAGCATCCATCAGGAAACCTACGATTGCGACCGCTTTGTGCCATTTATTTTTATTTTTTGCCATGACGTAGGCTATTCCGTACAGGAACAGCGCCACAGTCATAAGCAATTCTATCTGTATAAGGATAGACATAATAGTCTCCCAGGAGAATGAAAGTGCCAAATTTATATGTAAAACTTGAGATAAGTCAAATAAGAAGTGGTAGGATTTTTAGAAAATGGTTTGGAGGGAAGAAGGGAATGGGTATAATCAGAACAGTTTAATTAAAGTTTTTTAGGATTATGAATACAAAACCACTCTATCCACTCACGGACGAAGGAATTTCTCTTGCTGGAGATTATATAATATCTCGGATAGAGATTAAGAAGAACAAATATATCTATGAGGAAAAAAATCAGAATACTACTGCGGTTTTTCTTGCTGGAGCACCAGGGAGCGGAAAAACAGAGTTCATCCAGTCGGCACTTTCGTATATGAATGATTTCTTTTTCATTGACATTGATAGTTATCGCGAGTTATTTGAGTGATATTGTGGGAGTAATGCTTGAAAATATCAAGAAGCTATGTCGAGAGTAGTGGACAAGGTTTTGAAATATTGTCTTCAGAATAATATCCGTTTCATACTGGATGGGACATTTAAAAGCAAGAAACATTCGCTTAGAAATATAGAAACATGTAATGCACACGGAAGAATGGTTGATATATATTTTCTCTTTCAGCCACCGCTTATTTCCTATTATTACACCTATCTTCGGGAGATTCAGCAAACCAGAAATATTCCTGTTGATGGATTCGTGGAATGTTTCTATAATTCGATTCGAAATATATTCTTGGCAAAAAATGGACATAGTAATGTGAATCTCTATATCTGTGAGAAAACGATTGGAAATGGAGTACTTGGAAATAAGAAGTACACGATTTATGATACGAAACAAATAAAAGACATTCAAACCTTTTGCAAAAAGTTCAATGTTGCGTATACTCTTGATAGTGATACCTTCCATAATCAAGATAATATTAGGAAATCAATAGAAGATTTCAGATTCTTGCTCAATACAATAAGACCTTTTCTTAGGCTGTATTATCTCATAATAAATAAACTCCTATGACTCAAAAAAAATTAGCCCTTATCGAAAAAGGACTTCGCGGAAGCATCCAGAAACAAGAAAAAGTATTCTTTGATAATTTTATCACCAAAGCACTCTTTCATCGAGCGTATTCTCTCGGGAAGAAAAAAAATTCCCTCTAGTTTTTAGTACATCACCAATCCTTTCTGAATTAGTTTCGGAGGGGATTTTTTAAAATGGTTTGGAGGGAAGAAAGTATTTTTTTGGGAGAAATTTATTCTCACTCAATTATTCCTTCACACAATACAATAAAGCCACATTCTTTGGACGAGTTTCAGTTCATCAAGTATTTTGAGTATTTTTTTATTTTAAAGGATCCCATGAATTATAAGCTCAAGCAAAGTTACTAGTATCTGTATTATTTGAAGGATTATTTCACCACTTCATAACATGATTATGTTGCTTTAATTCATCTTCTTGATAACTTCATAAAGTTCTTACTATATCTCTTGAATTTAGATCTCAATTCATTCATCTTATAAAAGCTCATCTTAAATCTGGTGTTGAATTTGTTCAGTCAGCTGATTTCCATCAAGTTGGACATGATGATAAATAAAAAGACATAATCGCCCCAGTTGGAACGACCGATGTTGCAAGTGTATTAATTCTCGTTTCATGATCAGATATATTACTTACTACTTTCCCGAAAAGCGACTGTGTGAGTGGTTGCCCCGATGTATATTCGCTGGAAAGAATATACTGATATGTTGCATAAACTGCTGATAAAATTATGAGTGTTCCAAAGAAAACAAGTGCTGAATAAACAGATTTCTTGAGAAAAGAAAGAGTTTTCATAGAGAAAAAAAGCAAAGAAATTAAACAAAGAAATTAAACTAAAACCATTATCGTTTTTTTTTTTTTGTAAATCAGGTTTCACTCAAAAAATTCTAAAATTTAACACTTAAAAGTTTACGGATTTCCGATGGAAACGCAAAGAAAAATTCGGAACTCTTTGCGAAAAACAAGTTTTACGTGACAAAGCACCTCTTTTCTATATACTTTTTTCAAACTCACTTTTTCATATTTATGTCTCAAACCCCATTCCTCTCCACCTACTCCACCCTCAATCCACGTCAGAAGCAGGCGGTGGATACTATTTACTGACCTGTGCTCGTCATCGCGGGGCCGGGGAGTGGGAAGACTCAGATTCTGTCGGCGCGTATCGCGAATATATTACTCCAGACTGATGTGAATCCGAGCAATATTCTCTGTCTCACATTCACGAACAATGCGGCGAAGAATATGCGGGAGCGATTATCACGGATTATCGGTGCGGATGCTTACAAGGTGGCGATTCATACGTTTCATAGCTTCGGGAATGAGATTCTGAACCGTTACCGTTCACGTATTTCCGATTACGCCGAGGCGACTCCGATAGACGACATAGAGGCTTCGCGACTGTTCGACGAGATTTTGACGACACTTCCCTGGAACGATCCGTACAAGCCGGGACAAAATGCCAACGAGAAAATCCGTGAGCTCCGCAATGCCATCAAGCTCGTGAAAGACGCAGGTATCACGCCGGCGGAATACGCTGAGATTATCGAGACGAACCGTGCGACTATGACGGTTATGTCTCCTCTCATCCGGGCTCATATGGATGAAATTCTGTCACTTTGACAGAAAAAAGAGGATAAAATCCGTAAACTTGAACTGTTTCGGGTTTTTCATAGTGCGGTTATAACGGCTTTTTCTGGACTCCCAGAACGAATGCATGAACAGGATACTTTTGCGAAAACACTCACAGATTCGCTCGAATCTATCTGGGAACTCCAGGAATCTGAAACCGACGCCAAGATTGTTACCAAATGGCGCGACGAATGGCTGGAGAAAGACTATGAAGGAAAATGGATTCTCAAAGACGCATCTCGGTTGGATAAATATATTTCACTCGCACAAATCTACACTCGCTACGAAGAACGGATGAAAGCCCTCGGGTACATCGATTTCTCCGATATGATTCTCTGAGCGATTCGGCTCGTAGAACAGTACGGTGATATTCGTGCGAATCTCGCGGAGCAATATCAATTTGTCCTCGTGGACGAATATCAGGACACGAACGACGCACAACTTCGGCTTATTACCGATATCTTGTCCGTAACCGATATACCAAATGTGTTTGCGGTTGGGGATGACGACCAGTCCATTTACAAATTCCAGGGAGCCAATACCAAGAATATCCGGGCATTCCGTGACCGTTGGGCCGATACCGAGCTCATCATCCTCGAGACGAACTACCGCTCCAATAGCGAGATTATCGATACTTCGCGAGCGCTTATGAACTCAGCTTTACATTCCATCGGGGATATATTTCCATGAGCGGTCAAGTCCTTCGATTCGCACCACGGAAAGGGTGGAAGTGTGACACAGAACATCTTCCAGACCGAAGCGGACGAACTTACTTGGGTAGCGGAGGACATTGAACGAGCTATTGCAGACGGATTTCCGGCAGAAGAGATCGCAGTTATCACAAAGAAGAATAAAACCCTCGAAAATCTCGCGAAAGTGCTCCTCTCGAAACATATTCCAGTGGCACTCAGTAAGGATGAAAATATTTTCGATTCCGAGGAAGTACGCCTCGTGGACGAGATTCTCGAGTACCTCGTATCGCTTCGAGGAAGCGGTCAGCCTCGTGATGAGATTCTCCTTTCCATTCTCGCACATCCGTGCTGGGGGATTCATCGACTGACTATCTGGGAGCTTTCCCGAACCATTTCCTCTGCTCGTCGAGAAGACCGCAAAAACTGGCTCGAAACTCTTCGGACTCATCAGGACAGTAATCTTTCTGGTCTTGCGAATTTCCTCATAGAACTTTCCATTCTTTCCCATCATGCCCGTCTCGAAGACCTTATGGACCACATCACTGGTGCAAATGCACTCGCGATTCCCGATGAGTATAACGAAGACCCGACCAAGAATACTCTCCAAATCGATATGTTCGGTGGAGGCAAGAAGGAATATATTTCGCCTATTTATGAGTATTATTTCGGGAATCTAAACTCCCAAACCCCCCAACCCCCCTTATCAGGGGGGCAAAAAACCTGTCCCCCTGATAAGGGGGAAGAACGAACGAAGTGAGTTCAGGGGGTTTGATGAGCCACCGTGTATGCTCGACATCTCAGTAATATCCGCAAGCTCGTTGAATCGGTTCGTTCTTTCAAAAAAGGTGCGGGATTTCTCTCTATCCTCGATTATGGAGAATTCATTTCCCTCGTGAAAAAGTACGACGTGCAGATATCGGCTTCGCACTTGGTTGGGCATGAAGGAACCGCCGTGAACCTCATAACTGTCCATAAAGCGAAGGGGCTCGAGTACGGGCGAGTATACGCTATCGGACTCACAGAAAAACAGTACAAACTCGGAAAAGTCTCCGGTTCGCCACTCCCGAAGAATCTCCCACTTGCGCCCGAGAAAGACGACGACGAAGATATCCGCCGTCTGGTTTACACGGTATTTACCCGTGCCAAAAAAGACCTCATTCTCTCGTATGCTCAGATGAATTTGAATGAAAAGAAAGAGGATCCGCTTGGATGTTTGACCGACCTGAATCCCGCTTGGACAAGCAGTTCCGTTGGAACCGAATCGCTCGTAGACTTCCTCGAACGTGAACGAAAAGATTTGTTCTCGCTTCCATATCACGGAGATGAGAAAAACTTTCTCGCTGACCGTATCGCCAAGCAGTTTACTCTGTCTGTTACTGCACTCCAAAACTTCCTCAATGTCGCAGACGGCGGTCCCGAACATTTCGTCGCGAACAATATCCTTCGCTTTCCACAAGCGAAAAGCGAATCTGCGTGTTATGGATCTGCGATGCACAAAGCACTCGAAGTATTTTTCAATGATTACAAAAAAACTGGACTCTATTCGAAATCTACGCTTCTCGATGCATTTGAAACTGCTTTCAAACAGGATCGTTTTGCCGAAGCCACTGAACGTGATTTTCTCGCACGGGGAACAGAAAATTTGGGTGCATTATATTCCGAAATCACCGGAAAATCCTACGGAGATTTGCATCTGGAATACGATTTCCGTACTGCATTCGGCGGAATATTTCTCGATGGTATGCAATTAACCGGGAAAATCGACCGTATAGAAGTTATCGACAACACAAAAATTATTATTACCGACTACAAGACCTGAGGAGGTTTCGAATCGTTTTCCGATACCGGTTCCGCGTACGAGAAGATCAAGAAATGGAAATACAAACTCCAGTTTTGTTTCTATGCCGTGCTTTTCGAGCTCTCTCCACAGTGGGCGAGATTCATTCAGAAAGAATTCACCCTCATGTTCATAGAACAAGACAGAAAGACGGGACAGTTCGTGACCGTAACTGATTACATTCAACAGGGCGAAATTGAACGTACCAAAGCGCTTATTCGAGCGGTTATGTCCAAAATAAACTCGCTTGATTTTCCGGATGTTTCCGCATATTCGCCAGACATTGCCGGTATTCGGCAGTTCGAGGAAGACCTCCTAGAAGGGAAGATATAAAAAAAACACTCCGTTCAAACGGAGTGTTTTTTATAAACTATTTTCTTGTTTTCTTTAAAGTTCCAGGCTTCATATCTTCGAGGTAAAAAGAACGTAGACCATATTCATCTCTAAATTGTATCTCTGTTCCTACTGCAGTTTTCGACATTATTTGATAGACACCAGTTCTA
>Ga0100395_1004195_pt1 | contig 10358 bp, 11 predicted proteins | sample CryGeymeta201519_FD_81542 | JGI IMG/M metagenome (GOLD analysis project Ga0100395, IMG submission 81542) | Groundwater microbial communities from Crystal Geyser aquifers in Utah, USA - Crystal Geyser metaG 2015-19 | ecosystem: Environmental > Aquatic > Deep subsurface > Groundwater | place: USA... | reverse complement strand
TCTCGTCGCCATGGGCTTTGGCGTATTCGATCAAAATACGCATCAGATAAAGATGATGGACTGTTTTAAGCGTATAATGCGTGGTGTCAAAAAACCCCGGATGTTGAGCCGAATGCTGGTCGAAAATGGCAATAACGCTCAATCCCGAGCTGGAAATCAGCATGGCCGTATTTTTGTAAGCCACCGGTTCGCCGAATTTTTTTACATGGTCTGATTTGCCGGTTTTGACAAAGGGAAATACGCCAAAAATCCTTGAAGCGCCGCGAATGGAGTCGCAGAGCAGCCTCAATTCTTCCATGGTGTCGTACCGTGAATGCAGGGAACTGAATATACAAATATCTCTACCGCTCACGTCGCATATCCGCTCCACGTTCAACTCTTTATTGGGAAATGGCCCCGACTTAATTTGCGAATCGATGTTTGGGAACTTTCTCTTGAGTATCGCCGCCACCTCCTGGCCTAGTGACGGATGGGAATTGGTAATGATCAAACCTAACTCGCCGAACCTGCTGTCCTTATTCATCGCTCTTCCTCCTCTCCTTATTTATTGTTAAAATAGCATTCCCCCTTTTATACTATACTAAACTCTTTACCATATAACTCTCGTCCAGTCTATAGTCTAATTTTCGGTAATACCCTCTGACGCCAACGCCGGCGATCGCCGCGATTTTTTTAAACCCGGCCGCGCGCGCGATTTTTTCCGCCTCTTTCATTAACATTTTACCCAATCCGGCATGCTGGACTTTTTTGTTACCGCCGACCGGCACCAACTCTCCATACACGTGCAGTTCGCGGATCAACGCCGCCCCCTTTAATAAAGGGGGCTGGGGGGATTTAACGTTCACCAGCCTCAACCGACAAAACCCGTATAAAATTTTCCCATCCCGACTTTCATAACTTAAAAAATATTCCATACCAGAAGACGCTTTATATTTAATAATTCGTAATTTGTAATTATTAATTCGCAATTGTTGCTCTTTGGCTTCCCTGCATCTTATGCACCGGCACGCCACGCCCCGGTCTTTCATCACCTGCCTTAAATTAGTAATCTTATTGCCGGCCATAATTGACTCGCCTGGAATATCGCGGATAAGGCGAATTATCCGCACGTATGGCGGCACGGCTTTTTTGCATTCCACAATTAAATTTTGTAAAACTTTGTCAGAATACGGCTTGTATTTACCGGCTTTCCACCAGCGATATAGCAGGCTGCCGCGCGTTACCACCGTGGGGTAAAATTTAAGCTGGTCCGGCTGAAAACGTTCATCCGTAAATAACTTTTTAAACATGGCTAAATCTTTTTTAGCCGTAGCGCCTGGTAATCCGGGCATGATATGATAAGTAACTTTAAAGCCGTAATTTTTTAACAATTCCGTGGCCCGCGCTATTTCCACCACGCCATGACCGCGCTTATTTAATTTTAAAATTTTATCGTCAATCGCCTGTACTCCAAGTTCCACGCGCGTCGCGCCCAGCTCGCGCATTTGCCATAATTCCAATTCACTAATATAATCCGGCCGCGTTTCCAAAGTAATGCCAATTATCCGATATTTAGCATTTTCATTCTTCTTTTGCTCTGTATTTAATAATTTTTTTAATTTTTCAGGTTTGAGTTTTGAGTTATAGTTTTGAGTTTTGACATTTGAGTTTTGACATCCATCATAATTGTTTGCCGCCCTAAAACACTCTTCTATGAACCAATACTTATACTTCTCCGGCAGCACCGACCAGGTTCCGCCGATAACAATCAGCTCAATTTTAGTCGGCTCATGGCCGTTAGCTTCCAAGGCGCGCAAACGCAGCTGCACCTGCTTATACGGGTCGTAATCGCATCTAATGGCGCGCATCACGGCCGGCTCGTTGGACAAATAGCTCTGCGGCACGTTTTTCTCGGTCGGACAATAAATGCACTCGCCCGGGCAAGGATAGGGTTTGGTTAAAACCGCCACCGGCGCGATGCCGGAGAGCGTGCGCACGGCGCGCTTGCGCAGGATTTTCCGCAATAATAAATCGTTGCCGGCTTCAACTTTAAGAATCTCCGAATTGGCAACAATGCTAACGCCGTATTTCTTGGCCAGCTTTCTTTTTAAAGCCATTAACTCGGCGCGTGAACTTATTTTAGCGCTTAATAGTTCGGCGATAAATCTTTTTTTGTTCTGTTTTTCTTTAAAATTTGACAAATCTTTTTTCATGGAATATAATAAATTATGGAGTCTACGGTGTGAAGCTTAACAGACTCGTTTTAACCCAGAGGCGCGTAGCCTATGGGTTTTTGTTATATAATCGGTCATTAAAACGAAAGAAATGTTTTACCAACATATAAAGAAAGGGGTTGTTATGAGCAATTATGAGAAGTGCGATCACGAAGTCGGTGGGGTGGCGATTCCCATACCGGAAAAATTCAAAGAAACCTTTAGAGTCGACGACGCGGCGGAAAAGATGGTTGCAGCTATTATGGCGAATACACGCATAATCCTGCGGGTTAAAAATTATGGCTGCACCTGCCCGGAAAGAAATGATGGGCCGCATGCTTGTATTTTGAAAGCGCTCGGCTGCGACCAGGTGATCTGGCTGGAAGTCAACGGAAAAACGCAACCTTTTGCCGGCAATTTATTCCGCTCCCAGCCTCCGGTATCAGCAGCTGCCTAAGGCTCAACATTTCACTCTCGACACGGCTTGCCAGTTCGTCTAGCGCAAGCCGTCTTTTTTGCGGAGCCATAATTGCAACTTCACATTTTAAATGTTAAAATAAGCATATAAATTTAACCATAAACCCATGAAAAAGGCAATTATTCTCATGGCCTTAGCTATAACGCTAACGCCGCTGGCCGCCTCGGCTTACGCCATAAAAACCGACGACTCGGTTTACGTGCCAAAAACCGAAACCATTGAAGGTAATCTTTACGCCGCCGGAGCCAATATAACCGTTGAAGGCAAAGTTAACGGCGACGTCATCTGCGCCGGGCAAGCCATTAACATTTCTGGCGAGGTGTCCGGTGATGTCATCTGCGCCGGGCAAGCCATTAACGTTACCGGCAATGTCGGCGGCAGTCTGCGCGCGGTCGGTAATTCCATTAATTTAAGCGGCCAGGTCAGCCGCAACGTCATGGCTTTCGGCGCTTCCATTCTGTCGGCCGGCGGCTCTAGCATCGGTTGGGACCTGCTGGCCGTGGGCGCCTTCGCGCAAATCGCCGGTAATGTCGGCGGCGACCTTTATGGCAGCCTGGGCCAAGCCGCCATTTCCGGCCAAATCGGCAAGAACGTCAATTTGGAATTCGGCCGACAAAATAAAAAGGCCGGTGCTCCGCCTCTGATCATCACCGGCACGGCTAAAATCAACGGCGACCTTAAATACACTTCAAGCGAAAACGCTACGATTGAAAACGGCGCGGTTATTAAAGGCCAAACCACGCATAATCTGCCGAAGGCGACCGCGGCCAGACCTGGCTTCATGAATTTGGCTTGGTGGTGGGGTAAATTAATTTTCTTGTTCTCCGCTTTGGTTATCGGCCTAGTATTAATCAGCTTCTGGCACCAACCGGTCATAAAAATCACCGATTTGATGTTAAGCAAGGTCGGTCCGGCCTTTGGCTGGGGAGTTTTGGCTCTGCTCTTAACTCCGATAATCGCCATTATTTTATTAATTACCATTATCGGCATCCCTTTGTCGTTTATTTTAATGGCGCTCTGGCTGATCGCCCTGTACTTAAGTAAAATTTTTGTCGGTATTTTGGTTGGTCGCAGCCTTCTAAATAATTATTGGACAAAACAGAAAGATTCTTTGATTTTGGCCATGATTATCGGTATCATCATCGTTAAACTTATTATCACCCTGCCGTTTATCGGCTGGGTTCTTGGCTTACTGGCCGTGCTCTGGGGCCTGGGCGGAATTTTACTGGCTTTCAAAAAAGCTTAACAAAAATAATATACTTTGTTAGAATAAAAAGGCAGTGTTAATCCATCGCCTTTTTAATAAATATACTATAAATATACTATGCAAGTAAATCCACACATGTTCCGTGGCTATGATTTAAGGGGCGTTTCCGGTAGAGATTTAACTCCGGAGATTGTTGAACATTTAGGCAGGGCCTATAGCACTTTTTTATTAAAAAACAACATAAATAAAGCCGTAATCGGACATGATTGCCGGCTCACCAGCGAGTCATATAGTCAGGCGATTATTAAGGGCCTGCTGGCCAGCGGCATTGATGTTGTTGATATTGGCTTAGCCTTGACTGGAACTATTTATTGGGCGCAATATTATTTTAAAGCTGAAGGTTGCGTTTCGGTTTCCGCTTCACATAACCCGGCGGAATATAACGGTTTTAAGTTTGGCGTTGGCTACTCAAGGACCATGGTTGAAAATGAAATCCAAGAATTAAGAAAAATCGTCGAACAGGATAATTTTATTTCCGGCCGAGGCAATTTAACTGAAAAAAATATCACTGAAATGTATTTCGCCGATTTAATTAAAAGATTCCCCAAGATAAATAAATTCAGGGTGGTGATTGACCCCGGCTGTTCTACTCCCGGAGCTTTTGTGCCTGAATTATTAAAAAAGGCTGGCTGCGAGGTAATTGAGAGTAATTGCGAACTGGACGGCAGCTTCCCCACCGGCACGCCTGACCCCACGGAAAAAAAAGTGGCCGAAAGATTATCAAAAAAAATATTAGCCGAAAAAGCCGACTTAGGCTTTTCTTATGATTCTGATGGCGACCGCATTGGTATCGTTGATGGCGATGGCGGCATTATTTGGAACGACGTTTTAGTGGCACTCTTTGCCATTGACGTCTTGGCCGACCATCCGGGTGCCAAAATTATGTTTAACATTTTATGTTCCAAAGTAGTGCCAGACACTATTGCTAAGTTCGGTGGCGTACCATTTATGTGGCGCGTTGGCCATTCATTTTTAAAGAAAAAAAATCAGGAAGTAAAAGCCGCTTTTATCGGCGAGCTGTCCGGCCATTTCTTTTTTTCCGCGGATTTTTACAATCATGATGACGGCCTTTATACTACCATGAGGCTGCTACATTATTTATCAAGGGCCGGCCAAACCCTGGCCCAGGCCGTGGCCGCCTTGCCGAAATATATTTCCAGCCCGGAAATTAAAGTCGGCTGCGGCGATGAAGTTAAGGTCGGCTTGATGGAAAAAATCGCAATTAAGCTGCGCACTGATTATCCGGCCGCGGAAGTGATTGACGACGAACGTGCCGGCGACGGCGTCAGGCTGGAAATGCCCGACTCCATGCTGGTTATCCGTTATTCGCAAAACGGCCCCTATATCACCATAAAATTTGAAGCCTTAACGCAAGACAAATATAACCAACTAAAAACTTACATCCATAGTCTGCTACATGAATATAAAGAAATTGATTGGAGTTTTGGGGTAAACGTAGAAAACTTAAGCTAAAAATCTTCATAATTTTTCAAAATCACCCAGGGGCTCAGGGAGTGGAGTTGGCGCCTCTGCTTACAGTAATCATCATATTAAATTTGATAGCCAATCGGAACTCCCCGAAACTTTTTGCTTACTTTTTAGTTATAAAAAGTAAGGCCTAGCGCAGCGTCACGGATGTTGAAATATAAACAAAGTTTACTATAAAAAAGCTGAGGCTTTTAACCTCAGCTTTTTTATTTTGTCTTCTACTTTTTAAATAATCTCAATATCTCTTTAATGTCTTTTAAATCCTCTTCGGTTAATTTCAGCTTCAGCCGATCTTGATATAGCTTGTATGACTCCCGCTCCAATACCACCGAAGAAATTCCCTGGCCGTTGTGAATGTCGCCCAAATGCTTTTTTATGATAGCCAAAACAATTTCTCTATTAGCCTCGTCCAGGTTCCTGAATTTATAATCTTCCCTGACCAAAGAATTTAATTTTTGGGCGAAGCGGTCAAAGGTTTGCTCTTTGGCCGTGGCCAGAAGTTCCTGGATGTCCATAATAAAAATGTAAAATGCAAATCTCAAAATGTAAAATTATTGTAAAATTAAAAATAATTCCGTCCGCCACGAGCGGACTCCATAATTTTTAATTTTAAATTTTCTAAATTCCTCTTACTTTAAGCGCTTTGACTATTCTCTCCACCGCCACCATGTAAGCCGCGGTGCGCATTTCGCGGTTGCCTTGCGCTACCATGGTCTGCCAAACTTTTCGGAAAGCATTGGCCAGCTGTTTTTCCAAGTTAGCTTCAACTTTTTCTTTCTCCCAATAATAATGGCGCAGATTCTGCACCCATTCAAAATAGGAAACGATGACGCCGCCGGAATTGACTAAAACATCCGGCACGACCAGCACGCCCTTTTTCAATAATTTAGCTTCAGCTTCCGGCGCGGTCGGCCCGTTGGCCAGCTCTAAAATAATTTTGGCTTTAATCCGGCCGGCGTTTTTCCCATTAATCACGTTCTCTAAAGCCGCCGGCGCTAAAACTTCCACGGGCAATTCCAATAATGCTTCATTGGTGACGTTAGCCGCGCCCTTAAAATTAACCACGCTGCCGGTGGCTTGCTTATGGGCTAAAATTTGTTCTATGTTTAAGCCTTTTTTATCATAAATGCCGCCGCGAGAATCGGACACGGCCACGATTTTATAGCCGGCCCGGTAAGCAATCGCGGCGAAATTCATGCCCACGTTGCCAAAGCCTTGCACCGCCAGGCTGGCTTTATTTTTGGCCAATTTTAATTTTTTCAAAACCTGTTCAAGAACAAAAAACCCGCCTAAGCTGGTGGCCGTGTCGCGCCCCAGCGAGCCGCCGATTTCCACCGGCTTGCCGGTTACGACCGCCGGCGTGTTTTCGCCCTTGATATGGCTATATTCATCCATCAGCCAGGCCATAATTTGCGGATTGGTATAAACATCCGGCGCCGGCACGTCTTTATACGGCCCGATAAAATCCGCAAAACCGCGAGTATAAGCGCGCGTTAAACGCTCGAGCTCCCCCGGGCTTAATTTCTTGACGTCCACCGCCACCCCGCCCTTGCTCCCGCCGTAAGGAATATCGGCCACGGCGCATTTTATGGTCATCCAAAAAGCCAAAGCCTTAACTTCATCCAAATTAACTTTAGGATGAAAGCGGAGGCCGCCTTTATACGGGCCGAGAATATTATTATACTGCACGCGATAGCCGTCAAAAACTTTAATTTTGCCGTCATCCATTAAAATCGGCAGTGATACTTCCATGACCCGATCCGGCTTTCTTAAAATTTCCAGCTCGCCAGATTCAATGCCCATGAGCGCGCAAGTTTTATTTAACTGCTCAATGACTCCTTTAAATTGGTTTGCCATAAATATAGAACTTACGCGTTTGCGTATTTAATATAATTTGCGGTAGCAAATCTGGTAATAGACGCCTTTTGCTCATACCAGCTGATAGATTCTGAAATTCTGACTGCCTCTAATCTGACAAAGGCTACAAAGGCGGAAAAAATGTGAGTTTTCTGGGATTGAGCCTTAACGGAATAGCATTTTTCAATGCCGGTCGTTTGCTTAATGCCTCGGTGAAATTCCTCGATATTCCAACGTTGCTCGAAATGTCCGGTAAACTCATTGTAATCGGTTAGCGCCAGATCGTTAGTCGCCAGATATGTAATGTCGCCGTTGGTGGCGGCAACCTTACAAACCAGAATCTGTCCAAAGCCCTTTAGCCAGACTTTCTCGACCTGTTTATTGGCCAAGCTCAAGTCGCTTAAGGACATCTGGACGCGGTGGCAAGAAACGATGCGGTTACTTTTAAGATTACAGATGAATTTTAATCCTTGCGAACGGATGAATTTTAAATTTTCAAGGCTAGAATACCAGGAATCAAACAGCACATAAAGCGGAGAAAACCCCCGTTTTAAAGCCTTTTTTAATAATTCAAGAAACAAATCATTTTTAGTCTTCCCGTCTATCTCTTTTTGATAAATCCGATAGTCCACCGGCACGCACTTCTCTAAATTTGTCCAGAGCAAATTTACTAAATTAATGCCGTTAACTAGCCCATGTTCGTCTCCGCTGTATTGCAGTTTGGCCAGTTCATTTTCTTTGGAATATCGTTTGTCCAGAGTAGTGTCGTCAACCACCAGATAACCAGCTCGCGGATTGACCAAATCCTTTACTTGATTCCACAATTCTTGCGGCTTGAAAGTAAATTTTAACAGCCACCGCGAAACCGCGTCGTGAGCTATGCCATCAGCAACCTTAGACAGCTCAACTCCCGAATATCGGTTTTGGTTGCCAATTAAAAAATTGCTGTAAAGGCTTAAAGAACATTTTTGTTTTTGCATAGGGATATTTTGTTTTTAGGCCGTAAAGATAGCCTTTATCCCTATTATCTCACACTTAACTAATTTTTTATATATTTTTGCGCAAACGCGTAAGTCCTAATTATAATAATACCATAGTTTTTGCTATAATGAAATTACGGCCCGGGGAAATTATTTTCCCGCTTACGACGAAATTTGTGCGATTTTTCCTAAAAAATTTTGCTTATTTTAAGATTAAGAAATTTTTTGGGAAAAATCTGCTACAATTTCGTATGCGCGTTTAAAATAATTTCCCCGAGCCGTAGTTGACAAAAGCCGTAAAATAGTTAAAAATATGAAGTTGCGCAGGCGTGGCGGAATTGGTATACGCGCTAGCCTTAGGAGCTAGTGGAGCAATCCTTGAGAGTCCGAGTCTCTCCGCCTGCACCAGGAAAAATAAAAAAAAGGAGAGGAGAAAATTATGGAGGGTCAGAGAAGTGCGGCAGGCGTGAGGGTGAAAGAAGAGCCGAAAACCGAGAAAAGTAACTACCAAAAGCCGTATCGCGGCAGAAGTAAAGGAGGAAAATAGTCATGAGCGAACCTTCAGTACAGCATCAAGCTGATTTTTGCCCTGATGAAACGGATTTTGTTATTAAGTTGGTGGTCGCGGGTGCATGCGAGAAATGCGGCCAGCCGCTTATTTGCAGAAACAGCTGTTATTCTCCGGCGGGCTATACCGGCGATACGAAAAGTAACATTGCGCTGGAAAAAGGAGTCTGCGCCACTTGCGGCAGGATGGTAGTTTGTTTGCGCGGGCACTTGGGCGGCGACGAGCTTAAGGCCAGCGTTTACGTGGCAAACGTGGCTCTACGGGCGACAGGGCTTTATGGAGGTTTTCGGGAGCCGAACTTAACGAGGCATTTTGACGCGGATACGCGCCTGGCTGACCTTGCCTTGGAAATAATGGCAAGTATGGTGCCGGAGGTAAAAGCAAGCCCGGGAAAAATTTTGAGAATACCAAAACTTATCAGCAGAAAACATTCCAAGGCTCATGAGCCTTGGGAGAGGAGGGCGCCATGAACGGAGGAAAAAAGAGGGGATCGTTGAGGCGGGGTAGGCTGCCGGGTGAATTGACACCTAAAGGCTGCCGTCAGTACCGGTGCAACCAGATGGGGGTGGATAATAAATCCGCTGTCACCAGACAGCCTCTGAAGCACCGGAGGTTGCATGAAAGCAAACACGCTCCTTTTAGATTGATATGAGCGCAATCGGCAGTGAGTGTTCCGCCCCGGGTGATACAAGCCCGGGGCTTTTTTACAAATTCTATTTAAAATGATAAAGTGTTTATAGCTAATTATAAATTATCATTATGTCGCATACAAAAACCTACGTGATTTCCATCGGCGGCTCGTTGATTGTTCCGCCCGAAGGCATTGATTGGCATTTTTTAAAAGAGTTCCGCTCTTTGATTTTAGAAAAGATAAAAAAGGGCCATAGATTTTTTTTAATCGCCGGCGGCGGCATGACTTGCCGGAATTATGTGGCCGCGGCTTCGCGCGTGGTAAAAATTGAGCGCGACGATTTGGACTGGCTGGGCATTCACGCCACCAGGCTTAACGCCCATTTGCTCCGCACTATTTTTCGCGACCAGGCCAATCCGGAGATAATTAAAAATCCGACCTATCGCCTGTTCAGCGAGAAAAAAATTATGGTGGCCTCGGGCTGGAAACCTGGCTGGTCAACCGATTATGTAGCTTCTATGATCGCCCAAGAATATGATGTTAAAACCATTTTAAATTTGTCTAACATTGATTATGTCTATGATAAAGACCCGAATAAGCACCATGACGCGAAAATTATGCCGAAAATGAGCTGGCCGGAATTCAGAAAATTAGTGGGTAATACTTGGTCGCCGAGCCTTAACGCGCCGTTTGATCCGATCGCTTCGAAAAAGGCTCAGGAATTAAAACTGGAAGTAATAATTATGAACGGCAAGAACATCGCCAATTTGAAAAATTGCCTGGAAGGGAAAAAATTTAAGGGTACGGTGGTAAGGTAAAAGGCTTTAAACAGCAAAAAAATAAATTTCGTTTGCGCCAGCAATAAATTATGCTATAATTAAGCCATATTTAATTCAT
>Ga0100395_1004171_pt1 | contig 10387 bp, 9 predicted proteins | sample CryGeymeta201519_FD_81542 | JGI IMG/M metagenome (GOLD analysis project Ga0100395, IMG submission 81542) | Groundwater microbial communities from Crystal Geyser aquifers in Utah, USA - Crystal Geyser metaG 2015-19 | ecosystem: Environmental > Aquatic > Deep subsurface > Groundwater | place: USA... | reverse complement strand
GAGCGGGATGCGGCGATGATCGTGCTCGATCATGCCCGCGATGACGCGGCCGGCAAAACCGATGACGACGCGTTTTATGATCGTTTCAAGGTGCCCGACGATCTGATCTGGTAGCTGGCGCTGTGCGGTACCGCCAGCCTCAAAGCCGCTGCTCCGATGGCAGGTAGCGCCATTCGCCGACCGACATTTTCGCCAGCGGCACGCGGCCGATACGGATGCGCTTGAACGCCACCACTTGCAGGCCGACGTCGGCGCACATCGACGCGATCTGCCCGGGTTGTACCGGGCTGAGCGCAAAGCGCAGGCGGATCTCGTTCTGCCAGCTCACCTTGCACGGCGGCAGGTTTCGGCCGTTGAAACGCAGGCCATGATTGAGCCGTTGCAATCCGTTTGCGGCGATAGTGCCGGCCACTTCAACCACGAACTCCTGTTCGATGCGGTTGCTGTCCTCGCGCAGTCGCCGCAGCAAGGCCTTGTCTTGCGTCACCACCAGCAGGCCGCTGGCTTCAGCTTCGAGCGGCATCACCACCGTGAGTTTGGTGAAGTGCCGGCGCAGCAGGGTAATGCCGGTATCATCGGCTGGCCAGCGGTTTTCGCGGGCGAGCAGCGCTTCAATCGATTGGATGTCGGATTCACGGCCGGCGGGTTTGTGCAGCAGCAAGGTGGCCGGTTCGGGTGCGGCAAGTCGAGCGTCAGGCGACAACTCGATGCGCTGTTTCACGACGATGAACTGCGGTGCGTCCACCACCTTGTCATCGACCAGCACCCAACCGCCCATGATGTACTGCTCGGCTTCACGACGCGAGCAGTTGGCGAGTTCCATGACACGTTTGCTGAGGCGAATCGGTTCGGACATGGTGTGGATCGTTGGTGGCGAGCGCCATTGTAGCGAGGATCGATACGGATACACGCCATGCCGAATATCCGTCAGATCGCAGCAACGGCAGCGCCATCGTCGACTGCGGTGCGATTGCGGCCGGCATTTTTGGCACGATACAGTGCGCGATCGGCGGCCTCCACCCATTCAACCAGGCCAAGTCCGGTTGCGGGGGGTTCGGCCAGACCGATGCTGATCGAGCAGCGCAGATTGGGGATCGGTGCAAACCGCATTGCCGCGATGCTTGCTCGCAAGCGTTCGGCGGCAGCGCGCGCTTCGGGCAGTGCGGCAGGCATGGCGACCACAAACTCATCACCACCAATACGGCCGGCGATGCTGTCAGTGCGCAACGTGTTGCGAATGCATTGCGCGATGGCGCGCAGCACATCATCGCCGATGGCGTGGCCGTATTGGTCGTTGACGTGCTTGAAGTTGTCGGCATCGAGCAGCAACAGCGTTGCAGCCTGGCCACCGTTACGATGCTGTGCCAACAGTGATGCGGCTTGGGTCTGCCAATGATCGCGGCTGTCGAGGCGGGTCAGTGCGTCACGCTGCGTCATCGCCTTGAGTTGCTGGTTCTGGGTTTGCACTCGGCGCACCAAGCGGTAGCTGCTCAGGCTCACCACCATGGCGTGGATGATGACAATGGGTAGCGTCAGCAACATCACGCTCATGCTGGTGTGCGGTTGAAAGGCAAATCCGGTCAGTGCGCCACCGGCCACGATGGCGAGCAACATTCCGGGTAGCGAGCGTTGCCATAGACCGCGCACGCCAGCGTTGATCTTGTCAGCCATCACGGTGGTGATCAGCATCACTGACGGCAGCGTGTTGAAGTGCATCATCGGTACCCAACTGCCGGCGAATATCGAATCGATGACGAAGTTACGCAGCTCGGCGCGAAATGGGTCGTTGCTGCGCCGCGCCATCAGGTAAGCCAGATGCGGCCAGAGCAGACAGGTAAAAACGATCCATGCCCAAAATGGCCATGACGCGCGCAATTCGTGCAGTACCATGCCCGTCGGCAGCGCAGCCAGAGCCATGCCGAGCACGCGCAGGCGATAGGTGCGTTGCGGCAGTGTGTGCAAGTGGTCTGCCTGCTCGCAGCGAGCACGCGCAACGGGTGCAGCGGCCATTGACATCTCGGGCATCACAGCTCCGATGCAGGTGGAAGGGTGTTGCCATGCGTGGACCCGGCACACGCGGTAATGCCCACGATTCAGCACGATGGCGCTATGCTGGCACGCACCAAGGATCGCCGCAATTCAGGAGCAGGCCATGGCCACCGGCTGGGCAAACGACGACGCCGTGCAAGAGCAAATCGATGCGACCATCAGCGACGCCATCAAGCGCGTTCGCAGCCAGTTGCCGCAAGGCCCGGGCTTGGCACAGTGCGAGGCGTGCGATGCAGTGATTCCCGAGGCGCGACGGCGGGCGGTGCCCGGCGTACGCCTGTGCGTGAACTGCCAGCAGCAACGCGATCGGGCAAGTGTCGGTAGCGCCGGTTACAACCGGCGCGGCAGCAAGGACAGCCAGTTGCGTTGATGCGGTTTCACGCGGCGTCGGCGTTCGTGCATTTCACGCGTGCGCGTCACCAACCGCAGCGCACGCCGTGATTCATTTCTTTTTTTCCTGCTTGGCTTCGCGCTTTTCCTTGAGCGTCTTGGCCGGCGGCTTCTTGCTGTTTTTTTTCTGATTCAAACCCTTGCTCATGACATCCTCGTTGGTTGGTGGTCGGGACTGCGTGCGCAGTGTAGCGCGCTGGGCCACCGCCATGTGCATGCCACCGCAGGCCCTGCCACTCGTTGGGTTTGTCGTGCAGCCGCGTCAATCGGGTTGCACAACTGCTGGCAAGACGTCCCCCGGGTTTCTTGCATGCGCTTGGCTGCCCGACAGGCTCACAGCATGCGCCGCGCCACCGCTTCGGCGATACCGATGCCATCGACCGCTGCCGACAGGATGCCGCCGGCATAACCGGCACCTTCGCCGGCTGGGTACAGGCCGCGTGTGTTGATGCTCTGGCCGTCCTCGCCGCGGCTGATGCGCAGCGGCGAGGAGGTGCGCGTTTCCACGCCGGTGAGCACGGCGTCACCGATCGCGAAGCCCTTGATCTGACGCGCGAATGCCGGCAGCGCTTCGCGGATCGCGGCGATCGCGTAAGCGGGCAACGACGCGCTCAAATCGGTCGGCTGCACGCCCGGCGTGTAGGACGGCAACACGGCGCCCAAGGCGGTGCTGGCACGGGCATTGAGAAAATCGCCGACGCGCTGCGCTGGCGCGTGGTAATTGCTGCCGCCGTCGATGAAGGCGCGCGATTCCCAGTGCCGTTGCAGGGCGATGCCGGCCAACGGGCCTTCGCCGTAAGCTGCGTAGTCGTCCGGGGTAATACCGACCACGATCGCGGCATTGGCGTTGCGTTCGTTGCGCGAATACTGGCTCATGCCGTTGGTGACCACGCGCTCGGGCTCGGAGGCGGCGGCGACCACGGTGCCGCCGGGGCACATGCAGAAGCTGTACACCGCGCGGCCGTGGCCGGCGTGTTGCCCGGTGCAGTGGTGCACCAGCTTGTAATCGGCGGCGCCGAGCAACGGGTGCCCGGCCTGCGGCCCGAACCGGGCTTCGTCGATCAGCGACTGCGGATGCTCGATCCGGAAACCGATCGAGAACGGCTTGGCTTCCAGATAGACCCCGCGTTCGGCCAGCATCGCAAAGGTGTCGCGGGCGCTGTGGCCAACCGCCAATACCACATGCTCGGCATGCAGGATGTCGCCATTGCTGAGTTGGACGCCGCGCACCTGGCGTTGGCCTGTCGCATCGGTGTCGATCAGCAGGTCATCGACGCGGCTGGAAAAGTGGATCTCGCCACCCAGCGCGGTGATCGTTGCGCGCAGGTTTTCGACGATACCGACCAGCCGGAAGGTGCCGATGTGCGGCTTGCTCAGGTACGCGATTTCTTCCGGTGCGCCGGCTTTCACCAGTTCATCGAGCACCTTGCGGCCATGGTGTTTTGGGTCGCGGATCTGGCTGTACAGCTTGCCATCGGAAAACGTGCCGGCGCCGCCTTCGCCAAACTGCACGTTCGATTCAGGATTGAGCTGGCGCTTGCGCCACAGCCCGAAGGTATCCACCGTGCGCTCGCGCACTGCCTTGCCGCGTTCCAGCACGATCGGTCGCAAACCCATCTGTGCCAACAACAGCGCGGTGAACAAACCGCACGGCCCGGTGCCGATTACCAGCGGGCGTTGCGGCAGCGGTTGCGTAGCCGTGGCGACAAAACGATAGGCGGTGTCCGGCGTCGGCACCACCCGCGAGCCGCGTTCGTGGCGCTCGCTCAGACGGCGCAATAGCGCGGCTTCGTCGGCAACCTCCACGTCCAGCGCGTAGATCAGCGCGATCGCGCCGCGCTTGCGTGCATCGTGGCTGCGCTTGGCGACGCGATAGCCCAGCAAGGCCTCGGCGCCGATGCCCAGCCGCACCAGAATCGCATCGTGCAGTTCGCGTTCGCTGTGCGTCAGCGGCAGTTTGAGGTCGGTGATTCGCAACACGGAGCGGATTTCCGGGAAAGCGGGACGCAAAGATACACCGTCACCGTCGCCGCTGCGTGCTTGCGACCGAGCCGGCGCCCGCACGGCGCTATAATTGCGGTTCACTTTTCTATCTGGAACTTTGCATGTCCGACATACCCGCCTGCCCGCAATGCGGCATGGAAAACACCTATCCCGATGGCGAAAACTTCGTTTGCGCCGACTGCGGTCACGAGTGGCCTGCTGTTTCGGCCGCAGCGGCGGATGACGATGCGCTGGTGGTGAAGGATGCCAACGGCAACCTGTTGCACGATGGCGACTCGGTTGCCCTGATCAAGGATCTGAAAGTGAAAGGCGGTTCGACCCTGAAGATGGGCACCAAGATCAAGAGCATCCGCCTGGTTTCCGGCGATCACGAAGTGGATGCCAAAATCGACGGCACCGGCTACATGCTCAAGGCCTGTTATCTCAAGAAGGTGTGATTGCGCTGCGCAGCGGGTTAGCGTGCCGTGCAGGCTACGCGCACGGCATCGGGCAGGGCAGTGCTGTTTCCGCTGTGCCGGTCGATCCACACCATCACCACCTCGCCATCGCTGTAGACGCGCTCGGCAGCGCCGGCAGCAACGATGCGATGGCCCAGACGCAGACTGCTGTTGCCCAGGCGCAGGCAGCTCAGTTCTACCAGCAGATTTTCCGGCCACGCGATCGGGCGGCGGTAGTTGATCTGGATCGCCGCCAGCACCGGCGCCGAGGTGCTGTCCAGCCACGGCCCGGGCAGCGCGCCAAGCCATTGCAGCCGCGCTTCTTCGAGGTAGGTGAGGTAGCTGGCGTTGTTGACGTGGTTGAACGCGTCCAGATCGCGCCAGCGTACCGGCATCGCGATGCGCGCCAGCACATTACCCGCAGTTGTGGGGCCCGTTGCTGCGTGGTCTTGCTCATTGCTCATCGTGCAGCCTTGCGTTTTTTGCTGGTGGCGGCGGTTGCGGCTTTGACACCGAGGCAGCGCGCCAGAAACTGGCCGGTAAATGATTGCGCCACCGTGCACAGATGTTCAGGGGTGCCGCTGGCGATGATCTGGCCGCCGCCGCCACCACCTTCGGGGCCGAGGTCGATCACCCAGTCGGCGGTCTTGATGACATCCAGATTGTGTTCGATCACCACCACCGTGTTGCCCTCGTCGCGCAGCTTGTGCAGCACCCGCAGCAGGTGTTCGATGTCGTGGAAGTGCAGGCCGGTGGTCGGTTCATCGAGGATGTACAGGGTGTTGCCGGTATCGCGTCGCGACAGCTCTTTCGCCAACTTCACCCGCTGTGCCTCGCCGCCGGAGAGTGTGGTCGCCGACTGGCCGAGCTTGATATAACCGAGGCCGACATCGATCAGGGTAGACAGCTTGCGCGCAATCGACGGGATCGGTTCGAACAGCGCATGGGCATCCTCGATGGTCATTTCCAGTACATCGCGGATCGAAAATCCCTTGTACAGAATTTCCAGGGTCTCGCGGTTGTAGCGTTTGCCGCCGCACACGTCGCAGGCGACATAAACATCGGGCAGAAAGTGCATTTCGACCTTGATCAGGCCATCGCCCTGGCACGCCTCGCAGCGGCCGCCGCGCACGTTGAATGAAAACCGGCCCGGCGCATAGCCGCGCGCGCGCGCTTCGGGCACCTGCGCAAACAACTCGCGCAGTGGCGTAAACACGCCGGTGTAGGTGGCCGGGTTGGAGCGCGGCGTGCGTCCGATCGGTGACTGGTCGATATCCACCACCTTGTCGAACAGATTGATACCGCGCACTTCGCGGTACGGCGCCGGCGTGGTGCTGGCGCCATTGAGTTCGCGTGCGGCGATGCGATACAGGGTGTCGTTGATCAGCGTCGATTTGCCCGAACCCGACACCCCGGTGACGCAGGTGAACAGTCCGGCCGGAATCGCCAGATCGACCTGCTGGAGATTGTTGCCACTGGCGCCGAGCACATGCAGTGTTTTGTCCGGATCCGGCTGCCGTCGCTGCGTCGGGACTTCGATCCGGCGCCGACCCGACAGGTAGGCGCCGGTCAGCGAGCGCGGCGCATCGAGAATGTCCTGCAACTGGCCCTGCGCGACGATTTCGCCGCCATGCACGCCGGCACCGGGGCCGACATCCAGAATGTGATCGGCGCGGCGGATCGCTTCCTCATCGTGCTCGACCACGATCACGGTGTTGCCCAGATCGCGCAGGCGGGTGAGGGTGCCCAGCAGGCGCTCGTTGTCGCGCTGATGCAGGCCGATCGACGGTTCATCGAGCACGTACATCACCCCGACCAGGCCGGCGCCGATCTGCGAGGCCAGGCGGATACGCTGCGCCTCGCCGCCGGACAGGGTATCGGCGGTGCGCTCCAAGGTGAGGTAGTCAAGCCCGACATCGACCAGAAAACGCAGCCGCTCGTTGATCTCCTTGACGATGCGCACCGCGATCTCGCCGCGCCAGCCGGAGAGCGTGAGCGTGCTGAAAAAGGCCAGTGCCGCGGATACCGGCAAGGCGGTCAACTCGGGCAGGCTGCGCTGCGCCACCTGCACGCTGCGCGCGCTGCGGTTCAGGCGCGTGCCCTGGCAGTCGGGGCAAGGCCGGGTGCTGATGAACTTGCCCAGTTCCTCGCGCACCAGCGCCGATTCGGTTTCCTTGTAACGCCGTTCCAGATTCGGCACGATGCCCTCGAAACGATGTTTGCGCTGGCTCTTGCCGCCGCTGTCGCCAAGGTAGGTGAAGCTGATGATGTCGTCGCCGGAGCCATTGAGGATGGCCTCGCGATGCGCGGCCGACAGCGTGTGCCACGGCGCTTCCACATCGAAACCGTAATGCCGCGCCAGCGACGCGATCAACTGGAAGAAATGCGCGTTGCGCCGATCCCAGCCACGCACCGCACCAGTGGCCAGCGACAGCGCCGGGTTGACGACCACCCGCTCGGGATCGAAGAAACGGGTGACGCCGAGGCCATCGCAGGCCGCGCACGCGCCCATCGGCGAGTTGAACGAAAACAGGCGTGGTTCCAGTTCCGGCAGCGCGTAATCGCACACCGGGCAACTGTAGCGGCTGGAAAACAGCAGTTCGGCGCTGCTGCTGTCGTCGATGTCGTTGACCAAAGCCATGCCATCGCCCAGACGCAGCGCGGTTTCAAAACTTTCCGCCAGACGCTGCTTGAGATCGACGCGCGGCTTGAAGCGATCGATCACCGCTTCGATGCTGTGCTTCTGGCGCAGCGCCAGTGCCGGCACTTGATCGAGTTCGTACACCGTGCCATCGACCCGCGCGCGAATGAAACCCTGCGCGCGCAATTGTTCGAATACCTGAGCGTGCTCGCCCTTGCGCCCGCGCACTACCGGCGCCAGCAGCATGAAACGGTGATCGCCGGGCAGCGCCAGCACCTGATCGACCATCTGGCTCACCGTTTGCGCCTCCAGCGTGAAGCCATGCTCGGGGCAGCGTGGGGTGCCGACGCGGGCAAACAGCAGGCGCAGGTAATCGTAGATTTCGGTGATGGTGCCGACCGTGGAGCGCGGGTTGTGCGAGGTCGATTTCTGCTCGATCGAAATCGCCGGACTGAGCCCCTCGATATGATCGATATCGGGCTTCTCCATCACCGACAAAAACTGCCGGGCATAAGCCGACAGCGACTCGACATAGCGGCGCTGGCCTTCGGCGTAGATGGTATCGAACGCGAGCGAGCTCTTGCCCGAACCGGACAGCCCGGTGATCACGATCAGTCGGTTGCGCGGCAGGTCCAGATCGATGTTCTTGAGGTTGTGGGTGCGCGCGCCGCGCAGGCGGATGAAGTCCATGGGAGCCCGTGTCATAGCCAAGCGTTCAAGTCTAGCAAGCCCAGGGTGTATGGTTTGCGAAGGCGTGCAGTACGGGCGTTGTTGCACGGCCGCGCTCGCCGCTTCACGCGGATGCCCTGCTAAGCTTGCCCGTTGTTCTCTGACCACGCATTCGCCATGACCGCAATTTCACCGCTGTACATCACCTTTTCCGTGTACATCCTGCTGATGGTCGGCATCGGCTTCGCCGCTTGGCGCTATACCCGGAATCTGGGCGATTACATCCTCGGCGGTCGACGCCTGGGCAGTTATGTCACCGCGATGTCGGCCGGTGCGTCGGACATGAGCGGCTGGCTGCTGCTGGGCCTGCCCGGCGCGATGTATGCCACGGGGTTGTCCGCGGCGTGGATTGCGATCGGGCTGGTAGCGGGGGCGTGGGCCAATTGGCGCTATGTGGCAGCGCCGCTGCGGGTGTACACCGAGTACAGCAACAACGCGCTGACGCTACCCGATTACTTCAGCCATCGCTTCGAGGATCGCAGCCGGTTGCTGCGGGTGTTTTCGGCGCTGGTGATTCTGCTGTTCTTTGCGATCTACGCCGCTTCGGGCATCGTTGCCGGCGCGCGCTTGTTCGAGAGCGTGTTCGCGGTGCCTTACGGCAGCGCGATCTGGTTGGGTGCGGCGGCGACCATCTTGTACACCGTGGTCGGTGGCTTTTTGGCGGTGAGCTGGACCGATACGGTGCAGGCGACGTTGATGATTTTCGCGCTGATCCTCACCCCAATCGTGGTGATCGTGGCCAGCGGTGGCCCAGCCGCGGCGGCAGCGTTGATCGATGCGGCCGGCCCGGGGTATCTGGACCCGCTCAAGGGCACCAGCGTGATCGGCATCATTTCGCTCACCGCCTGGGGCCTTGGCTATGTCGGCCAACCGCATATCCTGGCGCGGTTCATGGCCGCCGAATCGGCACAGCGCATTCCGGCGGCACGGCGGATCGGCATGACCTGGATGGTGCTGTGCCTGATCGGCGCGCTGGCGGTCGGGTTTTTTGGTATCGCTTATTTCCAGATGCACCCCGAGGCGGGCGCGGCCGTGCAAGCCAATCCCGAGCGCGTGTTCATCGCGTTGGCGCAGGCGTTGTTCAATCCGTGGATCGCCGGGGTGCTGCTGTCGGCGATTCTGGCAGCGATCATGAGCACCCTGAGCTGCCAGTTGCTGGTGTGTTCCAGTGCGCTGACCGAAGATTTCTACAAGGGCATGCTGCGCCAGCACGCCGGGCAGACCGAACTGGTGTGGGTGGGGCGGTTAACGGTGCTGCTGGTGTCGGCTCTGGCGATCGCGCTGGCGCGCAATCCCGATGGCCGGGTGCTGGGTCTGGTGAGCTATGCCTGGGCCGGCTTTGGGTCGGCGTTTGGGCCGCTGGTGGTGCTGTCGCTGTATTGGCCACGGATGACCCGCAATGGCGCGCTGGCCGGCATGGTCGTCGGCGCGTTGACGGTGATCGGTTGGAAGCAGCTCGATACTGGCCTTTATGAGATGGTGCCCGGTGTGCTGTTTGCCGCCTTGGCCATCGTCGCGGTGAGCCTCGCCGATCGCGCACCGTCACTGGCGATGCGCGCGGTGTTCGACAAGGTGCGTGTGGCGCTGGTGCGAGCGGGGTAGCCAATGCGCGATCAGCGGCCACTGGCAGTGGCCTTGATGGGGCCGACCGCTGCGGGCAAGACCGCGTTGGCGGTGGAGTGGGCGCAGCGCTGGGCGGGCGAGATCGTCAGTGTCGATTCGGCGCTGGTGTACCGGCGCATGACCATCGGCACCGCCAAGCCCGATGCCGCAACGCTGGCGCAGGTGCGCCATCATCTGCTGGATCTGCGCGAGCCGCCGCAGACCTACAGCGCCGCGGATTTCGCCCGCGATGCGCTGGCGGCGATGCGCGATATCCAGCAGCGCGGCCGGCTGCCGATCCTGGCCGGCGGCACCGGGCTGTACTTTCAGGCCTTGCTCGATGGCTTGTCGCCGATGCCGGAAGCCGATCCGGCGCTGCGCGCGCAACTCCACGCGGAGGCCGGGCAGCGCGGCTGGGCCAGCCTGCATGCCGAGCTGGCGCAGGTCGATCCGCTGGCGGCGGCGCGCATTCACGCCACCGATCCGCAACGTATCGTGCGTGCGCTGGAAGTGTGGCGGCTGAGCGGGCGAACCG
>Ga0100395_1004159_pt1 | contig 10411 bp, 9 predicted proteins | sample CryGeymeta201519_FD_81542 | JGI IMG/M metagenome (GOLD analysis project Ga0100395, IMG submission 81542) | Groundwater microbial communities from Crystal Geyser aquifers in Utah, USA - Crystal Geyser metaG 2015-19 | ecosystem: Environmental > Aquatic > Deep subsurface > Groundwater | place: USA... | reverse complement strand
AATTTTAGTTTCTCCGGACGCAGTTGAGCTTGAAATTTTTGGCATCCGGCTTGATAAAAATCAGGCGCGGCAAGAATTAAATTTGCCGCAAGAGAAGATATTATTTGGCTACGGCGGCAGCTTTAAAACTAAAAATATGGACAAGGGCATTAAAGATATTTTATATGCTTTAAAAATTATTATCCAAGAATATCCGCACGCCATGTTTGTTGCCGTCGGCGGCGCTCCAGAGCATATCCAAGAATATCAAAATTTAGCCGAACAAATCGGAATAGCTGATCATTCCCAATTTATTGCCGGAGTTACTCAAGATAAACTGGCTATTTATCAGCAAGCTTTTGATATGATGCTTATGCCCTTTCCTTGGACAGAGCATTATGCCTATTTTATGTCACCGCTTAAGATGTTTGAGAATATGGCCTCCGGTCGGCCTATTGTTGCCACTGATTTGCCTGCTATCAAAGAAGTTTTAAATGATGATAACGCCGTTCTAATAAAATCAAGTAACCCCGATGACCTTGCTAAAGGTATAATTAAACTGATTAAAGACAAAAAGTTAGGGCTAAAATTAGCCAACCAAGCACTTAAAGACATACAACAACATAACTGGCACGAAAGAGCCAGAAAAATCATTAAATTCATTTATGAAACTCTTTAAATTTGCCTACAAGATAATTAGAAACAGAAAATTATTACTGACCACTTTGGCGGTCGTTTTAGCTGCCATGATAATTATTCCTATTCTAATCCTGACATTAAGCACAGCTACCACTCGTGCCAATATTTTGCGCAATAATCCCCTGGTGGTCAAAATGTTGCCTCTTTATTGGCAAGTGAGAAAAGTGAGCGATATTTTTTATCTGCCTTATTATTTCAAGAAAAACAAACTGCCCAGCTATGAGTTGACCATTGCGGATAAAGATTTGAAAAAATTAAACGATAGTCTACCCAAAGAATTTATGAATGTTGTACTAACCGGCAGAGTTTTCGTGCCGGCTGAATTCAAATATGACAACAAAACATATCAAGTGACAGTCCGTTACCGCGGCGATAACGCCGTTCATTGGAATGCGCCCAAAAAGTCTTATCTGATAGAATTTAATAAGGATGATTTATTCAATGGCTATCGTCAATTAAGCTTTATTATTCCCAACGACCGTTACTTCGCCGTGGAACAATTAAATAATTATCGCGCCGAAAAACTCGGACTATTATATCCCCCTAGTTTTTTTGCCAATCTAAAAATTAATGGCGACAATCACGGACTTTATTTTGTAATTGAAAACTGGAATCAGGAGATGCTTGTCAAGTGGCAGGTGCCCGATGGGAGTAATTTTTATGGTAATGATTTACCCACCCAGGCTGACGGCATTGAGCGCAGCGATATCCTTTGGGATAATTTAGACCACTGGCGGGAATATGTCGGTGACTCGCGCTATAACTATAAACACTACAGTGAGCTTTTTAAACTGCTTTATCTTTTAAATGATGCAAGCGATGAGGAATTTTATCAAAATATTTGGAACATCATTGATAAAGACAGCCTCTATGGCTGGCAGATTTTGCAGGAGCTAGGCAATGCCAACCATCATTTATCTGATAACATGCGGCTTTATTTCAATAATACCAGCGGCAAATTTTATTTTATTCCCTGGGATGTTGAGGGGGGGCGCGAAGGCGAAGCCGTTGACCATCTTGGTTTATACGGCAAGCTGACCGGCAGAATTTTCAAAAATCCCGCTTTTGCTTTTGAGAAGAACAAATTGCTTTATGATTACGCTCAAAATAAGGATAACGGTAAAGACGACCTGGATTTTTATGACGCCACCTATCAAAATATTAAAACAGCTCTTTACCAGGACAGGCTAAAAATATATACCAATTACTCTGCCGACGGCATTTATCGGGAGTTCAGGCAAAAGACAATTGATAATTTTGATAATATTAAAAAAGCTTTTGACGCGGCGATTGTTTTCATGGACGTACACGTGAGCGATGACGATTCTTTGAAATTCAACAATCAAAACATATTAGCTTATTTTGATTTTAATGTTAAGAGCCGCGCTCCTTTATACCTTAAAAAACTTGATGTCAGTTTGCTTAATGACCAGCTATTGGAAAACTACTTTATGTATTATGATAAAAATCAAAATAATCTTTTGGATAAAAATGATATTTTAGTCAAGGATTTCCGTGACATTGCCCTATACACCGCGCGCCAATATAATCCGGAGACGAACAAAGAGGACTATTCTTTTGCCGTGCACCGCTTTTATCTTACGAGCCGCATTCTCGGCGCCGAAGCTTTTTCCGACAGTCTGCAGAAATTTAAGTTTACTTTAGAGAATGCCATCACCGGCAAAGAAATTAAAACTAGAGAAATCAGCGCGAAGATCATTAATGACAGAGTATTTAAATATTTTTCCTATATCTCTGATATTAAAAAATTTATTGCTCTGAACCCGATTTTTAAGGTGGAGATGGCTACCAAGCAAATTACTCTCGCGCCAGGATCATATTATATCAACCAGACAATTATCATCCCTAGCGGTTATCAGCTGACGATTAAACCGGGCGTGAGGCTGTTGCTCGCTCCGGACGTTTCTATTATTAGCTATAGTCCGGTGACTGCCGTAGGCAGCGCCCATGAACCCATCATTGTTTCCGCGCAAAATCCCGATAGTCCCTGGGGGTCTTTTGGCGTGCTTAATGCCGGCGTCGCCAATCATTTCAGTTATGTCAATTTTTCCAACGGCCGGGATGATTACATCAATGGCGTTTATTTTTCCGGCATGCTTGCCGTTTATCATACGCCCGTCAAAGTAGAGCATTGTACATTCAGTTATGCGCGCGCTGACGATGCCCTCAATATCAAATCAACCTCCGCCGAGGTTCTGGATTCAAGTTTTGCGAATAATTCAGCCGACGGCATTGATTTTGATTTTATCAGCCAGGGCCGCATAGCCAATTCTTACTTTTTTGGCAACGGCAACGACGCCATAGATTTGAGCGGATCTTCAGTTTTGATTGAGGGTAATTACATAGAAAAATCAGGTGATAAAGGTATCAGCATCGGCGAAAAAACTTTAGAGACAATTATTTATAATAATGTTTTAAATAGCTGTAATATAGGGATAGAAATTAAGGACCTGTCAGATATTAAAATAATTAATAATGTCATAATTAACAATAAAACAGGTCTTAACGCCTATCAGAAAAAAGCAGTTTTCGGCGGCGGCAAGGCCGTGGTTTATAATTCTATCATCTGGAACAATGAGGCTGATATCACTTTTGATCAGCAATCAGAAATACGCATTTTTAACAGTGATATCGCCAGCCAAGATAATAATAAAAATTTCAGCCTTGAACCGCTGTTTAAAAATCAGCGTTCAAGAGATTACACCCCCCAGCCGCTTGCTGGCGACTTATTCAACACCGCTGGCGATAAAAATATTATTTTTAATGAATTGCATATTCAGCTTGATAACGCGCCAGTCGGGCTCAACAAATAGCCGTCATTGCGCCCGATAATGGCTAAAATCAAAAAAAATAAAACGCCATATTGAATTTATGATTATTAGAGCAATTGCTATTAGCCTTCGCTGATTTATCAAAAGATGGAAAAAATTGATAACTATCATCATCGTTCTGGCTGTTCTCTGTCTGCTGTCTTTGTGGTATGTTAATAAACATAAATTGACGTTGATTCATAATAAATATATTTACAACAAGGTCGTTCAGGCACTTTTGCCGCTTTACCATTCTTTTTCTAGATTTATTTATAAAATGCCCAATCTCCTTTATCTGCCTAAAATGTTCGGCCGGGTAGACATACCTGAATATCAGTTAGAGATTAATCCGGAAGATTTAAGAAAACTTGAAGAAAATATACCTCCGGCCGTGGTTAACGGAGTTTTTGTCGGCCACAGTGAACTCAACGAAGAATATCAAATTTCCGTACCTGCCGTTTTTACCTATCAAAACAAGAAATACAAGGTCAAAGTCAGTCTGCGCGGCGATTATGAAAATCATTGGACTGACATTAAAAAATCATGGCAGATAGAATTTGACAAAGAAAATTTATTTTTCGGCATTGAAACTATCAAACTCATTCTTCCTTACGACCGTGGTTATTTTTCGGAATACTTAAATTCATATCGGGCAAAGAAGCTCGGCGTTATTCTGACCGAGGCGCAATTTGTCAAATTTAAAATAAACAGTCAAAGTTACGGGGTTTATTACCAGTTTGAAGATTGGTCGGAGGGATTTTTAGAAAAAAACAGGTTGCCGGCAAATTCCAATTTTTATGTCACCGACGACGACGTGATTAATTTAGACGATAATTTTTCAGCCTTTAATTCACCCGTTTTTTGGAGAAAAAAGCTGTCAGCCAGACGTTATCCCTATGACAACTTTAGTGAAATGGATTTTTTACTTAAGCTTTTGCAACAAGAAAATTTTTCAGATGTTGCTCCCGATATCATTAACCTTGACAGTTTTTATCGTTGGAATATACTTTCTATTCTCGCCGGCAGCCAGCATCAAGGCGGTCGCGGCAATTCACGGCTTTATTTCAATAACACCAGCGGTAAATTTGAATTTGTCCCTTGGGACCTGGGGATAGGCGAGCCGGTTAACGATGTTGTGGTAGACAATTTGCTGACCAGTAAGATATTGAGTGATCCACAGCGCGAGTTTGAGCGCAACCGCCTTCTGTGGAACTATCTTGCCGTGGGCAATAATCTTCAGGACGATTTGCAAGTTTATGATCAGATATATAATCAGCTTAAACCAGCTTTTTATCGCGAGTTTAAAAAATACCACAATAATATTCGGTTTGATCAGGAAGTGGCCCGCATCCGCGAAGAATACATTAATATCTATAATACTACCAAGGAATTATTTATGACTGACAATTCTGCAGTTGTCTATCTTTATGTCCCTAAAGATAGATTGATAATATCGGGCATTAATGTTGATAACTTTGCCGGTTTGATGTTTAAAGCCATTACTTTTACGTCGGGAAATTTTTCCGGCGCATTACGAATCTATCGCGACGACGATCACGATAATCTGCTAACCGCATCTGACAGTCTACTTATCAGCCGAACAATTAGCAAGAACGATACTATAATTGACTTAGCGCCGTTAAATCAATTCTTGTTCAGCCATCGGCAGTACAACCTGGAAAATCAGCAAAGCCAGTTGACCCCCCAAAATTACACTTTTTTCATCAAATTGCCGTCCACCCCTTCTTCAGCGTCAAACCCTGAATTGCATTTTGCCAACGCGGTTACCAATGAGGAGGTTGCTATCCAAAATACGCAATTCATTAACACAGAAAATTTGTTTGTTTACAATTAGCTGAAAAGATGCTAAAATTTTATCAACTTCAATTTTATGCCCAAGATAAATCTACATTTTCAAAGATTTGAATTCAAGTATTATTTGCCCAAAAACAAAGCTGATAAATTAATCCCGGCTTTGCTTAATCACATGAACTGGGATCCGTATATCGCCGCTTCGGACAAAGATTATTATCAAGTCAACAGCCTTTATTTTGATTCACCTGGCCACGGTTGCTTTTGGGATAAGGAGGCCGGGGTCAGAGACAGAAAAAAACTCCGTTATCGGTTTTACAACGATCTAATGGCCGCTAGTCCAGTTTTTCTTGAGATAAAAAGAAAGCGCGATGCCCTAGTCATAAAAGACCGCATCAATTTGACTGCCAGTGAATGTAACAATGAACTGGATAAAACTCTCTACCGTATAAAAAAGGGAAACCCTGATAATGATTTTTTGTCGGAACTTATTTGGTTTAAACGCCGCAATTTAATGAAGCCAAAACTTTTTGTCCGCTATAAGAGAAAAGCGCTGGTTGGCAAACTTGATCCCAAGTTCAGAATCACCTTTGATTATGACATCCAAACCCAATCTTCAAACAGCATCAAACCTAATTCTAAAAAATGGAAAGATATTTATCCAGCGGGGGCGGTGCTAGAGCTAAAATATAATAACATCCTGCCCAGCTGGTTTCATAAAATTATTCAAAAATTCAATCTTGAGCGCATTGCTTATTCAAAATATTGCAATGCCTTACGGCAACTCGTGCCCTGGCTTGATGATCACAATTATTCGCCAAATTAATCATTAATAACTAAATAATTGCAAATCTATGTTTGAAAATTTTATTAATGTCGCCTCAATTTCCACCCAGCTAACAACGGCATCAGTCGTTTTTAACCTTGTTTTAGCTTTTGTCCTGTCTTTGATTATTGCCATAGTTTACAAAAATACTCATAAAGGCCTGTCTTATTCGCAATCATTTACTTTTACCCTTATTTTTATTGGCCTGTTAATCAGTGTGGTGATGATGGTCATTGGTAATAGTTTGGCTCTCGCCTTTGGCGCTTTTGGCGCTTTTTCATTAATTCGTTTTAGAACAGCCATCAAAGACACCCGCGACATTGCTTTTATTCTGCTGGCTGTCACCGTTGGCCTAGCCGTTGGGACCGGCAATTATTTAATTGCCGTCTTAACCACCATCGCCGCCAGTGCCATTGTTTATGGACTGGCCAAAATCAATTTTGGCTCCATCCGCAAATATGATTTTATCTTAAACTTTTCAGCCCAGAGCGGTACATTTTCCAATGATAAGATGCGCGAACTTTTTAAAGAATATTTAAAGTATGACAATTTGCTTAATGTTACGTCTCGCGCAGGCGGTCAAGTTCTAGATTACAGTTTTAACGTAAAATTCATCGCCGCTTCTGACATGGAAAAATTTATTGCCAAATTCAACAGTCTTGAGGGCGTTGATGATGTTGATCTAATTAGCGCTAAAAATGATATTGAATATTAATCAGGCAACTAAAAAATTCTTCAAAAGAGGAATGGGATAAAAAATTATCAAGAGAATATTTAAACTACAAAACTATGAAAATATTAATCACGGGCATCACGGGATTTGTCGGCAGTCATTTGGCCGATTATCTTTTAGCTAATTTTAGCGAGGTTGAAGTTTATGGCATTAAGCGATGGCGCAGTAAAATGGAAAATATTGAACATCTTACTGACGCTGTTAAATTTTATGATTGCGACATAAAAGATCCGCACAACATCTATGAGGTCATCAATGAAATCAGGCCTGAAAAAATTTTTCATTTAGCCGCTCAGAGTTATGTGCCAGCATCATGGGAGGCGCCGAATGAAACTCTTTTATTAAACATCTCTGGTCAAACAAATATTTTGGAAGCCGTAAAAAGCATTAGGCACAGAGAACCAGTCTATGATCCGATCATATTAATTGCCGGCTCTTCTGAAGAATATGGTTTGGTCAGACCGAATGAACTGCCAATTAAAGAAACAAACCAGCTAAGGCCTTTATCGCCCTATGCCATTAGCAAGGTTTGTCAGGATTTTCTAGGTTTTCAATATTGGAATTCATTTAAAATAAAATCAATTAGAAGCCGCGCTTTTAATCACAGCGGCCCGCGGAGAGCCGAAGTTTTTGTTGATTCAAATTTTGCTAAACAAATTGCTAAAATTGAAAAAGGATTGCAGCCGCCGCTGATTAAAGTCGGCAATTTAGAGGCCAAGAGAGATTTTACAGATGTCAGAGACATTGTAAGAGCATATTGGTTAGCCACTGAAAAATGTCAACCAGGCGATGTCTATAATATTTCCGCCGGCAATTGTTACAGTATCCAAGAAGTTTTAGATAAGCTCATTTCACTTTCTACTATAAAAGATATCAAGGTAGTCAAGGATCAGACTCGCTTGCGGCCTTCAGATGTTCCAATTCTTCAAGGTGACAGCTCCAAATTCAGAGCGGCTACCGGCTGGCAGCCCAAAATTGATTATTTAAATCAAACGCTCGCTGATATGCTCAATTACTGGCGCGCGCGCGTTTAATATGCAAATTAAAAATTTTAAATTTACCCCTGAAAATATCATTTATATTCTGCTGGCCGTTTCTTTTTTTATCGGCCTGCGGCATGCCTTGCCGATGCTCACAGTGGTTGGCGACGAGATGTATTTTGTCGGCGGAGTTTTGCGCGCCATGGAAAATCATACAATTTTGCCGGCAATGGGCGATGTGCCTTACGGCATCCTGACTTATTTTGCCAATTATTTTTTGATTGGCATTTTTTTAATAATTTTATGCCCAGTTTATGGCTTTAGCCTGGCTAGTCTTAAATTATCGCTAGTTATGCAGCCGGAAATAGTTTATCTTATTCCCAGAATTTTAAGCGCTTTTGTCAGTATAGGCCTGTTGTTTATTTTTAATAAAATCCTCAAAAAAGAGTTTCCAGACAGCCGCATCAGAATTTTTTTGCTCCTCCTGCTTTTTACTAACATGCTCACTACCCTAATTCTTCACACGGGTAAAGTTTGGGTGGCGAGCGTGTTTTTAGCCTTGCTTTCTTTTTATTATTTATACCGCTCGCTAGATGCGCCCAAAAACAAATATATTTTTTTGTCTATTTTTTTTGCTTTTTTGGCAGTTGCCAATCTGCCATTTTTTGGATTTGCTTTTATCAATTTGCCTATTTTATTTTTCTATCACAAAAAATTAAGAAAAAGAATTATTTATTATACCTTCATCTCGTTAGTAATTTTTACCATAATTTTGGCTTTAAATTTTTCCTCAACCAAAACTCTAATTATCAATCAGCTGACAAATTATAATCCCATTCTTGGTGAAACTATTATTTCAGACAATTTAAGCGTCCCTGCCTCGTTTTGGCTTAATTTCAAAAAAATATTAGCCTTTTTCCCGTTGCTGCTTATCACACTTTTAATTATTATAAAAAATAAAATTAAAAACAAGCCATTATTTATCATGGCTGGTTTATATTTTTTAGCTTATTATATTTCTCTTTCCATTCTCGGCACTTGGTCAACTAGTCTTGATAGCTATATTAGATATTCTTTTCCCCTGGCTTTCTTTTTAATTTTAATTATTTCAAGTTTTAATATTAAATTTAAAAAAATATTTTATTTTATCGCTCTTATTTCTCTTATCTATTTTATCCCTACTCTTTATTTTCTCTCTGCGCCCACCACTTTTAACCAAGCAAGAAATTGGATTATCAAAAACCTTAACCAGGAAAATATCATTATTGTCAACAATATCAACCATCTTGAATTACCTAAAAATAAAGCATCTTATGAGCTGTTGACTGACTATTATTGCGCCAGCAAATGCCAAAATGTCATTGAGCATGACTTAAACCAAGAATATAAATATATCGCCACAGACAAATATGTTAGGGATGATATTAAAATGCCTGCAGGTAAAGAAATTTATTATCTGGATTACCAAACAGGGGATGGCCAACTGATGTCCAGTTTTACCAATCCCACTGAATCAAGTTTTAATCTTGACGGCCGTATGGCTAACTATTTTGACTTCGCTTTTTTCCGTATCAAAAATTTCGGCCCGGATATATATATTTATAAAAAATAATACTTTTCCACATTGACAAAATTCACAAATAGTAATAAAATACAACTAGTATGAAAGTAGGAACAATAACTAAAACAAATAATAAAGGCCAAATCGTAATCCCCAAAGAAATGAGGGATGATTTAGGCATTGGTTTGAATATGCCACTTAATCTTATTCCCAGAGGAGGGGGTCTTTATATCTATCCAATTAAAGAAGTTGTTGGCAATCTAGAGAGTGAGAATTCGTATTCTGAAATTTTAGCCAAGACTCAAGGCACATGGGCAAATGATAATTGGGATAAAACCAGAATTAAAAGAAGAAAAATTGAACTTAAAGCCTCGCAGTTAAGAAAAAAAGCATGGTAATTTTAGATACTAGTATTATCATTGATCATCTTAGACGATCCCAAGGCAAAAAGACTAATCTCATGTCTCTTGCCAGCCAAATTGCTAAAGAGAATTTGGCAATTTCAACCATTACTATTCAAGAATTATACGAAGGCCAAAGTACAAAACATAAGGACAAGGAAACATCTCTACTGTCCACTGTCACGCCACTTAAAATACTACCCTATACTTATGAAACAGCTCAACTAGCTGGCGAAATTGCCCGTGATTTAAAGCAACCCATTGAATTTACTGATGCCGCCATTGCCGCCACTGCCATTATTAACGGAGCTCTTTTAGCCACGCTCAATAAGAAACATTTTCAGAGCATCAGAGATCTAGAGTTATGGGATAAATTTTAATCCGCAAGGTAGTTTTAATTCAGTCGGCCATATGGTCAATTATTTTGATTTCGCCTTTTTTGCATCAAAAATTTCGGTCCGGATATATACATTTGGCAATAAAAAAATTCTTAAAATAAAGCCGAGGTAATTTTCTGCTGGCGCCATAGTTCCTGATGAAGCGCAGCGCCATCAGGACTGTGGAGCCTTAATGCTTTAGAAATGTTTTT
>Ga0100395_1004155_pt1 | contig 10415 bp, 8 predicted proteins | sample CryGeymeta201519_FD_81542 | JGI IMG/M metagenome (GOLD analysis project Ga0100395, IMG submission 81542) | Groundwater microbial communities from Crystal Geyser aquifers in Utah, USA - Crystal Geyser metaG 2015-19 | ecosystem: Environmental > Aquatic > Deep subsurface > Groundwater | place: USA... | reverse complement strand
TGATGGCGATGGTCAAGAAAGTTTCAGCGACTGTTGCCGAGGTTATAATCCGCGAGTCGGGGTCGGTTTATACGCTGGTCTTGAAGCCTCATGGGCGCTCTGTACGTTATGCGGCTGGGCAGTTTTTGCATCTGGCTCTTGCGGACTACGACCCGAGTCAGCCCTGGCCGGAGTCGAGTTGTTTCTCGATGCAGAGTGCTCCTGATGAAGAGGTGATTCGACTGACCTATGCGGTCAAGGGGGGATTTACCGGGCACATGGCGCAGAAACTTTCGGTCGGATCTGATGTCTGGCTCAAACTGCCCTATGGCGATCTGTTTACTCGGGAGCACTCGCGCGAATCGACGGTTTTTATTGCGGGGGGGACGGGGGTGACGCCATTCCTTTCTTTGTTTGCTCATCCTCGATTTGCGACTTACCGCAGCCCTAAGCTGTTTTTGGGACTGCGGTCTGCTGCCCACGATTTTTACGCGGATGAGCTTGAACGAGCCGTACAGCTGAACCCTGATTTTCTGGTGACCCGCTGTTTTCAGAATCAGACCGGATTTATCGATTCGGAGCAAGTTTTGCGCGCTGGCCTTGCACAGAGTGCCTACTTCATCTCCGGGCCGCCGGAAATGATTTTTTACTTCAAAGATTTTTTAGTGAAACGGGGCGTAGAACCTGATCGAATTTTGACTGATGACTGGGAGTAGCAAATCGTTGTCATTGATGATTTTGTGGCGACCTTTGTATAGATTGTATTGATTATGAATTTTCTTTTGACGGGCGCGACAGGCTACTTAGGTAGCCATCTTTTAAAAGAATTATTAAAAGATGGCCATAAAGTAGTTATTTTAAAAAGAAGTACTTCTAACACTCATCGTATTGATGAGTGTTTAGATAAAGTTATTTTTTACGATTTAGATACTGATAAAATAGAAGATCCTTTCTTGATGGATGCCCCTTTTGATGCAGTAATTCATACTGCGACGTGTTACGGGAGGAAAGGTGAGTCATTAAGTGATATTATCGAGTCAAATCTTCTCTTTCCATTGAAGCTGCTAGAATTAGCCAGTGACGGTGGGGCAGGACTTTTCATAAATACAGACACTTCATTACCACGTGAACTGAACACATATGCGTTGAGTAAAAAACAGTTTGCTGAGTGGGGCCAAAGGTTACATGGCGCGGGGAAAATTCGTTGGATTAATATGGTTATCGAACATTTTTACGGCCCTGGTGATGACGAAACTAAATTTTTAACGTGGCTAGTTCGTTCATGCCTTATCAACGTTCCGGAAATTCACCTGACAAAGGGGGAGCAACGTAGAGATTTTATTCATGTAAAGGATGTCGTGAGAGCTTTTCAGACTGTTCTCTGCGCACAAAGTCCCGAACAATCAGTTGAATATGCTGTCGGATATGGGGAATCGGTAACAGTCCGATACTTCGCCGAGATGGTACATCGTTTGAGTTCATCTAGGTCGCTTTTGAGATTTGGAGCTGTCCCTTACCGAGCAGACGAAGAGATGGAGTCATGTGCAGACATCTCAGCTCTGATTGCTCTCGGGTGGAGTCCAAAGATAGGCCTTGAGGACGGACTGAAGAAGACAATATTTTTCGAGAGGACTGGTTCTACGATATGAGCAAACGTTTAGTCCTTCTCTCACAGGGAGTACCTGCAAATAATTCTATTGAGATCTTCTATAAGAAAGCTTTCACTGCACTTGGTTACAACGTTATTGTTTTACCCGTGACACGTCAGAAATTGTTCGCTTCATCTGCACGTCGTGCCCTTAAGCGGTTGAGTCGAATCAGTTATCGCGGGCTTTCCCCTGACCTAAATCCGGCAGAGACACTCAACGAAATCCGGCAGTTTCAGCCTGAATTCATCATCGTATTTAGATGTGAGCGATTGACCGGTGATTTTGTCGCAACTCTTCGGGGTTTAGCGACACATGGGTGTTTCAATATTTATACTGACTCGCCATTTGTTATCCCAGGGGCAGGTGCCGTTCAAATGTTTTCACCTATATCGGAGTACGACGCCATCTTTACATTTTCTCGGGCGCTAGTGCCAGTTTTTTTTCAACTTGGTGCTAAGCGGGTCGAGTGGCTACCTTTCGGATGGGATCGAAACGTACATCACCCGTCGGCGTCTGAGAATAATGTCGCTTTCGAGTGCGCCTACTTTGGCAGTTGGGGGCCAATACAAGAACAGTGGCTCACAGTTTTGAGCGATTTTAATCTTGCCATTTTTGGCAACGGTTGGTATCACCTTCCAAAAAAATCACCGCTTTTTCGAAGTTGGAGACAAGGCGAAGGTATAGGTGTGAGAATGGCGAAAGAAATTGCGCGATCTCAAGTCGTCTTCAACCTCATTAGAGCCGAGCATGGTTGTGCCCATTCAATGAAAACCTTCGAGATCCCGGCCTGTGGCGGATTCATGTTGAGTAATCGAACAGAGGAACAATCCCTTTTTTTTCGCGACGGTCACGACGCAGTTTTTTTCGATACATTTGAAGAGATGAAAGATAAGTGCGCGTTCTACTTGTCGCACCCCACATTAAGAACTGATATTATCAAAAACGCCTTGAGTCGAATAAAAGAAAATGATTATTTCTCACGAGCCCGCTCAATCGTTGATTACGCTGAGCGGGGGACTATGAAATTGAGCGGTCTACTTTGATTCACCTCACTGCTGTCTCACAGTTTAATCGATAAATTATTAACTATGTGAAAGTTTTAGGTTCTGAAGATTTATACTTCTTAGTTGCTTAAACCTGAATCAGTGAGGTGGCAGCTCGCACCCCTGGTTCTTACCTCGCGTGGTCATTTTCGCGAGTGATTTTGTGCCTCACACCATCCGTCCGGGGTATGTTTCCGGGTTGAGGGAGCTGCTCTTTGACAATTTAGCTGATTTTTACAGGGTGCGGCCTCTCTGTGTCTGTTTCAGGGCGAGCGATGACGACCCCAACCTGATGATGGGTTTGTCCAATGCCCTGATTGTCTTGGTTCTGGTCAGCCATAAGCGAACCGTCGGTAGGTTCTGCTGAAGGCGTCATACTGATCATGGGCATGCCGACTGAAGCGCAATGTCAGGGCGTTCGCGTGACGGATGAAGCGCCCGGCGAAGTAGACCAGATCCTGAATCACCGTCTTGAGCCGACGGCGCTGCTTGACTCGCCGACGCTGTTCGCCGGCCATCAGGCCGACCTGCCCGACGGCCCGCAGAATGTTGTAGGCCAGCCCGGCACAGTGCATGACCAGGTTGTTGGTGGCGAGCTTGCCCGACGGCAGTCGCTCCAGATCCATATCGCTTTTAAGCTCGAGGTGATACTGCTCGCATAGGGCGTGTCCTTTGTACAGTTCGATCACCTGGTCCTTGGCGACGCTCAGGCTGGTCCACCAGCCCTCGATCTCGACATCCGGGACCAGCAGCGGGGTGCCGTCTTTTTCGAAGGTGCGTTCCGTGGCCCGCAACACGCGCCGCAGCTTGATGGTCTGCTCCTCACCATCCTCGTTTTGGTAGGAGCGCTCGACAGTTTCCGTCATGATGGCGATACGGCCTTTTTTGTCCTGCTTGATCATCTTGCCGTGGGCAAAGACCTCGCTGGCTCTGGCCGGCACGTCGGTCCCCCGGGGATTTCACTTGACGATGAAGTCGATTTTCTCTTCCTTGAGGGCCACCAGAGTCGCAATGGCATCGTGGGCACTGTCCAGCCGCACCAGCAGAGGAGCCTTGGTCAACTGCCGGCTCTTGTGAATCACCCGCAACAGAAAAGGAACAAACCCCTCCTGGGCATGCTGGGAGCCGGGACGGTGCTCGATCTCCAGACACCACCCCTCCAGCCCCAGCCAGGCGGCGATCGGGGCGAAGCCGTGGAACTTGCGATAGGTCCAGGAGGCCCCCTCTTTTTTGGTGTTGGAGTTGTCCTGGGTGAAGACGTCCAGATCCAGTGGCATGTGCTCGGTTTCAAGGGTTGAGAGCTCGGCCTTGGCTTTTTTGAGAAACTCGACCGTACAGAAGTCGACAATGCGCATGGTCGCCTCAGCCACGGCATCCATTCGCTGACGCAGGGTCTCCGGGGACGGGGCCTTTTTGACACCAAGGGCCGCAGCGAAGAACTCGTCATCCTCAAAAAATGGCCGGATCGCCTCGAAGTCGCTCTTGCCCTGGCAGAGCAGGCCGAGATAGCAACGCAGCACATCGGCCGCTGCAACGCCCTTGCAGGGGGCCGCCTTGGTGACCCGCGCGTTCAACGATGTGAACCTGTTGACCGCCATGCCGACCAGGGCCACGCCGGACATGGAGGTGTAGAATTCGCTGTCGGACTGCTCGATGTTGAACCGCGGGAACGTCACGGAAAAATCTCCTTGAGTGAATTCCGAAGCGCCTCTGTTATAGCAAAAAAGACGAACAAAATCAGCTAATTGTCAAAGATCAAACAAGAAATTACGATTGTAAACTCACTGATTCAGGTTAAATCTATAATTGTAATTATGCTAGCATTAGGAATTGACCAAAAATGAAAGCACCCTTTCTCTCTTTCGTTATTACCAATTGGCGTGCTACCGAAGTGACATTGACCTGCTTGGAGCAATTCGGTACTGGTATATATCCTCAATATTGTTACGAGATAATTATTGTTGACAATTGCGCGACTAACAAAAGTAAGTCAGCTTTTCTCAGCACAGTTACAAAAATGGCGAGTCGGGGGGTAGTAGTAAAATATTTGCCCAATAAGTTGCACGTTGGCCTTACCGGTTCACTTAATATGGCGGCTGAGTCAATTTCGAAAGATTCAAAGTATCTTGTTCGGTTTGATAACGATGTATTTATCGAACCTGGGATGATGGAAAAAATGATTAATTTTATGGAGGCCGATCCAACTATCGGGCTACTCGGTCCTAGGATTTTGTATTCTAAATCCAATAAATTGAACGCTGCTGCTATTTATTTGAGTCGCTACGGAGGGAAAAACAAAATCGTTGATGTCACAATGCCGACACCATGCGACACAATTTTAGGGGCCTTTATGATAACAAGGGTAAAAGCAGTGGTCGAGATGGGGCGTTGGTTCAATGAGGAGCTATTTCTATTTCATGAGGAGCCTGAACTGTCAATTCGCCTAAAGTTAGCGGGCTATTATTGTTACTATTACCCTGATGCCTGTGCCTATCACGATGCGGGTACGAGCACGTCCCGTCATTCTCAGCTGTCTCTTTATATGAATCATCGAAACTCCATCATTGTATATTTTTACCCTCTAGGGTGGGTCGGTAAAATTCTTTACGCTTTGAATGTGTTCCCACGAGTTATAGTTCGATCGATTCGGCTGCGATCGATTATTCCATTCTGGGGCGTAATAGACGGCTTGCGCGGCAAACGATTGACCGTCACTTGGTGGAATGCGCAGCTTTTGGGCCGGTTTGTCAGGCCCTACTAGAGATGAATATCATCCGTATCCTCCTAACGACCAGTTCGACTTCCGTTGCTTGCATGGGCATTGGGGCGATAGTCACGAAAATTATTGCCGTGAATTACGGACCTGTAGGTCTCGGTTTTTATGCTCAAATCAGAAACATATGTCAGTGGCTGACCATTACATTCAGCCTCAATGGCAACAATTCGCTGATTAGACTTGTGGCAAGGGCCGATAGTCGAAATGAGCAGAACAATGTTATTTCAACTGTGTTCGCTGTAAATATTGTTTCTAGCTTGCTGGCAATTGCAGTGACCTTAGCTTTTCATTCGAAATTTTTTGAGAGCTTTGGTGTTGGTGAATACGAGAAGTATCTAGTAACCATCATAATTGTCGCCTTGATGGGAATGTTTTCTGGCTATTTCTTGTCTATCATCAATGGCCTTAAAAGAATTTACGTGTTATCGGGAATCCAGATCACAGCGGCGATTACTGCGCTGATCTGCTGCTATCCCTTGTTCACATTTTTTGAGCAAGATGGTCTCGTCTATCTTCTCTCTGTCAATTTTTCGGTCGTGTTGATTCTGTCTTTCGCTTACCTGAAGTTCATAGGGGCTATTCCGGGGTTGACACGAGCACTTATTACTTCTTTTAGAAAGAGAGTCCTGCGGATTCATTTGCAACACTCGCTGACTTTGTTGCTTACGGGGATCGTTGGTTCAAGCACACCGCTACTCCTTCGGACGATTTATATTAGTTATGGCGGTTCCAGTTTAGGTGGATTGTATGAGTCGGCTTGGACTCTTTGCATGATGTATATTATGTTATTACTTTCTTCGTTCGGGACATACTATCTGCCAACCCTTGCGCCTATTTCTGAACCAGTCGAGCGTAGCAAATGTGTTAATAATTTTCTGATGCTATCTCTCCCCATTGCAGTGGCCGTTATCGCTACCATGATTGTATTGCGACAGGAGGTTATCGCAATCCTCTATTCGAAAGAATTTACCCGCTCTGGTGACATTGTTCGCTGGATGTTAATAGGCGATTTTTTTAAAGTGACTTCATGGGTTTATGGTATGCTTCTTCTCGCTTATTCTGACAAGAGTCTCTTTCTGGTTACGGAGGTTTTGTTCAACATCATCATCGTAATAGTTACCTATCTTCTTATAGACACTACCATCGAGGCCGTAGGTATGGCTTTTTTGCTGTCAAACATCCTTTATCTCGTGTTGGTAGTTGTCGTCGGAGTTGTCAAATATAAGGTGGAGATAGGTCGAACTACAGTTACTTTATGGTGTGGGATGCTGGCAGCATTGATAATTTTAACTGCCATTTGTTGGGACGCGCACAGATTTGATTTGGGCGATTTCCTGCTTCTGGTGCCTGTATATTTAGTCATGGCAGCAATGATTCGCAAACGACTGAATAAACTAAATCTTACATAATTATGAAAAGTCTTGATGCGTTAGAAATCTTGACAATCTTCATATTTTTCTTAATTAATACGGGGCTTTTGGTTCGATATGTCAGGTTGCATCGCCAAAGCCTCTGGTATCTGCCAGCTACCCCATTTATCGTATACTATTACATTAGCTATCCTCTAAAATCACTCTACCTAGTATTTCCTTTCTTGGGTTCGAAGAGCCTCGATCACCTCTATGGTGTTAACGGATATGAAATTGTCATCGCAGTCATTTATTCTACGGTATATTTTGTTATGTTCTATGTCGGTTTCGAATATGTAATAAGAAACAAAAAATCAAATGGATATCAAGCCTTTGTGGATCAGAAGGATAAAATTGAAGCTACAAGTCATATTGCAGTGTTCGCCATGGCCCTCTTCGCTTTTGTGGTCTATGCTGATATTTATAAGTATCTTTCTGGTCGCTTCTATGGGTTCGGCACTGTGGGCGATACCCGTACGATAATGGAGAATATCTATGTAGGGACATTTGGCCTTCACTATCTACTCCTTTTTATCTTCTTATATTTGTCATACTACCGCCGACGTCGATATTTCATTTTTGTTGTTTTGCTCGTTTTTTTGATTACATTTGAGTCTTTCATGACCACTGCCAAGGCTAATTTTATAGTTATGACGTATGTCTATCTTTTTTTTACATCAATTTCTGGAAAAAAAATCAATTTTTATCTTATTCTAGTTGTTATCTCTTTCTTGTACTTTTTTTCTGTTTATTCTTATGTTGCTAGATATTCTGGTAGTGTTTTCGATGTTGTCAATCTTGAAACTGTTGAAAATACGTTAATTACTTCACCTGAATTAAGTCAGATTTATTCAGAAAAAATAAAATTTTCATTGGTTAACCGTTTTGAACTACTGGACAATTTAATTATAATGATTAATGGTTATGAAAATATTGAAAAGGGTATTTATTATTTTGGATCTATTGTCGAATTGCTTAATGTCGTGCCCCGGTTTCTTTGGGAAGAAAAGCCAAAAAGGATGTACTTCAATTATTTTGTTTTGAGTAACGTTCTGAATAAAAATGTTAATGCTGCCTCATCAGTTGGCAAGATTGGTGAATCTTATTTGATTTTTTCGTTTTTTGGGGCAGGACTTGGCCTTCCAGTTGGCATGTTGTTCGCTTATTTATATTTAAGCCTATTGGTAAGAGGCTCTTCGATTGCGCGCCTGGTCTATGCTACGTTATTTTTTACATACTTTGCGTACGACGACTATATGTTCCAGTCAACTTTTTCGGTTTTTTTTCTGACAACGATAGTTGTTGGATCTTATATGCTATTTAAGATATTTAGGCTACGTTTTGTTAGGGGGTGAGAGATGAAGATCGTGGGTATTTGTTTGATGATTCAAACACGAATTCATAAGGGATGTCTAGCTGTTATTAAAGGTTATTCGAGAAAACGTCATGAATAAACTCGCGCTAGTTGTACCCACACTGGCTAATGGCGGCGGCGTCTCTGCCGTGGCACGCTTTGTTAAAGATGCGGCTCTAAGTTCAGCTCGATACGAATTGAAATTAATTTCTTTGTGCATGGCCAGCAATGAGTCCACCAGCCGATTATTGCATCGACCAGATACGTGGTTCCGTGCCCCACAAGTCGCAAGCGGCGAATGGGAAGGACTTTCATATGCCCATGTGGGGGCCAATTGGGGTGAACTGGAATTTCAGCGTTATCAACCTCGTAAGGTTTTATCCGACTTGCTGATCGATTGCGATTTAATCCAAGTTGTTTGCGGTGCCCCGGCTTGGGCCAACACTGTAATTGGACTCGGTAAACCGGTGGCGTTGCAGGTGGCTACTCGCACTATAGTAGAACGTCGGTTGCGAGATCGCCAGGCTCAGGGGATGAAAGACTTGTGGCGTAAATATATGACGACCATCACCAACCGCCTTGATGATCGTGGCCTGCGTGGTGTGGATGCCATACAGGTTGAAAACCTCTGGATGCTGGACTATGCCACACAGATCAATGTTGGTCGTGGTGTCGATTTGCGTTATGCGCCGCCGGGAATTGATGCCGAACTGTTTCATCCTCTAGACCAGCGTGACTTGAAGACAGATCCCTATATCTTGTGTGTGGGACGACTGTCTGATCCGCGAAAGAATATTGGTCTGTTACTCGAAGCCTATGCTTTGCTCCCCACACAGATCTGTTCGAGTGTACGTTTGGTGCTTGCTGGGTCATCTGGTCCTCCTGGAAAATTTTGGGATCGCGTTGATGAATTAGGTTTGCGTGAACGCGTGACTTACATTGCTAGGCCGGTGCGTGATGATCTTGTGAGCCTCTACCAGAAGGCAAGCCTTTTTGCGCTGCCCTCCGATGAGGAAGGTTTGGGGATTGTTGTTTTAGAGGCTATGGCCTGTGCGGTGCCAGCTGTTTGCACACGTTGTGGTGGACCGGATGGCATTATCGTTGACGATGAAGATGGTTACCTTGTACCCAAGAATGACGCAAAATTGATGGCTAACCGTTTTGAACGCCTGCTAACAAACCCGACTCTCAATATTAAGATGGGGGTTAGATCACGTAAAATTATTGAAAAGCGGTATGACGAACGTGTTGCAGGGGCTGTGTTTGTTGATATGTGGGAACGATTACTGAGCTGTTGATGGTTTGTCCTCGCAAGATCAATTAAGGTAATGTACTGTCTCCAATGCGGCGTTAATCAGGTGATTTTATATTGATGAATGTATTGCAAACAGTTGCTAGCATTGATCGTTCGTCCGGTGGGCCATCCCATTCGATTACGAACCTTTGCAGCCATTTGGGCCACCAAAATCAGCAAGTGCATTTGCTGGTGATTGGTGAGCAGACGCAGCGCGACCAATGGATTTTGCCTGATTTAGGTGTTGTTGATTTGCACAACATTCCCGGGAAAAAGCTGCCCATACTTGGAATACTTCATGCGCCTGAATTTGGATTTTGTATTCAGCAATTACATAAATCAGAAACTTTGCACCTTATCCATGACCACGGTTTATGGATGCCGAACAACCGTTCTTCATCAGCTGCAGCACGCAAGCTGGGTATCCCATATGTTATCAGCCCGCGAGGTATGCTTGAACCTTGGGCGTTGAAATACAAAAGCTGGAAAAAAAAACTTGTGTGGTGGCTCTGGCAAAAATCGGCGATTGAAATGGCTGCGATGCTGCATGCAACCGCGCAAGAAGAGGCCGACAACCTGCGTGCGTTAGGGTTGAAAAACCCTATTGCGATTATCCCCAACGGGGTTGATGTTCCAGCCAATGCCGCGAGCCACGAACCTGAGTCAGAGCGGATCGTCCTGTTCCTGTCGCGGGTTCATCCGATAAAAGGTATTAACAACCTGATCAACGCATGGGAACAGTTGAAACCCCAGGGCTGGAAACTGGTGATTGCCGGGCCGGACGAAGGCGGGCACTTAGCTGAAGTGCAAAGCCAGATTGCGGCTGCTGGTTTGACCACACAGGTTCAATGTATTGGCCCGGTGGAAGGCGAGGCTAAGTGGCAACTTTACCAACAGGCCAGCGTTTTTGT
>Ga0100395_1004134_pt1 | contig 10439 bp, 10 predicted proteins | sample CryGeymeta201519_FD_81542 | JGI IMG/M metagenome (GOLD analysis project Ga0100395, IMG submission 81542) | Groundwater microbial communities from Crystal Geyser aquifers in Utah, USA - Crystal Geyser metaG 2015-19 | ecosystem: Environmental > Aquatic > Deep subsurface > Groundwater | place: USA... | reverse complement strand
TTTAACACGCCCGCTCCTTGAAAGCGTCGCCAAGCTAGACATTATCGAAATTGATAATGATCTAATCGCGCCACTCACTCAAAAATTATCACATTTCCCCGCCTTTCATCTTCACCACACAGATGCTTTAAGTTTTGATTATGCCGGCTTAAGAGCGAATAATCATTCACCCCTTTTGCGTATCGTCGGTAATCTACCTTACAATATCTCTAGTCCGCTTTTGTTTCATTTAATTGACTATGCAGAGGCTATTGAAGATATGCATTTTATGCTCCAAAAAGAGGTCGTTGAGCGCATCACGTCTCAACCGGGTTTCAAAACCTATGGCCGACTCAGTGTGATGCTGCAATATGCCTGCGAAGTTGAAAACCTCTTTATGGTCGGGCCTGAAAATTTTGACCCACCCCCCAAAGTGGATTCAGCGATTATTCGATTACGACCCTACAAACAAAAACCCTTTCAAGCTGACGATGAAGCCGCTTTTGGGGATCTGGTGCGTCAAGCCTTTTCACAAAAACGCAAAACCCTACGCAACAACCTAAAAGGTTGGCTAACCCTCTCTCAAATTGAACAGTGCCAGCTCAACCCTTCTGCTCGTGCAGAAACGCTGTCTGTCAAAGACTTTGTGACCTTAGCCAATGCATATACGCATTTAGGGCAATAAAATATGGCAACCTATATTATTGGCGATTTACAAGGGTGTTTTGATGAGTTGATGCAATTGCTGAAGCAAATTGATTATGACCCTGCCCAAGACGAACTTTGGTTTGCGGGAGATATTGTCAACCGTGGCCCAAAATCACTCGAATGCTTGCAATTTGTAAAGAACTTAAATGCACAGGGTAAGGCCAAGATGGTATTAGGAAACCATGATTTTCAACTTCTAGCCGCCTACTGTGGTTTGCATGACTATGCCAGCAAATCCGATACTTTGGGCGACATCTTGTCGCACTCAGAGGTTGACAAACTCATTGATTGGTTACGACAACAACCGCTGATGATTCACCATCCATTACATCCTGTCGCCTTAGTTCATGCCGGTGTGCCGCCACAGTGGTGCATTGACGAAGCTCTGAGCCATGCCAAAGAGGTCGAATCCATCCTGCGGGGAGACCAATGGCAGGACTTCATTCGAAACCACCTCTTTGGTGCCAAGCCAAAACAATGGCATGATGGATTACAGGGCTGGGCTCGGTTGCGTTACATTGCCAATGCCTTTACGCGAATGCGCTATTGCAATGCAGAAGGCAAACTTGAATTTAAACAAAAAAACAAACCCAAACCCGGCGCTGCCACTCGAACCGATTATTTACCTTGGTTTGCTCATGCAAATCGAAGAAATAAAACCAGTGACATATTTTTTGGCCATTGGTCAACACTCGGGGTGATGGATGCCTATCACGTTCACTCTATCGATACAGGCTGCTTATGGGGTGGCTATTTGACGGCCTATTGCCTTGAAACACATAAACGCCATACCCTATCATGTAATATAATCTGTCAACCCAAAACAAAATGTTAAGCACCGAACCTTATGGCAATGACTGAAAATCAATTGGAAATAGACCCACAAACCGACATTCCTTTTACGCCTAACATGCCCTATGCTGAAGACATGCTCGAACGTCTTCATGCCATCGATGTCACCCAGTTTGATATTAGCAAAAGAGCCGAAGCGCTCAAGGGAAAACAGGCCTGGTTATTTGCGCTTACCATGCCTGTAACCGCTTTATTGCTAGTGATCCTCACGCTGGTTGGCACCTTTCTTTCTGATCAGTTTATCTTGAGTTTTCTGGTGGTTGCCGGCCTATTATTCTTGATTGGACAAATGTTAAATGGTTATGAAAAAAACTTTACACGGCAAGCTCGCATCGATATCATGCAACGCATCAAGCAGGCTGAAGGGGAAACGGGGCTGATTCCCCATTTTAAAGACTTTTTACCCACTAAATATCGCCACCTTTGGCAAAGTCTCAAAAAACAAAATTATCGGTATATTGAACAATATGTTGCCGCACTCACCCTGCTTCAACAACACTTAGATCACGATAAGTTTATTCGAATTTGGCATCTCAAATATCCGGAAACAGCTCCAGAACAAGATGACTACGAGGATGAGGATAGTGCGGAATAGATTAATAGCTGTTTGCTAGATATTGCTGAAAGGCTTTAAGTTCTTTACGTATCGTTTGGATTTGATACTCAATGGAATCAGCTTCGCCTTCACCCTTCTCAACCACAGAATCGCCCTTGGCTAAACGGACTTTGGCGCCCGAAATGGTAAACCCCTGGTCATGCAATAAAGATTTGATTTCAACCACCAACGCCACATCACGTTTTTGGTAATAACGACGTCCCCGGCGCTTATTGGGTTGTAATTGCGGAAAAACTTGCTCCCAATAGCGCAACACATGCGACTTTAACTGACAATATTCACTGACTTCACCAATAGTGAAATACTTCTTGTCAGGTAAATCGATTTCTAACTGTTGATCTAACGAATTAGCCTTTACCATGGTTGTCGATTTGAGCTCGTAATTTTTGACCGGGTTTAAATGTTACCACTCTTCTTGCAGAAATGGGAACATCTTCACCCGTTCTTGGATTACGACCCGGTCTGGCATTTTTGTCTTTTAATTCAAAATTGCCAAAACCTGAAAGTTTAATTTGCTCGCCTTTTACCAATACATCGGCCATTTCATTATAAAACTGTTCAACCAGTTCTTTGGATTCACGTTTATTAAAACCAAACGTATCTGATAAATTTTCAGCAATTTCTGCTTTTGTCAGTGCCATCGTTCTATCCTCTCAACTGTCTCTTAATCGGTAATAGGGTTATCTTAAGGTTGCATTGACCTTTTCTGCGGCCTTCGCAATGTAAGCCTGCACAAGTGATTCCACTTCTTCATCTTGCAAGGTTCTTTCAGGGTGTTGCATCTTCAACGTTAAAGCAATACTTTTCTGATTTTCATCAATACCTTGTCCACGATAGACATCAAACACCGTAATGGACTTCAGCCAATCAGATTTCACTTCATTTAAAGCATCCATTAGTGCTTGCACAGGAAGGTTTTCAGCAACAACAAACGCCAAATCTCGCTGTACTTCTGGAAATTTAGAGATGGCTTCTGCCATCGGTAATTTTTGAGTCAGAATGACATCCAGTTCTAACTGAAACAGATAAACTTTTCCTGAAACACCATACACTTTAGCCAGGCCTGGGTGTAATTGCCCCATATAACCAACCAAACGTTGATCCTGATACAGTGCCGCCGCTTGACCCGGATGAAACAGTGTCAACTGAGTGGGTTCAAAACGAATCTGTTGCTGTACATGACTTAAAGACAACAGTGTTTCAACATCGCCCTTTAAATCATAAAAATCGACCAGGCGATCATCGTTTGCCCAATTGACAGCATGCAAAGGGCCGACGATGGCACCACCAATCATTGGCGTCTGTCGGGTTTCAGTGTCTTGTCGATTGAAAACCAACCCCATTTCAAAAAACTTTAATTGAGGTTGTTGACGCTTTTGATTATAGGCCACGGTTTGTAATAAACCCGGGAACAACGAGGTTCGCATGGCTTTCATATCATCGGAAATAGGGTTTTTTAAAAGAATCCCCTCTTCTTCGGGGAAGAGTGCTTTTTGTCGTATCTCATCGACAAATGAATAGGTAATAATTTCATGATAGCCACGACTGACCAGCGCTTTACGAATAAACATCTGCTCTTGAAGTGATTCGGGCAAATGCGGCAAGCGCATCGGCGCGACCAAGACCTCATTAGGCAGATTATTATAACCAAAGACGCGCCCAACCTCTTCAATTAGATCGGCTTCGATTGCCATATCAAAACGATAGGAAGGGGGCGTTAACAACCATCCATTGGCTTCTAATTGAATCTGAAAGTTCAGACGCTCAAAAATGGCCTCAACCACTTGACGCTCAAGCGTGACGCCTAATAACTTTTTAATTCTGTCATGCCTTAGCAGAATTTCCGGGGACTTGGGCAAATGCGTAGCATCAATCTCAGCGGCAATTTCTGAAACCTTTCCGCCGGCACAAGCCGTAAACAATTGCAATGCTCTTTCCAAAGCCCGCTCAGGTAAATTGACATCAACCCCTCGTTCAAATCGATGAGAAGAATCGGTATGAAGACCATATTGACGTGCTTTTCCAGTGATGGCAAGCGGAGCAAAATGCGCACACTCAAAGAACAAACGCTTTGTGTCGTCATTGACACGGGTGCTTAGCCCTCCCATAATCCCGGCTAACGCAATTGGACCGGCATCATCCGCAATCACTAACGTATCTGAATTAAGCTTGAGTTCTTTTTCATCTAAGGTCACTAAGGTCTCACCCTCCTCAGCAAAGCGAACTGCAACCGTTCCAGTCAAAGCATCCGCATCAAAAGCGTGCATGGGTTGCCCTAACTCAAGCATGACGTAGTTGGTAATATCAACACTTAAAGATTTCGCAGCGATACCTGAACGGGCTAAGCGTCGAACAATCCAATCAGGCGTTGTGGCTGTAACATCGTATTCCGAAACCATAACACCAAGATACTTTGGACAAGCTTCTGCTTCAATTACCTGAATCGATTGACCCGGTGCACCCTGTTTTATAACCGCTTCCATTGAAAACGGCTGGGTGACAGGGCAATCGGCAAAGGCGGCTATATCACGAGCCACGCCTTCTACGCTTAAGCAATCGGCTCTGTTAGGGGTCAAATCAATATCTATAACCTGATCGTCTAAATCTAAAAAATCACGAACATTAACACCCACCGGCGCATCATCGGGAAGAACAAATAAACCCTCTACGCCATCATCCGGCAACCCCAATTCGGTTGCACCACACAACATACCGTTAGAAGGAACGCCTCTTAATTTTGCCTTTTTAATTTTAAAATTACCCGGCAGTTGTGCTCCCACTGTGGCACAACAGGCTTTCACGCCGGCGACAACATTGCTTGCACCACAGACAATTTGAACAGACTCTTCGCCCCCGATATCGACTTGTGTCACATTCAACTTATCAGCATCCGGATGTTTCTCGACAGACAAAACCCGACCAACGACCACACCGGTAAACTCGGGAGCGACACTTTCTGCACCGTCAACTTCTAAACCCGCTAAACTTAATTCTTCGATTAATCGGCTGGTTTCCCAGGCAGGATTTACCCATTCTCTTAACCAATTTTCACTTATTTTCATATCTATTCTCGCCAGGCCTGGTGATTATTTAAACTGTTTTAAAAACCGTATGTCATTTTCAAAAAATTGTCGCAAATCAGTTACGCCGTAACGTAACATTGCCAACCTTTCAACCCCCAAACCAAAAGCCAATCCCGTGTATTTTTCACTATCAACACCGACGTTTTTTAATACTTTTGGGTGCACCATGCCACAGCCTAATACTTCAATCCAGCGTCCATCCCCAAACAAATTAGTTGCAATATCGACTTCTGCAGAAGGTTCCGTAAAGGGAAAGTAAGAAGGTCTGAAGCGCACTTTTAACTGATCATCTTCAAAAAACTGTTTTAGAAAAGCAATAATGAGCGTTCTTAACTGAGCAAAACTCGCTTGTTCCTCGACAACCAACCCTTCCACCTGATGAAACATCGGCGTATGCGTTTGATCAGAATCACAACGATAGACTCGACCCGGCGCAATAATTCTCATAGGGACCTCACGATTTTCCATGGTACGAATTTGCACGCCTGAGGTATGCGTTCTCAGTACCGTTTGGTCATCAAAATAAAAAGTATCATGCATGGCGCGAGCGGGATGGGTTTCAGGGATGTTTAAGGCTTCAAAATTATGCCAATCGTCTTCAATTTCCGGTCCGGTTTCAACCTCAAAGCCGGCTTTAGCACATAAGGACTCAATTCGGTGCAAAGTGCGTGTGACCGGATGGAGGCCCCCCATATCAACCCCTCGGCCGGGGAGCGTAACATCAATCGTTTCACCGGCTAATTGCGCTTCTAAAAGCGCGTCTTCCAAAGCCTGTTTTTTTTCGGACAAAAAACCTTGAACAGCCTGTTTTGCCTCATTGATCATTTGACCAGCCTTAGGACGTTGTTGCGCTGAAAGCTTTCCCAAAGTCTTCATCATTTGGGTCAACTCACCTTTTTTACCCAAATACTGAACCCGGACATCCTCTAAATGCGCCAATTCGGAAACCGAATGAGCGGCTTGTTTCGCTTGCGAAACGATTGTTTGCAATGTTTGTTGCATGATCCTAAAGACCTTTAAAGTGGTTAAGTGTTGTCAATTAATTGGTTTATGAATAAACCTGTCAAGGCTTAATAATATCATCGGTCAAAGCCCCGTTCTCAACATTTATGGGTAAGCGGTTTATTTTTAAGGTCACTTCTTTCCAACGTTAAAAGAGAGCTTAAAAATAAAAAAGGAGCGATCAAGCAACTCAGTCTATCCATCACTTGATGCTCCTCTCTAATGCGAACTGCTTTAAGCTAAAGCGGCTTTTGCTTTCTCCACAATGGTAGAAAAGGCAGCGGCATCGTGTACAGCAATATCAGAAAGCACTTTCCGATCGACTGCGACACCCGCTTTATTTAAACCTGAAATAAAACGACTATAAGTCATACCATTCAACCGTGCTGCCGCATTAATACGTGCAATCCATAAACGACGGACAGTACGCTTTTTATTACGACGATCACGATAAGCATATTGACCTGATTTTGTGACAGCTTGCTTAGCGACACGGAATACGTTTTTACGTGCTCCATAATAGCCTTTAGCTTGCTTTAATATTTTATTGTGTCTTCTGCGTGCAATGACGCCTCTTTTTACTCTTGCCATTAGTCCGTCTCCTTACGCGTAGGGTAGCATGCGGCGAACCATTGCCACATCGTTATCATGAATCATGCTCGCAGCACGCAAATGACGTTTACGTTTAGTTGACTTCTTGGTCAAGATGTGACGAAGATGTGATTGTTTGCATTTAAAACGGCCTGAGCCGGTTTTTTTAAAGCGCTTTTGCGCACTTTTATTTGTTTTCATCTTAGGCATTGCTAAAACTCCAATAGCAAATCCTTTTAACTCTTAACAGAAGTCAAAAGAATTTTCAGTTTTCAAAAAAAGTCATCTCAGATTTTCACTGAGACTGACGCTAAACAATAAACAGCACTGAAGAGCTGCACCAGTAGTGATTTCCACCCCGGTTATTGCGTTTCCCGTTGACTTGCGGGTCAAGTTTTCTCAAATGATGACCTTTAAAAACGGCTAAATCATCACTTAACAAACTCTATTGTTTTTTTGTCGGAGCGACCATCATTTGCAATTGACGACCTTCCATTTTTGGCATCTGCTCAACAGAAGCAACTTCTTTGATATCTTCACGAACGCGCTCTAACATGCGCATACCCAATTCTTTATGGGTAATTTCACGACCTCTAAACCAAATAGTGACTTTAACCCTATCGCCATTATCAAGAAATTTCATCAAATTCCGCATTTTAACATCATAATCCCCTTGCTCAGTACCGGGACGGACTTTTACTTCTTTAACCTGAACCTGTTTTTGCTTCTTTTTGGCTTCGTGTTTTTTCTTTTGTTGCTGATAAACAAATTTTCCATAATCCATGACACGACAAACAGGGGGATTTGATTTTGCAGAAATTTCAACTAAATCCAGCTCAGCTTCCTTAGCTACTGCAAGGGCTTCATCAATTGGAACGACCCCTCTTTGCTCGCCTTCTTCATCTATTAAACGAACTTCTTTGGCAGAAATATTACCGTTGATATTATCCTTTGGAACTTCTGGTTGCTGTGGTCTTCCACGACCTCTTCTAACTGCGATAGCGTTATCTCCTGATTAATATAAAAAACTATGATTGACTATGACGACCAAGCAGAGAAACCTCTTGGGATAAGTAATCAACCAGTGCACCTAACGTATAACTCCCTAGGTTTTCTCCACTCCGAGCACGAACATTGACGGTGTTATTCTCAACTTCTTGATCACCAATGACCAAGATATAGGGCACACGCTGTAAAGTGTGTTCGCGAATTTTAAACCCAACCTTCTCATTTCTCAAGTCTGTTTCAACTCTAAACCCATGTTTTTTCAATTTTTTAGCAAATTCGGTCACGGCATCCGCATGATTTTCAGAAATGGGGGCTATTACCACTTGAGTGGGTGCTAACCAAATTGGAAACTTACCTTCATAGTGTTCAACCAAAATCCCGACAAAACGCTCTAAGGAGCCTAATATAGCTCTATGAATCATCACCGGGTGATGTTTTTCATTATCAGCGCCAATATAAACCGCATCCAACCGATCTGCTTGTGTCATCGAAAAATCTAACTGGATAGTACCGCACTGCCAAACGCGTCCAATACAATCCTTTAACTGAAATTCAATTTTAGGCCCATAAAAGGCTCCTTCACCAGGCTGTAATACATAAGGCAAATCAGCTGATTGCAAGGTTTCTTCCAACGCCTTCTCTGCCAAATCCCAAACGCCATCAGATCCAACTCTTTTTTCAGGCCGCGTTGAAAATTTAACTTCGATTTGATCAAAGCCAAAATCGGCATAGGTGGTATAAACCAAATCGATACATGCCCTGACTTCTTCTTGAATTTGTTCCGGACGACAGAAAATATGGGCATCATCCTGTGTAAAGGAACGTACTCGCATCAAACCGTGCAAAGTACCGGAGGCCTCATTACGATGCACCAAGCCAAACTCTGCTAATCGAACCGGTAACTCTCTATAACTGATCAAGTTGCGATTATACACTTGGATATGCCCCGGGCAATTCATCGGTTTGACAGCATAATCCCGATTTTCAGTTTCGGTTGTGAACATATTATCTTTAAACTTATCCCAGTGACCCGACTTTTCCCACAAGCTACGATCCATAATCAAAGGGGTACGAATTTCTTGATAGTCATTTTCTACCAATTGCTGACGCATATAATCTTCAACAATGCGATATAGCGTTGCCCCTTTAGGATGCCAAAAAGCCATTCCCGGAGCCACCTCAGCAACATGAAACAAGTCCAACTGCTTACCCAATTTACGATGGTCACGCTTTTCAGCCTCTTCCATCATCACCAAATAGGCTTTAAGTGCTTTTTTATCTGCGAATGCAACGCCATACAAGCGCTGTAACATCTTATTATTTGAATCACCGCGCCAATAGGCGCCTGCAACATGCGTTAATTTAAACGCTTTTACAAACCCCATATGAGGGACATGCGGGCCGCGACACATATCGACATATTCCTGATGATAATAAAGGCCAAACTCAGTTTCGTCAGGCATATCATCAATCAACTCAACCTTGTAATCTTCCGCACGAGATTTAAAAATCTCTAATGCTTCTGAGCGTGGCGTCATTTTTTTAACCACATCATAGCCGGTTTTTGCTAATTCCTGCATCCGCTGCTCAATCTTCAGCAGACTTTCCGGGGTAATCTTTTCCTCTAAATCTATATCGTAATAAAACCCATTTTCAATCACCGGTCCTATTGCCATTTTTGCATCCGGATAAAGTTGCTTAAGTGCATGACCTAATAAATGCGCACAAGAATGGCGCATAATATCAACACCCTCTTCATCTTTCAGCGTCATTAACGCGACTTCAGCATCTTCAGTTATCAAATCGCAAGCATCACGCAATACACCATTCACTCGCCCTGCGATAGTCGCTTTTGCAAGTCCGGCGCCGATACTTGTCGCAACCTGCATCACCGTAACGGGGGCTGCAAATTCTTTTATTGAACCATCTGGCAAAGTAATATTCGGCATAATATCTTGATAACTCTTTGTATTGACTAAATTAACAAACCTTATTGAACCCAGATAACCACTCACTACCAAGAATTCAACAAAGCGAAGAATTATAACACAGCATTTTACAGTTTAGAAAGTTAAATCAGACCAACCGATTCGGCCTCTTCATAGCCTTTTGCAATTGCCTGCAAAAAAGTCGATTCATCTATTCCTTGTTTTTGTAAAGCTCGCTGTGTTGAAGCATTAATTTCGTCAGACGCAGCTTCTGCCACACCATTAAACAAGCCTAAATAAACCGCTCCGGATTCCGCTAAATAGGTTAAATAGGCTGCCGGCTGATAAGCAACCTCTATCCTTGCGGGCGAATGATGCCCTAAACCCCCTCGAATCACTCGCTCCGGCATATGCCAATGGCTAATAATTCGAGCCCCAACACTCGAATGCGTCACACCAAAAACATCCCTTTCCGCTGTGACGTAGTATTTTAACCGCTGGTTCGACTTCTCCTTAACCAAGGCAAAGCCTTCTTTAGAATAAGTTGCCAAAATATAAATGCCTATCTCATGAAACAACCCCATCAAAAAAGCTTCATACTCCGGGATAGCAAAATAAGAGGCCAAGTGCTTGGCAATAAAACCTGACACCATCGAATGTTTTAAAAAAACA
>Ga0100395_1004115_pt1 | contig 10456 bp, 9 predicted proteins | sample CryGeymeta201519_FD_81542 | JGI IMG/M metagenome (GOLD analysis project Ga0100395, IMG submission 81542) | Groundwater microbial communities from Crystal Geyser aquifers in Utah, USA - Crystal Geyser metaG 2015-19 | ecosystem: Environmental > Aquatic > Deep subsurface > Groundwater | place: USA... | reverse complement strand
TCTGTTAAAGCGTCTGTTACATTGAACATATAACGCTCTGGTCCGCCGGAGACAAAGTAACGATAATTCGCGAGAATAATGCGCATGTTATGACATCACTTGCTGTCGCGAAAGCTCAAAAATGAGCAATGACCAGATTTCTCTTCCGAGATTATGCGTGCCTTGTTGATGTTTAGAAAGCGATTTTTCGATTGCGACACTGTCCAAGTAACCCGATTGGCGCGCTTCCTGACTTAGGAGGACATCCTTAAAGCTTGCCAGATAATTCACTATTACACTTAATTTTTCAGCGAAAGAAAAGCATCAGATGGTTCTTGGTTATTTTTTTGCTTTAAATCCAGGAGTTTCCAATAGGTTACACCTGCAAACAGCCAGATATACATGGAAACGTATTGAACCTCCCAGGTATTCATGGCTACTCCTGCCATCACATAAAAAATTACCATCCCTTTTCCCGCCCAAGCCACACTTTTCCAAAACCCACCTTGCCTTTTATACGCCAATGAGAATATCCTGTAAAGTTGATACAGAATTACTAAATAAATTATCAAACCGATTAAACCGAATTCTCCTCCCACTGCTATAAAACTACTATCAACATTCGAATCAAAACCTAGCTGTTGGTTTCTGACGAGAAAAACATTGATCAGGTCGAGATACCATCTCGATGGAAATTGTTGACCGGTAAAGCTGGAAAAATTACCCGGTCCAACCCCAATTCCAATCCCCCATGGAACTGCATTGGAAACAATATCCCATGCTTTTGGGTAGTATAACAATCTTCCTGATCCACTTCCCACAGTCAACTGTGCCTCCCATAGGTAAGTTGGAGAAATATCAACAAATTTGATCAACCCCATGGATAGGATCACAAATACAAATACTGCCAGTGCCATGATGAGTATTGGTGCAATAAATAAAATCTTTGGGATTTTTCCCTTGAAAACAATTCGTCCCAACCATTGATGGGGAAGCGCATCTCTGAACAACCAAATTAGAACGGGAACCAAGGCCAGGTAGCTAAAACGTGACATACATAATATAAAGGGAATCAATAATATTTCCAAACAAATGTACAGTAAAAGTTTTTTGCCGGAAGTATAATGAATACCAAAACGCAGCAAACCAATCATCCAGAGAATAAAAAATGCTAACATATATCCCAAGCCGTTCGCCTGTCCTGGCCCAAGAGTCCCTGGTATTAAGTCACCAGTTTCTCTTACTAAATAGAATTCAACCAACGTTGAAACCATTTGAACCAGGCCAGTTGCAATTACTGTATAAAACAATAAATGTATAAGAAATCTATTCCTGAATTTAAAATTTACAAATGTATAAAACAAGATCGTAAATGCTATCTGGCGATAAATCCCCAACAAGGCTACAAACAGACTTCCACCATTTAATCCCCAAGATATAAGTCCGATTGAAACAAATAATAACAAGGGTATATCAATCAGGGTACGAGTAAAGACAAATCCCCTAAATAAGAACAGCAGCAACAGCAATAAAAGAAGAAAAACTAAAATTGCATCACTAAACTGGCGGGTAAAAGCAGGTAAAATATTTAAACCAGAGGTTAATAAACCTCGGATGGGTACCCAGACTATCAAACCAATAATTCCCAAAGCGGCCAGTTGGGATAAACATGAAGACCGCCAATTATGCACAATGATATTTTCGTGAGTTGGGATTGTTTCGATAACCGATTGATCAGCCACCTGAGATCTTCTCCAATCTAATGTTGTCTATCCACACCTTAGCTGGCATACCCTGTTGCGATGTACTCATTAGGCGGATTCTCACCTCACTATCATTGTCAGTAGTTTGGAATTCTTTGATAACCTGTATCCAATTATTATCGCCAGAAATATTATTCGTAACAACCTGAGTGTCTTTCAAATTGACTAGTAAATAAATTCCCTTTTCCAATCCATTTGTCTTAACCCAATATGACAAGCGATATCGAGTAGAAGGTTCAACTGCAATATCTTGAGTTGTCATATAGTAATTGAATTCGTCAGAGCCATCAAATTCGAGTTGCCAGCAAAACTTCCCTAGCTTAGAATCGCATTCGACAATCGAAGCTAGCGCGCTCTCGTATGTTCCAATAACCCAAAACTCACGCCCGTACTCAAAGCTGCCATTTTTTACCAGATTATCAAAATCAAACTGTTCCGGGTATGACCTTGGTAAGTTGATCAATTCGGCCGCAAGCTGGTAATATTCTCGTGATGCCGCTTGATCCCCTTCTGCCCGTGAGATCCATCCCAGATTATACAGCGCCCGAAACCTATAGGGTTCAAGTACAAATTCTTGCTTGTTTAGGTAGAAAAAATTTGTGGCCAAAGGATATTGATGTAGAAATTCGTATAAGGAAGCCATTTGATCTCGAATAATATAAATATTCAAATCTCCAGAGATATATAGATTCGTATCTAGCGCGTATTGATAGGCCGTGAGTGCCGTTTCCCAATCTTGATTTTCTTGAAGCGCATTCCCTATGTAATAATAACCATCGCTTCTCTGGGACGGGGTGTAAATCTTGTGATAATTTTCCAGGGCAGTATGCAAAAATTCGTTATTATCTGACATATTCCAATAGATCACTTTCAATTTTTTGTGTACTGTCTCATTTTCTGGTTGGTTTTCTAAAACCTGTAAGTAGTAATTCTCAGCTAAATTATAATAATTCACAATACCTTGATTACCATTTTGATTATCAAGCATCATGGCCTTAACATAGGCTATTGACCCCTGGTTAATTAACCAGTTCGCACGCATATCTTGCTGAGGGGCTAAAAAACTATAAAACACCCCAGTCAATAAAGCCACAATCGGTAGATAATGAAAATTTGATTTGCCACGCATGTTGATTTATTTTACTTTTACTTCAGGAACGTAACAGTTGATCGTAAAGATTTGCATAAGATGCTATCATACGATCGATATTAAAATGGGTAACCACCCGCTCTCGTCCCCATCTTCCCATCACGGCAGCATGTTCTGGCGCAGACAAAAGTTCAACGGTACGTTTGGTTATTTGCAAAGGATCATTATTTGGCACCAAGAAACCAGTTTCTCCTTCGAGTACAACCTCCATATTTCCGGGGCATGTTGTCGCGATAACAGGTTTACTGAGGGCCATATATTCTAGGATAGAGTTTGAAAGTCCTTCTCCCATAGTACTGAACAATACGCAAACATCACTGCCTGCAATATAGGGTGCGGGCTGATTCGTGTTTAGAATATATTCGATCCTGCTATCTAAACCCAATAAGGCAGAGGCCTCTCGCACCGCTGTCAAAAACCCATCGTCACGCCCTACCAAGATAAGTTTCACATCAGGAACTGCCTGAAGAATGGTGGGCATCGCACGAATTAATGCCAGATGATCCTTTTTTGGACTAAAATTAGCCACCATGCAAATTGTGGGATAATTGCTACGAATAGAAGTAATATTATCAAACCTCGCAAGGTCAATACCGTTATAAATCACCTTCGCTTTTGGATAATCTGCCAGGTCATACGCTTGTAAACCAGCATAAGAATTAGCAATCACATAATTAGAGTGAAGCATACACCAGCGGCTAAACCTTAAGCGAGAATTTAATTCAGGATATGCGTTGCGGATACTACCATTAATAAGTGGAATATGCAATAAACGCGCCGTAAGCAGGCCAATTATCCCAGACATCCATCCATAGGCATGGATCAGGGAAGCCGGAGCAGATTTAGCGTAGCGGATCAAACCAAACAAAGAACGAACATCAAACCGGAAACTACGCTGCAAAGGGAGAAAAGCACTTGCATAATCAGAAGCTTGTTGTTCAAATTCCCCTCCTCGGTCCAAAACTCCTAAAACCAAATTGTATTCCTCGCTATTATGAAATCCTTTCAATTGTTCGATGATCTGGCGTTCCATTCCTCCAGATTTCATATCATCGGCAATAATAAAAATATTTGGCTTCATTTTTGGAACTTGGGGGGAATTAGAACGGTTTATGTTCACTTTGACGGTTTGCCCAAATAGATAAACACAATAACCTCCAGACCTGCTCACTCATGGCTAGCCTGCCCCCGTTTTCCATTGCGTCAATAATTCCCTGAATACCAGTCGGTTTTAACAAACCGGCTGGGTTCTCAAGTAAAAGCTCTTGTACACTCTGCCTCATCGACCCCATCAGCCAGGATCGAAGCGGTATCCTGAACCCACTCTTCGGTCTGTCAAAAATGCCTTGAGGAAGATAGGGGGCTGCTATATGCTTTAGCAAGCGCTTGCCATTTCCATTCTTAAGTTTATAGGATATTGGCAAACCATTCACGTACTCGGCAAAAACATGATCCAAAAGAGGCACACGCGCTTCGAGCGACACAGCCATGCTGCTTATATCTACTTTTGTGAGAATATCATCGCGTAAATAAGTTTGTTGATCCACAATTTGTGCTTCGTGTACTGAGTTATTGCACAAGTAGCTGCTCTGCCAAGTTTGATCTAACGATTCGTCAGAAAGAAAATTGTTCAAAGAAGAAGATAACGTGCCGAACATGTAACCATCCAATGGATAGGATAGGAATGACAAAAGACGCGCTTTTGCAGGCACTCCTAACCTTCTAATAAACCCTCCACCTAGATTGCGTTCCGGAATAAGCCGTGAGCCTACTTTTGATATCCATTTTCTACCTGAATAAGGAATCCAATCAATATAGCGGTAGAATGCCAACCGGGAATATTGTGAGTAACCTGCAAATAGTTCGTCACCCCCATCTCCTGATAACGAAACCGTTACCTGCTCACGAGCAAACCTGCTGACAAAATAGGTAGGGATGGCAGAACTGTCCGCGAAAGGCTCATCAAAATTCTCGACTACTGAAATCAGCCCTTGAGATTCTGCACCAGTAATAATATGAGAATAATGCTCGGTTCCCAGATGCCGGGCTACTTGCTTCGCATAAGACAATTCATTAAACTTGGGATCGTCGAACCCGATCGAGAAAGTCTTGATGTCCTGAGCGCCGCACAAACGCATCAGAGCCACCACAGTAGATGAATCCACACCACCACTCAAAAAAGCGCCTAAAGGTACATCGCTGCGCAAATGAAGGCGAATGCTTTCTTTTAGCAATTCCAGGACAATCTCAGAGGCTTCTTCAAAAGAGGGTGGGGAGGGGTTCTCAACTGCTGAAGGAGTCCAATAATTATAGATTTTGATCTTTTTTATTTTTCCTGACAGGTCAATATTCCAAACCTCGACTGTGCCGGGAGTAAATTTACGGATTCCGCGATAAACGGTCATTGGGGTTGGCACATACCCCAGACTCAAATATGCGCGCAGCGCCACGGGATTCCAGGTGCGGTCAATCCAGGATAAATCAAACAAAGCCTTCATTTCAGATGCAAAAGCCAATTTGTTATTTTGCTCCGCCACCAATAATGGCTTTATTCCAAATCGATCTCGAATCAATAACAATTGACAAAGCTTCGTATCCCAGATCGCTATTGCAAACATACCGCGAAGTTTTTCAGCGCAACGCTCGCCGTCCTGCTCGTATTGGTGAACGATTACCTCGGTATCGGATTGCGTTTTGAATATATGTCCTTTACGGATCAAATCTTCCCGTAATTCAGCATAGTTATAGATTTCTCCATTAAACACTGTCCAAATTGTCCCATCCTCATTCGCAATAGGTTGGTCGCCAGTGTTTAGATCGATAATACTTAACCTCCGCATTCCCAAACCCACAGGCGATTGCGACAAAAAACCATCCGAGTCGGGTCCGCGATGTTTGATGGCAGCGGTCATTTGGCGCAACAAGGTTTCGATCTCGCCATTTTGTTTTGTCGGATCCAAAATTCCTACAATTCCACACATACCTGGTCACCTTTTAATAATAATCCATCGGGAAGACAATCAACGGCACAGAGAATTTACAAAACTTGCAAGCCGCTGAGAATGGAGCAAATAATGAAAATTTTCTTCCGCCAGTTTTCCTCCAGCCATGCCAACCCGAATGGCTTCATCCCGATCTTCAAGCACCTGCATGATTTTTTGAGCATAAATACTTGCATCGCCTGACGCGCACATGTAAGCATTTTTCCCATCATCAAAATAATCGCCGCTATCATCCGGACCGCGATGTGACATTACATCACACATGCGCTGAACGAGCGTACGATCAACCGGCGCATTAGTTGCATAATTCCAAACACCACAAATGCCACACATCAGCAGAAATCCTTTCCCTTTGAGAAACCGCAAATCATCCGGTATGCTAACAGATCGCAACCCCAACCAGAAGCGTATGTCATTTCTTTTTACCAATGTAAAACAAGTTGGGCAAAGGTTTTTTCTTAATTACTTCGACGATTACCGCGCGTAATGCTCTCCAGAATCTATTTTCATTGCTAAAAAATTCCGGTTTACAAACAACCGTCTGAAATCCATACCCAGACATGAGCTCTGATAACTGTTCATTATTGAATGAACGTACATGCTGCACTGGATGGAATATTCCGCCACAATCCGGACATATTACTTTTCTGGGATCGAGATGCTCATCGTTCGGCACGGTAATCACTACATAACCACCCGGCTGAACAAGTCGGTGTATCTCCTGAATGGTCGCTGACAATTGATCGCCTATTAAATGTTCTAACGTCTCCAAACAGAATACCACTTGATAGGTGGCATCGGGTATAGACATTGGCAGAGTAGTAACATGATAAGCCCCTCTAAACAAGGGCTGGGTCTTGAACTTTTTCTCCACCTCTGCGACAGAATCCAGTGAAAAATCCAAGCCCTCACTTGGAATGCCACCATTGAGTAGATGCTCCAAAAACATCCCCGCCCCACAACCATAATCCAAGACCCTGCCTTCAATTGACAAGCGTTTTTTGACTTCGGCAATTATTCCTTTGCCTGCCTGCCCACCGAAATAGGCTTCGCGCATCTCAAGATTTTTGGAATAATAATCCCAAAAAAATCGAGAGTTTTCCTCCGTCCATATAACTTGATGCGGTTTCATTTTGTCGACCATAAGAATACCTTTCCTGTAACTTCTATTATCCTGCGCATTTCTTCGAGACCCAGCAAGAAACAAACTATTGCATAAACACTGACACCAACAAACATGTTGAATAAGATTGATCCTAACACAATTAGTTGATTCCCATCTGAAAAATGGAACCAACGCTCAAGAATCCAAAGCGCCCCGCCCATTGCCAGCAATGCTACACCCATTTTAGCAATTGGAACAAATGTGGCAGGTGTGATGATCTTCTCTTTCACAATTCTAGCTAGTCCAGCCAATAATATCGCGGCCCCAACTGTATACATTCCAGTGGTCGCAAGAGAAACACCTAGAACTCCAAAAATTGGTATAAGAACCAAGTTGAAAAGTACTTTGAAAATGGGATTCAAGAGACCCACAAATCCAATTAACTTGCCTGACTGCACCGCCTGTGCCATCCTCACACAGATAAAGCCGATACCCACAGGCACCAAGCCTATCGCAAAGCCGACGAGTGCTTTGCTGGTGCGCGCGCTGGCTGCCGCGTCGAAAGCGCCCCTTTGGAACAAAAATTCCACCAATGGACGATTGAAAAAAATCATCAATAAACTCACAGGAGCAAGAATAAAGATAATTAACGTTATCGTCTGAACGAAGTCAGTGGCTAACTGATCTTTGTTTCCTGCCCCTGCTTGTTCCGCAAAAAAAGGAAAAACCGCCGTCTGCAATGAACCCAACGCCATCACCGCCATACCGTTTATTTTTTCTGCATACCCAAGCGCCGAGATGCTGCCAACAGGCAAAAACGATGCCATACCTCTGTCAATCAATACGGTCAATCCCGTACTGAGCGAACCAATGAAGAGCGGCAAAGAAAGCTGGACCAATTTACGCAAACGCGCGTCCTGCCAGTCACGCACCAGATGAAGCCTAATTCCATGGCGCGCAAGTATCCATTGCGCAAACACAAGTTGGGTCGCTGCACCCAGAGTGATCCCCACCGCGAGACTATAGACGCCCCATCGCGCGCCGCCTAACCAGACACAGACAATCGTCACTGCAGAGGCAACCGCCGGCAAAACGCTGGGCCACCAAAACACTCTTTCCGCAAAGAGAAGCGTTGCGGAAAAACCGGACAAAGCATAACCAGGCACAAACAGCACCATCACCCAGATCAACTTAATTGTCAAATTCTGTTGTGACGCCCCAAGCCCATTCCCCACGATTCCGACCAACCATGGTGTTGAAACAACCAAAAAAAACATCAAACCACCCAAGATGCCAACAAGAAAAGTATAGACTTTGTTGAGAAATTCATGGCGAAGTAAAGGATCCACGATCTCCAAATAAAGCGGAATGATTACCCCTTGAAGAACCGAGGATAAGGTCGAAGCAAGAAACATTGGTACTGCATAGGCAACTAACAGCGCATCCAGATCCGCCGATACGCCAAAACGAAAACCTATAACTGCCTCTCGAAGGAAAGAAACAGCATACATGGCAAACGTGGCAACTGAAACCACGCCGGCAGCTTTGATAATATTCCGGCGATTACTCATTCGCGCACGACGCTACGCTAGCAAGTTGTTCTGCGCCCCAACCAGGGATTCCGTACCATTGACATATTCCGTAGCCTCCGACACTTATGAAAGTGGGAGCCTGTTGAGCAGAATGAATACAGCCCAAACAGGCTAATTTGAATATACGGGTCAACAAAAATGGCTCAAGCTTTTCGGGAAGCATTTTTTATTGTCTCTTCCACATACCAGTAGCCATGGTAGTATGACTTCCAAGTCGAGAATACTGGCTTGTGGGTTAGTCTGGCAATCGCATAACATTCGATGGGACAGGTTGACCATAAAGAGCAATGAGTTAGCGGCACTGGTTACGACAGTTTCAGTGATGTTCATGAAAAGCCGTTACACTAAATCTGCCAGTTGGTAGACACGCTCGTCTATCCGTTTTATCAGATATGTTTTACAGCCTTACCACTTTCGGACTATCTTTACCCAATTTTCCCAGTGCATTACGCGTGTCCACGATCAATGCGGCTTCTTCCAAAATAGCCGCATAATCGTATCCGCTATGATTGGTCACGATCACAACAACGTCTGCAGAATGAATAGCAGGCACTAGATCACTGACCGATTGCATTCCCCAGCCATCATGCTTAAACTGCGGAATATAGGGATCGTGATAATTTACAATTGCCCCTTTTTGCTGGAGCAAATGGATGACATCCAATGCAGGGCTTTCGCGCAGATCGTCAACATCCGGCTTGTAAGCTACACCCAGAATCAGCACCTTACTCCCATTTACTGCTTTCCCCATTCTATTAAGCGCATCCTGAACCTTGTTGACAGCGAAGTGCGGCATATTGGTGTTGATATCGCTGGCCAGTTCGATGAAGCGCGCATTGTAATTGAGCGCCTTCATCTTCCACGAAAGATAGAGAGGGTCGATCGGAATGCAATGTCCGCCCAAGCCGGGACCTGGAGAGAATTTCATAAACCCAAACGGCTTGGTCGCTGCGGCATCAATGACTTCCCAAACGTCCACACCTAATCGGTCACACATAATTGCCAGCTCGTTCACCATGCCAATATTGATCATTCGAAAAGTGTTTTCAAGCAGTTTGGTCATCTCGGCTACTTCTGCTGTGGAAACACGGATCACGGTGTCCAAAGTTTGTTCGTACCAGGCAGTCGCAACATCTGAACAATTTTCTGTAATACCGCCAACCACTTTGGGCGTGTTCTTTGTCGTCCAATCTGTGCGGCCCGGATCAACCCGTTCAGGAGAAAAAGCAATGAATAGGTTCTCGCCGATCGTTAATCCATTTTTTCCATTCAAACGCGGCAACACCATCTCTCGTGTTGTTCCAGGGTAGGTACTTGACTCAAGCACCACAACCATACCTGCATGAGCATACGGCGCAAGTTGATCTGTAGCAGAGACGATGAACGACAGATCGGGGTCACCCGTCTTGCGTAACGGAGTCGGCACACAGATGCTAACTGCATCGATTTTTTTCAGGACAGAAAAATCGGTGGTGGCAGTCAGTTTGCCCGCGTTGACGAGTTTCGCAACTGCCTCGGTCGTCACATCGGGAATATATGACACGCCGTTATTTAGTGAGTCAACTTTGCGCGCATCCGGGTCAATGCCGGTGACTTTGAATCCCGCCTCGCCAAATACCACAGCCAACGGCAGGCCTACATAACCCAGGCCTAGGATGGCGATCTCAGCAGATTTGTCTTGCAGTTTTTTGATGAGAGTTTCTTTGATTGACATAGCCTACCCAAATGACCAGAATTTTTTCAAGCATCCGCCCTTTCGACACGCTTCGCGATGCGCAATGTCGAAAGGGACAACCTGTTATGACCACAACGAACCTTTTTGCTCTTCGCGGAGCACGGAGCAATCAAGAATGTTGTTTTTTTCG
>Ga0100395_1004105_pt1 | contig 10462 bp, 8 predicted proteins | sample CryGeymeta201519_FD_81542 | JGI IMG/M metagenome (GOLD analysis project Ga0100395, IMG submission 81542) | Groundwater microbial communities from Crystal Geyser aquifers in Utah, USA - Crystal Geyser metaG 2015-19 | ecosystem: Environmental > Aquatic > Deep subsurface > Groundwater | place: USA... | reverse complement strand
TTTGCAAAAATTCTACACCGTCCTTTTTGTATTACTGCTTTCAGTAGGTCTTTTTACCGGCGGCTACTATTTTGGAAAACGCGGTTTTGATATTGAATACAAAAAAAATCCTCCCGTCGTTCGCGTTGTAAATAAGGAGACAGGACCGCAGGATGTAGATTTTTCGGAGTTTTGGGAGGTGTGGGATTTAATAAACAAGGAACATATAGACAGGCCATTTGACCCGCTAAAACTTATGTACGGCGCGTTAAAAGGTCTTACTTCCGCGGTTGGCGACCCTTATACCTCTTTTCTGCCTCCTGCCGAAAACGAATCTTTGGGCAGTTCCCTGAATGGAGAATATGAGGGTATCGGCGCGGAGCTCGGAATGAAAGATAATCAGCTTATAATCGTAGCGCCCTTAGACGGCAGTCCCGCGCAAAAATTAGGCGTGCGTTCGAGCGATGCTATTATGAAAATAAATGGCGAAGACACGGCTGGCATATCTATAACCGAAGCGGTGGGGAAGATTAGGGGGCCTAAAGGGCAGGGAGTTACTTTAACTCTGAAAAGAGGCGAGGGGTCTGATTTTAACTTAACCATTATCCGCGACAAAATTGTGATAAAAAGCGTTTCTTGGGAAGACAAAGGGGATGGGGTTGCCTATATCCGCCTTTCTCGTTTTGGCGAAAAAACCCCGCAGGAATGGAACGAAGCTGTTTCAGATATGCTGTCTAAAATGCCTAACCTTAAATCCATAATTTTGGACCTGCGCGGAAACCCCGGCGGATTTTTAACGGGCAGTGTCTATGTGGCAAGCGAGTTTATTGAAAAAGGCGTGGTGGTTAAGCAGGTTACGGCAAGCGGCGCAGCTGCTAATTTGGATGTGGAAAGACGGGGCAAACTTTTAAAATATCCCGTGGTAGTGTTAATTGACCAAGGGTCGGCATCCGCAAGCGAAATTTTAACCTTGGCGTTAAAGGACTATGACCGGGCGGAAGCTGTAGTTGGCGCTAAAAGCTTTGGCAAAGGCACTGTGCAGGATGCTCGCGATTTTAAGGACGGTTCGGGGGTGCATGTTACCGTTGCCAAATGGCTTTCGCCTAAAGGGATATGGATTCATAAGGCGGGTATAACTCCGGATTATGTGGTGGATATAACGGAGGAGGATGTTAAAAACTTCCGCGACCCTCAATTGGAAAAAGCAATAGAAGTAGCGAAGGAGCAAGTAAAATAGGTTAAAAGTTATGGACAATCATCTTCCTTTAACAAAAAGAATAGACCCTGCTCGCGTTATTATAGAAATCCGCCCGGGAACGGGTGGGGATGAAGCTAGTCTGTTTGCGGGGGAATTATGCCGAATGTACACAAAATTTGCGCGCAATAAAGGCTGGCGGGTTAAGCCAATAGCAAAGAATGTGTTTGAGGTGGTTGGTATTGCTTTGGAAGAGCCTCTATATGAGCTCTTAAAATCGGAGTCGGGTGTCCATCGTGTGCAACGAATCCCGCTTACCGAGAAAAGCGGACGCGTTCACACATCCACCGCAACGGTGGCGGTTTTGCCGCTGGTGAGAAAAGCTGATTTTATCATTAGTTCATCAGACTTAAAGATAGACACTTACCGCAGCGGCGGCGCGGGTGGGCAGAATGTTAACAAGGTTGAAACAGCGGTTAGAGTTACGCATATTCCAACTGGGATAGTGGTTGCGTGCCAGGATGAGCGGAGCCAATTTCAAAATAAAGAGCGGGCTTTGGAGATATTAAAGTCCAAATTATTTTTAATGCAAGAGGAGCGGGAAAAGGGGTCTATGGACAAATTAAGGTTAAGCCAGATTGGTACGGGGGACAGAAGCGAGAAAATACGAACATATAATTTTCCGCAGGATAGATTGACTGACCATCGCATTAAAAAAACTTGGCATAATCTGGCAAAGATTATGGAAGGAGAGATGGACTGTATACTAAAGGAGTTTGGGAAGAATTATTCTATAAATACTAATATCTAAATCAAATTCAGAACTTCATTTTCCTTCTCTTGCCATTTTCAGCATCTCTTTGAGGGTTTGGGGTTTTTGGGTTTTTTCCTTTACGGCTTTATCGGCCTTTTTCTGCAACATTTCTTGGTGGGCTTTTTTGATTTTGGCGATTTTTTCGGATTTTTTAGCAAATTTTTCAACGCGGCCTTCGGTATCCACAAACTTTTGTTCGCCGGTGTAAAAAGGGTGACAGTTGCTGCATATTTCTACTTTAATTTCAGGAACGGTTGAACCGGCGGTAAAAGAATTGCCGCAAGTGCAGGTTATTTTGGCATTCTCATACCATTTTGGATGAATGTCTTTTTTCATACTTTGGACATTTTACTACATATTCCCGCATTTGCAATAGCTCTTGATTTTTTTCTGCCTGTTGATTTTTGTTGTGATGAAGGCTTAAAGGGCATGGTGTGTTTAAGGCTTTACTTGCCGCATCTTTAGGGGTCTGACCCCTTTGGGGTCAGACCCCTATTCACCCCTATTCACATGTCCTGGACACCGCGCAACATGAGGTTGACAATTTTCTTATTATGGGTTATGCTAGTCCCATCGTCTTTCGTTTAGCGAAAAAGGAGGGGGATTATGGATTTGAGGGGTCTGCTCGCGGGGTTGTTGCTCGGTTTGTTTATCGTTTTTCTCCCGCTCATTTGTGATTGGGCGGATAGGAAAAAGGGGGGATAGAATGACGGAAAAAAGGGACAAGGCCAAGGTGTATTTTCTATTATGTGCAATCCTTTCGTTTCTGTTTTGGACAAGCATCATCCCTGCGGGGGCGGGAGCTTTGACGGTAGTTTGGTTATTTCTTTTGTCTGCGTTGCAAGCGGCAGTTGTGGCGTCGTTTCTAACTGAGTTTTGATGTTTTGCGTTTCCACCGGCGGTTTAGAGAATTGCGCTCTTCCGCCGGTTTTTTTGTGTTTGTCGGTTCTCGTTGTGATGAAGTCTTAAAGGGTAGGGTGTGTTTAAGGCTTTACTTGCCGCCTCTTTAGGGGTCTGACCCCTTTGGGGTCAGACCCCTATTCACATTCATAATAACAATTCCTATGGTGATGAGTACTGCGGCGAGGATAAAAAGCGGTGTTGCACGCTCGTTTAACAGCAGAAATGCAAAAGGCGCCGCAAAAACCGGCGCTATGTATCCAAAAACCGCCGTTTCGCTGGATTCTATTTTTTCTAAGGCGTATTCAAATAAATAATAAGCCACAACCGAAGAAAGAATTGCCATATACAAAACTCCCCAAATAGCAGGGGTGGTGAAGGCTTTGTTATAAACTAGCGGGTCCCTAAAATATTCCAGGAACGATAAAGGGGCAAAAGTTACTAGTCCCGTTAAAAAAAGAAAAGTAGTTACTATCAAAGGAGAATAATGTTTTCTATGATTTTTATGATTAAAAATCTTTTTGGTGTAAAGGGCGAAAGCTGTTCCTGAAATACCTGCCAAAATAATTAAAATATTGCCCACAAACCCTGTGAGTTTTATATGTCCGTTTAACTGTATGGGCTCTATTATCAAAAGCGCCGTTCCTAAAAAGGTAATTATAAGCCCTATCTTCTCGTTTTTCGTTATCACTTCCTTTAAGAAAAAAGCGCTTGCGGCGATGGTAAAGAGTGGTCCCACGCTTCCAATAAGAGTTCCTTCTATGCTGGAGGTTCTTTTGAAGCCCTCAAATGTTAAGCCCAGGCTTATGGTTATTCCTAAAATCCCCATAACAAAAAGATGCCCCAAGTGTTTTGGATTTAAGGGGAGGTTGTTTTTCTTAATGTCCGTTGCTAGTAGGGGCACAAGGATTAGGGAGGCGAAAAGGCATCTGGTGAATAAAAAAGTGTAAGGAGGAAGTTCGTTTAGGGTTGCTTTTATAACCGGACCCGCCACTCCCCAAATAGAGTTGGCAATAAGGATGGCGAATAAGGCTTTGGTTCGGTGTTCTTTGGCAGGCGGCATAACTCGGTTTATTATATCATTGCCACTGTAAAAAGTCTTTGGTAGTATTTTAACATGTGGTTTTGGAAATACAGTGCTCATAAAAAACCTTAAAAATGAAAAATATGAAATAGAGAGTGTTGGTGAGTACGGCAAAGTTGCGGTTGTTGTTGGGGATGGTTTAGTTAAAATTGAGGAGGCGCCTTTTGTTATAGACACAGCGGGGGAGTATGAAATAAAGGGTATTCATATATACGGCATTAACGGCGGAAAGGGAAAAACCCCCATTTTTTTGATAATTACGCAGGAGAAAATTAAAGCTGCCTATATGGGAGCATTGAAAGAAAATTTGTCCCAAGAGCAGGTTGACGAGCTTTCGGATACCGATATTTTGCTCTCGTTTTTAACGGACGCCAATGCGAAGGCGGTTGAACAGATTGAACCCAATATTCTTATTCCCATTGCTTATACAGAAGAGCTCTTGCAAAAGTATTTCCCTGGAGCAGTCCCTAAAAAGATGGATAAGTTAACTATTAAAAGCAAGGATGTTTTAACCGAAGATATGGAAATTATAACCCTTTGACCCCCGAGGTTACAGATTTGCGCAAGCTTGAGGCAATTGATAAAAGGGAATTAAAGAAACATTACTGTTATCTACCCGCTCCTTAAAGGTTTTTCCCAAATGTGTTACATATAAATTTTTAGGTCGGTAGGTTTTTATAAAACTATAGGCGGACCGCGATAATCGCGTTTTATTTAAGGATGTAAATTTGGCTTCAATCGGAATTGGCGTTATTCCCGCGTTAATTACAAAATCTATCTTGGCATTGTCTCTGGTCCTCCAAAAGTTAAGTGTTGCTGGAGTATTAAACAGAGATTGCCGCAGAATGTTAAAAACAAAATTTTCAAACAAATGCCCCCCATTTAGGTCTAAAACCGGATACCCAAGCAAATTGAGGATGTAATTTCTTAACCCCAAATCGTAAAAGTAGTAAACAGGGGTTTTGGAAATTTCCTTTCTAGTATTGCGAAAGTAAGGCGTAAGTTTTTTTAGAATAAATGTTTTTTCTAAATACCAAAGATAAAGCTTAACAGTTTTATGAGATAATCCTATTGTGGAGGATATTTCTGAGAAATTTACCATACCACCGATTTGCGAGGATATAACTTTGACTAAATTTGAAAACTCTTCGGTTTTTTCCAAATTTAGAAGATATTTAATATCTTTTTCAACATAACTGCGATAAATTTCTCCCATTACGGCATTTTTTTCCTCTATTGTTTGAGAAAGAACCACTTTGGGGTAACCGCCAAAAACAAGATACTCTTTAAGTAGCGCTTGCGTTTTTTCTTGTTCCAACGCAAAAAAATCGTTAAGTTTGTTTTTGTAACGATATTCGGTTTTGAAATTCACAAACTCATTGAAATTAAGAGTATTAAGTTCAAAAACTCTTTTTCTCCCCGCTAAAGACTCGTGGATTTTTTCCTTTAATTCCAAACTGCCCGACCCTGAAACAATAAGTTTATAGGGAAGATTGCTGTCAAAAATGCCCTTTAAAAACAATCCTGCGTTCTCTTTTCTTTGCATCTCATCTATAAACACATAACCCCCATTTTTTCCCAGCTCAAGGCGAATTTTTTCTATTAAAGAGTTTTGAGAAACAAAGAACTTCTTGTCCGCTTCAATATCAAGGTTCATAAAAAGAGTTTTAAGTCCTTTCTTGTTCAACCTTTCTTGTATAATTCGCATTAAGAAGGTTTTTCCCGCTTGGCGGGGACCCACAATTAAGGTAATCTCTTTATTTAAGAGATGATTTTCTAAGCTTTTTTGCAAATCTCTTTTAATATTAGTGTCCATATTCCCATTGTAACCCCGTTTTTCCGGATGTCAAGTTCCATAAATTCGGGGTAATAATAAATATCTAACACCTACGGGTGTGTGCTTTCCGATTTCCAATTGAAAAGGGTAAAGGGTTGATTTATAATGCAACCAATGAGCTTTTTGAAATGGCATTATACAACCTCTTTTAGATATTTTTTGTATGTCCTCAACAACTATTTTTCCTTTGTTCTGCACTACTTCTCTATCCCAATTCTTGTAAAAACCCTATTTTGGCGATTTAGACGACTTGATTTAACCGAGAAAAAACCTGGCCTTCACATTGAAATTTGGTTTAGCAACTTAGTTGAAAATTTTATCTCCCGCTTAATAGGCTTTATCGCCCGTTCCTTTATTATCCTTCTTGGAATTTTTTCTCTGTGCGCTTTTTTGATTGCAGTTTTTGTCCTTTTAATCTTTTATCTGCTTTTTCCCATAGCCACTCTGCCTTTTTATTACAAGGCTAAAAAAGGAGATAAAATAAAATCGGTAACCATAAAGAAGCTTTTCAACAGTTCTTACGGAAGGTTCTTTTTGGATAAATTGGGGGTAAGTTATGAAAGGATTGTCCGTTCGCGCGAAATGCAGGGAGCTACGCCCCTGTTTGTTCCCCATACACCCCCGGAAGGTACAGAGGTAGAGCGGGTAATTCCGCTGGGGCCGTCTTCCCCTTCGGAAATTTTTTTGTACCTCTGCGAAAATTGGGAGCCTCTTAAAAAGTATCTAAAAGAAAACAATATCTCAAAGGACGACTTAAACGAAATTACATTGTGGTATCAAAAAACGCACTCTTTCAAGGAAAAAATTCTGCGGTTTTGGGAGATGGATAACCTTCTTTCCCGCGGAAGCATTGGCAGTATTTTAAGTTTCGGTTATACTAATTTTTTGGACCAGTACTGTCTTGATGTTACCGCCGCCTATCAAAAAAGGTCCTACTATAATTTGTACGGAAGAAAAGCGCAGTTAAAGCAGTTGGAAGAATCTCTTTTGCAGGAGGGGGGGAAAAGTTTTACTATTTTAACCGGCGTTAAAGGCGTTGGCAAACATAGTTTAATTTATAATCTTGCCGAGAAGATAGCTTTGCACCATACTCCCATAAAACTTAGAGATAAAAAGGTTTTAATGCTTAACACCGAAACATTTTTAAGCGGATACGACAAAGATGCCATTCCCGCAAAGTTTATTGAGATGTTGGAAGAAGGGGGGCGGGCGGGCAATGTTATTGTAGTGGTGGATGCCTTGGAGAAACTGTTATCAAGCAAATACGGTGTTGACCTTTTTTCCGTTTTTACCAAAGCTAAAAGCTACGATTTTCCGCCGATTGCGGGTGTTATGGAGATATCTTATTTTAACGAAATATGCGCGGGAAACGACATATTAAATAGTATTTTTTCGGTTGTTAAAATAGAGGAAATGACCGTTGAGGACTCTATGAAAATTCTTGAAGATTTTGCGGACGCCGCTTTTTATAAAGAAAAAGTGATTATATCCTACAAGGCGTTAAAACTTGTAGTGGGGCTTGCCAACAAATTTTTAGTAAACGAGTCAAAACCCGAACGATTTATTGCCGTTTTTAATCGCGTTTTGGCAGATGTGGGCGCCAAAAATTATTCCATAATCAACGAAAATTCTGTGAGAGAAGTGGTATCTAAAATGGTGGGGGTGCCCGTTTCTGGAAGCGAGGAAGAAAATAAAAAATTGCTTGATATTGAGAGGCTTATCCATAAAAGACTTATTGACCAAGATTTAGCAATAACGGCTTTATCTAAAGCTCTGCGGAGAGTTAGAACAGGCGTTTCCGCGGCGAAACGACCCTCCGGCGCATTTCTGTTTTTGGGTCCCACCGGTGTTGGAAAAACCGAAACAGCAAAAGCTTTAGCCGACATCTATTTTAGCTCCGAAAAATATCTAATCCGTTTTGATATGGCGGAATATCAGGGCAAAGACGCGTTAGAGCGGCTTTTGGGCTCTTTTGAAACCGGAAAGCCCGGAGTTTTTGCGTCTGCCCTGAAAAACAATCCTTTTGGGGTCCTCCTGCTTGACGAAATTGAAAAAGCCACTAGCGATGTCCTCAACACTTTTTTAACTATTTTGGATGAAGGATATATTACAGACGCTTTTGGGAATAAAATATCTGCCGAGAACCTGATTATTATCGCTACCTCAAATGCGGGGGCGGAGTACATTAGAACATATTTAAAGGAAGGAAATCTTGCGGAGAAGTTGAGCGAGGAATTAACAGAATTTGTGTTGCGGAACAAAATTTTCTCGCCGGAATTTATTAACCGTTTTGACGCAGTGGTGGTTTACAAGCCGTTGTCTAACGAGGAAATTGCTTTGGTGGCAGGGCTTATGCTTGAAAAATTGGTAAAAAGAGTTAAAGAGGAGAAAGGGGTTGTAGTACAATATACTTCGGAGCTTGTGGATAAGATTATTAAGGAAGGATATGACGCTGTGTTTGGCGGGAGGTCGGTAAGAAGATATATTCAGGATGAGGTGGAGGATAAGATAGCAAAGGAGATTTTGGAGAAGAATCTAAAGGCGGGAGATGAGATCAGATTGTAAATTGTTGGAAAATGTCAAAGCTCAAATAACAAATGACAAATCAAGCTCGAAATCAAAAAATCAAAAGGTTTCATAAATTTGAACTTTGAATTTTAGTTGAATTTTGAATTTTGTCATTTGAATTTTTAGTATATGGAAATTAAACTTCCTCCTAATTCAATAGAAGCAGAGAAGTCCGTTTTGGGCGCTGTGCTTATTGATAGCGACGCTATTGTTAAAATAGCGGAATTTTTGCGTCCCGAACATTTTTATAAAGACTCCCACAAAAGCATTTTTGAGGCAATTCTTTCCCTTTACGAAAAAAGGGAGCCTATTGATTTGGTTACGGTGCCCAATGTTCTAAAGAAAAAGAAGGTTCTGGCTGATGTTGGGGGAATTTCTTATTTAAGCGAATTGGCGTCTTTTATGCCTACTTCCGCTAACATAGAAACCTATGGACGAATGATAAAAGATAATTTTATAAGGCGTCAGCTTGTTGTTGTTTCGGGAAAAATAGGCGAGCTGGGGTTTTTGGAAGAGTGGGATGTGAACGAGCTCTTGGATAAGGCAGAGCAAGAATTGTACTCAATATCGCAGGATTATTTGAAGCAAGAGTTTGAGCCGTTGAAAAAAGTTCTAGAAAGAAGTTTTGACCGTTTGGAAGATTTGCATAAGCATAAAGGTATGTTGAGGGGTGTTCCTACTGGATTGAAGTCGCTTGATGCCAAGCTTAATGGTTTGCAGGATTCAAATTTGATAATTTTGGCGGCGAGGCCTTCGGTGGGTAAGAGTTCATTGGCGGCAAACATCGCGCAGTTTGCGGCGGTTAAGCATAAGATGCCGGTGGCTATGTTCTCGTTGGAGATGAGCAGCGAGCAGTTGAGCGACAGGATGTTGGCGGCGCAGGCGGGAGTAGATGTTTTTAAGATAACTACGGGAAATTTAAGCGATGACGATTTTGCAAAATTGGGAGAGGCTATGGGAATTTTAGCGGAGGCTCCTATATATATTGATGACACCCCGAGCATTTCGGTTATGGAGATGCGTACTAAATCGCGAAGATTGAAGCTGGATAAGGGGATTAGGCTTGTGGTGGTAGATTATTTACAGCTTATGCGCGGGAGGAATTTAGAAAACAGGGTGCAGGAAGTTTCAGAGATATCGCAGGCGCTAAAAGGTTTGGCTAGAGAGCTTAATGTGCCGGTTTTAGCGTTGAGTCAGCTTTCGCGGGCGGTGGAACAGAGAGGGGGGGAGAAAAGACCGCAGTTAAGCGACTTGCGGGAATCGGGAGCGTTGGAGCAGGATGCGGATGTGGTGATGTTTTTGCATATACCTGACGAGGAGCAAAGGAGTTTGTTGAAACTTGTGATAGCAAAACACAGAAGCGGTCCAACGGGGGAGTTGGAGCTGTTTTTCCATGGCGGTCAAACTAAATTTTACGAGCAGGATACAAAAAGGTCTTAATGACATAAAAGTTTTAATTCTCATTCGGGTTTAACCCTTTCGCCAGCTTCCGCCAGCTGGCGGAGAGGGTATAAACCCGCTCCAGTTCGTCTTAACCTCCTAAAAGGGTTGAACCCCCAAGGGTTCATACCCTAATGAGTTTTTTCCAAAAGGCTGGGGGCGGGAATAATCGTAAAGATTTTCCAAATAACGCACCCAGCCAATCCAATCCTACCTAAAAGTTGATGTTCACCTTAGCCGCTGCCGCCTGCGCGGAGGCTGGTGAATCGTACTGCTGTGGGGTGTTGTACACCTTCCCCCCCCCTTCTCCCAGTATGTGCCATCGTCCATGGTCCCGCTGGCCCATACCTCCCGTCCATGAGCCTCAGCGGTCCCGCGGACGGCGGTTCCGCGCCCTTGATTGCGCCCGTCGCCAAACAGAAAATCTAGAAACCCCATTTTGTCCCCCTTTCGGCTATATGAGAAATACCAATGTCTGTAATTTTACTCAAAATATTCCAAAAGTCAATAGCAATTTACTCTGGGGAAAACAACAAATTTATCTCATTGACTTTGAAAGTTTTTTATGCTATAAGATTTTCAATCTCAAAGAAATTTGAGCGGAGAAGACTACACTGCCTGTGTAGTCTTTTTTTGTCCCTTGCA
>Ga0100395_1004099_pt1 | contig 10474 bp, 10 predicted proteins | sample CryGeymeta201519_FD_81542 | JGI IMG/M metagenome (GOLD analysis project Ga0100395, IMG submission 81542) | Groundwater microbial communities from Crystal Geyser aquifers in Utah, USA - Crystal Geyser metaG 2015-19 | ecosystem: Environmental > Aquatic > Deep subsurface > Groundwater | place: USA... | reverse complement strand
GGCGTTTATGTCAACCTGATGCTGCCACCGGCCACCCCGGACGGCGTGTCGCTGATCCGTTGCAGTCTCAGTGCGGCGCACACGACCGAACAAATCGATGCGGTTTGTGCCGCATTCGCGGAGTTGCGGGCACAGGCGTAAAACGCGGCGGCAGACTGCCGAAGGCAGAATCCGGCAGCCGGCTTTTTTGCCGGCTGCTTTGCTTTTATGCAAACAAATTTCCGATGCGACACCATCCTGCCGGATTGGGTTAGACGTTGGCAACAGGAAGCGCGCGTGAGCAAAACCCGCCATAACGACAAACTGAACGAACCCGGCCCGATGCGCCGGGTGCTGCGCAATTTCGGTTACCTGTTTCGCGGCAGGGCGATTGCCGCCGTGTTGTCGCTGGGTGCCACCACCCTGATGGCGCGCGCGCTGGGCCCCGCCGAGTTCGGCCTGGTGGCGATGATCCAGGCCTATGCTTTGCTGTTGCGCGGCCTGCTCAACTTTCAACCGTTTGAAGCCGTGGTGCGCTATGGCGTGCCGGCGCATGATGCCGGCGATACCCGGGCACTGCGCCGACTGATCAAGGTGTGTCGCCGCGTGGACCGCAGGGCCAGCCTTGTCGCCACGGCTCTCGCCATTATCGCGGCACCTTTCATCGGCCCGTCACTCGGCATGGATCGCGACCATGTCATGTTGCTGGCCGCCTACAGCCTGGTCCTGCTGACGACCGGCAACGGCACCGCCAATGGAATTCTGCGACTGTATGACGAGTTTGATGCCTTGGGTAGGCAGATGGCCATTGGCCCGGTTATTCGTTTCTGCGGTGTGACCGTTGCCTGGTGGTACGACAGCACGCTGGCAGTCTTTGTGGCAATTTTGGCGGTCGCCTATGCCGCTGAAAACATTTACCTGAGCTGGCGCGGTCGGCATGAATATCGCAAGCGTATCGGCCGCCCCCAGGAGGGTGAAACGGTGCGCGATGCAGGATTGTCGGAATTTCCAGGATTGCGCCATTTCCTGTGGGTGACTTACTGGCAGTCGAACATTGATCTTGCCTACAAGTACGCATCCATCATGCTGGTCGGTTATCTATTGGGGCCTGCCGAAGCAGGCCTGCTGCGGCTGGTGCGCGAACTTTCCAGCGTGCTATCCAAACCCTCCGCGCTGATTCGCCAAGTGATTTTTCCGGATCTGACACGAAGCTGGAATCAGGGCAGCGATGCATTCAAACAGGTTACCTATCGCACAGCTCTGGTTAGCGGCGGTTTTGGCCTGCTGTTCGTGCTGGTGAGTTATGTTTTTGGCGACGCGTTGCTTAACACGCTGCTCGGCAAGGATTTTGCGGTGGCGGCCCCGATACTTACCTTGATGCTGCTGGCTGCCAGTTTTGATCTCGCCACAGCCCCTCTGCGTGCCGCAGCCTACGCCACCGGGAACGCGGGCAAAGTGTTGCTGGTAAACGCGGTGACCACGCTTATCTACATCGTCCTGTTCGTGCTGCTCACACTGTGGATTGGCTTGATTGGCGCGGGGTTTGCGGCGTGCGTTGCCGCCACGTTGCCGCCGCTTTTTATGCTGCTACTGATCCGGCGGAGCAGTCGCGGCAAGAAAGATTGAGCGCGTTCGTTATTTGGACTGAAAGATTTTCGTTTTACCTGCCCGCATCGGTTGTAATAATGCGCTGCGTGCGAATCGGCTGGTCGTTGCAGCGAAGCAGATTCTCTTGCGGGCGCACCCATTGCAGGGTCTTGCCAAACAGCGGCATCCCCAGATAAGCCCTGATCCGCAGCGAGCCGTCTTGCAACAAGCTGATCGTGCTGTTGAGAAATTTGCCGCTGGAGGGGTTGTAGATGTGGCCCTCGCTCCAGGTATTTTTCTTTGTCTGCCGGAAACCATTCATTACTTTCAGGCCGCAAAGTGGGCGCTGGCGCAAAGCCGTATCCGAATTTTTTAAGTCGCGCTTGGGGATGCCGTTGGCCGTAACTGCCTTTTTCAGCCAAACGATGCGCCCGCATAAATCCCCGCCGCAATCCTCGATCAACACGGCCACCTTCTGTTTTTCACGCAATTTGTGGTCAACCCACAGTCCGTAGATATCGCGCGCATCCCCCGTTTCTGCCGTGGCGGGAGCGGGCAGTGCTAGTGCAAAAACCAGCAACATGAGCAAAAGCGCGAAAGGTGGCGGGCCCGATTTACCCATTTGCGGGCAGGGCGACACAAAACCCACTGCCAGGTTGCGTCGAATTGAAGTTGCTGCGAGAGACAACGGTGAAATGGCGTTCATGTCAAAGATCTGCAAACAAGTTTGTCAATGTCCGGGTTAACGCACATGGCGCAGGCCCCCTAAAAGGTGAATCGTCTGCATCCTGTGTATTTCTCTCACCCCCGTCCCTCTCTCCCCTCTCCCGGAGGGTGAGGGGTACGGTATGCCCTCGCCACGCGAGATTCGTTAAACGAAAATAAGCGCGAAGGGCGAAGCCAACTTTACCATGCCCCGCCTACCAGGACCCCCCCATTCTTGCCGTCAACCCAGGGTGTCAGTTGTACTTTGTCGTTAAACGCGTCGGTGAAAAACCAGCCGCTGGCTGTTCCCAGCGTAGCACCCGCTGCCACATCCCACCAATGGTGTTTGCGGGCGGCGACACGGGCAACACCGGTGAGTGCTGCCACCCCGTAAGCGGGGAAGCCAAATTTCCATCCGTAGCGGCGGTGCAGGGTGGTCGCCGAGGCAAAGGCCACCGTGGTGTGGCCGGAAGGGAAACTCTTGTCGTCGCTGTGGTCGGGACGCTGCTCGTGGATCGTCGCTTTAAGCCCCTGCGAGATGCCGCTTGCAACAAAGCCGCTCAACGCCGCTTGCCCCAGTCCCTGCCAGTCGCCACGCAGGGTGGGGGTGGCCACGGCAGCACCAATGGTGAGAGCCAGGCCGGCATCGCTGATGTCAGCCCAGGTCTTGTTGTCATTGGCGTGGGCCGCCGGGTAGATGCAGATGGTTAAAGACAGGGTTAGCAGCAAAGAGCGAAATGTCATCGTCAATTCCTTTACATAAGTCATATGGCGGAGCGAAAAAATCCGACCCCGAGAGCAAAATTTTACCCTACTATCCCGCATGTGGAGGTGCCAATGGAATGGGCGTCCAAGACAACGTCCTTACTTGTTAAAACCCCGCCGATTGAAACTTTTCCGGTTGAAACTTTGTCTCCAGTGAAGCCTTTAAAAATCAATACCACGCGCGCAATATCCGCAGGGTGCTTGCTCTTGCTCATGGGCATCTGCGCCTGGGGTTTTATGCTAACCCGATCAGGTCCCGCGTTTTTCGATCAGCCTCTGCTGTTATGGTTCCGCGTGAGCGATGATTCCGCACGACTGGCCGGCCCGGAATGGGTCGGCACGCTTTGGCATGGCTTGACCCGGCTGGGGAATACGCTCCCGCGCCTGCTGTTGGCCGGCGTAATGATCGCCGGTTTATGGCTTTTGCATCGCTGGCGCAGCGCCTTGTTCGTTGCCGCGGTTTTGTCCAGCGGTATCGGCTTATCAAGCGCCATCAAACATTGGGTGGGGCGCCCGCGCCCCGATCTGGTGGCCCATCTGGATCATGTCGGCTCGCAAAGTTTTCCCAGCGGCCACGCCCTCAACAGTACCCTGTTCTATCTGGTTGCGGCGTTGGTGCTGGCGTGTTTTCTGCCCCATCGGGGCCTGCGTTTTGGTGTGTATTGTGCGGCGACCGGCCTGATCTTGGCGACCGGCATCTCGCGCATCGCGCTCGGCGTGCATTATCCGAGCGACGTGGTTGCCGGCTGGCTCATCGGCGTTGCCTGGTTCGGGCTGTGGTTTTCTTTAACCCGGCATTATTGGCCCCGTGCACTGCCTTAATCAGGGCGGCACTTTTTTGCGGGGCTGTTGCTACAATGCCCGTTTTGATCCGGCGCACAGGGAAGGAAAGATGATACACGCACGCAACATTGGACAATCCGCAGCAACCCCATCGGCGGAGGCCGACCCGGCGGTGCTTGCGCTTGCGGTATCACGCGCCCCGTTGCGCCTGGGGGTTGTGCTCAATCCCGGCAGCGGGGCAAATCTGAAATCACCGGGGGTGATGCGACGGGTGCTGGATGCCCATCCGCAGATTCCTTTCCGTGAAGTATCGGATCCCGCCTCGGTGGAACGGGCGCTGGATGAGTTGGCGCCCGATGACATCGACACGCTGGTCGTTAGCGGCGGGGATGGCACGGTGCAAGCGGTGCTCAACACACTGCTCGGACGCAAACCTTTCCGCGCCATGCCGCGACTGGTGCTTTTGCGTTCCGGCACGACCAACATGAATGCCGCAGATGCGGGATTTGGCGGCCGCCCCGAGCGTGCGCTGGCCGGCCTGATCGAGCGTGCCGGGTTGGGGGTTGCCGGATTTGAAACGACTCAACGCCATATCATGCGAATCGATCGGGGTGCGGGGAGGAGTGCAATTTATGGCATGTCATTTGGTGCCGCCGCAATTTATCAGGGGGTGCATTACTGCCGAAACAACGTCCATACCATGGGTTTGCGCGGGGAAATCGGTCCTGGCATTGCGCTGTTGCGCTTTGTAGCGGCCCTGGCGCGCGGCGAGCACGAGATTGCCTCACCGGTTCCAATGAGCATGGCGATCGACGGCGTAAAGCATCCCGCCGCGGACTGTGGAATTTTGCATGTCACTACGCTGGACAGACTGTTTCTGGGGATGCGGCCGTTCTGGGGTGAAGAATCCGCGCCGCTGCGCCTGACCTGTGTGCGTTCACATCCGCGCTATTTGTTGCGCGCGCTTCCCGGCTTGCTGCGCGGTCGCCGCAACCGTTGGATAACGCCGGACAACGGCTATATCAGCCATAACGCGCACCGGCTTGAATTCAACTTTGATGATCAGTTTGTGGTGGACGGGGAATTCTTTTCGACCGAGCCAGGTTGTCCACTGGTCCTCACCGACGGTGGCAGGCTTGATTTTTTAACCGCGCACCGCCGCTGACAGCAGTTCGCTAATCGCGTGGCAGCACCGTTTCGATTGCCTGCAACGCCGAGCTTAAAACTTCCGCATACGGAGCGCGTGCATCGATCTCGACAATCTTTGCGCCGTTGAAATTCAGGCGGGGCATGACCGAAATTTTATCCCGCAGTTCCTCCATTGCGTGGTCGGGTTTGCGCCCGTGCGCCGTTTCGGCGTCGATGTTGAGACGGATCACCAGCGCCGGCAGATAACCGGCCATCAGCGCATAAAGTTTCCATTCGCGCGCCACCAGTTTGCGCACCAGCCGGTTATGGGCCGGGTCATCCTTGAGCCCGGGGCCGTCGTAACGGAAACCGTAGATTTCCGCCTGCGGATAACGGTCGGCGACGACAATGACACCGTCTTGTGCCAGACGGATCACCCGGCGCAATTGCCTCAGACGCCACAGGGAAAGCAGATGCATGATCAGCGCGGTCCCGGTGCCGGGCAATTTTTTGCGGGTATCCTGGGCGCGTTGCGCCTTGTTCGCCAGATAGTGCTCAAGCCTGATGCCGATAAGGGGTAGCTGCTTGATTTTTTCACCCATTTCTCCCGATACCAGCCCCAGATAGCGCCTTTCAGTCTGGCCCCGCTGACGCAGATTGGTCAGCAAATCCGCCGTGAGGGTGGATTTCCCCGTGCCATCGCAACCGATGACAGCGATTACGCCGGGCAGGATGAGCGGAGGCGTGACGGATTGGAGCGTTGCATCGGGCATGTCGGGTTTTTTGCGCGGTGCGGCCGCGTGGTTTGAATTATTTTCAGTTGGCATGATGAAAAGATAGCATGGGACACTTCAAAAAATGACGGTTGCGGGGTCAGGCACAAGGCGCACGATGGCGTCAGCCAATCAGGTATTACTCTTGCCGAGGGCGGCGTCAATGGCATGCAAGGACGCATCAAGCACTTCCGCATAAGAATCGCGCCCGTCCAGGTCGAGAATGGTTGCACCGTTAAAGTGCAGGGTCGGAATTACGCTTGTCTTGTCGCGCAACATCGACAATTTGTGGTCCGGCTTGCGCGCATGGGCTGTGTCCGCGTCGATATTAAGCCGGATCACCAGCGTCGGCAGATGGCTCGCCATCCATTGGTACAGACGCAACTCGCGCGCCGCCAGTTTGCGTGCCAGCCAACTTTCCGCTTTTACCGCTCCAAGACCGGTCCCGTCGAAATAAAAGCCGGGGACTTCGGCTTGCGGGTAGCGGTCGGTGATGACGATCACCCCGCGCTTGCACAAGCCCGGCAGGCGATGAAATTTGTGCGCGCGCCAGCGCGAAAGCAAATAAATCACCAGCGTGGTCAGCGTGTCCGGGGCCGCTTCCTTTTTGCTGTGCGCCCGTTCCGCCTTGCGCGCCAAATAACGCGCGAATGCCGCGCCCACCACCGGCACGCTTCTAATCCAGTCGGCAATATTGCCCGAGGACTGTCCGAGGTAGAGCCATTCAACATGGTTTTTTTCGCTTAAACGGGCGAGAAGATCGGCGGTCAGTGTGGACTTTCCGGAACCGTCACAACCGACCACCGCAATCACCCCCGCCAGCGGGTGGCGCGGCAAGGAAGATTGCGGATACCTCTGTAATTCTGATTGATTTGTTTCCATGTTGATCGGATCGTAAATTGAATTTGATCTTGGCCAGCGCCGGGGATACAGGCCATTCGCTCCTCAACCAGGGCCTGCTAAAGCGTGCAATCCGCCCAGTTGTTCGGCGTTTCGAACAGGCGCACGCGCACCAGGCGCAAGTGATTGCCAAAGGTGTCTCGGTAAGCCTCGTGCAGCAGGTCGAACGCGATCCGCGCCAGGTTCTCCGCCGTCGGCACTGCCTCCAGAATCACGGTCTTGTGATCCGGCAGCGCCTGCAGAAAATCCAGCACCACTTTATCCTTGCGCCAGACCAGGAAGGCGTGGTCCCACGCGTCCACCACGCGTTCCCTCGCGATGCGCTTCACGTCCGAGAAATCCATCACCATGCCCTGTTCCGACACGCCTTCGGCGGTGATGACGTCGCCCGCCAGGGTGATCTCGATGGCATAGCGGTGCCCGTGCAGATGTTTGCACTGGCTGGTGTGGTTGGGGATGCGGTGGCCGGCGTCGAATTCCAGCCTTCGGGTGATCTGCATGATGCGTGTCTTGAGAAAAAGTGGCGCGGATTATAGCTTGAATACAGCGACGGCACGGCGGAAGGCCTGCCGTGACAAGCTATCGTCTCGCGCCTGATAGCGCAAGGCGACGTAACGGGCTGCGAGTTCTTGCATCCGCGCGGCGAGTTCAGGGCGCACTTGGGCAATCCGCGCGGCGTAATCCCGCGGTCCCTCGTGCGGCGCTCGCGGCAAGCCTGCCTTTTCCAGTTTGCGGCACAGTTTGAGCCAGGCCGCCTGCACCGGGTCGCGGCTGCGCACCACCAGCCGGCGCAACAAAATGAGGGTGAACAGACCGACCAGAATGAAGATGCCCGCCAGCATGTTGAGCGCCATCTTTTGCCAGGTGATGTTTTCCATGCCGAGGCGGGTGAGGAAAGCGAACTGCGTTTCCGGGTTGTAGCCCAGCACCCACTGGTTCCACTGGTTAGCCAGCGCATCCCAGTTGAAACGCAGTTCGCGCAGCCATTGCGGCGGATTGCGCGCCATGAACGGCAGCACGGCAGTGTTGGACACGGCGGCGGAGAGCCCGCTCTGGATGCGCGCGGGGGCGATGGCGGCGGTGGGGTCGTAACGCACCCAGCCGCGCTCCGGCAACCATGCCTCGGCCCACGCATGGGCATCCGACTGGCGCACGATGTAGTAATGACCCAGCGCGTTGTATTCGCTGCCCTGATAACCGGTGACCACCCGTGCCGGCACGCCGGCGGCGCGCAGCAGGAACACGAAACTGCCGGCGTAATGTTCGCAGAAACCTTGTTTGGTCTGGAGCAGGAATTCATCCACGCCGTTTGCGCCGAGCAGCGGCGGTTCCAGCGTGTATTCGAAGCCTCCCCGGTTGAAGTGGCCCAGCACGGCGCGCACGATGGCGGCGTCATCATCCGGGTATTGCGCGCGCCAATCTGCCGCGAGTTTGCGCGCCTGCGGGTTGAAGCCGCGCGGCAGAGCGAGGGCGCGCCGCATCTGCGGCGGCGGCTCCTCCAGATTGGCGCGGTAGCTGAGGAATGAGCTGGCCTGGTAGCGGATGCGCGCATTCACCGGATTGCGGCTCAACCACTGGAAGTCCGGCGCAAGGTCGGCAGTGATGGATAGCTTGCCCGGCATGTCTAGCGCGAACAGCCAGCGTTTGTTGTGCGGTTCCAGCGTGACCGTATAGTCCACAACAGACGCGGCATCATCGAGCTTTGGCGGTAGCAGCGTGGCATTGTGCCCGCGCGTCCAGGTGCTGCCGTCGAAATCCCACAGCACCGGCCCGCGCCAGTACATCTGATCGCGCGGCGGCACCGTCCCATTGAACGTCACGCGGAAGGCGACCGCATCGTTCAGCGACAGCTTGCTCAGGCTGCCCGGCGACATGGTGTCGGACAGGCCGCTGCTGGCATAGGCATCCTGCGGCATGCCCCACAGCGGGCCCTGCACGCGCGGGAACAGCACGAACAGGATGAGCGACAGCGGGATGGCTTGCAGCAGCAGCACGCCGGCGAGGCGCAGGCGCGGCTTGAGTTTGAGATCGCCGGTGTGCAGATGCACCCAGGTCGCCATGATGACCAGTAGGGTGAACAGCATGAACAGCGCGGTGGGGATGCTCTGCGAGTAGAAGAAGTTGGTGATGATGATGAAACAGGACAAATAGATCAGCACCGTGGCATCGCGCGCCGCACGCAATTCCAACAATTTTGCCGTGGACAACAGGATCAGCAACGTGACCCCGACCTCGCGCCCGAACAACGAGTGGAAGGTAAGCGCGATGGCCGCGACGCTGACAAGGGTGATGCCAAGCAGCAACCAGCGCGGTGGCAGTGGCGCAGCGCGATAAGTGAGATACCCGCGCCACAGCAGCAGCGCGCCGCATTCCGCGCTGACCCACAGCGGCAAGTGCGCGGCATGCGGGGCGCTGACTAGCAGGATGCAGGCGATGAGACCGTAGGTGAGATGCTTATTCATGGCCGCGTCATTCCCGCACAGGCGGGAATCCAGTCAGACAAGAAAATCCTTGCGTAGCAAGGATAAATCCATAAGGAATTTTGAATAAAACCGCTGGATTCCCACCTGCGCGGGAATGACGGGATACTGAAAGGCAGTGATCTCACCTTATGTTTCCTTATATCCGAACAACGCCAGTGCGCGCAGGCATTCCGCGCGATGCGACGGCCCGTGCTGCGGCGGCGATTCAAGACCGGGCAAGCGCAGACCGTACATCAGCCCCCGTGCCTCTGCATCGAGTACCCAGCGCGTGAGCAGTTCCAGTTTTCGCTCCGGCTCGATGGGCGGCAGTTGCGACACGTTACTGACGGAGTCAGCCGTTTGCGGGAGCAACTGTCTTGCCGCTCCTCCCGCACCAGAGGGCTCCGCCCCGCCGTGTCGGAGCGGCATCTGCACCCAGTCCAACCACAGTTGCTGTCCCTGCTGTGCCGAGAACTGCTTCACCTGCAAGCCCTGCTCGCGGGCTAAAGCTTTCCACGCGATGCGCGGCATCGCATCGCCCGCCACATAGTTGCGCAGGCCGGAAAAATCTTCGTCGCCGGTTGCCATTGTTTTTCCCGCCCCCTCCTGCGCCGAGGCGGCAGGCAAGGGTCGCGGCGCGGCGGGCTTGGGATACACCAGCGCCCGTACATCGAAATGGATATAAGTCCACGCGTGAAAAAGACCGAGCGGGAAACGGGTGTAGAGCGGCAATCTGCCACTGTCCAGCCAGCCGCGCCGGGTGGCCGGGATGGCAAGTTCGATCGGGGTGGAACAGAGCGCAGGCAGGTCGAACACGGTCTCGTGACCCTCGTCATCATGCAGATGGATCTGGTGGCGGGCCAGATTGCCGGGGTTGTTGAAATGAAAAACGAAGCGCGCCTGCTCTCCCGCGAATACCGGCTCGATATGGCCGGCATGGATCTCCAGTTGCGCCAGATTGCGGAACGCGTACAGCATCGACAAACCGCCGGTGGTGGCAAGCAGGAAGGTGAGCACATAGCCCAGACTCAGGTTGTAGTTGATGTCGCCCAACAGCATCAGGATCAACACGAAAACGAAAGCCAACCCCTGGCGCGAAGGCATGATGTAGATGCGGCGCTGATTGAGCACCAGGGTGCCGCTCTCGACGCTGCGGCGGAACGCCCAGTTGCGGAATTTTTGTTTGAATGCGCCGAGCACGTGCGGAAGGATTATTTTCCGAACAGTTTCGCAAGCACTGCATCCCGCGTTGTCCCGTGGTGCGCTGCTACCTCGGCGAGGATGGCGGCCAGCGTGCCGATGCGGAGCGGGTCGTGCAGGGGAATGGTGAGGTGATGCGCTTCCGGCGATGGGCAAGTCAAACGCACATGGCTGCCGGTTTGCCGGGTGGGC
>Ga0100395_1004097_pt1 | contig 10480 bp, 9 predicted proteins | sample CryGeymeta201519_FD_81542 | JGI IMG/M metagenome (GOLD analysis project Ga0100395, IMG submission 81542) | Groundwater microbial communities from Crystal Geyser aquifers in Utah, USA - Crystal Geyser metaG 2015-19 | ecosystem: Environmental > Aquatic > Deep subsurface > Groundwater | place: USA... | reverse complement strand
GGAAATGTTCCCATTTCCCTCGATACCGCTCGTGCGGGTGCCCTACGCGCATGGAGTAAGAAGACTTTGTCTGGACCCGCCATCCTGGATTCAGATGCATGAACCAGAGAACCCAAACATTGAAAGCCATGTCACCATGGGAGAGCTTCCCGACAATGCCCGCGGATACATACACGCGGATGGTCATCTGGTTTGGTATCGGGAAATCAGGCTATGCATCGTGCCCGATGGCCGAGGGGGTTTTGCGGGTGCTCTGGAGACTCGCCCTCACTTGAAGGTCCGGTTTTCCCAGTGCAGCGAACCTGCCGGCGAACATACTGTTTTAGGGGTATGTGACATCGAGAGCCTTGGCGATGGTTATCGGGCTGCCGATGGGAGCTTTGTCGGCCCCCATATACGTTTGGAGGGCGGTGATGTCTGGAAGCTGGCCTATCAATCCGTGCCGGATAGCGGTGCTCCAGTTGGGAAATGGACAGAGCGCCCCGCAAGAAAGGGGAACGCGCTTTTCGACAATAACCCCGGCCTGAAAACGACAGGTTGGATCTTTGATGCGGACCCCGTCTTGCGACCCGGTGAACTGGTTGGCGAACCTTGGTACCTTTCCTACACGCAAGCTACGGCAAACTATCTTCGCCACTGGCTGACGCAGGACTGGAAGCTCGCGGGAGAGCCCGCGGACTGTCCCTGGAATCGTGAAAACTTCTATCAAGGCCACCTCAAAGACCTCTGGGACAGGAATCTCCCGCCTGTTCATGATCTGTATTTTCCTGATTTCAGTCACGCGACCTGGGTCGAATGTTGCCTCCACAACGGCCTCATTGAGGATGCGCTTCAGGCAAAGATTGATCGGCTGAAAGAGCAAACCTGCCACCTCCAGGCCAATTGGCATGCTGCGCGTGAACGGCACGCAAACGCCTTGCTTCGGCGCTGGAAGGCCAAGACCGACAGTTTGGAGATGAAAGAATGACGCGCATCTATGAACGACAGACCGACGCCGTTTTCGCGGCAGCCCTCACAGGCAATCCGGAATTCGCACGATCATTCTTGAACGCGGTCGACGGGCGTCCGGAACTTCAGGTCACGAATGTCAAGGTTCAGACGCCGCATCGCGGTGAGGGTAATCGCGGCACCATCGATCTCGAAGTCACCCGTGCCGATGGCTCGATCCTGCTGATCGAGAACAAGATCGACGCGGGTTACAGCGTTACCCGGACTGGCGATCCCCAGCCAGACCGATACAGGGCCAGCGTTGCGGCGCTGCGTCATCGTGGCAATCGTGCTGCGTCGGTTCTCTTGGCACCCGAGGTCTATCTCCTTGGAACGCGGCATCGTGCGGCGTTCGACCATCATGTGAGCTACGAGGTCCTACGTGATAGCCTAAGGGACGCCGACCTATTGCTCGTCGAGGCGGCGATCCTGCAGGCCGCGACCCCATACGATCCGATTCCAAATCTGTCGAGCGCCGCCTTCTTCGCCGACTACCAGACGTTCGCCCAAGAGTTCTTTCCGGACCTGGTCATAAAGCGAAATCCGAATGGAAATGGCGTGCGCCCAACCGGATCGCGGACAATCTACTTCGATGTTCCTCGCACGCTGCGGACCTGGCCACGGCTTCCTCGGCCGAAAATGTCTCTGCAATGCCGTGACAGCGCTGCGCCTTCTGCCTCGGTAAAGATCATGCTGGGCGACTGGGCCATGCAAGCAAAGAAATTCAACATCCCGGTGAGCCTAGAGGCGATCGGCGGATATGCACGCCCCGCTGGCCGTTCCCTCGGCCTGGTGATCGACACCCCACAGCTCGACACACAAATGCCGCTCGAGGCACAGGTGGCGGAGGTCGAGGAGGGATTGGAGGCGGCGCGTCGACTTGCGGGCTGGTGGAACCGCTACGGCGACGGCCTTGATTTGAATTGAAGCAGGAGAACAATATGAGCCACATCGAGAAGACTATCGCCCGGCTACCCACCATGAACGCCAAGGCTCTGGCGACCCTACGCGGTAACGCCAACGCAATGTTGGCCAGAAAGCCCGATGACCAAGATGCCCGTCGCATTCTCGAGGCGCTTGACGCCATGGAGGCAGCAAATCCCAAGACAGTCGAGTTCGAGATGACAGGTCTATTGTCATGGGAGAAGCATCGCCCCGGCGAAGGTACGTTCCGTGCATTTCGCGGCGAAAATGTTGTTGGACGCATCTTCAAGCGAGCCGACCATTCCAGCCTCGACAAGGACGTCTACTCGCTCGAGGTTCTCGGCACGACGGTTCCCGGTGCGTTCCATCATATCCGGGATGCACGTGAGGCCGGGGAGCGAGAGTTCGCATCCAGACACGAACTGAGCGAGGACTAGCAAACCAGCGAGAAGATCAGACCGCAAGGCCGGAAAAACCATGAGTGAAAGGTGCCGCGCCGTGACCGTCCCGGGGCACCAGACCGCCAACCGACTGCCTCCCTCCCGCTTCACGCCAAACGCATCGCTGCGCGCCCAAGAAAATGGTCAAAAATCGAGGTGCCCATGGCTTTCTCGCTCCGATACATCGACAAGAAGAGCAGGGCCATGCCTCCAGACACAGCCCGACGGTGAAGACGAGGGCGCGCCCGACCGAGGCGGGAGCGGAACGCGCCCGCCGTGGGGGCGACGGGGAAAGGGCATGATCCCCGCGCGGAGTCTTCAAATGCGGATAGCCCCGGGGCAGCCGTCGGTCATCTCTTGCGCGGCGGGGGCGGCGTGCTAGGCTGAGCTCGCCCCGGGGGAGGGGGCAGGACCATGCCGCCGACCACTGCGCGCGCCCTGAAGTCGGTGCTGATCATCGACGATCATCCGCTGTTCTGCGAGGCGCTGGCGCTGACCCTGCGGGCGGTGGCGGGGATTGTCGAGGTCGAGACTTTTGACCGCCTCGATCCGGCGCTGACCCGGCTTGCCCTGATGCCCTTGCCCGATGTCGTGGTGCTGGATCTGAACCTGCCCGACGTGACCGGGCTCGACGGCCTGATCCGGCTATGCCGGGTGGTGGGGGCGGTGCCGGTGGTGGTGGTGTCGTCGCTGGCCGACAACCGGGTGATCGGGGCGGCGCTCGGGGCCGGGGCGACGGGGTTCGTGCCCAAACACGCGCGCCGCGAGGTATTCCGGGCAGCGTTCGCGGCGATCAGCGCGGGGCACGGTTACGTGCCCGAGGGCTACCTGCCGCACACCGACCCTGCGGCCACCCCTAGTCCGCGCGACGACGCGATGGCGCGCCTGGCACGGCTGACGCCGCAGCAGGCGAAAATCCTGCAACTGATCTGCGAGGGGCGGCTGAACAAGCAGATCGCTTTCGATCTGACCATCGCCGAGACCACGGTCAAGGCGCATGTCACGGCGATCATGCGCAAGCTTGGGGTGCAGAGCCGCACCCAGGCGGTGCTGATCGCCAATGAGGCCAGCTTTGCCCGGCTGCTGCCCGAACATGGCTGACGCCTGCGCGTGTGGCGGCGTGCCTTCGGCGAGGATATTTGGGCGAAGATGAAGGGTGGTCCGTTGCACGGCGGCGGCATGGTCGCAAGACTCACGGGTGGGGGGCTGATGGACGAGGGACAGGGCGTGGTGGCGGTGGCGCGGGTGGCGGCAGGGAGGCCTGACGCCGTCGGGCTACTGGCCGCCGATCTGGGGCCGGGGCCGTTCGCGGTGGTGCTGCTGTTCGTCTCGCCCGAGGCCGATCCGGGGCAGGTAGCGGCGGCGGCGGCACCGGGGTTCGGGGCGGTGCCGGTGATCGGCTGCACCACGGCGGGGGAAATCTCGGATCACGGCTACAGCGAGGGCGGGATCGTGGCGGTGGGTCTGCCCGCCGCGCATTTTGCCGCCGACATCCTGCTGATCCCCGATCTCGACCGGATCGAGCGGCAGGCGCTGATCGGCTGGCTGGTGCGCGCGCGCCAGAACCTTTCGCGCCAGCGCCCCGCCTGGGGGCACGAGTTTGCCTTTCTGATGGTCGATGGGCTGTCCGCGCGCGAGGATGATCTGACGGCGGCGCTGGCCGCCGGCCTGGGGCCGGTGCCGCTGTTCGGCGGCTCGGCCGGCGACGGCACCCGGTTTCGCGCGACCTTTGTGCTGCACGGCGGGCGGGCGCTGCGCCATGCCGCCGTGCTGACCCTGCTGCGCAGCGATTGCCGGGCGCGGGTGTTCAACCTTGATCATCTGGTGCCGACCGAGCGGCGGATGGTGGTGACCGAGGCCGATCCCGCCCGCCGCATCGTGCGCGCGATCAATGCCGAACCGGCGGCGCGCGAATATGCGCGCCTGCTGGGCAAGGATCCGGGGCAACTGACCACCTTTACCTTTGCCGCCCATCCGCTGGTGGTGCGGATCGGCGGGCGCCATCATGTGCGCTCGATCCAGCGGGTGGCCGACAATGGCGATCTGGTGTTCTTTTCGGCGATCGACGAGGGGCTGGTGCTGACCATGGCCGAGCCGCTGGATATCGCAGCCCATCTGGCGGCGGCACTGGACGATCTGGCGCAGGGCGGGGCACCGGCGGCAATTCTGGCCTGCGACTGCATCTTGCGGCGGATGGAAGCGCTGGAAAAGCAGCAGATCGGGGCGATGTCGCAGCTTTTGCGCGCCCACCGGGTGGTGGGGTTCTCGACCTATGGCGAGCAGTTCAATGCGATGCATGTCAACCAGACCATGACCGGGGTGGCGCTTTACCCGCCGGAGCGGGTTGATGATTGAGGCGCTGATCAATCCCGCCGATCCGCCCGAGCGCCAGCGCGAAAAGCTGCTGGAAATCGTGCAGGTGCTGATGCGCCGGGTCGAGCGGGCGACTGATGATTCGGGGGCGGCCTATGCCCAGTTTCAGCGCGCCGCGATGCTGGAGGATCAGGTGATCGCCCGCACGCTGGACCTCAAGGCCGCTCTGGCGGCGGCCGAGCGCGCCAACGCCAGCCGGTCGCGCTTTGTCGCGGCGGCCAGCCATGATCTGCTGCAACCGCTGTCGGCGGCCAAGCTGTTCATGGCCTCGATCGGCGACGATACCGTCGCCCCACGCGCGCGCGAGGCGTTGCACAAGGCGCAGAACGCGTTGGGGCAGGTGGAGGGGATTCTGGGCGCGCTGCTGGATATCTCGCGGCTGGAAAGCGGGCCGCAGGCGGTCTCGGTCGGGGTGGTGGCGCTGGATCAGGTGTTGGGGCCGCTACGCGACGAATTTGCCGCCATTGCCTGCGCCAAGGGGCTGGCGTTGCGGGTGATGCCCTGCGCCGCGCGGGTGATGACGGACCCCCCCTATCTGCGGCGCATCCTGCAGAACCTGATCGGCAACGCGGTGCGCTATACCGTGACCGGGCGGGTGCTGGTGGGGGCGAGGCGACAGGGAGCCACCTTGCGGCTTGAGGTCCATGACACCGGGCCGGGCATCCCCGAGGCTGAACAGGGCAACATCTTCAAGGAGTTCCACCGCCTGAACGCGCGCGCCTCGGCGGCCGAGGGGATGGGGCTGGGGCTGGCGATTGTCGAGCGCGCCTGCGCGGCCCTGGGCCATCCGCTGGCGCTGCGCTCGCAGGTGGGGCGGGGCACGACCTTCACGGTGGGCGTGCCGCTGGCCGCTGGCACGGCGGGGGCGGGGCGCGATGCGCGTCCGGTGTCGGCACCGCCCCCGGCGGTGAACCGCATCGTGGCGCTGGTGGAAAACGATGCCGATCTGCGCCGGGCGCTGGTGCTGGTGCTGGAAGGCTGGGGCGTGTCGGTGATCGAGGCCGTCAGCGGCGAGGAAGCGCTGGCGCTGATCGACGAGATCGGCATCCTGCCCGACTGCGTGCTGGTCGATCAGCGTCTGGGGCCGGGGCAGAGCGGGCTGGAGTTCGCCTGTGCCCTGCGCCAGCGCCACGGCGCGGTGGCGACCGCGATCCTGACCGCCGACCGCGACCCAAGCCTGCGCAGCGCCTGTCAGGCGGCAGGTTTTGCGCTGCTGCTGAAGCCGATTGATCCGGTCGCGCTGCGTGCGGCGGTCGCGGTGGCGGAAATGGCTGCAGCGGCCCCCCTTACGACTATGGTGTGATAGCGCAAGCGGCGGGCGATCGCTAAGCTGCCGTCAGGGGGAACTGCCATGCAACTCAGCGATCAACGCGACATCAAGGCCGATCCGGCCACGGTCTGGGCCGCGCTGCTGAATCCCGAGGTGTTGAAGGCTGCGGTGCCGGGCTGCGAAAGCATGACCGGCAGCCCCGAGGATGGCTTCGAGGCGGTGGTGGTCCAACGGGTCGGGCCGGTTTCGGCGCGCTTCACCGGCGTGGTCAAGCTGTCGGAACTGGTGCCCGAGCGCAGCATCACCATCCGCGGCGAAGGCAAGGGCGGACCTGCGGGCTATGCCAAGGGTGGGGCGAAGGTGACGCTGGAGCCGATCCCCGGCGGCACCCGGCTGGGTTACACCGTCGAGGCCAATGTCGGCGGCAAGCTGGCCCAGCTTGGCAGCCGGATCATCGACGGTTTTGCCAAGAAGATGGCCGACGAATTCTTCACCCGGTTTCAGGCCGCGATCGAAGGACCGGGCGCGGCCGAGGAAAAGGTTGCTGATTCGGGCAAAAGCGACAAGGGTTGGTTCAAACGGCTGGCCGCATGGCTGGCGCGCATTTTCAGGGGAGGAAAACCATGACCAAGGTCACGATGACCGTGAACGGGAAACCCGTCTCGGGCGAGGTCGAGGGGCGCACGCTGCTGGCCTCGTTCCTGCGCGACGGGCTGGGGCTGACCGGCACCCATATCGGCTGCGACACCTCGCAATGCGGGGCTTGCGTGGTGCATGTCGATGGCGTGGCGGTGAAAAGCTGCACCACGCTGGCGCTGGATGTGGCCGACCGGGCGATCACCACGATCGAAGGCATGGCCAATGCCGACGGATCGCTGAGCGTGCTGCAACAGGCATTCCAGGACAACCACGGGCTGCAATGCGGCTTCTGCACCCCCGGCATGGTGATGACCGCTGCCGCTCTGCTGGCCGACAACCCGAAACCAACCGAGGCCGAAGTGCGCGCCGGGCTGGAGGGCAATATCTGCCGCTGCACCGGCTATCACAACATCGTCAAGGCGGTGCTGGCGGCTTCGGGCCAGGACGTGGCGGCGGTTGCGGCGGAATAGCGCCTGTTTTCATAAGAATGGCGGGCGTTTCTGACGCACCGCAGCAAGGGAGGATGACATGCCTAAAGATGGTGGCATCGGCGCCAGCACGAAACGGCGCGAGGATATCCGGTTTCTGACCGGCAAGGGGCGCTACACCGCCGACATCAACCTGCGCGGCCAGGCCTATGCCTGTTTTGCCCGCAGTCAGGTGGCGCATGGCCGGATCAACGGCATCGACACTGCGGCGGCCAAAGCGCTGCCCGGTGTGCTGGCGGTGATGACGGGCGCGGATTTCGCGGCCATGGGGGGTAACCCGGCGGGCTGGCTGGTGCAGTCACGTGGCGGCGAGACCATGAAGGAACCCAAGCGCCCGGTGCTGGCGCATGGCAAGGTGCGCCATGTCGGCGACGCCTATGCCGTGGTGGTGGCCGAAACCCTGGAACAGGCGCGCGACGCGGCGGCGGCGATCGAGGCCGACATCACCGAACTGCCCGCCATCGTGAACATGGCGCAGGCGGTGGCCGACGCCACCAACCGCGTCCATGACGAGATCGAGAACAACGTCTGCTTTGACTGGGGCTGGATCGAGGACAACCGCGCCGCCGTCGATGCTGCCTTCAAGGCGGCCCCGCATGTCACCACGCTCAAGCTGGTCAACAACCGTCTGGTGCCGAACGCGATGGAGCCGCGCGCCTCGATCGGCGACTATGACAGCGGCACCGGCGACTACAAGCTTTACACTACCTCGCAGAACCCGCACCTGACCCGGCTGTTGATTGCCGCCTTCGTGATGGGCATCCCGGAAAACAAGCTGACCGTGATTTCGCCCGATGTCGGCGGCGGGTTTGGCTCGAAAATCTATCACTATGGCGAAGAGGCGGCGGTGCTGGCGGCGGCCAAGGCCCTGAACCGGCCGGTGAAATGGGTGGCCGATCGGTCGGAAAGCTTCATGTCCGACGCCCATGGCCGCGATCACGAAACCACCATCCAGCTTGCGACCGACCTTCAGGGCAATTTCCTGGCGCTGCGCACCGAAACCCTGGCCAACGTCGGTGCCTATCTGTCGAACTTCGCCACCGTCACGCCCACCTTCCTGCACGGCACCCTGATGGCCGGGCCCTACAAGACCCCGCTGATCTACGTCAACGTCAAGGCGGTGTTCACAAATACCGCCCCGGTTGATGCCTACCGTGGCGCGGGCCGCCCCGAAGCGACCTATTCGCTTGAGCGGGTGATCGACAAGATGTGCCGCGAGCTGAAGCTTGATCCGGTGGCGGTGCGGCGGCTGAATTTCATCGCCCCCGACCAGTTCCCCTACACCACCCCGGTCGGGCTGGTCTATGATACCGGCAACTACGGCGCCACGCTTGCCAGGCTCGTGCAGATCGGTGATCTCAAGGGGTTCGAGGCCCGTCGCGCGGCATCGGCCAGGCGCGGCAAGCTGCGCGGCCTTGGGCTTTCGACCTGGATCGAGGCCTGCGGCATTGCGCCCTCGGCGCTGGTCGGGGCCCTGGGCGCGCGGGTCGGACTTTTCGATGTGGCCACGGTGCGGGTCAACGCCACCGGCAATATTTCGGTGATGGTGGGCGCGCACAGCCACGGCCAGGGCCACGAGACGGTGTTCGCCCAGATCGTGTCCGACCGGCTGGGCGTCCCGGCCTCCAGCATCGACATCGTGCATGGCGATACCTCGAAGATTCCGTTCGGCATGGGGTCTTACGGGTCGCGCAGCCTGGCGGTCTGCGGCTCGGCCATCGTCAAGGCGGTAGACAAGGTCATCGCCAAGGGCAAGAAGATCGCGGCCCATATGCTGGAAGTTGCCGAAGCCGACATCGCGTTCGAGGATGGCATGTTTTCCGTCCCCGGCAGCAACAAGGCCAAGACCTTCGGCGAGATCGCATTCTCGGCCTATGTGCCGCACAACTACCCGCTGGAAACTCTCGAGCCGGGGTTGGAGGAAACCGCGTTCTACGATCCGGCCAACTTCACCTACCCGGCCGGGGCCTATGCCTGCGAGGTCGAGGTTGACCCCGATACCGGCCGGGTCGAAGTTGCCTCTTTCGCCTGTGCCGATGATTTCGGCAATGTGATGAACCCGATGATCGTCAATGGGCAGGTCCATGGCGGGGTAGCGCAGGGCATCGGTCAGGCGCTGCTGGAAGCGGCAGTCTATGACGGCAACGGCCAGTTGCTGACCGGCAGCTACATGGATTACGCCATGCCGCGCGCCGACGATCTGCCGATGTTCACGGTCGATCATAGCTGCAACACGCCTTGCACCCATAACCCGCTGGGGGCCAAGGGCTGCGGCGAGGCCGGGGCGATCGGATCCCCCCCTGCCGTGGTCAACGCGGTGATCGACGCGCTGCAACGCGGCGGCCACGGCAACGTCACCCATATCGACATGCCCCTGACGCCCGCGCGCGTCTGGGCGGCGATCAACGGCTGATCCGGCCAAGGGAGGAAACGATGCAGAACTTCGATTTCAAGAAACCGGGCAGCATTGCCGAGGCGGTCAAGGCGCTGCAAACCCCCGGCGCGCAGGCGCTTTCGGGGGGCCAGACCCTGCTGCCGACGATGAAGCAGGGCCTCGCGGCCCCCGATGTGCTGGTCAGCCTGACGGCGATTGCCGAGCTGCGCGGCCTGCGCAAGGAGGGTGATACGCTGGTGATCGGTGCCGCCACTCCGCACGCCCAAGTGGCGCGCGAGGTCGGCAAGTCTTACCCGGCGCTGGCCGCTCTGGCAGGCGGCATCGGTGATCCGGCGGTGCGCAATCGTGGCACCATCGGCGGCTCGATCGCCAACAACGACCCCTCGGCCTGCTACCCGGCGGCGGTGCTGGCCTCGGGGGCGACGGTCGTCACCAACCAGCGCAGGATCGCGGCGGACGACTTCTTTACCGGCCTGTTCGAAACCGCGCTCAAGGAAGGCGAGATCATCACCGAGGTCCGCTTTCCGATCCCGCAGCAAGCGGCTTACGTGAAGTTCGACCAACCCGCCTCGCGCTTTGCGCTGGTCGGGGTGTTCGTGGCCCGCTTTGCCACCGGCGTGCGGGTGGCGGTAACTGGGGCCTCGGAAGGCGGGGTGTTCCGCTGGAAAGAAGCCGAAGCCGCACTGTCGAAAAACTTTGCCGCTGCGGCGCTGGCCGGGCTGAAAGTGGCACCGGGCAGCATGATTGGCGACATGCACGGCACCCCCGACTACCGCGCCCATCTGGTGGCGGTGCTGACGGCGCGGGCGGTGACGGCGGCGGCCTGAGCCTTTTCTTGCTGGCCCAAATATCCTCGCGCGAAGCGCCAGAAATCAAGGCCCGTCCCGCCAGGGGCGGGCTTTCGCCGTCAGCCCTTGGCCCCTTGGGCCAGATAGACCGCGCAGCCGGTCAGGGCGGCGTAATC
>Ga0100395_1004081_pt1 | contig 10500 bp, 10 predicted proteins | sample CryGeymeta201519_FD_81542 | JGI IMG/M metagenome (GOLD analysis project Ga0100395, IMG submission 81542) | Groundwater microbial communities from Crystal Geyser aquifers in Utah, USA - Crystal Geyser metaG 2015-19 | ecosystem: Environmental > Aquatic > Deep subsurface > Groundwater | place: USA... | reverse complement strand
CCGCAGGTCAACCCCAACTACCAGTGGGACTACAAGGGGCTGCTTGTTTCCACCGACCCGGTTGCAGCCGACACGGTGTGCCTCCGGCTGCTGCAGAACAAGCGCGACGACTTCAAGGGCGAACGGTGGGACCTCTCACCGCCGGCAGTCCACCTCGAGACGGCGTGCAGAGAGCACAGACTGGGCACGTGTGACTGGGGCAGGATCGACTTGGTCAAAGCGGGCTGGGCCGCGGACGCACTGGTCTGACAACGCCACGCCCCTCAACGCTGTCTCTTCTCCGCGGAGCCTACTCGTTCTCATCGTCGGCCCCGGCCGCCGCGCCGGGACGAGTCTTCACCAGTGCCAGGGACAACATGATCAGCAACAGCGCGCCCGCGATCACCGCGTAGGAGGCCCACGTTGCTGCATCGCCCTTGGCCAGTACCTCGTCGGCCACTCGCCGCCCGGCGACCACCCGCAGGATCGGCTTCCCGGTCAGGAGCCACAGAGCCGTCAGACCCAGCAGCAGCGGGCTTGCGGTTCTTGTCGCGGAAAACCGCAGCGCTGCCAGCCCCAGCGTCACGAGACCGGTCACGATGGTCGCGGCGATCATCACCGCGGGGCTGAACGAGAACAGACCCCAGGCAAGCAGTAGCGCTGCGACGGTGCACACGATGACGTTGTAGATCGGTTTCAGGTTCTTCATTGTTTGCTCTCCAAATCCGCGGGAGCCGGTCAGAGGCTGCGTCAAAGCCACCGGCTCCCGAAGCATCGCACGTTCATCCGTGCGAGGTCACCCAGCACAGACGCACTCCCGCCCCCCTCTGTCAACGACGAAGCAAACGCGGAGCGAGGCTTCAGGGGTGCCTCGCGTTGCCCTCCCAGCGCGAGGCGGCTTTCAGGTCATGCCCGTCTGCGGCCAGCGGCCACCAGCGGAACAGCGAGTAGCAGGCACAGGAAGACGGCAACTGCAGATATCCACATCGAGTTCATCGATTCCTCAACAGAAGCGACACGGATCCGGGGTAGCCACGTCGAGATGGTTGGCGAGGGAGTTCAAGCCCGAGCCTACGGGTCCGGGGGGAATGCAGACACGGGGCACCTTGCCGGGTCAGGTTCACCCCTTTGTTGGACACACAAGGCAGACTCCCTTCTGCGACGAAAAACTATCTACAGCGTGGGAGCGCCTGCAACCAGCACCCTGAAGACATGCGCAGCGAAGTCGAACCGACTGTCACCCAAGTAGGGCTCGCCGTGATCTTTCGGGACGACGAGGTCCTTGTCGCTCGCCGGCACCGTGACGCCCCTTTGGGGGGCTTCTGGGAGTTCCCCGGCGGCAAGGTGTGGCCCGGCGAGTCCGTCCCGACATGCGTCGAGCGAGAGGTCGGAGAAGAGGTCGGCGTGCAGGTGCGGGCGGAGCCGTCGTTCCTGACGGTGGAACACCAGTATGCCCACGCCCGGGTGCGGCTTGACTGCTGTCGGTGCACACTGATCGCGGGCGAGCCACAGGCCCTTGAGTGTGCAGAGGTACGCTGGGTGCCCCTCGTCGAGCTGGCCCAATATCGCTTCCCTGCGGCCAACGCCTCACTGCTGACGCGGCTGGCAGAGCTCGCCCGCTCCGCGCGTTGAGGCGGATTGCCACGCGCGCCACAATCCCATCGCCTTACGGGAGAATAGACACTGAGAGGTGAGAGTTCATGGCTGTCCTGGAAGCCTTCCCGGCATTGCACGCAGGTCTGCTGATGTTCGTAAAGTACCTGTTGCTGCCCTTGATCGCCTTGGTGCTGTTCCTGGCGTTCCTCAGTCGGTCGCCAAAGACCAAGCGAAAGAAGCCGAGCCTCGATGACGAGTGAGGACCCGGCGCCCGGCAGCGCCTCCTCCAGGGCCTCCCGCGCTCACGCCCGCCACTTCTGCACGAACCGCACGAGCGTCTTTAGCAGGTTGTCGAAGACCGACAGCCGGGCGACTTCGTAGCCGTGGCTGTTCTCGCGCACAATCCCGACTGTGCCCACCCGCGGGGCCCCTCCGCTGGCATACACTTCGCTGGCGTCAGAGGCGGCAGCGTCGTAGACCGCAGTCTGCAGTTCCGTGCCCGCCGCTCTCGCGCAGCGCAGCAGCGCCTGGACCAACCGTTGGTCGAAGTGCGTCACTGAGTCCTTGCTCCACGTCCCCGGCCGGCCATCCAGCTTGAGCGATGAACCCGGCGGAATCGGGCACCCATCGACGGCCAGAAATACCTCCGGACGCTCCCGGTCAGCGAGCACTTTGGCCCCGTGACAGCCGCCTTCTTCGTGGACGGTGAACGCGATGATCAGATCGCCTTCCGGCTCGATAGCGTCGTCTCTGATCGATTCGAGCAGGCGGAGCAGCGTCACCACGCCACCGCGGTCGTCGAACGTCCACGCAGCCACCAACGGGTCGGCGGGGTCGCCGAATAGCACCGGCCCACGCATTGCGCGGAAAGGCACGGCCGTCGACCCAACCCGCACGCCGGCGGCTGCGAGCTGCTCTCTCGACAGCCCGGTCACCACCCGCCAGTCACTCCACTGACCGCCTCCCGGTTCCGCCCCCTTGGTGTGGGTGGAACCATAGCTCAGGACCCCTCGGACGACCTCCCCGTCGCCCACGATGTCCACCGGGCATTCACCCAGCTTCCACGGATAGAGACCACCCGACCGGTCAACCCGTAGCGCGCCTTCGTCGCCAATGCCGACCACCACCATGGCGATCTCGTCAAGGTGAGCTGCGATCACAGTGAGGGGCGCGGCGCTGTCTCTCCCCGAGAGACGAACCACCACATTCCCGGCGCCATCGGTCACCGGTACGTAGCCGAGGTCCGCGGTCTTTGTGCTCACCCGCTCGCCCAAGCGCTCCTCGCGGCCGGAGGGTGCAGGAATGTCGAGCAGCTCAGACAGCAGAATGAGAGCGGGATGATTCAGGGCAGAGGCCATGCAGAACCCCCGGTTCACCTAGGAAGTCGGGCGTAGTAGTTCGCCCCCTCACCCGGTTCTCCTCTTGACCCGCCACGCCCGGACCGGCGGACCCAGGCGACTCCACACGCAAGACCGCCCGGGGCCCTTCCCTCGGCTGAGCTGCTTCCTACTTTGTCAGCTCCGCGCGGATCGCTTCCCGCTGCAGCTGAGGCACGCTGCCGACCAAGACGAAGTTGATCCCGTCGCTGTTCCACATGAGCGCGTCGCGCCGGAAGAACCGTGCCCCCCCGGGCCCCTGCGGTTCCTTCTCTCCATCGACGGGGGTCTCAAAGAGCGATAGGAAATTGAGCCCGTCGATGTAGCGCAGCCAGACCACCTTCCGGTCACCGTGCTCTTGGAGGCGTGCGCTCTCGAACACAAAACCGCCCGGCAGCATGGGCGGGGCCGCTACACTGAACGGGGCTTTCCGATCCAACTCCTTGAGCGACAACGGCGGCAGTTCGTTGGTCTCCGCGCCCCGGCACTGGGCGTCGGCCGGCCGGGTGAAGTCGAACAGGGAATCGTCGAGGGGCTTCCTGAATGTCACCCGGACGAACTGCGACGAGCCGAGGGACCGCCCGTCGGCGCCGAGCCGCTCCTCCTTGAGTCTCGCGTAGGTGGCCGCATCCACCCAGAACCGGTGGACGCCCCCCTCGAACCTCTTCGAGCGCAGCTCAATCGCGTACGCCTTCCGACCGGCAATCTGCTGGATTCCCTTGGACGTGGCTTTGAAGTTGGCTTTCAGAAGGCGTACCCGGAGGACCTTGACCGCCTCGGTCCTCGACCTCACCGGCAGCGGGGTCTGGAACAGCACATTGCGTTTGGGCAGGTACGTCGTCCGAGTCCTGCCATCGCAGACAGTCAGATGGCCCCGCCGCGACTCGGGGTCCAGCACCTCGATCCGCTTGCGGTGCCAGGGCTTCAGGCACACCCGTTCCCGAACCGTCTGCTTCTCGGCGCTGCCAAGTCTGAAGTAGATGGTCTCCTGCTCGCCTTCCAGCGCAACCTCCCCTTCAGCCCGAACCATGCGGACGGCGATCTCCATAGGCGGAGGTGGGGCCGCGAACAGAGGCAACGCCCCAGCCGCCAGCGCGAGGGCTGACGCCAACGCGAGGTGGCTACGGCTCAATGGCTGCGGCGTTCTGTTGGGGATGTGCATCCTGGTCTCGCTCTACTGCGTGTGCCCGTGCCCGGTCAGAACGAGGATGCCCCGTTGCCGCTCTCAACGGGAATTGCTTCTTGCCCCAGCAGCCGGTCACCGCCGTAGGTGGCATGCTGCTCGACGCACTGGAGGACATACAGCGCCTGTTTGGAGGACTGCACGTGTCGAACGCTCCGCTCCGGGGTCTTGGGGAACATGACCGCCATGGCCGTTGCAGCGGCAACCAAAGCCGGCAAAGCGACCTGCAACCGCAGCCGCGGGGATTGCAGCGGAACCCATGCCCACCGGCGCTTCGGTGACGCGGGCAGCCTCGCACTCAGTCGGTTCCAGAAGCCGGCAGCGGGCTGATCTGTGGGCAGCAATTGCAGTGCCCTCACAGCCTGTCGCATGTCAGCGTGCAGCTTCTCGCAGGCCGAGCACTCCCGCAGATGCGCCTCGACGCTCTGCTTCTGCTCGGCCGAGAGTATTCGGCTCACGTACTCGGAAACGAGTCCTCTTGCAGTCTTGCACTTCACAGCGCGTGCCTCCTGTAATCGCTGATTGGCGGTCAGCGTGCCTCGACATAGGATTGGAGTCTGCGCCCGAGCTCGGCCCGGGCGTTGAACAACCGGGACTTCACCGTGCCGATCGGGCACGACAGCGTCTTGGCGATCTCTTCGTACGACAGCCCCTGGATGTCGTAGAGCACGATAACGACACGGAGCCTCTCCGACATTTGGCCGAGGCAGCGCCAGACACGCTGCTGCAGCTCAGTCCGTTCCGCAATCTGCTCCGGACTGCCGGACCGGTCAGGGAGGTCGCGAGGGTGCTCCCCCCCGTCCTCCTCCGTGGGCGCATCGAGCGAGTACGCTACCGGTACCTGCCGCTGCGCACGTCGCGAACGGTCCACGCAGATGTTGTGCGCGATTCGGTACAGCCACGTCTGGAACGTCGATTCGCCGCGGAAGCGATGGATGGATTTGTAGACACGGACGAAAACATCCTGCGCCATGTCCTCGGCGTCGGCAGGGCTGTTCGTCATCTTACACACGAAATTGTAGATCCTGGTCTGGTAGCGCTGAACCAGCTCCTCGAATGCGTCGAAGTCGTTCTGCTGGCACCGCTCAACCAGAGCCGCGTCAACATCGGTCATGGTAGCGAGACCGCGGATGGCATCTGCGACCATTTACGAACACTCTCCTGCGGGCATGGAGATTCAGACGATACTGCCACATGAGTGTTCAGCCGCAGAGGCATTTTCCCCCAGTTCAGCCGCAGAAGCAAGCCCGCTCTTCCCGCACCCGCGGGGGCGGGAACCGGATAGCCGAGCCCGAGCCAGCGCGGTCGTCGCGCTAACGCCGGCACTACTCCCCCTGCACCAGCCGATCCGCCACATACTGCCGCATATCGTCAGAAAGACTCGCGAAGTAGGCGCTGAACCCCGTCACTCGCACGATGAGGTCGGGGTGCTTCTCCGGGTTCTTTGCCGCTTCCAGGATCGTCTCCTTGTTGAGGACATTGAGATTGACGAGCGTGCCACCCATCTGGAAGTGACCCCGGACCAGCGCCTCGGCTTGGCTGACGCCCAATGCGGTGCCGGCCACCCCTGGGTCAACGTCGAGCTGCAGCGGAGCAGTGTTCCCGTAGCCGGGCTGGACGGCGGCGACTGCGGCCACCATCTGTGTCGGCGTGCCAGGCCCGCCGCCGTTGAACCCGGGCTCCGGGTTGGGGCCATGCGAAACCGGTTCCCCCGCCCGTCGACCGTTGGGGGTGGCCCCAAGCCGCTGCCCGAAGGCGATCACCTTCGCCCACGAAAACAGCCCGGGGACCATCCGGAACCCGTCGGGCGTCGGCTTTCCAGCGACAGCGTCGGTGAACGTGCGCGATAGCCGCAACGCCCACTCGTCGGCCAGGCTGCCGCCGCTGCCGAATCGCAAGACGTTCCGCATCATGAGCCGCGCCCGCTCGCCGTGGTCCCCGGCCCAGTTCTCCTTCAGATGACGCGCCAACTCGTCCCAGGTGAGCCGCTGCTCCCGCTAAACGCGCTGCTCCAGAGCGGCGAACGAGTCCGCAGCCGTGGCCAGCGAAGAGGCGTCCACGCCGATGGCGTACACTTCAACGCCGCCGTGGCTGGCATCCAGTCCCTTCTCCACGGGACCGTGGCAGAACAGATCGAGAAACAGCTCCGGGAAGACCTCGTGCATATGCGCAAGGTGGAAGTCGATTCCTTCGGCAGTCACCTCGACAGCACGCCGAAGGTGCCGCTCGAACCGAAGCCAGAGGTCGGCGACGCTGGGTGGCTCGTCACCTGCGGCGCACGGCGCCTCTGTTGCTTCCCAGAAGGCGAGGTCGAACACCCTCGCCAGGTCGATCTTGATCATGTCGCACATGCCGTACTCGCGACCCGGAATGGCCAACCAGTGGCAGCCGGCATAGGTCCGAGTTCGCGCCACCTCCACCGGATACCCGTTTCGCATGAACCCCTCGGTGACCGCCCTGTCACCGACGAACTTGGGGAAGCCCATCCTGTCCTCGCAGAGGATTTCGAGCCCGCGGCGGAACAGCTCCTCGCTCAGCCCCTGGCCGACGCGCACCGCAAGGTTGGCCGGCGTTTTGAGTCGATGGACGGCTTCGAGGACCAGGAACGAGACCCGACTGGTGAGATCTTGCCCGTCGGCATCGGGCCCACCCAACTGGATGTAGGCTGTCTCGCTCAGCAGCAGGCAGGCCAGGTGGAAGACCGCTTCGTCGTCGGTCAGGAGGCCGGCCGCTGAATCGCGCTCGTAGTAAGGCCGGAGCAGCTTATCCAACTGGCCCCACTCTCCACTCCCGTTGTACATCTTGGCCACTGCCTGGAAGAAGACCAGCCACTGGCACGCCTCGCGGAACGTTTCCGGTGGCGCGCACACCTGACGCGCACAGATATCGGCGAGGGTCGCGAGGTTCTCGCGGAGCTGCGGGCGTTGCTCGGCCTCCGCCATGCTCCGGGCCGCCTCGGCGTGCCGTCGGATCCAGTCCTGCACCCCTGTGATCACGTCCTCGAGCCCGTCGTAGAAGTCGCCGGCGTCCGCGTTCTCGTGGCGGTAGTAGCGCACCTTCTGCAGCAACCCGCCCCAGCCCAGCTTCAGCCCGAGGGCCAAGTCAGGACAGAAGTGCTGCCCGCCGCCGATACCGTGGTCCAGCCCGTAGAACTCCTGCTTCTGCCTTCCTTGGAGGCGCTCTCGATCGGGGGGCGAATCCCGAGAGGCTCTGGTTCGCCCTCAGTGGTTCAGTTCCTGCGGAACCGTCCGCTGTCCTCCGCCTGGCATCGTGTCACGTCGGCAGGGAATCGGCGCTCGGTGATGAAACAGGAACGTCGACAATCACCCATCCAGTCCAGGAGGTCCTACATGAGATCCCAGACTACCAGGAGAACACGTCTTGCCTGCAGCGCGGCCGCTGCCGCGGCGCTGTGCCTCGCGTTCTGCGGTGTGTCGTTCGCCGCGGAGGCGGTGGTAGAGGACGGCACTGTCCGCGTGACCGCGGGAACGAACCAAGTCAGCTTCGCGATCGAGAAGGGCACCCTCGCCATCCGCGGCGAGGGTATCGACATCGAAAGGAACGGGACCGCATTCCTGCTGTCCTCCGGCGACGGCGGCGCCAAGTTAGTCAGCCTCAAAGACGCGGCCAAAGCGGCCGGCGAACTCGACCTCCGCAATGCAGAGGCGTTGGTGGCAGTGGTGACGCTCTACGAGAAGCCTCAGCGGCTGGCAGTCGGCGTGCTCGAGTTGCTCGGCCGGCAGCAGACGATCAGTGTTCCGCTGGGACAACTCGGGCTGGCTCAGGACGCCGTCTTCGCCGGCTATGACCTCACCAAGAACTCGTTCCAGGGCCCGCTCACCGGGGCCTATTCCCGAGTGCTGAACGGGAACGAACTGGCGCTGGTGGCGTTGGGTCAAGCTGGTGCCGAACCCCTTCTGCTGTCAACGTCGCGAAGCACGGCCGGCGCCGAGCCCGACCTCGGCGAGGTCCAGTGGGACGCCCAGAAGAAGACGCTCAGCGGCACGTCCAGCGTCGAGGCAGACCAGAAGTACGAGCTTCGCCTCTTCGCACCGCCGGAGCCGGTCCGGTTGGTCGCTGAGACCGCCTCGGTCTCGCCTCCCGACAAGGACGCTGGCGTCACCACCGACGTCATGCAAACCCGGCAGTGGCTGCGCGTCTTTCTGAGTGGTCCGAAGGCACAGCAGGTGAACTGGCAGGTGACCTTCGCCGAGAAGCCCGCCCGAAAGGCCGGCGCAGTCGCGGTGAAGCTCTCGGCCACAGCGCTGTCAGGGCGGCGAGTGCAACTGCGGTGCTCCAGCGGCGGGGAAGAGCTGCTCCTGCGGCGCAGCGACGGTGCCGTCCTCGCCGTCAACTCGCCCTGGATCGACGACACCACGGCAGCGCCCGACACGGAGTACACCTACACCGCGCTCCCTCTCAGTTGGGCGGGCAACCAGGCGGTCCTCGCCACCGCAACGGTGAAGACCCCGCCACTGCCGCCGCTCCCTCCCCTACCCGACATCTACCTCGCAGACCTCCAACCCGAGAAAGCCGTCAACGGCTGGAACGGCGATCCGCGGCGCAACCTGTCCATCGACGACAACCCGCTGTCGATCCGCGACGAGATCTTCCAGAAGGGCATGGGCGTGCACGCCGTGTCTGAGCTGGTGTACGTCCTGAAGCCACACTACAAACGGTTCGTCGCTGTGGTCGGCGTCGACGATGAGAAGAACGACGCGCCTTCGGGCAGCGTCACCTTCGAGGTGTACGCCGACGACCAAGAGTTGCTCAAGTCCGACGTGCTGACGCCTTTCGACGAGCGACTCGGCGTCAATGTCGAGATCCCGGCCGGAGCCAAGCGGATCCGGCTGGTCGTCGGTGACGGCGGCAACGGCAACGGCTGCGACCACGCCGACTGGGCGAACGCCGGCTTCCTCACCCTCGGGGCGAAGCCTGAGGAGCCGGTGGCCGAGGCGCCCGCCGGGTTTGCCGTCCTCTTCAACGGCAAGGACCTGGACGGGTGGGACGGCAATCCACAGTTCTGGTCGGTGAAGGACGGCGTCATCCGCGGCGAGACAACAGCGGAGAAGGCGGCAAAGAACAACACCTTCCTGATCTGGCGCGGCGGGGAGCTGAAGGACTTCGTCCTCAAGCTCAAGTTCCGCATTCAGAACGGCAACTCCGGCGTGCAGTACCGTAGCAAGGACTTGGGAGAGTGGCGTGTCAGCGGCTACCAGGCTGAGGTGGAGAACAACCCCGGCACAGTCGGCTTCCTCTACCACGAAGCGGGCCGCGGGTCGTTGGTGAATGTAGGCGACTGTGTGCAGATCGACGCGACTGGCGAGAAGCGGATCGTCAGCCAAGTGTCGGACAAGGACGCGCTGGTCAAGGCTGGCTTCTACAAAGACAAGGACTGGAACGAGTACACCATCACGGCCCGCGGCAACCACCTCGTCCACGAACTCAACGGCTACCCGACGATGGAACTGATCGACGACGATGCCGCGGGAGCGCTACGGGCGGGGATTCTGGCGCTGCAGATCCACGCCGGCCCGCCGATGGTGGTTGAGTTCAAGGACGTCTGGCTCAAGCCACTCACAGCCAACTACGGCAAAGCCGTGCGTCTGTTCAACGGTGAGAATCTGGACGGTTGGACGCCCTCCAGCGACCAAGTGAAGGACACCTTCAGCGTCAAGGACGGCGTGCTCGACGACACCGGCAACCCGGCCGGCTACCTGCGGACCACCGCCGACTACGACAACTACGTTCTTCGCGTCCAGCTTCGCCACCTAACCGACGGCAACAGCGGCGTGCTCTGCCGGATGGTTGGCGAGGACAAGGTATGGCCGCGGTCCATCGAGTGCCAGGGGCAGAAGGGCGCACTCGGCGACATCTGGAACATCGACAAGTTCCCCATGAAGACCGCCCCAGACCGCCCCAACGACCGACACACCCGGAAGATGAACCTGTCCAACGAGAAACCGCTGGGCGAGTGGAACCAGTATGAGATCACCTTCAACGGCAGCGACCTCGAGCTCAAGGTGAACGACCTCGTTCAGAACACCGCCACCGAATGCTGGGAGACCCCGGGCAAGATCTGCCTCCAAGCAGAGGGGGCCCACATGCAGTTCCGCAACGTGGTGTTGGTGCCGATCGAGAAGGGCAAGTGAGGTCACGAACGAGGACAGCCGAGGACCGGTCTGTGCTGTCAGACCACACGCCCCTCTTGCTCCCACGCCCAACAGCCGGCCTCTACCACGAGCTATACCCGCGAAGGTTAAGAACACACCGAAGTGGAAGTTCGCGGAACTTCCCCGGCAGGCGTGCAGCAGACGTAGGACAGAGGGTATTCTCCCAGACGGAGCCGAAGTCGCACCGGGACTT
>Ga0100395_1004059_pt1 | contig 10533 bp, 10 predicted proteins | sample CryGeymeta201519_FD_81542 | JGI IMG/M metagenome (GOLD analysis project Ga0100395, IMG submission 81542) | Groundwater microbial communities from Crystal Geyser aquifers in Utah, USA - Crystal Geyser metaG 2015-19 | ecosystem: Environmental > Aquatic > Deep subsurface > Groundwater | place: USA... | reverse complement strand
TTAGATGTTAGAGACAAATTTAAAGATGAGTTTTGATATGAATGTAATTAAGGTACTTGGAGCATATGGAACAAAGGCTAAAGGTTTTGGAACAAGTGCGTTCCATTTAAATGAAAAAAACGTAATTGATGCGGGAAATTTACTTAAACCATTAGTAGAGAAGTCTGCAAAAATTGAAAACATTTGGTTGACACATACGCACTTAGATCATATATGTGATATAGCTTACATATTAGATAACTATTATGCTTTAAGAGATGTAACATTAAATATCATAGGACTACCAGAAACAATTGCAGCAATTAAAAAACATTTTCTTAATGATTTGATTTGGCCAGATTTTTCTCTTATTCGATTACATAACTCATCTGCAATGAGTGTGAAATATATAGAAGTGGAATGTGGAAAGACATATCAAATTGGTGAAGAAGAGCATATTGAAGAATTTAAAACAGATCATACTGTACCAAGCTGTGGATATATATATACAAAAAAAAGACAATCTATACTGATAACAGCTGATACTTATTCTTTAGCAAATGCATGTAAAATTATCGATTCAAGAACAGATATTAATTCTGTGGTTATAGAATGTTCTTTTCCATCAAATATGGCTAGTTTAGCATTAGAGAGCAAACATTTAACACCAAAGACACTCTTTAATCAGTTGGAAAATTTAAAAAGAGAGAATTTTCAACTCTATATTAATCATATAAAGCCTCTTTATTTGGAACAAATAACAAAAGAAATAGCCGCATACAGTGGCAAATGGGAGCCAATAATATTAAAAGATGAAGATATTATAAAATTTTAGAAAAAATGCTTGACAATGAAAATATATTGCACTATAATTCTGGCTCAAATTCGATGCCGTCATAGCTCAGTTGGCTAGAGCAGCTGATTTGTAATCAGCAGGCCCGGGGTTCGAATCCTCGTGTCGGCACCATTGAATTTTGAATATTAGAAACAGTGTTAGACCAGATAAAACAAAAATATTGTTATGGTGAGATAGTCAAGTGGCCAACGACGGCGGACTGTAAATCCGCTCCCTACGGGTTCAGAGGTTCGACTCCTCTTCTCACCACCATTTCAATGGCACATGCGGGCGTAGCTCAGTTGGCTAGAGCGTCAGCCTTCCAAGCTGAGGGTCGAGGGTTCGAGTCCCTTCACCCGCTCCATTGAAAATTCTGGAAGCTGAAGTACAATTTCTACTTACTTCATATAACTATATAATAATATATAGCCATCTGTCTACACACAATTTACTAATATTAAAAATAGAATCATGCAATTATTTTTTGTCGTAAAATAAATATAAATGCTCTCGTGGCTCAGGGGTAGAGCACTTCCTTGGTAAGGAAGAGGCCGGCGGTTCAAATCCGCTCGTGAGCTCCATGAAATAATTAATATTAAAATTTATTTTTATGATTAAGAAATAATTGAATGATTTTTGGATATAATTCCATTTCAATTCAAAACAAAGTCGGAGGACACTATGGCAAAAGAAAAGTTTGAACATAACAAACCGCATGTTAATATTGGTACGATTGGTCACGTTGACCACGGTAAAACAACATTAACGGCAGCGATTACTGCAGTACTAGCGGTAACGAATGGTGCAAAAATGATGGATTACGATGCAATCGATAATGCTCCTGAAGAAAGAGAGCGTGGTATTACTATTGCTACTTCACATGTTGAGTACGAAACAAATACTCGTCACTATGCACACGTTGACTGTCCAGGTCACGCGGATTATGTTAAAAACATGATTACTGGTGCTGCTCAAATGGATGGTGCTATTCTGGTTGTTTCTGCAGCGGATGGCCCAATGCCACAAACTCGTGAGCATATTCTTTTATCTAAACAAATTGGTGTTCCAGCCATGGTTGTTTTTATGAACAAAGAAGATATGGTTGATGATGAAGAACTATTAGAATTAGTTGAAATGGAAATTCGTGAACTTTTGGATATGTATGATTTCCCAGGTGATGATACTCCAATCACTGCAGGTTCTGCAACTTTAGCTCTTGCTGAAGCTAAAACAGGTACTCTTGGACCATGGTCAGCTAAAGTTCAAAAACTAATGGATACTGTAGATGCATTTATTCCTGAGCCAGCTCGTGAAACAGATAAAGATTTCTTAATGCCTGTTGAAGATGTATTTTCAATTTCAGGACGTGGTACAGTTGTAACTGGTCGTATTGAACGTGGTCAAGTTAAAATTGGTGAATCAATTGAAATCGTAGGTATCCGTGATACACAAACTACAACTGTAACTGGTATCGAAATGTTCCGTACAGAGATGACAGTTGGTGAAGCAGGTGATAACTGTGGTATCCTAGTACGTGGTATAGGTAAAGATGATGTTGAGCGTGGTCAAGTTCTTTGTAAACCAAAAACTATTACTCCTCATACAAAATTTACAGCTGAAATCTATGTACTAAGCAAAGATGAGGGTGGTCGTCATACTCCATTCTTTACTAACTACCGTCCACAATTTTATGTTCGTACAACGGATGTAACTGGTGCTATTACTTTACCAGAAGGTACTGAAATGGTTATGCCTGGTGATAATGTAAGCATTACTGTTGACCTAATTCACCCAATTGCTATGGAAAAAGGTACTAAGTTCGCTATCCGTGAGGGTGGAAGAACTGTTGGTGCTGGTGTTGTAGCTGAGATTCTTGCATAATTCGCTTTTGCGAATTTGCATTGATCATCTAAAAGGTTAATATAATGAGAGAAACAATACATCTAGGATGTGAGAAGTGTACTCGTCGTAACTATCACACTAGCAAAAATAAAAAAATTCATACTGAAAAATTTTCGGTGAGAAAATATTGTAAATTTTGTCGTGAGCATACTGTTCACAAAGAGATGAAGTTATAATATTGTTTTAAGCCAGTATTAACTGGCTTTTTTAGGCGTATAGCTCCAATGGTAGAGCACCGGATTCCAAATCCGGGTGCTGGGAGTTCGAGTCTCTCTACGCCTGCCACCATTTATTATTAGTAAGGCTTAAGGGCTTTATTTATAATAAATGTAGTTTTGGGAAAGAAATAATGAATTTAAGTACACACATAAAAAATGCAAAAGCAGAATTAGCTAAAGTAATCTTTCCTACTAAAGGGCAAGTGAAACAAGCTTATATATCAGTTGTTATAGTTGTAAGTATAATAGCTGCTTTTTTAGCGTTGGTAGATTTACTTATGTCATCAATAATGTCTGCAATTTTAGGTTAAGGAGTAAATATGGCACATCAATGGTACTCTATACAGACCTACGGAAATGAACGAGTTGTTCGTTTAGCAATTTTAAATATGATAGAAGAGATGGGACTAGAAGACTTTATTGAAGAGGTGATTGTTCCTACTGAAGATGTTATAGAAGTAAAAGATGGCAAAAAAAAGATAACTGAGAGATCTGTATACTCTGGGTATGTGTTTGCTAAAATTGACTTAAATACAGAAGTACAACATTTAATACAATCGCTACCAAAGGTATCAGGATTCATTGGTGAAGCGAATGTTCCTACACCTTTAAGTGAGCATGATATTAATGTTATTCTCGATCGTGTGAACAACCGTGCAGCTCCAAAACCAAAAATCTTTTTTGATAATGGTGAAACAGTTAGAATTACAGATGGTCCATTTGCAAACTTTACAGCTACGGTTGATGAGTATGATTTGGAACATGGAACGCTTAAGCTAAATGTATCAATTTTTGGTAGAGCTACCCCTGTTGATATATCGTACACGCAAGTTGAAAAAATAATTTAATTAAACAAAGGAAATAAGAATGGCAAAAAAAGTTACAGGCTATATAAAGCTACAAATTAACGCTGGTGCAGCAAATCCTGCACCTCCAGTAGGACCAGCATTAGGACAACGTGGTGTTAACATCATGGAGTTTTGTAAATCATTTAATGAAAAAACAAAAGATAAGATGGGATTTAAAGTTCCTGTAATTATCACAGTTTATAGTGATAAAAGTTTTTCTTTTATTACTAAGCAACCTCCAGCTTCTGCTCTTCTTATGAAAGCGGCAGGACTTAAAAAAGGTACTGATAATCCTATTAAAAATGTTATAGGACAGATTACACGTGCTCAGCTTATGGAAGTTGTTAATCAGAAAATTGAAGACTTAAATACAGATGATTTAGAGATGGCGGCAAATACTATCGCTGGTTCAGCTCGTTCAATAGGTATTAAAGTAGTAGACTAATACTCCTTAGTTGAGTATTAATTTTTAAAATCATCGACCACAGTGATTTAAAATTTTGTGGCAGAATTTTATACGGAGAATTTGAAGATGAGTAAAAGATATAAACAATTAATAGAAAAAATTGATGTTACAAAAGCATATTCTGTTGCAGAGGCAACATCAACAGTAAGAGAATTAAAAAGCGCAAAGTTTGACGAAACTGTTGAAATTGCTATGAATTTAAATGTAGATCCAAGACATGCAGATCAAATGGTTCGTGGTGCAGTTGTGCTTCCACATGGTACTGGTAAGACAGTTCGTGTTGCAGTATTTGCTAAAGGTGTAAAAGCGGATGAAGCTAAGGCTGCTGGTGCTGATATCGTTGGTACAGATGATTTAGTTGCACAAATTAAAGAGGGTGTATTTAACTTTGATGTAGTTGTTGCAGCGCCAGACTGTATGGGACTTGTTGGTCAAATCGGTCGTATTCTTGGACCAAAAGGTATGATGCCTAACCCTAAAACTGGCACTGTAACTCCAGATGTTGCTACTGCTGTTAAAAATGTTAAAGGCGGTCAAGTAACATTCCGTGTTGACAAAAAAGGTAATATCCATGCTGGTATTGGTAAAGTAAGTTTTGAAGCAGAAAAAATTGCTGAAAACTTAGCATCTTTTGTTGCTGCTATCAACAAACAAAAACCTGCAACTGCAAAAGGTCGTTACATTAAAAATGCTGCACTTTCATTAACTATGAGTCCAGCAGTTAAATTAGATGTTATGGCATTAGCTGACATCAGATAGTTTTATAGCTCATCATTTGATGAGCTATGTTTTTTAAGTTTTTATTTTGAGATAACTTTATCTTAAAGTAAAGATTTTTATTATGTAAAAATCTGAATTATTTGGACTAAAGATAGTAGGGGTATCTGCCGAGTTGGTAGTTAGCTTAATTGGCCTTTCCCTCCCCGCTTGAAGTTATGTCTAGAAAGGAGAAATATATGCTTAAATCTAAAAAAGCTGAAGTAATTGAGCAATTAACTACTTCATTTGCTAATACAACAGCAGTTGTTATATGTGATTACAAAGGTTTGACTGTAAGTCAACTTGAAGAGTTACGTAAATCTGCTAAAGCAAAGGACACAAGTGTTCAGGTTGTAAAAAATACATTAGCTACTATCGCATTAAATAATGCTGGTATGAGTGGTGTAGAGATTAAAGATACAAATATTTTTATTTGGTCTGATGATGTTATTGGTGCTGCAAAAGTAGCTGCTGATTTCGCTAAGACAAATGATAAATTTGTACTTAAAGCTGGTTATTTAGATAAAGAACCTGCAGACGTAACTAAAATAGAAGCATTTGCTAAGCTTCCATGTCGTGAAGAACTTCTTGGTATGCTTGCTGCTACTTGGATGGCTCCAATTACTAATATGGCTGTTGGAATCAATGCTTTACGAATAAAGTTAGAAGCAGAAGCTTAGTCTTCACTTCTTGTAAGTGTGAATTAATTCACTAAAATATAATGATATATAAAAGGAGCTAAAAATGGCTGTAACTAAAGAAGACGTATTAGAATTTATCTCAGGACTTTCTGTATTAGAACTTTCTGAATTAGTAAAAGAGTTTGAAGAAAAATTTGGTGTATCTGCTCAACCAGTTGCAATGGCTGGTGGTGCTGTTGCTGGTGCTGCTGCTGCTGATGAACAAACTGAGTTCAATGTAATTATTACTGATGCTGGCGCTAAAAAAATTGGTGTTATTAAAGCTGTTCGTGCACTTACAGGTCTTGGCTTAAAAGAAGCAAAAGAAGCTACTGAAGCATTACCTTCTACAATTAAAGAAGGTGTTGATAAAGATACTGCTGAAGCTGCAAAGAAAGAGCTTGAAGAAGCTGGTGCAACTGTAGAAATTAAATAATTTTTACACCTAAAGAATTACATGGAAAATAATTTTTCTATGTAATCTTTGATTTTCTGGGCGCTTTTACGATGTGATTTTGTTCACTCCGTAAAAGTGCCCTTATGTCGTTTATAAGCACTTTTGAATCAATCTATCTAGAGACGTCTAGATACGATACTCTTAATCAACTATGATTAAGCCCTAACAAACAACTTATCGAGGTTAGCCTATGTTAAACACTTTATACTCCGGAAACCGTCTTCGCGTAGATTTCTCCAAAACTCCTCAACAAATTGAAGTACCAAATCTATTACAACTTCAACAAAGCTCTTATGATAAATTCTTAATGCTAGATGGAAAAGATAGAGCAGATAGTGGTTTGGAAAATGTATTTCAATCAGTATTTCCAATTCATGATGTTCAAAACAGATTAACTGTTGAATATCTTGGTAGTGAAGTAGGAAAGCCTAAATATACAGTTAGAGAATGTATGGAACGTGGACTTACTTATGCAGTTTCACTTAGAATGAAAACTCGTCTTGTTCTTTGGGACAGAGATGAAAATACTAAAGAAAAGCTAGGTGTTAAAGATATAAAAGAGCAAAGTATATTTGTTCGTGACATCCCTCTTATGACTGAGAGAACATCATTTATAATTAATGGTGTTGAAAGAGTTGTTGTAAATCAACTCCACAGATCCCCAGGTGTAATTTTTAAGGAAGAAGAATCTACAACAGCTGGGAATAAACTAATATATACTAGTCAAATTATTCCAGACCGTGGTTCATGGTTATATTTTGAATATGATCCAAAAGATATATTATATATGAGAATTAACAAACGTCGTAAAGTTCCTGTAACAATTATGTTCCGTGCTTTAGGATATTCAAAACAAGATATTTTAAAATTATTTTATCCTATACAAAAAATTAGTATTACAGACAATAAATTTTCTATGGATTTTAATCCAAGTGATTATTCATCAAGATTAACTTATGATTTGGTAAATATGAAAGGGGAAATTCTTTTAGCCTCAGGTAAAAGACTCTCAGCAAAAAAAGCACAAAAATTTCTTGAAGATGGATTAAAAATCGTAGAGTATCCTTCAGAAGTTCTTTTAGATAGATATTTAGCTGAAGCAATTATAGACCCTGAAACCGGTGAAATCCTTTTTGATACAATGACTCGTATTGATGAAGTAAAACTTAAGAAAATGGCTGAAATAGGCATAAAAGAGTTTAACATTGCAAATGACTTGGCAGATGGTGTGGATGGCTCAATAATAAATGCTTTTAATGCTGATGCAGATTCACTGAAATTACTAAAGCAAACTGAAGATATTGATGATGAAAATGCTCTTTCTGCTATTCGTATATATAAAGTGATGAGACCTGGTGAACCTGTTACAAAAGATGCTGCAAGAGCATTTGTAAATCAACTATTCTTTGATCCAGAAAGATATGACTTAACGAAAGTTGGTCGTATGAAAATGAATCATAAGTTAGGACTTGATATTCCTGAATATGTTACAGTTTTAACGCATGAAGATATTATTAACTCAGTTAAATATGTCATTAAGGTTAAAAATGGCTTAGGTCATATTGATGACAGAGATCACCTAGGTAATCGTCGTATTCGTTCAATTGGTGAACTTTTAGGGAATGAATTACATAATGGCCTAATTAAGATGCAAAAAGCAATTCGTGACAAGCTATCAACGATGAGTGGTCCAATGGCTGAATTAATGCCACACGATTTGATTAATTCGAAAATGATTACGTCAACAATTATGGAGTTCTTTTCTGGTGGACAATTATCTCAGTTTATGGACCAAACAAATCCACTATCAGAAGTAACGCATAAACGTCGTTTATCCGCACTTGGTGAGGGTGGTTTAGTTAAAGAGAGAGCTGGATTTGAAGTACGTGACGTTCATCCAACACACTATGGCCGTATCTGTCCTATTGAGACTCCAGAGGGTCAAAATATTGGTCTTATTAATACTTTAGCAACATATGCAAAAGTAAATGAGCATGGATTTATAGAAGCACCATATAAAGTTATGAAAGATGGAAAAATAACGAATGAAGTAGTTTATTTAACAGCTACGCAAGAAGAGGGAAAACAAATTGCTGCTGCATCAAATAAAGTTGATGCGAATGGTCAGTTCCTTGAAAGTATCATTTCTGTTAGACAAGATGGTGAGATATTAATGCGTAAGCCAGATGTTTGTGAATATGCAGATCTTTCATCTCACATGGTTGTTGGTGTTGCTGCTTCACTTATTCCATTCCTTGAGCATGATGATGCGAACCGTGCTTTAATGGGTTCAAACATGCAACGTCAAGCCGTGCCTCTTTTGAGACCACATGCTCCAATGGTTGGTACAGGTGTTGAAAAACTTGTTGCTCGTGATTCATGGGAATGCGTTAAAGCTCAAAGAGCAGGTGTGATTGAAAAAGTAGATGGAAGACATATTTATGTAATGGGCGAAGAAGATGGAGAGATATATATAGATTATTATCCATTACAAAAGAATTTACGTACAAATCAAAATACATCTTTTGATCAAAAACCAATAGTAAATGAAGGTGACCATGTAACTAAAGGGCAAGTAATTGCAGATGGTCCAAACATGGACCAAGGTGAATTAGCTCTTGGTGTAAATGCCATGGTCGCTTTTATGCCTTGGAATGGTTATAACTTTGAGGATGCTATCGTAATTTCTGAGAGATTAATCCGTAAAGATGCATTTACTTCTGTCCATATTTATGAGAAAGAAGTTGAAGCTAGAGAACTTAAGCATGGTGTTGAAGAGATTACTCGTGATATTCCAAATGTAAGAGATGATGAGCTAGCTCACCTTGATGATAGTGGTATAGTGAAGGTTGGAACGAACATTTCAGGCGGTATGATTCTTGTTGGTAAAGTTTCGCCTAAAGGTGAAGTAAAACCAACTCCTGAGGAGAGACTTCTCCGTGCAATATTTGGAGAGAAAGCAGGTCATGTTATCAATAAATCACTTTATTGTCCTCCAAGCATGGAAGGTGTTGTAGTCGATGTTAAAATCTTTACTAAAAAAGGTTACGATAAAGACCACCGTGCACTAGAACTTGAAAAAGAAGAGAGAGATTATTTAGAGCGTGAGCATTATGACCGTCTTTTAATGATTGACAAAGAAGAGATGCTGAGAGTAACGCAACTTTTAACAAAAGAGCCTCTACTTATTGACATCAAAATAGGTGATACTGAATATAAAGCTGGTGACATCATTGATGGGAAAGAACTAGTTGAAGTGAATCGTTTTGCAATGAATGCTATTGTAAAATCTTTTAGCGAAGATATTCAAGCTGAGTACACAAAAACTAAAAACTATTTTCAAAAACAAAAAAGAGTTTTCCGTGATGAACATGAAGAGAAACTTACTATATTAGAAAAAGATGACATTTTACCAAATGGTGTTGTTAAGTATGTTAAAGTCTATATCGCTACAAAACGTCAACTAAAAGTTGGTGATAAAATGGCAGGACGTCATGGAAATAAAGGTATTGTTTCTATAATTGTTCCAGAAGTAGATATGCCTTATATGGAAGATGGAAGAAGTGTGGATGTTTGTCTAAATCCACTTGGTGTTCCTTCTCGTATGAATATAGGACAAGTTCTAGAAATGAACTTAGGTATGGCAGGTCGTGAACTTGGAAACCAAATACTTGCAGAATTTGATACGAAACAAAAAGACTTTATAGATAATCTTCGTGCAAAAATGATTTCTATTGCTGATGTGGCAGGTATGATGAATGCTGTGAAAGTCATTGGCGCTATGAGTGATGAAAAATTCTTGAGATATGCAAGAGATTGGGCAAATGGTGGAGTCAGATTCGCTACTCCTATATGTGAAGGTGTAAATGCCGCTGAGTTTGCTAAATTATTTGAATTAGCAAAAATGGATACAGATGGAAAAGTTGTTCTTTTCAATGGTCTGACTGGTGAGAAGATTAAAGAGAGAGTAAACGTAGGTTATATGTATATCCTTAAGCTTCATCACCTTGTTGATGAAAAAATCCATGCTCGTTCAACTGTACCATACTCTTTAGTAACACAACAGCCAGTTGGTGGTAAAGCGCTCTTTGGTGGGCAAAGATTTGGAGAGATGGAAGTTTGGGCTCTTGAGGCTTATGGAGCTTCTGCGGTTCTAAAAGAGATGTTAACTATCAAGTCAGATGATGTTGATGGTCGTGTTCGTGCTTATAAAGCAATTACAAAAGGTGAATTAGTTCCAGCATCTGGTATCCCAGAAACACTATTTGTATTAACTAAAGAGCTTCAATCATTGGCTCTTGATGTAGAGATTTTTGACGAGGTTGAAGACGATGAGTAAACTAGTAGCAATAGAAGTAAGTGAAGAGAAAAGACCAAAAGATATAAAAC
>Ga0100395_1004032_pt1 | contig 10585 bp, 9 predicted proteins | sample CryGeymeta201519_FD_81542 | JGI IMG/M metagenome (GOLD analysis project Ga0100395, IMG submission 81542) | Groundwater microbial communities from Crystal Geyser aquifers in Utah, USA - Crystal Geyser metaG 2015-19 | ecosystem: Environmental > Aquatic > Deep subsurface > Groundwater | place: USA... | reverse complement strand
TGCGGCCATGTCCTTTCAGGTCCTCCCTCTACATTGGGGATCCCTAGGATTTATTATTCTGGGAGTGGGACTTTTGATCCTGGAAATCTTTGTCGTGAGCTATGGTCTATTGACCCTGGCGGGGCTTGCGGTCTTTATCCTCGGCTCTCTTTTTCTTTTTAAAGGAGACGAAGGCTTCATCAGTATCGAGTACCCTGTCCTTCTTTCCACCCTGGCCGGCGTGACAGTGTCTGTGGGACTTATTGCCTGGTACCTCATTAAAGATGCAAAAAAACAGAAGCTTAATCCAAGTTTTTTTCTACCGGTAGGAGTTCAGGGTGTCGTAGTCAAAGTTCAGGGTCTTACTGGAATGATCAAAGTTAGAGGAGAACTCTGGAAATATAAGTCTGAAGAGGAGTTTTCTCCAGGTGATAAAGCAGAAGTCATTGAAGCAGAAACAGAGAATCTAGTCGTTAAAATCAAGTCCATCCATTAAGGAGTCCATATGTCAGTGACGTTTTTACCTTTTATTATTTTTGCAGCACTTATTATCTTTAGTGCCGTAAAAATCCTCAACGAATACGAGCGTGGAGTTGTCCTCCGGCTTGGTAAATTTTCCGGTGTACGGGGCCCAGGTCTTATTCTTTTGGTTCCCGGTCTTGAGAAGATGATCAAAGTAGATCTTCGACTCATCACTATGGATATTCCCTCTCAAGATATCATCTCCAAGGATAACGTGACTCTTAAAGTAAACGGTGTTGTTTACTTTAAGGTGAGTAATCCTCAGCACGCCATCATCGCAGTCGAGAACTACTACCACGCGACTGCTCAGATCGCTCAGACCACTCTTCGTTCAGTCATCGGTCAGTATGAACTCGATGAAATTCTTGCCCACAGAGATAAGATCAACGTACGACTTCAGGAAATTCTCGACGAACTCACTGAACCATGGGGGATTAAGGTCACTAACGTTGAAGTCAAGGCCATCGATCTTCCTCTTGAAATGCAAAGAGCTATGGCCAAGCAGGCAGAAGCTGAGCGAGAGAAACGAGCAAAGATTATCTCGGCTGATGGTGAATTCCAGGCAGCGCAAAAACTATCTGAAGCTGCAGAAGTGCTTGGATCACAGAAAGATGCGATCACTCTGCGCTATCTGGAAACGATGCGCGAGATTGCGGGAACTAACGGAAGCTCCACGACCTTCTTCCCAATACCTGTAGATTTTTTCAATAAGATTCTTGATCGAAATTAATCACCAGTCGGCAAGACCTGTCTGTCTGACATTCTTGTCGACCTTGGGAGCTGATTCAAACCGGGGGTGCTGGACTTCTTTCACAGAAGCTGGCCCCCGGCCTAAAGATGCTTTTTTCTTTAAGCGGTAGTCATCATTTTGAATTTCAGAATTCACCTCAGAGAGAAGCTCATCCTGAAAGGATCGAAGATTATCTTTTGCAAAAACATTCGTTGTCGCTAAGACAATTCCAAGAATAAGAAATTTCATGGCATCCCCCTCCGATATTCTTATCGGAAAAAGATGCCAGAATCTTTAAAAGCTCTATTCCTCAGGGGCTTCTTCGGCTTGAACTTCCTGAACAGTCGTATCGTAAGGTCCTGTCTGAGTCTTTCCCTGCGAGAGGGCGGCATCGAAGACCTCATTGGCCGGAATATCAGAAACCGGGTCAACGTACCCAGCTTTCATATCGAGCTGTTTCTTCTCGGTCTGCTCTTCCCCCGTGGCCTCCTGCTTCTGACTGGAAGTCTGTTCAGTAGAAAGAAGATCCTTCCCTCCTAGATCATTACTTCGCCTCTTAAGAAGTCCACCTGTAGGATAAGCTTCATTGGAGAGATTTGACTCCGGGACTGCTGATTCTCCCGTATCCCCGAAAACCGAGAAAGAAGAAAAAATCATCATCGTCATTAAAAGATACTTCATTTCAATACCTCGTCATCAAATTCAGCTTCTTCGGCCTGCATTTCCTGATTGGCCTTTGGTTTAGGATGGTTCTTCATTTCCAAATTGGTTTCAGGCACATTTGACTTTGGCCCTTTGGAAGTAAAAGTTCCTGGATTGCCTGGACGGGCAGAACCATCATTAGGTTCATACTCTTCGTACTGAAAAGTGGGTGGCGTCGTTTTGACGTCTACTTCTGCGGGAGTTGCCCCATAGGCAAAGCTCATCCCCAGACTGAGTGAAAGGATTAATTTCATAGTGACCTCTCTTAATGGGTGATTCTCGGGCGGTGGATCTGGCGATTTTTTCTTCGCAGACCGAGATAAACTCCCGTTGCAAAACCAACCACGACTAGAAATGTGATCATATGCCCTCCTTAGCATGTTGCTTCTTAGAGTAGCGAATGTGATGCCAGAGAGGAGAGGACGGATTTGCGGGGTATTAGAGAAGAAAAAAAAGAAGATGAGGCAAGTTGGTACTCGCCTCATCTGGTTGGTTTTTATCGTACGACAGAACGCTGATTAGAATTGAGCTCTTTTTTACGGATACGGATACTCTTCGGAGTCACTTCAACCCACTCATCATCATCGATCCAGTCCAGGGCCCAGTCGAGGGTCCGGGAAGGAATCGGAGGAAGAATGATATTCTCATCCTTACCAGCAGTCCGCACACTCGAGAGGTGCTTTTCACGGCAGATGTTGACGTTCAGATCATTTGGACGAGTATGCTCACCCACAACCTGACCTTCATATGTCTGCTCTCCCGGAAGAACGAACTGACGACCTGAAGAGAGAAGGTTGAAAAGAGCATAAGGAGTGATCTTCCCAGCGCGATCGGAGATGAGAGCACCATTGGTTCGGGCGAGCATCTTACCAACATAAGGCTCATAGCCCACGAAGTAAGAAGACATGAGACCCTGACCTTTCGTGTCTGTGAGGAACGTAGATCGGTATCCGATGAGCCCACGTGAAGGAACATGGAATTCCATACGCGTGCGGCCTTCTCCGAATGGCTGCATTGCCTGAAGGGAGCCTTTACGGGCCGCCATCTTTTCAGTGATGGCACCAGTAGACTCATCTGGAACGTCGAGAACGAGACGCTCGAATGGCTCCATGAGCTGCCCATCAACTTCTTTGGTAATAACCTGGGGACGAGCAATCATGAGCTCAAAGCCCGCGCGACGAATTTCTTCGAACACAACGGCAACTTGGAGTTCACCCCGGGCCTTAAGAATGAAGACCTTCGGGTCATTAGTTTCTTCGTATTTAAGAGACACGTTCTTTCGAATCGCATCGATGAGGAATTCTTCGAGTTTTCTTGAAGTAAGATACTCCCCTTCCCGAGCGGACATAGGAGACGTCGAAACGGAAACCTGAACGGAAACCGTAGGAGGTTCAACAGTGATCCGCTCTAGAGCTTCAGGCTTATCAGTGGCCGCGAGGGTATCACCGATGTCTCCGTGCTCAAGACCGGAAATGATAACAATCTCACCTGCTTCTGCACTCTCCACGTTGGCCATACCGAGACCATCGTAGATCTGAAGTGAAGTCACTTTGAAGTTCTTTACTTTACCATCGGCCGGGATGTGAGCGAGTTGTTTTCCGTTCTGGATCACTCCACGCTGGATTCGACCTACCATGAGAGAGCCGAGGTAGTTTGAGTAAGAGAGGTTTGTCACGAGAAGCTGGGCCGGACCTTCCTTATCCACATCTGGATCCGGATAGTAGTCAGAGACGAAGAAGTCGAGCATCGGCTCAAGGCTTCCTTCCCGGCGATTCTTATCATCAGAGGCATAGCCATTTCGGCCTGAACCGTAGAGGAAAGGGATATCAAGGTCGATGTCTTTTCCCGACTGGGAAGCAAGTTCAAGAAGAAGATCTTCCACTTCGGATTTTACTTCATCAATTCGCTCATCGGGACGGTCGACTTTGTTAATGAAGACGGCAACACGGATGTTACGCTCGAGAGCTTTCGAGAGAACGAAACGAGTCTGCGGGAGTGGACCTTCAGAAGCATCCACGAGGAGCATGATCCCATCCACCATCATAAGAGAGCGTTCAACTTCTCCACCGAAGTCGGCGTGTCCCGGAGTATCCAGAAGATTGATCTTTGTGTCCTTCCAGCGGATGGCACAGTTTTTAGCTTTAATTGTAATCCCGCGCTCTTTTTCAAGTTCGCCGGAGTCCATCACTCGCTCAGTGATTTGTTCGTGAGCGGAGAAAAGGCCCGATTGTTTGAGGAGTTCATCAACGAGTGTTGTCTTACCGTGGTCAACGTGGGCCACGATGGCAATGTTCTTGAGCTTCATGTCTATCCTTAAGAATGTGTGCGAATGGGCGTGAGTTTACTTGCCCGAGAGGGAAATGGCGAGTCAAAGTTTGGTTTTATTAACGATGAACTCATGATCAAAACGACTTAAGTCATCAAAATTATTAATGCCTTCAATGAGAAGCAAATGAGCTATTTATCCGAATTGCTATTCGTGAAATCAGAAAATTGAGCCTCCGAAATCGGCATTGCGCCCCCAGCAGACCCGTCCCAAACTTTTGAATTGGCCTGGTCGAATGAGAAACCAATGAATGAACATAAAGAGACGATGCAAAGAGTATAAAAGCCTATGGCTTTTCTTATGAAACTTGGCTCTATGTAGATACACACCCTTTCACCCTCCTCCATACGACGACGTAAATTGTTCCGCTCTCTTCGAGACATTTTACAGACATTGTGGACATTCTTCTTACAAAGATTACAAAACCTTATTTTTGAATCCCCTTCGAACTCACTCCACAGTTCCTTACAAGGAGTAGCGATCTTGAAAACCCGAGGTGTTTTGCTTCGAAAAACGAAGTCCACAAAGTCGTGGAGGAGTGAAATCACTTGAATGGCGATGACGAACACAATTGCGCCTAGAATCGCTAAGAGAATAATGGTGATAATTAACTTATAATCTTCGTCCATGGATTCATCATAAGCCCTTCTAGTGTGCCCATGCTAAATCAAGTGGTTGAAGGACTATTGCCTGCCAAGAATCATAGTCAGTCCCTGCCAGAACTTTTTTGCTCACTAGAGCACTGAGTGAGAAATAATACTCATCGCGCACTTCACTCCATCCACGGCTGCAGAAGTTATTCCTCCCGCGTACCCTGCGCCCTCTCCGCAAGGATAGAGCTGGGCATGAGAGGTTGAAAGAAGGGTCTCTTTATCTCTGAGAATTGTCAGAGGCGCTGAGGTTCTCGTTTCCGGGGCAATCAGCAAAGCCTCATCGTGAACAAACCCTGGAATAGAACGATCGAATTCTTTGAGCCCTTTTTTGAGATGCTCAATAATAAACTTTGGAAAAATTTCGCGAAGGTCTGCTTTAAAGACTCCCGAGGGGCTTGAGGTCACTGGCAGTGGTTTATCATTGAGTTTTCCATCCATGAATTCTTTGATGGTCATGGCCGGGAGCTCCCTCCCAGTGGCGTATTTCTTTGAGAGGGCATAGGCCTTCTGTTCAATAGAATGCTGAAATTCAAGCCCGCTCATAAGACCTTCTTTCTCAAGGTCTTCTCCGGATTTAACGGTGACCACCAAGGCTGCATTGGACCAGGGTGAATTCCGGGCAAAGTTACTCATCCCATTGACCACAATGCCGTCTGCCTCTGTTCCTGAGGAGAGAACGTAACCGCCAGGGCACATGCAGAAACTATAGACCCCATGGTCTGTCCACTTATCGTGATAACTTAAGCGGTATCGGGCGGAGCCAAGGAGTGGAGAAGAGCAAAACTCCCCGTGTTGCTTTGAGTCGATGTAGCGTCGGTTATGCTCAACCCGAACACCTACAGCGAAATCCTTGGGCTTCATGGCAATCTTAGATTCTTCTAGATGCTGATAGAGTTCTTTGGCTGAGTGGCCAGTGGCAAGAACCACATGGTCGGAATAAAATTTTTCACCCGTGTGAGTTTCAACACCGATGACTTTACCATCTTCAATGATGAGCTTCTCAATTCTTGAGTTGTAGTGAATCTCACATCCTTTAGAGCGAAGCCAGTTGGAGATCTGAGTGATGATGGTGCGGATCTTATTGGAACCCAGGTGAGGATTGGACTCATAGGCGGTCTCCGGTGGTGCTCCAAAGGTCACAAACTTATCCATCACATACTGAACAAGGGGGGACTTAATACGGGTGATGAGTTTTCCATCAGAGAAGAGTCCTGCTCCCCCTTCCCCGTAACACACATTAGTTTCTTCATTGAATTCACCATAGCGCCAGAACTTTGCGATTTTAAGCATCCGCTTACTCGCCTCATCTCCCCGCTCAAAGATCAAGCTCGGCACCCCCTGCTCTGCGAGCCTTACGGCACAGAAGAGTCCACCAGGTCCAGCTCCGATGATAATGGGCTTTTTCGGAAGGGGTTTAAGCTCTGGAAGCTTCTCTGGCAGAGGGAAAATATCCTGAGGACCCACTAGCGCATCGATCACGTAATTGAAAATTGGCTTACGTCCCCGGGGTGCACCCCGGGCATCAAGACTGCGAGAAATAGTCCGAAATTTCCGAATCTCTGGATAGGTCTTCTTCACGTGACCTGCGAGATCCACATCAAAGGGAAGTTCAAACTGATAGCGTTTAGGCATGGGTCTTTTTACATAATGCGAAATGGAAAATCAAAGAAATTGTCGCTCCCTTAGGATAGAGTAAAGTCCTATGAAAACAGGTCTTCTCATCATCGCTACTGAAGTTTTAAACGGTAAAATTAAGGATCTTAACACCTCACTTATTGCTGGGATCCTGAGAAGCCATTTCCATGAACTTGAAGTTCAGGTGGCCGTGGCCGATGATGAGTCCAGAATTCATCAGGCATTGAATTTTTTATCCCAGGATTGTGATCTTATCATCACCGCCGGTGGTGTGGGCCCCACCAAAGACGACATCACGAAGGCCACTCTGGCCTCGTATTTTAAAAAGGCACTGACTTACTCAGAAGAGGCAGAGAAGATTGCCGAGGAAAACTACCAGAATATGGGACGCCCCTTCCCTGGTAAGGATCACCCCTACACTTTTCTCCCGGAGGGTTTTAGGCCTCTTTCCAATCCCAATGGTTTTGCTCCAGGCTTCTTCTTTGATAGCGGTAAGATTAAGATCATCTCGGTTCCTGGGGTTCCCCGGGAGCTGACTCAAATGCTTGAGCTTCATCTACCCACATTGGTTTTTTCTTCTAAAAACAATTCTTTTTTCAGGCACGTTATCATCCGCACCAGGGGAGTGCCGGAAGAAAAGATATTTGGTGAGGTTGATCCTTCCCTCTGGGATAAACTTCAGTCTCTGGGGTCAGTCAGTTCTCTTCCCATCATCTACGGAGTTGATATCGGCGTCCGAGTAAGTGGGAATTCAGAGCAAGAGCTCAATGAGAGAGAAAAAAAAGTGCATCAAATTTTTAATCAATCTCCGGTCTCTTCTCATATCTGGCACCGTGGTTCTGAAACTCTGGAAGAGATCATTCTTAAAAAAGCCAAAGAAAAAAATAAAACCTTTGCTTTTGCTGAGTCCGCAACTGGTGGTCTGTGCTCTCATCGCATGACTGACGTTCCCGGAGTGAGTTCTCACTTCACCGGTGCGGTGGTCTGCTATGATACCAACGTCAAAATCCAAACTCTCCATGTGTCAAAAGAACTCATCGATTCAAAAGGTGTGGTGAGCGAGGAAGTGGCCCTCTCGATGGCCAAGGGAGTTCGGGAGAATCTTGGCCCCGATATTGGAATTTCCATTACTGGTCTTGCTGGCCCAGCTGGCGGAAGCACTGAAACTCCAGTGGGAACAGTCTGCATTGGAGTCGCTACAAGCCTTCAATCTAAGTCCTGGCGCTATCAATTTAAAGGGGACCGTAACCTCCTAAAGAATCGATTTTCTCAAATCGCTCTCTTCGCTCTATTGGACGCCCTGGAAGAAAATGCCTAATTCTGAGTCTTTTCTTCGGCAATCACTCTTTTCTCTCTCCCAATCTAACTCGTAGTATCCATAAGTTAAGAGAGTCCTACTCTCCTGCTCCGGAACTGCCTCATAATAGGCTTCATGAGGGCCTAATTCTTTAAACCTGTCCCTCGATAAATCCGATAGTTAATCCATAGAGGGAAGACACGGATGTTGAACTCAACGTTTTTAAAAAATCTATTGAAGCCTATGCAGGGATCTCTGATCCTCGCAATTGCACTTATTCTCACTTCCTGTGTGGACACTCCCCCTGCTTCTTCTGTTAAAAGTAATCAATCCCATTCTACTGGTAATACCGGCCCTTCCGGAAGCTCAGTCACTGAGTATCCTGAGCCAAGTTTTCCTCTGCCCGGGATTTTCATTCAGCAGAGTTCAATTCAAACCAGCACCAACCTGAGTCTTGCTAAATCTTTCGTGGACTCGTTTTTTATCCGTGGCAAGGCTCTCTCTGAGCTTCTTCGTAAACTCCCGAACACGACAAAGTTTTGCGTCGTCGGAAAATACAGCTACGTCCCCACTCAAGAAAGATTCCTCCTTCTCAGCGGAAAACCCAAATCAATTACTGATACCATCAACAAGACAACGGAATATTACCTTCAGGTAGAGCCTTCCAACTACTCAGCAAACCAGAACGATTGCCTTGTTTATAATCTCACCAATGAACTTCTTAGTAGTTCCCTGGGTGGAAGTGTGCATTTTTCTCTGGATAATCTTTGCACCAATTGCAGCTCTTCAGTCATGAGTGGCGGCCTTAAACTTTTTACTGTTAATGGCCAGGAAGTTCCGGGTCTCAATTTAAGTCCCCTGACCATCACCATTACAGGATCAATCACCACTCCATCTGTGAATGCCTGCTCCAGTGATTCTACTTGTACCGGACTTGGTTACAGCTGCTGCCTTCAAAACCAATGCGTAAAAGATGGCGCTTTAAGGCCAGGAATCAACACTTCTGATCCGGCCTATCTTGCTGCTGAGATTGATGTGGAAGCCAACCCCGCGCGCTTCATTCTTTATCCTCAGTTTTATTTTGTCTGTAATTCTCGGCCCGACGTCACTCCTGATCCTACAGGTCCTACCACTGACCCAGTGTATGAGGCGAAGATTCGACTTCTCGAGCACGAACAGCTTTATCAATGTCTTAATAAAGTGGATGGAGAATTCTCCTACTGTACTCTAAAAATCGAAGACGCTTCTCCTATGATCCCGGGGGATTTCCCAATCGCGGGTATGGAGACTATAGATGATATCAACTTCTCCAATCTGAATTCAAATCTCGGCACAGGAATTTATGCCAATAACATCGTCAAAGTGGTCTATGCCGGTAAGACGCTCTATAAGGTCGGTGAAACTCCCCTGACTGATGTCTCCTTTGTGCCAGGCACTTTTAATGACTCAGTCGAAGCAACGAAGTTTCAGAAAATCACCGTCACCTCTCCCCTGCCGTCCGGAGCTTTGGATGATAATCTCTACATCACTTATAAGATTGATGGAACCTGTGAAAAAATCGGCTCAACTCTCGGTCGCTGTAGCAAAACCTATATCCAGGGTGCCTCCACAGATCAGCGTTTCACAACAACCTGGCATGATTCATCGAATGTTTATCTTCTTCCGGACTATGCAGATCTCTCCAAGGCCGTGATTGTTAAACTTGGCGGGATTATCCTTCCGGAGGATTCATCGAACTGGACTCTCCAGCCCTCACCGAAAGCCGTTCGTCTGACGACGACTCCCTTTCAAAATCAGAAGATTGAAATCTCATATTTTATTCAGGATTCTCTGGTGAGCACTGTCCTCGACTCGAAGGCCCTGGCCCAGGAGAGTGTGAATACAATCTGTAATTGTTCCGGGGAAAAATGTAACTTTAAGCCTGTCTATGATGAACTCAACGCTTTAAAGCGTTTTGATTGCCTTCACGAAGCCCCAACGACAGCAGAACCACCTGCCAATCAGACCGTCACTGTTTCAAGCAAGAATGTTCCTCATCGCTATTTTGATCTTAACGGTGTCAATTATGACGAAGATTACTCAGGAGCACCGACTCAGGAATTCGGTGATGCTGGAGTCTTTAGTTATACTGCCGGAAATGTTCTCAAACCGAACAATGTCACAAGTGCCGTGGGCTTTAATGAGATCTATGGATCTTTCCTTAAAAACGGAAGCCATGCCCGTCCGGCGAAGATGGTCCGGGTAAAAAAAGACCAGTACTATGACCTTACTGTGAGTACAGGAAGCTTCTCAAGTTGCACGACCTGTGGGAGCGATTATTACAGCGCTCTTCAGAAAATTTTCCCTCAGAGCTTTAGTATCGGTGGCGGCGGTTATGCTCCCGAGCTTTATGAGTCGAGTCGACTTAACAACACTTCCCTTTACAGAAGTGATGACCTACTCTTTGGTCGAGCCTGTTTTGTTCCGGCCACCATGATCCCATGGACCCATACGGCCGGAGATCCAAAGCTTCAGCGGCAAAACCGTCTGAATGCTCAGCATTTCCTTTTTGCCAATGGCTATAACCGTGATTGGTTTGGTTTTGATTATGGCTCCCTGGTGGGATCCTTTGACGGCGTGAGCTGGTTCTCCATTGGGAGCAAGCGCCGGATTCAGGCAAAATCCGGAAGACTCTATCTCGCGGTGAACGCCTATTACGGCGACCAGAATGACTGGCTGACCTTCCTGCAGACCGGGTGCGA
>Ga0100395_1004022_pt1 | contig 10598 bp, 9 predicted proteins | sample CryGeymeta201519_FD_81542 | JGI IMG/M metagenome (GOLD analysis project Ga0100395, IMG submission 81542) | Groundwater microbial communities from Crystal Geyser aquifers in Utah, USA - Crystal Geyser metaG 2015-19 | ecosystem: Environmental > Aquatic > Deep subsurface > Groundwater | place: USA... | reverse complement strand
TCTAAACGCAAAAATACGGTTAGAAGGAAACCGTAAAGAAACATTCACATACAATAACTACAGCTGGACAGAACACATCTGCCGAAAGTGGGGTCAATGGTTTCCAGAACCAAAAGCACTGCTTGAACAATTGGAAAAACGTGGCTTCCACATCACTGGAAAAAAACCGAAATAAAAACATATCAGCCAGCTTACTTCGAGACGATTCGAAAGCTGCAAACGCTTTTATCAATTAGGCAAGTTATAAATGCGTGTGAAAAAATGGCACATGAAGACAGTTCAAGCATCGAAGAATTAAGTAAAAAACTTGATTTGATAATGAAGAGACTTGAAACTTTAGAAGCCTTCATAATTAACAATCCAGAATATTCAGGGCTGACCCCGTACCTTCGCATGACCCGTATAGGTGTAGGCTTGTATGGTGAACCGTTGAAAATTGCAGCACGGCTCAAAGCCGCTGAAAGATATTTGCGGAAAAAGTGGGTCGCTCAAGATGAAATGTCAAGATGCATAATCCAAGCACTCGCATTGCATGATAGACTAAACATCTCTGCAATAACGCGTCAGGTTCGGGGGATGCGCGGAAAAGTGTCAAGACGAATAATCAGAAACAGGCTTCAACGTTTGGAGGAAGAAGGCATAGTCAAACGTGCTGAAGAGTACGGAAATGCTTACGAGCTTGCAGAGTGACCGAGTGAGTGGTCACTTTTTCCCATAATAAATAACAATAATGCCCAGACTATTTATTCAAATAGGTGAGGAGAAGAAAATCTTGCCAAAAATTGAATTGAAAAAGAGCTGGACAATCGAGCTTATTCGCACGCACGCGAAATCGTTTATTAGAACAAGATAAGAGTGAATGGAGGTGAAATGGAAATGAGTGATGAAGAAAGAAAGCATAAACAGAGAGGAATGGAAGATGCCGAAGAAGTAAAAGAGATACTTGGAGTCGTGTCTAAGGAGGTGCCTGCACTAATCAAAGGCATAGTCGGCTCAGTGTTCTCTGAAGAGGCTGGAAGAGATATGGGCAAGGCAGCTGGAGCATTCTACAAAGAACTCAAGGAGAGTGGAATGCCAGACGAAACAGCAGTAAGAATGACTGAGAACTACATAAGCGTTTTCACGAGCCTAGGCGACATAATGAAAAAGTTCGACTTCGGCAAGGGCGAGAAATCTCGATCTGAAGTGAAAAAAGAGATAGAAAGAAAGATCAAGGAGAAATTTGCAGAGAAAGGCTTAACAGAGGAAGAAGAATAGCCTCTCTTCTCCCATTTTTGGTGGAAAAATGAAAATCTCAACCATAATAAAAGGGGGACTACATCTATCAAAACTAGTTTTGGACATGTTTCTTATCTGGTTGACTTTTGGCTGGAAGGTTAGGAAGGCAAAGAAGGCCTTCGAAAAGGAACTTGTAAAAAGCGGAATGCCAAAGGAGGCTGCCAAAAAACTCGCAAAGAAGTACTCTTCTGTAAAGGACGAAGTCATGAAGCAACTTTGGAGTTCCGTTGGAAAGCTTAGACAATGAAGTCTGAGTAAACTTGAGAACAGCAAAGCGAAGAAAAAATTGGTGTATACCCTTGTTTTTCTGCGAATCTTATTGCTTCTTCCGTTGGAAACGCAATGGCGTTTACTCCAGCCTTTAAAGCCAGAATATCCGTCTCTATTCGATGTTTTCCTTTTGGCCGCATGCACCCGAGGGCTATGGGTGTTTTTGGAAACATTAATCTTGCAGTTGCTATCACTTTTGCTATTTCGATTGGTTTTGGCGGCGTAACCTTTTCCATTTTTGTTCCACGTATGGGCATAAACGCTATGATGACCAAGGCTGAAGGCTTATATTTCAATATCATCTGAAGAGCATGCGGTTCGCCTTTCAATTTTCCGTAGTGAAGCCCGACAATAACATGAGGGACAAAGGCAACACGCGCCTCGTGCAGAGCCTTTAAAGAATCTTCGTAAGCTTTAACGGTTACATTCAGCCTGTAAATTTCCCTCATCGTTTCGTCTGAGCCGATTACGTCTATTAATGCCGTGTCAACTCCAGCATCTCTAAGCTTTTCAGCTGTTTTCAAGTCGATTATGCCCGTGTGAACGATCACAATCAAACCCAATTCGCGCTTAATCTTCTCAATTATGTGGATAAATTTTCCAAGGGGAACAGAACCGTCTGGTAAGCATCCGCCACTTATTAGGCAGCCTAAAGCTTCCTTACGCTTAAGCCGCGTACACAACTCAAAAAGTTTTTCAGGCGTAGTAGCTGAATACATCGTGTTCAAGACTTTTCCGCCGCAATGTTTGCATTTTAATGCGCAGCTTCTGCCAGTGATTGAGATTGTTGGGAAATCTGTGGGTGAAGAACAGTAATAACTTGTTTTATAGTACATAAAGCTTGGAGCATAGAAGTGAATTTTCTTGCCGAAGTTTTTCCGTCTGATCTCTTCAGCGTCTTTTAGGTGTTCTTTAAGCTCTTTTTCACCATTTGTATCAAAAACATTTTTCATGTGATTCTCGACATCCTTGTTATTCAATGTTAATCCTCTTGTAACAAATATTAAGCTAATTCCCCAATTTAATATGTCCTTAAAAGTGTGTTGATATGTCCGTTGAAGAGGAAATGCCTGAGAAAATTCGTGTTTCCTTAGGCTCCGCTATAGTTCTTAAACTTCTAAGAGGAAAACTTGATGCGATGCCTACAACTGCTTATTTGCTGACTTATAGGAGAGGTAAGTGTACTGCAAACTGCGGTTTTTGTCCGCAAGCTAGAGGAAGCCACGGCAGAGCTGACATGCTTTCAAGGGTTTCGTGGCCTGTCTTTCCAACAAAGCACGTGATTGACGGGATAGAGAAGGCTGTTAAAGACAGCAAAATAAGGCGTGTTTGCCTTCAAGCATTGAACTATCCAGAAGTTTTCCAACATCTTTTGGCTTTTGTGAAGGCAATCTGTTCACGTGTTGAGGTCCCTGTTTCGATTTCGTGTCAACCATTGAATCGTGAAAACATGAGGCAGCTTGCAGAGGCTGAAGCGGAAAGGATTGGCATACCATTGGACGCGGCTACTGAAGAGCTTTTTAATAAGGTTAAGGGGCGTTCTGTTGGAGGCCCGTACGTTTGGGAAGAACAGTTTAGGCTGCTGAGTGAAGCCGTAGAGATTTTTGGCAAGGGTAAAGTCAGCACGCATTTAATTGTTGGATTGGGAGAAACTGAAAAGGAGATGGTTGAAACAATTCAAAAATCTGTGGATATGGGAGTTCTTCCAGCATTATTTGCATTCACACCAATCCAAGGAACAGCTCTAGAAAATAATTCTCAACCATCAGTTCCAGCGTATAGACGCGTTCAGCTTGCTAGACACCTGATTTTCCACGGAATTGTAAGGTATGAAGACATGTATTTTGACGAGAAAGACTGCGTACGCGATTTCGGCGCTAATAAAGCAGTTTTGATGGGGATAGTTCAAACAGGAGAACCCTTCGTCACTTCTGGATGCCCAAACTGCAACCGCCCATACTACAACGAGAAGCCAAGCGGCCCAATCTACAACTACTCTAGACCCCTAACAAAGAAGGAAACCGGGCAGATACTACAAGAGCTAGTGATACGTTAACATAATTCGCAACATTCTCTGCGAAAATTTTGTGAAACGAGAAACTCTAGACCTCATTATAGTTTTCAACGTTCACCGATATTTGGAGCAAGTACGCGCTAAGTTTGCCTCTAGGGATTCATTCTTTTTGAAGTTTGGGAAGGGTTTTTTCGTAGAAGTCTAGTGATCCTGGATTGGTTAAGGCGTCTCTGTTTGTTACTGGTCTGCCGTTTAGTATGTTTACGACTGCGCTTTCAACCTTCTTCATGCTAAAAGTGTAAGGAATGTCCGGCGCCTCAATGACTAAGGTTGGGACATGCCTAGGAGAAGCCTCGGTGCGTAAGGCTCTTTTAATCTTATTCTTTAATTCCTCTGTTAACTGAAATCCACTAGCAAGTTTAACAAAAAGGATGACACGTTGATCCCCCTTCCAATCCTGCCCCGCAGCTAGACTGTCGGCAACTTCCTCAAACCTTTCAACAACGTTATAAATTTCAGCTGGACCAATACGCACCCCAGAAGGCTTCAAAGTAAAATCAGACCGCCCCAGAAACGTTATGCCGCCTGTGTCTCCGTGAATCAGAATCCAGTCACCGTGGCGCCAAACACCAGAATAAACACTGAAGGAAGCTTCTTGGTACCTTTTACCATCAAGATCTTTCCAGAAATAAATAGGCATAGAAGGCGCAGGAGCCTCACAAACCAGCTCCCCCTGCATGTCAACCACCGCAATGCCCTCAGCATTATAAGCCTTCACCTTCATCCCCAAAGCCGGACTCTGCAACTCCCCAGCATAAACAGGCTGAACAGGCGAACCAATAGCAAAACAACCATTAATGTCCGTACCCCCAGAAATAGAATTAAAATGTAAATCCCGCTTAATCGCCTGATAAACATACTCAAAGCCTTCACTAGAAAGAGCTGAACCAGTCTGACTAATCTCCCGCAAAGAAGACAAATCATACATCTCTCGAGGCTTAGCCCCCACACTTTTGAGATAATTAATGTAGCTTGCGCTGCAACCAAAAATCGTTATCTTCACATCCTCAGCAAACTTCCACAAGGCACTCCAATCAGGATAAAGAGGATTACCATCATACAAAACCACAGTGGCTCCTACAGCTAGAGAGCTTAGCAACCAATTCCACATCATCCAACTAGGAGTCGAAATGTAAAAAATCCTGTCCTCACGCTTCAAATCAGTGTGCAATATCAACTCTTTCAAATGATTAATGAGAATTCCACAGGCTCCCTGAACCATACACTTCGGCTTACCCGTCGTCCCAGAAGAAAACATAATGAACACGGGATGATCAGAAGGCAACTGTTCAAATTGAATGTCTGCAGAGCTTTCTTGAGACAGGAAGTCATTGTAAAACACAGAGTTGGGAACACGGCTAATGTCAGGTTTTTCAGCCACGTAAGGAAGGACAACTATTTTTTCAAGCGAAGGAACACCCTTGGCAATTTTCTCCAATCGCGACAAAACATCAAAAACCTTCCCTTTGTAGGGGTAACCCGCAACTGTGAACATGACTTTAGGTTCGATTTGACTAAGACGGTCCACAACCGCTCCAGGACCCAGCTCCGTGCCACAAGAAGACCAGACAGCCCCAATACTCGAAGCAGCAAGCATAGCGACGGCCGTCTCGATGAGATTAGGCATATAAGCGGCCACACGATCCCCAGAAACAACCCCTGACCTGCGCAACGACTTAGCTAAACATGCAACAGAATCATACAGCTCCCCATACGTCATACTATCCGACTTCAAAGTCTCTCCTCTGAAAGTAAAAGCCAAATGAGCATCCCTAAACCTCAGAAGATTCTCAGCAAAATTCAACCTTGCACCAACAAACCACCCAGCACCAGGAAACTTACCCAAATCATCAACTACTACATCATAACCACGGGAAGCCTTTACCTCTCCAAAATCCCACATGTCCTCCCAAAATTCTGATATATTTTCAATTGACCACTCATACAATTGATCATAAGAGTCAAATTCAAAACCATGTCTTTCATTGACAAATTTCATGAACCGAGTTATATTAGCCTGTTTCACCCGTTCTTCAGAAGGCACCCAAAGCGGTTTCCTCATCCCTCTCACCCATCTCTCAGACTGGAACTAAAACGCTACAGTAAAAATAAGGTTTGTGATAGCTCTTATCTGATCATTTTCTGAGGTCTGAAATAAGCTCAGGCTTTTGCCTTGTGACTTGTTCAACTATTTTCCAGAAGTCCTCTTCTGTTAAGCCCTTCTGCATTTCCCTCAGCAACTTTTTAATTTGATAAAACGTCATTAACATTTCACCTTTGTCCAAGTTTTCCTGCCTCCTCTTTATCCTCCTAACTATTTCATCCACCTGCCTCGGAGTTGCCTTAATCCCTGCCAGTTCCAAACGATTCTCAACCAGATACTTCCCCGTCTGCCTACCCAGATAAAACATTGTTTCTCTTCCAATCATTTTCGGTGGAAACGGTTCATAAATGAGCGGATGAGCCAACATGCCGTGAATATGCTTGTCCGAAGCATGGGAAAAAACGTTTTCACCCACTATTGGCTTGTGAAATTGTATGGGTAACGCGAAGCTTTTCTCAGCCTGTTGACTGAGTCTATAAAGTTTTTTCGCATTCACGCCCGTGTCTACGTTGTAAAGTAATTCTAAGGCTACAACAACCTCTTCCATGGGCGCAAGCCCCGCCCTTTCGCCGAATCCAGCCACGCATGTCTGCGCATAATTTACCCCTTCCTCTATGGCGGCCAGCGTGTTTGCTGTCGCTATGCCGAAGTCGTTGTGACATCTAATAGCGAATGGAACATTCTTGTTAACCAGTTGAGAGAGTCCTTTTCTAACATGAGAAATGAGATAATGCATTGATAAAGGTCTTAAGAAACCAACGGTGTCTGCAATCACTAAACGATCTGCTCCAGCTCCTACCGCTGCCTCAAAAATCTGCAAAATCTCCTGAAGAGGCGTTCTGGAAGCGTCCTCCAGCACAAAGTTCACATTTATGCCATGTTTTTTGGCGTATTCGATGCAGTCAACGGTTTTTTCTAAAACCTCCTCCTTACCCATTTTTAGCATGTATTGCAGGTTCAACTCGTTGAAAGGTGTAAAAACTGAAATTTCCCTTATGCCACATCCCAAGCAGGCATCTATGTCGCTTCTAATTATGCGTGCTGAAGCAGCTATGCGTGCCTGCTTAAAGTTCTCGTTTGAAATTCTTCTAACGTTTTTCTTGTCCTCTTCAGAGAACCCAGGAAAACCAATGTTTATTATGGATACGCCTATCTCATCCATTATTTTAGCAAGTTTAACCTTCTCAATATAAGTTAGAAATACGGTTGGAGTTTGTTCACCTTCTCTCAGGGTTTCATCCCAAACGAAAACTTTTTCAGGAAGTTTTGGAGGCAAGTTCTTTCTGAAACGATTATAATTTGTTATTAATCCCTGAGCCTCAAGTTTCTTGAATATCGTTTTTCTCATCTATACTTCCACCAAATCCTTAAGGACTCTGCACTGTATTTTTGCACTCGTTCATATAAGAATTACACATTAGCGAGCGTTACTCCTTTCTTCTCGTCTTGCTACCGTAGTCGCATAATTCAACGATTGGACATTCAGGACACTTCGGGTTTTGGGCTCTACAAGTGTACTTTGCCAAAAGCCATAACAAGCCTGCTGTTCTCTCTCCCTTTTCCCACGGTATAAACACTTTAAGAGCTTCTTGAATTTCCTCGTATTTTGCGTCTGGCTTGACCAAGCCAAGCCTTTTCGCTATTCTCTCTATATGAGTGTCCACAACCATAACTTCAGCATATGAATGCCTATGCGCAAGCAAAACGTCAGCCGTTTTCTTACCGATTCCAGGCAGTTCCATAAGCCTTTTCCTAGCTTCTTCCTTAGGCAAAGCAAGAACAGAAGATACGTCTCCACCAAACTTTTCCAAGACTACTTGAGAAACCGCTTTGATCCTCTTCGATTTAACATTGTAAAGGCCACCGCGTCTAATAGCCTCCTTTATCTCATCAACATTCGCTCTTGCCAAGACCTGTGGTTTCACTTCGAATTTTGCAGCCAGTCCCTTGTATGCTCTGACGCAGTTTATCTCACTCGTGTTCTGGGAGAGAACGGTAATTATCAGATTCTTGAAAGGGTCTTTTGAGGTTTCTTCTGGATATTCTACTGGCCACCAGTAACGACCATACTTCTCCTCTAGAATAGGAATATACTTCGGGTCTAGAGTCTTCATAATATCCCCTTCTCAGAGACTAGATAGTATGGTATATATGATTTAAGAAACAAAAGAGATGAGAGTTTAGCTTTTTTTCTTTCTCAAGTCCCTGACTCTCTTTGCTTTTCCCATAAATCGTGGAAGTGAACCGTAGGGAACCAGCTCAACCTGGGCTTTCACAGTGACTACAGACTTGACGGAATTAGAGATTTCCTCGCAGAGCGACTTTAGCTTTGATAGGTCTCCACCAACCTTCTCGAAGAGTTCCTTCTTCGGCTCAACCCGAAGAGTCATGACATCAAGTTCCGCTGGCCTGTCAACGACTATTTCATAGTTTTGGGAAGAACCTTTCACAGTTAGGAGCGCGTGTTCCACGGTTGACGGCCAGAACTTCACACCTCTCACTTTTAGCATGTCATCCGCTCTTCCAATTACTCGGCCCATTCGAGCAATTGTTCTTCCACACTCGCACTCCTCAGCGGTGAGCCTAGTCAAGTCGCCCGTTCTAAAACGCAGTTGAGGTGTAGCCTCCCTTGTGATAGTCGTCAACACCAACTCGCCGACTTCACCTTCTTTTGCTTTTTCACTAGTTGAAGGGTTCACAATCTCTGCAATAAAGTGATCCTCAAAGATGTGCAAGCCGTTGTGTTGAGGGCATTCCACTGAAACTCCTGGACCAATGATTTCAGATAGTCCGTAAATGTCGAAGGCTTCAAGTCCCAAAAACTCCTCAATCCTCTGCCTAAGCTCTTCAGACCAAGCTTCAGCCCCGAACAAACCAATTCTCCATTTCAATTCTTTTATAGGGTCTATCCCAAGCTTTTCACGTGCATAATCGCCAAGATATGCTGCATACGTGGGCGTGCAAGTTAGAACTGTTGTTCCATACTCTCTAGCAAGTTTTAACTGTCTCTCAGTTTGACCAGCTGAAATTGGCAGAATTGCCGCTCCGATTTTGAGGGCTCCATAGTGAAAACCCAACCCGCCGGTGAAGAGGCCATATCCATAGGCGTTCTGAACAATGTCACCCTTTCTTGTTCCAGCGGAAGCGTATATTCTCGCCATGACTTTCGACCAAACTTCCAAATCTCCTTTGGTGTATGCACAAGTCGTTGGATGCCCTGTCGTTCCAGAACTTGCATGTAACTCCAAAACTTTGCTTATGTCTGCAGCTAACATTCCAAACGGATAAGCCCTCCGAAGGTCTTCTTTTGTGGTGAAAGGAATTTTGTTAAGGTCATCTAACGTTTTTATGTCATCAGGTGTTATGCTTGCTTCCTTAAACTTCTGTTTGTACAAGGGTACACGCTCATAACAGTACCGAACAATCTTTCTAAGCCGTTCTTCCTGCAAATTCGCAAGTTTTTCCCTAGGCATGGTTTCATATTCGGGTTCGAAAATCCATCCATCTCCTCGATGCTTCATTAAAGATACCACCAAACACGCACTATTTTACGGTTTAAATAATAAAGTTTGTGAGAAAAATCGATAAGATGTTGGAATATTAACTAAGTTTCCAGTTTTGGAAATAATTTTCCAAGTTTTTCTTTTGGAAGAGGCTTGGTGGCTAGACTAACGAGAAAATAGATTAAGGCTGAACCGAACATCAACAGTAGAGCCCAGTAACCCCAATGGTACAAGCCAACAAGTTTTCCGTAGGCTTTAGGATGGAAAAGCGTTAGGATTAACCCATAAACTATGGTGGCTGTTGCGCCCCATTTTGTTGCCCTTTTCCAGTACATGGAAACGCCGACAACGAAAAAGAATATGCCAGCTTGAGCCACGGCTGAGCCAGCCATAAACTCTGAAAGAATGGGTGGGGGCGAGGTAAAGGTCCAATACAATGGTATGGCAATAAATGGGATGAGCATGAGCTTTGTTAGCCACAACAATTTTTTTGGGGAAGCCGTCGGATAGGCGTTGTGAATTAGGTCTCTTGTGATGTTGGTTGCCATTATCATAACCATTCCTGCTATTGTTGCAACCGATGCTGCAAAAACGCTGGCGGCAAACAAAGATACGAGCGGAACGCCTCCAGCACTTATGCTTGCATAGACTGGTGCTGAATCTCCATACATTGGGTAATACGCATCAGACATGAACACATTGCCCCAAACGGTTCTGGCAGCAAATCCTGCTATGCCGATCCAGAGAGGTGTTAAACCTCCTATGATGAGTATTAACAGCATAATCCAATATTCTCGTTTAGTGACTTTTCGGGCGCCTAAGAAACGGGATACGTTATGTGGGAAGCCTGTTGCCATTAGTAGAAACATGAACATTGCAGCTATAACGCCTATGTAGTCCACGCCTGGAAAAGCTAAGCCTTCGGGGGGTGGAAGAGGTAAGGTGAAGTCCGTTAAGGGGATTCCTGTCTGTGTGCCGTTTGGAGCAGTAAATGTCTGTGTTCCAATGGTTCTTAAGATTTCTCCTAAGCCACCTGCCCAGAAAATGGTGATTATGCCTAATGTCCAGCCAACGATTGTTAATATGATGCCTTGGAAACATGAAACCCATTGTGTGCCTGTGTATCCGCCTATGATTAAGTACACGAGCACTAGGATCGCTGTCGCCAGTAGGCTTCCATAGAATGGTATGTTGGTTGTTATAGTCCAAACTGTTGCCATTGCCTTGTACTGTCCTACTGAGTAGGCTATGAGAAGAATTATCATGGCTAAACCAGCCAATGCTTGTACTGTTCTGCTTTCAAATCTTACTCTAAGCATTTCTGGTACTGTTCGCGCTCCCAGTGTCACGTATCTTCGCATTCTGTAGC
>Ga0100395_1004007_pt1 | contig 10615 bp, 10 predicted proteins | sample CryGeymeta201519_FD_81542 | JGI IMG/M metagenome (GOLD analysis project Ga0100395, IMG submission 81542) | Groundwater microbial communities from Crystal Geyser aquifers in Utah, USA - Crystal Geyser metaG 2015-19 | ecosystem: Environmental > Aquatic > Deep subsurface > Groundwater | place: USA... | reverse complement strand
GAGTTTTGCAAAACGCCTAAGGATAGGGGAGAAATTCAGAAATTATTAGGCTTAACAGATAGGGAATATTTTCGTTCAGAGGTATTAAAACCACTTCTTGAGCAGGGACTGCTTTATCCAACGGTACCGGATAAACTTACAAGTCCAAAACAGAGATATTATTCCGTGAAGCCAGAGGACGCAAAAAAATGAACGAAGCCGAAACCAGAGCAGAATATATTGACCAGAAGCTAAAAGCCAGCGGTTGGGGTGTCGTTGAAGGCACAAAAGTTTTGCGGGAATATAAAATTACTGCCGGTAAGATTCAAACTGGTGGTGGTCGCGCCAAATCGTTAATCGCTGACTATGTGCTGGTATATCATAGTCGTAAACTTGCTATCTTGATGAGGAGAAATTGCCAAACCTTCTGACTCTGAAATATCAGACCATTTACGATGCAGGAGAAATATTGGGCAGGGTCGATAATATCCGTGCCACCTTTATCGATTTTCAGAAGTATTTGTATGAGGAAATCGCAAGTTGTGGGATTTCAGGGTCAAACTTTGATTATGGAATACAGAACATTTTATGCACCAATCACGCCAAGTGAGGATTTTCTGCTCAACAATGTGCTGGATTCCTGCCGGAGTTTACCCTCGTGAAGCTTGTCCTCACGAAAGTGGGGAACCGGGGCAGGAATGACGATTCCCTTAACCGTTCACTGGAGCACGAAGATTGTCCTTCTTGCGGCTATCATTTAGAGGGTGTGAACGGTTACTAAAAAACAACAATCGGAGGCTACAAAATGGGACTTATTGATACACATGCTCATCTGGATGATAACAGCTTTGATCTTGACCGGGAACAGGTGATACAGGATGCTATGCAGGCTGGACTTTGTGCAATTATTAATGTGGGCACAAATTTAGTCTCCAGCAAAGAGTCAATTGAACTATCTGAAGCTTATAAAAATATTTGGGCTGCTGTAGGATTACATCCGCATGATGCCTCTACATTAAACGAGGATAACTGGAAAGAATTTGTCAATCTATCCAAACACAAAAAGGTAGTGGCTATCGGTGAGATTGGTCTGGATTACTATCGGATGCTATCCACAAAGGATATTCAGCAGATGGTTTTTCGACAATTTATTGGATTGGCAAAGGAAATGAGCCTGCCTATAATTGTTCACAGTCGAGAGGCACATGAAGATACCTTGCAAATATTGATGGAAGAACAACCAAAAAAAGGGGTATTCCATGCCTTTTCCGGGGATATCGATGTATTAAGAGCAGGATTGGACATCGGACTTTACATCTCTATCACTGGAACAATTACCTTTAAGAAATCAAATATTGCTCCATTGATAAATTTTATTCCCTTAAACCGACTCTTGCTGGAAACAGATTGTCCCTATCTAACGCCTGACCCTTATCGCGGCAAGAGAAATCAACCTGCTTATGTCCAGTTCGTGGCTAAAAAGGTGGCAGAGATTCTGGGGTTGAGCGTGGAAAAGGTGATAGAGATAAATAGGGTCAATGCCTGTCAATTGTTTGGTTTGGGGAATAGCACGCGGATGACACAGATTTAACAGATTCTCGCAAATTCTTTTGATTTTAATTTCACCTGCTGAAATATTTTCCTTGACTTAAATGTGCAAAATAAGGTATAATAACAATAGTTTTGCAGGATTGACAGGAAAATGTTTGGCTGTTGAATATTCCCTTAAGTAATAAAAATTTCCAATTGGCAATTAAAATCACCAATCATAAAATTGCAATCATTGCAACGAGTTACAAGTAGAGTAATGAAAAGGAGAGAATGACTCATGGCTATATTTTCCAAAGAAAGATGCAGGTTTAGGATGATAATTCCTGCATATCCAGCTTTTAACATCTATTCCCATGTAGCAAAAAACACTACTGCACTGGGTCCGGTGACTGTGGCTACGAGTGTTAAAGAAATGGTTGGATGGGATGTAGAGGTTATTGATGAAAATAACTATCGGCGATATGGTCCCAAAAATAGTGAAGGTATGCCTGACCATGAATACCTTCAGCAATTAAGACCAGCGGATGTAGTCGCATTTTATGGCGGGCTCTCAAGCACTATACCCAGACTTTATGAAGTGGTAAAATTATACAAGGGTTGGGGTATCCCTACAATTGTTGGAGGACACCACTTTGTGGGTAAAAACATAGCTGAGGGCTTAAATAATAGCATAGATTATTTAATTCTTGGTGAGGGTGAGGAGTCTATCAAGGAATTGTTAACTTGTATAAAGGCTCAAATTGAACCAAACGAGGTTAAAGGAGTTGCCTATCTTAAGGATGAAAAGGTTGTTTGTACCCCTTCCAGGGAGCCAATTACAGATTTTGAGAAGTTTCCAATTCCTGATTTTTCTCTGGTGCGATACGCCAAAATCAATAATTATCCAATAAGCAGGATTCGGGGTTGTGGGTCAGATTGTGAATTTTGTATGGTTAAGGGTAAGCCTCGATTTGCCTCTGCAGAGCGATTAGTAGAACAGATAAGCTATCTTACAGAGACACTAAAGGCAAAAGAATTTTTTGTAGTGGATGACCTTTTTGGACAGGATAGAAAGGAAAGCATTCGATGCTGTAATATGCTACGGGATTATCAGCAGAAGATACGAAAAAGATTAGCGATAACCGTTCAAATACGATTAGATCGATCCAAAGATCCTGAACTTCTTCAAGCAATGCGAGAGGCAGGGATCAATACCGTGGCAATTGGTTTTGAGTCCCCTATTGCAGAAGAGCTAAAGGCTATGAACAAACGCATTAAACCAGAAGATATGATAAAAATGACCCATGTATTTCATAAGTTTGGTTTTCTTATTCATGGGATGTTTATCTTTGGTTACCCGGTGCCAGAGGGTGTTAACTTTAAGATGTCCACCAATGAGCGGGTAAAACGATTCAGAACATTTATAAAAAAGGCAAAAATAGATACTATTCAGGTTCTTTTGACTACACCTTTACCAGAAACAGAGTTGACAAAAAGGCTTGTTGCCCAGGGAAGGGTATATCCCTTAGAGGAGATTGGTTGGGAATATTATGATGGAAACTTCCCCTTGTTTACGCCTGATGAACCTATGAGTTCAGAAGAGATGCAATTGGGTGCAAGAAAGATTATGGGTAAGTTTTATCGGTTCAGGAATATGTTTATGGTTGGGTTAACAATTTTATCCTTTCCATATCTGCTGTTTTGTTTGCACGATATTAAAAATAGATGGAGGGGCTGGTATCGAGGATGGCGAAACAATGTTATTCGTTTCTTTGGCTGGGCAGTTATGAGAGAATGGAAATCTAAGTTTAATAAGGATAAATTTACGGAAAAGTTGGAAAAGGTAAAAAAGGGGCGACTTGGGTAACGGAGACGCAGAGAATACATAAGTTGATAGGTTGATGAGTTGAAGGAACACAAATTTATAAACATTTCCTATCAACTTATCAACCTATCAACTATTCCACATTTGTTCCATGCCCTATCTTGCCAACATATTCTGAGCCATAGCCTCTAATTTTTCCACCCTTTTTTCCATAGGTGGGTGTGTAGAAAACAGGGAAAGAATTCCACCACCTGTCAGAGGACTGACAATGAACATATGGGCAGTAGATGGATTAGCCTCCATTGGAACCCTTTGTGTGCCAATATGGAGTTTTTTCAGGGCATTAGCTAAGGACTGAGGATGACCGCATATTTGAGCACCAGCAGCATCTGCCTCATACTCCCTTGCTCTGGAAATAGCCATCTGAATCAACATGGCAGCAATAGGGGCAACAATGCTCATAACAATAAATACTATTGGACTGCCACCTTCTCTGTCATTACTGCGTCCCCCGCCCAATATAGCTCCCCATCTTGCCATGCTGGCTAACATAGATATTGCCCCAGCAATTATCGCTACAATAGAGCTAATAAGAATATCTCTATTTTTTACATGAGCCAACTCATGAGCCAGAACCCCTTCTAATTCATCATTGTTTAACAGGTTAAGGATTCCCTCTGTTACAGCTACAGCCGCATGTTGCGGGTTGCGACCTGTGGCAAAGGCATTTGGGGCATGTTCTGGAATAATATATACCTTAGGCATAGGCATGTTTGTTTGTTGGGTGAGTTTTGTAACTATTTGATAAAGTTTAGGTGCATCTGCATAGTTTACCTCTTTGGCTCTATACATGGCTAAAACTATCTTATCTGAAAACCAATAGCTAACAAAGTTCATGACAATTGCCATGCCAAGGGCAATAACCATTCCTCCATTTCCACCAAGTGTGTTGCCTACAAAAATTAACAAAAGCGTTAATCCTGTAAGCAGAAAGGTTGTCTTAAATATATTCATCCTTCATTTCCTCCTTAAATATCATCAAATTTACACTTTGCACTAATTAATCAACAATTTATTGTCAATAGCAAAAAAACACTTGACTTTTCCGTCAATTATTGCTAATATATTCAAATCATGCCGGGATGGTGTAATTGGTAGACATGTACGCTTGAGGGGCGTATGGGGTAACCCGTGCGGGTTCGAGTCCCGCTCCCGGCACCAGTAATTGTTGATTATAGCTTGGAAATATTCGACACACGAGGTATGGAAGATAACATACCTCTGCCTTACCAACGGATTACATCTCGCCGTAGGGGCAGGTATTACACCTGCTCTCTTAGCGTCCACCTTTCCCAAGAAGAAACAGAGAATGTGCAACCCTCCAATCATTTATTGTTGAACCCTATCCCTTAATCTTAGGGGCACGATTTCCATGCCCCTACAAACTATTTATTTCGTCTCTGAAATTTTGTTCGTTTTAAGAGTTTTTTATACTTATGCTTGCGAATTTTTTTTCTTCTTTTCTTAATAACGCTGCCCAATTTTATACCTCCTTACAATCTCCATACGCATGCTTAGAGCATGGCAACAAGTATAAAACATTATCACTATTTTGTCAAGAAGTTTATTGATGTTAAGGATAAATATCTGAGTAGTTACGAACATTTATCAAAATGGAGCATATCAAATGATTGAGCCAAAGGGTAATATAGTAGAAATATTTAAGAGCATACAAGGGGAAGGGTTATGGATAGGGGAAGGACAGATATTTTTGAGGCTTGCCGGATGTAATCTTTCTTGTAAAAATTGTGATACAAATTATGCCCTTGAAATTCCACAAAAATACAAGATAGAGGATAATAACTATCGGAATAATCCTGTAACTTTAACCGAAACCATAGAAACGATAAAGAGTTATGGCTTGTTTTCAACCACTGTTTCTGTTACTGGTGGAGAACCTCTCCTGCAGATTGACTACTTAAAAATGCTTCTTCCCATCTTGAAAAGTGAGGGGTGCAAGATATATATAGAAACAAATGCTACCCTGCCAGAACAGTTGGCATTGATACTTCCATGGATTGATATTGTGTCTGCGGATATTAAACTGCCGAGCTTTACCGGAGAGGAAGATATTCCAAAAGAACATCGAGAATTCTTAAGGATAGCAAAGGAAAAAGATCTATTTGTTAAGGTAGTGGTTACAGATGAGACAATTATGAATGAAATATCCATAGCAGTTGACATTGTAATGGGCGTAGATAGAAATATTCCTCTGGTTATTCAACCAGCTATGAAGAACGGAAAACTTATGGAAAATCAGGAAAGACTTTTTGGGTTCCATGATTATGCTGCAAAAAGACTGACCACCGTCAGGTTAATCCCTCAGATTCATAAACTCATAGGATGGAAATAGATAATGTTGTATATCCGCAGGATTTTTCAGGCTATAATCTTCATCATCTTTATTGCATTGATTTGCTACATCACCTATCCTCTGTCTCTGGGAGGATTAGTGACAATATTTCCACAATTTTCTCCCTTTCTTCTCTTAACCGGTGCTTTTTTTGTTCACGGGATTATCTTAATTGGGCTGACACTACTTTTTGGACGGGTATTTTGTGGCTGGGTATGTCCATTGGGCTGTATGCTTGAGTACACCAACCTCCTGTTTCCAAGGCATTTAGTCTGTATATCGACAGGACTGCAGTATTATCTACTTATCGGGCTTGTTCTTTGTTTCCCATTTTTATGGCACATAGAACCACTTTGCCTGATGCAAAGGCTTTTCTGTTTTATCCTGACCCCATGGAGATACACCCCATATCTTATTATTACCATTGTTACGGTCATGATCATTTTATTCTTCCGCAGGGCATGGTGCCAATCGCTCTGCCCCCTCGGCGGACTCTTGTCTTTGTTTTCCAGATACAAAAGGATCCAGCGGCAAGTATCATCTGCCTGTACCCAATGTGGAAGATGTCAACAAGTGTGCTGGATAAATCTTAAGCAGGATAATTGTTTGCTTTGTTTCAGGTGTCAACATAATTGTCCTCAAGGTGCTATTTGCTTTCATTTGAAAATGCAAAGGCACAAAGGCACAAAGGTGGAGAAAATAGATGTAACTCGTAGGGGGGTAATAATTGCTATAGTTTCTGGAATTGTTTCAAACTTAGTGATTCGATTAATTCCCCATAATCAGGACAAATACCTCATCCGTCCGCCCGGGGCATTACCAGAGGATAGATTCACATCTGCTTGCATCCGCTGCGGGGCATGTACAAAGGTATGTCCCAGCCATGGGCTTGTCCCTGATTTTTTTGACTCAGGCTTGATTGGTCTTGGCAGCCCAAGGCTAATACCAAGGATTGGGGCATGTGAAGATTTTTGCAACTTATGTGGACAAATCTGCCCTTCTGGAGCAATCCAAAAGTTTACTCTGAATGAAAAGAGAAAGACAAAAATTGGTATGGCTGTGATAAATACAGAAAAATGCCTTGCCTACAATGAAGGAAAACTTTGTATGATATGTGATGAACAATGCCTATATAACGCCATAAATCTGGATACCAAAAAAAGACCTGTGATTAACAAGAAGAACTGTATAGGCTGTGGGGTTTGTGAAAATAAATGTCCTGTTTATGGAGAGGCGGCTATACGGGTGGTTGGGGGAAAAGGTATGTCCGGATAGGGAAATTTGTTTTTCTTGACAATAGCAGAAAATTATGATAAAATTACCGATAAACAATAATGATAAGGAGTAATTTCATGAATTTTCAGGATATAATTTTAAGTCTCCAGACATTCTGGAGTAATCAAGGGTGTTTGCTGGCTCAACCCTATGATATTGAGGTTGGGGCAGGGACATTTAATCCACACACATTTTTGCGGGTTCTTGGACCAGAACCATGGAAAGCAGCATATGTTGAGCCATCAAGAAGACCCACTGACGGCAGATACGGAGAAAACCCCAATCGTTTGCAACACTATTATCAATTTCAGGTTATCCTGAAGCCATCACCTGACAATGTTCAGGATCTCTACCTCCAGAGCTTGATAAAAATTGGAATAAATCCAGATGAGCATGACATCAGGTTTGTAGAGGATGATTGGGAATCCCCTACGCTTGGTGCCTCTGGCTTGGGCTGGGAGGTATGGCTTGATGGGATGGAGATAACCCAATTTACCTATTTTCAAAATATAGGCGGATTATCCCTTTCCCCTGTGTCTGTAGAACTAACCTATGGATTAGAGAGACTAACCATGTATATTCAAAAAAAGAATTCTGTATTTGACATAGACTGGACAGATGGAATAAAATATGGTCAGGTGCATCACCAAACCGAGGTTGAGTTTTCAAGATATAATTTTGAAAAGGCTGATACTGAGATGTGGTTTGGGCTTTTTGAGAAATATGAGCAGGAATCTCTTGCGTGTATCAAGGAAAATCTGCCGTTTCCTGCCTATGATTTTTGCCTGAAAAGCTCACATGCCTTTAATATGCTGGATGCACGTGGGGCAATAAGTGTGACGGAAAGAACTGGCTACATCGCCAGGGTGCGAAATCTTGCCAAGAAATGTGCGGCTGCTTATATAAAGGGAAGGGAAGAGATGGGGTTTCCGTTGATGGCTTTGGCATCGCTCTAAAAACACAATTATACGACCTGTGCAATCGGGATTAACCACAAAGGCACAAAGACACAAAAATTATAAATATACTCAAGAAGAGCATAATCTGTGATTTTTAAGACATAACTACGAAAGGCACGAAAAACGCGAAAAGCTCTGCAATGTTATTATTTTTCGTATTTTTCGTAGTCTACGCCCTACAGAAGGTTGCATGATAATATTATCACTCACTATGATGAAACAAAAAGGACAAACGCATAACATCGGTTTGTGCGATACTAACACACGAACTAATAATACAAGTATATTTCACAAAGGAGACACAATATGCCCGATCTATTATTAGAAATTGGCACTGAGGAGATACCAGCAGGTTATATTCAGCCCGGCTTGAAACAGATAAGAGAGGCTATGCAATCCTTGCTTTGTGGGGAACAAATAGGCTTTGAGGGGATTAATACCTATGGTACACCGCGAAGATTGGCTATTCTTGTCAGAGGGGTTGCTGCATCTCAAGAAGATACAGATATTGAGGTGCTGGGGCCGCCTAAAACCGCAGCCTATGATACGCAGGGAAACCCTACAAAGGCGGCTGAGGGGTTTGCAAGATCTCAAGGAACAAACATAGAAAACCTGAAGATAAAAACTACACCAAAGGGTAAGTATCTGTGTGTAGAAAAACATATTGTAGGTAAACCTGCCATAGAGGTATTACAGGAAAACCTTCCCGGATTGATTATTGGGGTTAATTTCCCTAAGTCCATGCGTTGGGGAAATAAAGAGATTCGTTTTGCCAGGCCGATACGGTGGATATTGGCATTGCTTGATAATGCGGTAATCCCCTTTGAACTGGGAGGCAGCACTTCTGGCAAGGGTATTTTCTCAAGCAATATAACCTATGGGCATCGGTTTTTAGCTCCATCTTTAATCACCATCTCTCATCCCAAGGAATATGTCTCATCCATGGAAAAGGCATTTGTGATTGTTGATGTTGACAAACGCAAGCAGATGATTGTCTCCGGGATTCAGGAAGAGATGCAGAGGCAAAAAAGGGGAGAAGATGGTAAGGGCTCAACCTTTAACACAGATGCTTTTAATGACCTTGTGGATGAGGTTGCGTGTCTGGTAGAGTATCCAGTGGTTCTTGCAGGGGGATTTGATGAGAAATACCTGTCTCTTCCCCAGGATGTAGTGATTACATCCATGTGTGAGCATCAGCGGTATTTTCCAGTTATGGATGATAATGCTCTCCTGCCATATTTTCTGGTTGTAGCCAATACAACTAATTCCCCAGACATTGTTCGAGAGGGCAATGAACGGGTATTGAGGGCAAGGCTATCTGATGCTGCTTTTTTCTGGAATTCAGACCGCAAGGTTTCACTTGACGAAAGGGTAGAACAACAGAAAAAGGTTGTCTGGCAAGAAAAGGTAGGCACATTATATGAAAAAACGCAGAGGATTGTAGAGATTGCAGAGGGGATTGCCAAAGAGCTTAATAAAGGCACAGAGGCACAGAGGCACAAAGGCACAAAGGTTATCGATGAAGGGATTGATCCCATTTCAATAGATATAGAAAGCGTAAAACAGGCTGCATGGCTTTGTAAGGCTGATCTTTTGACAGAGATGGTGGGTGAATTCCCAACCCTTCAAGGGATAATGGGATATTATTATGCCTTAGCTGATAATGAGTCAGAGGGTGTGGCCATAGCTATCAAGGAGCATTATCTGCCAAAGTCATTTGATGATAATGTTCCGGAAACACTCATAGGTGCTATCCTTAGCATAGCGGATAAAATAGATTCCATTGTTGCTTGCTTTCAGGTAGGGCTTATCCCTACAGGTTCAGAAGATCCTTATGCCTTGAGGAGGCAGGCTCAGGGGATAATAAATATTATTCTCAAAAATTCCATGCCCATTAATCTCTTGCTGTTAGTAGAAGAGGCTTGCGGTTGTTGCCATGCACAAAAGGAGATAACTCTTGAGGTAATGAGATTTCTGAAGCAGCGATTAGAATATACACTAACGACCATGGGATTTGCGGCAGATACTGTAGCAGCGGCATTAGAGGTTGATTCCTCATCTCCGTCAGATGCCCTGTTACGCGTTACAGCCCTTGAGGAGATACGAAAGATGCCTGATATTGAGCCGTTAAGTGTTTCGTTCAAGCGGGTGATGAATATCTTAAGGTCAGAACCATTGGTAAGGGATGATAAGGTGTATGAATCAATGCTTAAGGAAGAATCTGAACGCAAGCTGTATCAGTCCATTTGTGGAATTAAAGAAACCGTAAAGGCATTGGTTGAAAAGAAAGATTACTTTGAGGCACTAAGAATACTTTCTGGCTTACGAGGTGATATTGACAGCTTTTTTGATACCGTGATGGTTATGGTTGAAGCTCCTGACCTTCGCAGGAATAGACTGGCTTTATTGCATGGCATTGAATCATTATTCCTGCAGGTAGTGGATCTTTCGCTGCTAAGACAGACAGATTAACCACAGAGAACACAGAGAAATAAAAATAATTGAGAAGGAGAATTCAAATGCCGTCAATTTCAATGTTCTATGGAATTATTGTCTACATATACTTGAACATCGAAATAGAAGAATTACAGACAGGAATGTCTGTCCTACCTTAACAAGGGGCAACACATGCAT
>Ga0100395_1003997_pt1 | contig 10623 bp, 10 predicted proteins | sample CryGeymeta201519_FD_81542 | JGI IMG/M metagenome (GOLD analysis project Ga0100395, IMG submission 81542) | Groundwater microbial communities from Crystal Geyser aquifers in Utah, USA - Crystal Geyser metaG 2015-19 | ecosystem: Environmental > Aquatic > Deep subsurface > Groundwater | place: USA... | reverse complement strand
TGTCCTGAAAAGTTTTTAAATGATTTGTTTAAGTATTCAAGAGATTATCTTCTATATTTAGCAGTAAGAGATATTTCAAAGATTGAGTTTTATGAAACAAATACAGTTCCAGTTAACGATACTTTCAAGAAATTCTTATTGGAAGAAGGATTTGCAAAAGAAGGGGAACTGAAAAACGAGCTTGGTTTAGGAAAGAATTTAGTGATTTACTCACTTGACTATACGCAAGAGTTTATAGAGAAAGTAAAAGGGCAGCGAAAGAAATTTATATAAATTTTGTTAAAAAATATAATAGAAAGGAGGTAAAACATGAAAAACTATGAAAGCCCGACGATTGAGCCTGCTGGAGGAACGGGGAATAAAGTACAACCAGAAGCTTGGATTCCCATATTTTTTGTGCTTGCTATTGTTGTGTTAGACTATGTTGTTGCTGCGCAAATTTTGTCGGTTACTGAGCTTGTGGAAACTTCAGTGGCAGTTCATCACACTATCGCCACGTCTACCACTTATTCTGTGGGTTAAGATTTGCAAGGAGATTTTACTTTAGAGTAAGCAGAGGTGAGATTTATGAAGAGTGTTTTTTATGCAGATGACAAAAAGCGAGGGTTCTGGATTCTCATTATAATCTTTATCGGTTTTATTGCATGTCTTTGGGCAATTTATCCTGTAACAAAAATAGCATATGTACACAGAGATTTTGTGATTTTAGCCATTATTATTCCAGCAATTGTAATTTTAGTCCTGAGCGTTGCCCAAATACCTATTGTTCTCTTCTCTCTTTCCCATATGCGCTATGAACTTAGAGATGATGCTCTCTATTTAATTATTGGTCCCTGGAAGGATAAGGTTTCTTATAACGAGATTAATAGTATTACAGTTAAAGACCTGCTACTTAATCCCCTGTCAAGTTTTCGTTTGCCAGGTGTTGCTCTCTTTAATGTAGCCTATTCTGATGAAGGAACTGTTCGGATGTATTCAACTCATGCACTTAAAGACGTTGTTCTTATAAAAACTTTAAACAAAAAATATGGCATATCTCCAAAGGATGAGGAAGGTTTTATTGCTGCTCTTCAGAGTAAAATTAAGAACCATGGAGTTGTAAAAGTTAAGATATCTGAAGAAGTAGGACTTATAGGAAAAGAATCTCAACCTAAGAGGTTTAGTGTTGTTGAAATTATTGTATGGCTAATAGTTGTTGCTTCTTTTATTGTTGGCATTTATTTCTATCCTCGATTACCACAAAAGATTGTGGTTCACTGGGATGCCTCAGGTAATGTGAACGGCTACCTTTCAAAATTCCCCGCAATATTTCTAATCCCATTACTTTTTATGCTTATAAGTTTAATTCCTATCATTATTTCCAAAGAAAGTGTCCAAGAAAGTTTTAAGAAATTCAGGTTTAAATACTACCTCGTAATGCTTGTAGTATTTAGTGTGCTTTTCTTTGCGTATCTCTACATGCTTTTGTGGAACATCGGGGTAAAAATGAATTTCAACATTTTCTTTCCAATTCTCATCACTGGCATTGTAATCTCAATAATTGTGCAGTTGATTCTATTTAAGAAAAACAAATCAATCTGATGAAAGGAGGTGAACAACAATGGGAAACTATGAAAGCCCGACGATTGAGCAGGCAGGAGGGCCGGGGAAAGTAGACCCACAACAGTTGGTCATATTTTGGGCTGTGGCAATTTTTGTAGTCTTTGCGATGTATGCTCTTACTTTGGACATCGCTGTTGATTATGATACTGTTTACGTTGAATCCAGGAATATAATGTAAAACTACAATAATTTCTTCTTTTTGTCGCTGTGGCGATTTTTGTGGTTGCTATGATGTATGTCGCAATTGCGGGCATCCTTGTTGCTTATGGTACTACGTGCATTAAATTTAGGTGATTAAAAGGAAAGGAGGTGAAGAGAGAATAATGAAAATTATTATTTTTTCTGATTTTTTTCTTGCTCAGAGTATTCCCATTGTTTCCATTCTTGTTGGAATACTCTTGCAATTTGTGAAGCGAAACTTATGGATTGGCCTAAGAACTTCTACAACCCTTTCTGACCCTGAAATCTGGGAAAAGTCAAATAAAGTTACGGGTGTAATACTTCTTATTTTAGGGATATTGTTCTTCTTCCTAAATCTAATTGCATACTATTTAGATTGGAAATTGTGGTTCAAAGAGCTTGATTTAGTTTTAGTCTCAGAGGGTATTATAATTTTAGGGGTTGGTATTTTTGGTGTCATCTACAGTAATAAACTTAAGCAGGAAAAAGAAACAACAATTAAACTCAAGCCATTTATCATTTCAAGGGCTTTTGTTTATGTAATTTGCTTTGTCTCAGTTCTTACAGTTATCACTGGATTATTACTTCCTTTTATTCCACCTAACTTTTACATTGGTATAAGAATTGGCAAAACCTTCTCTGACCCTGCAATCTGGAAAACAGTGAATACAGTTTCTGGAATAGGTTTCATAGTTATTGGTATTATATTTACTCCTCTATTTTTTAGCATTGCACGAAAGGAAGACACTCAAAGAACAAAATTGTTTGAAAAGAATCTTGTTCTTTTTGTAGTTCTTAACCTTATATGGGCTTTACTCTCAGTTGGGTTTGCCTATTTGGTTTAAAAGAGCATTAGGAATCAAATGTTAGGAAGGAGATAAACAACAATGAAGAACTATGAAAGCCCAACGATTGAGCTAGCTGGAGGAACGGAAAACGAAATTCAGGGCGTAATAACTTGTGTTTCCTCTGCTTTTCCTGTTGTTGCCATAATGCCAGCTCCTTTCGTTTGGTGGTAACAGAGATTTTGAGTGTCCTCTTCGAAAGAGGAGGACATATTTTTTGTCTTAAATTGTTAAAAGGTAAAGCGGTAACTTAAGTGAAGAAAGATTTGAAAAGTTACTTTTCTTTGTTATTAAATTATCTTAGAGGTAATTGGAGAGCTGTTACTCTTGGCGTTATCCTTGGTATTATTGCAGAAATATGCACACTGATTTCTCCTTTAATTACAAGGTATTTATTGGATTTTGTGATTATTGGAAAAAATTATTCGTATTTCAGATCATTAATTTTGCTTTCAATTTTTGTGCTTGTTATCTTTTTACTTGCCTCACTCATTGCAAACTACGTCTTAATTAAGGTATTTAAACTAATCTCGGCGAAACTAAAGCTGGATATGTTTAAAACGCTTCAATATGCACCAATCAGTTTCTATGAGAAAGAGGCAAGCGGTGGTATAAGCTACCGTCTTCTTGGAGATACTGAGTCGCTTGTAGATTCATGGATGGGAATTCTTGTAACAATTCCGATGCAACTCATACTCCTTGTAAGTGCTGTTTTTATGATTAAGTGGAATTTAATACTTGCACTGTTTGCATTTGTAATTCTTGGCGTGCAGTCATATATAATATCTCGCTTCAGAGATCCAATTCTCAATTATGTGAAGAAGGTAAGAGCAAAAGGACAGGAGGTTAGTGGATATACAGTTGGGCACTTTAGAAGGATTCAACTTGTTAAGGCTATTTCTACAGAAAACCTTGAGCAGAAAAATTTCTTTAAAAGACTACAGGAATTGATAAGTTTAGAAATAAAGACTTTTATGATTTCTAAATTCTCTAATGTTTTACAGGCTTTGATTAGCAACGCCTGGTCGCTCTCCATCCTTTTCTATGGAGGAATGCTTACAATCTACGGAAAGATGACTATTGGGACACTAATGGCGTTTATGATGTTCACAGGCATCCTTTATCAACCAATTGCAGGCCTTACTAATCTAATCCTTTCTTTTCAGAGTGTGCGGGTTAACCTGATGAGAGTAAAAGAGTATTTAGAAATTAAGCCAGATGTAGTAGAAAAAAATGACGCAATAGATTTTGTTCCAAAAGAAGGGAGGATTGGCATAGAGAATGTTTTGTTCAGTTATGGAGATAAAATTGTTTTATCAAATATAAATATTGAATTTCCTCCAAATTCAATAACTGCAATTGTAGGCCCTACTGGTTCAGGCAAAACAACTCTTGCAAAACTTATTGTAAGGTTTTTTGACCCAAAGGAAGGTAGAATCTTTTTAGATGGCATTGATATAAGAGATATTAAATTAATTTCCCTTAGAAAAGCAGTGAAATTATTTCTTTCCGAGAATTATGTTTTTAATGCTACATTGTATGAGAATATTACTTATGGCTCAACAGATGTTGGTAAAGAGAAAATAGAATGGGCTTTAGAAGAAGCTGCCGTAGATTTTCTTCATAAGCTTCCGTATGGCTTTAATACTGTGATTGGAGAAGGAGGTATTAACCTTTCAGCAGGAGAAGTGCAAAGAGTGGCTCTTGCAAGAGCATTAATACTTTCTCCAAAAGTTTTTATTTTTGACGAGCCTACTTCGTCTGTGGACTTAGAAACTGAGGATAAAATTAATAATGCTTTTATGAAGCTTAAAAATAATAGCACGGTCATTATAATAGCTCATAGACTTTCTACGGCAAGAATTTCAGATAGAGTAGTGGTATTAGAGAATGGAAATATAAAAGGAGTAGGAACGCACGAAGATTTACTTTTGGAGAATGATTTTTATAAAAGAATTAACTACATTTTACTGCAACAAAAATAATATTTTTGTTTTTGTGGACAGTATCTAAAAAATAATTCATTCATCGTATTAGTGAATTCGCAGCAAAAATAATTTTCGCTTTACAAGTTTACCAAATGTGATAAAATTTAAGTGGTTTTAGAAAGAGATTAAGGAGGTTTATATGGAAAAAGTAAGCATTTCTGCAGGTAAGTTAAAAGGTATTTCAAGACTTGTTGATAGGGAAGGAAAATTTAGGATGCTTGCAATTGACCAAAGAGGGTCACTACAAAAGATGCTTGCTGATGCTACAGGGAAGGATAAAAGCAGTATTGGTTATGCTGATATGACTATGGCAAAAAGACTTGTTACTTCAGTACTTTCTTCTTATTTTAGTGCTACTCTTATGGATCCTGAATTTGGTGTGCCAGAATCTTTAAAGTATTTGAGTAAAAACTCTGCACTTCTTCTTGCAACCGAGAAAAGCGGAACAGAATCTGCAGGTTATAAGGGAAGAGAAAAGAAAACACACCTTCTTGAAGGATGGAGCGTTGAGAAAATTAAAAAGGTTGGCGCAGATGCAGTTAAGCTTTTACTTTATTACCGACCTGATAGTACACTTGAAATAAAAGAATACCAGGAAAATATTGTAAAATCTCTTGGTCAGGAATGTAAAAAATACGATCTTCCATTTGTTCTTGAGCCAGTTGGCTATGCTTTTAAAGACGATGAGCCATCAACTGATTCATCTGAATATGCGAAGAAAAAACCAGAAATTGTTATTGGAATTGCAAGGGAATTTTCTAAGAAAGAGTATGGTGTTGATATTTTAAAACTTGAATTTCCTGTTAATCTTAAATTTGTAAAAGAATTTCATAAAGGCTACTTTGATAAAAAGGAAAGAGAAGAGGTTTATTCAATCAAGGATGCAGAGGATGCATGTCGTGAAATTACGAAAACCTCAACTGTCCCATGGGTGATATTAAGCGCTGGTGTAGATATTGAAGAGTTTGTTTACAATGTAAAAATTGCTTCCAATAATGGTGCCTCTGGCTTCCTTGCGGGAAGAGCGGTCTGGAAAGATTTCACTGCTTACTATCCAAACGAAGATGATATGAGAGCATGGCTTCTAACTTCAGGTGTTGAGAATTATATGAAGATTTATGAAGCAAGCAAAAGGGCCACTCCATACTTTGAACACAAACAATTTAGAAGCTTTGCCAGTATAATGCTTGAAAAAGCCGGAGAAGATTGGTACAAGGAATATTAATATTTGTACCACAACGGTGGTACCATTAGATGAGCTTAGAAAGAACTTTTGAAGAAATAAGGAAAAATTTAAAAGAGTTAAAAACATGCCTTGAGGAGTGTAAATCTGATAACGAGAGGATCCAATTATTTATTGCTATAGGAAATAGCTATCTTTTGATTTCAGAGGCAGAAGAATCAAGGAATAATATCATAAATGCACTTCTTTCTTTCGATGAAGCTGAGAAAATTTCAAGTAAATTAAACAATAATGAAGCGCAGATAAATGTTAAAAAATTGAAGGGCTTCCTCTTTTATAAGCTTGCGTTCCTTGAGGATAGAAACCATAATTTAAAACTCTCTATCCAGCATTATAAAAATGCAATTGATTTAATAGGAGATTCTGATAGAGAGAAACTTATTTCTGTGAATTATAACCTTGCAAACTCTTACCTTGCTCTAAGAGACGGCAACGAACAGAATAATATTCTTGAAGCGATTTTTATATTTAATAATGCTCTTGAAATCGCAAATATATCCGGCAGAAGCGATAATTTATCTTTAATATACAATGCTATTGCACGTTCTTACCTTATTTTATCACAATTTTATTCAGGTAACGATTTACACGATATTTTTGAGAAGGCAATTTTATATTTTGAAGAATCATTAAAATTTTCTAGTCTGGACGAAGACCCGTTTGATTTTGCTTCTTCACATAATGGCCTTGGAATTGCCCATATGCGAATAGGAGACAACGGGATGGACCCTCAAAAGAATTATATGGATGCAATAACACATTTTAATTTAGCCCTTAAGCTTTATGATGTTGAGTCTACACCTGTGGATTTTGCTTCTGTAAATTACTCAATTGGTCTGTGTTATTTTAAGCTTTCTCAAATATCCTCAGAAGAAAAAAAGGAATTTTTGTTAAAAGCAAAAGATTATTTAGAGACTTCGACAGAATATTTTGTTGAAGAAACAAATCCGTTAGAACTTTCTAATGCCGAATACAACCTTTCAATTGTTTATAAAGATCTATTTGTGCTTTCAAATAACAGCTCATTTCTTGATAAAGAGATTCAGAACCTCAATGAGGCATTGAAATTTTTTAAAGAAGTGGACAACCCCGTTAATTATGCAACAATTCAGTTTCTTATAGGTGAAGCTTTTTATAGGCAGGGAAATATAAAAGGTTCACTGGGTTATTATTCCGAAGCAGAGCGAGTTGCTGAAAAATTCAATCCAGACCTTGCCAGGCAGATTACAAGTGTTAAGAAAGTTATACAGTCTTTGCAATAAATGCAAGAAGCAAATGAACTCTGCGCAAATTTTATAAGAGAATCAAAAGAAACAGTGGTATTAACTGGTGCAGGCATTTCTACAAATGCTGGCATACCTGATTTTAGAGGCCCTTCTGGTATTTATACTATTGGGAAATATGATCCTGATAAGGTGTTTGAGTTTATAAGTTTTATTGAAGACCCGAAACCTTTTTATGATTTTGCGCGAGAGTTTATAAAGATGCTTGATTCCTGCGAGCCAACTTATACTCACAAGTTTTTTGCAAGGCTTGAAGAAGTAGGCAAATTAAACGGGGTTATCACGCAAAATATAGATGCATTGCATGAAAGGGCTGGTAATAAAAATATAATAAATCTCCATGGAAGCATACATAAATCTTATTGCCTTAAATGTGGTAAAGAATACAGACTTAAAGAGATGAAAAGAAAAATTTTTGAGGAAAAAATTCCTCATTGTGACTCGTGCAAAGGTCTTGTAAAGCCTGATATAGTATTTTTTGGCGAGAATGTGAAAGACTTTTCAAAAGCAGAAGAGCTTGTTTATCTTTCAGATCTGTTTCTAATTGTGGGGACATCTCTTGAGGTGTATCCAGCTAATTCATTGGTTGACTTCTCGAGAGGCAGAATTGTATTTGTAGGAAAAGGTACTTCAAGACTAAATAGATATGTTGATCTTCTTGTAAATGAAGATATAGATAGTTTTTTTAGAAGAGTTTCTTTTTATCTTAAAGCTTTATTAGGGGAGATTTAGATTTAAACATTCAAAAAAAACTTATCGGCCTTTTAAATCTTTGGAACTTTTTAGATATTGAAGAAGTCTAAACTGAAAAAGGGAGGATGATTTTAATGAAGAAAATTTTACCGATTTTAATGACCGGGCTTCTTTTGTTTACCTTCTTTAAGGTTTCTCCGGCAAAAGGAGAGGGAGGAATTTTAGTAAAGGTTGAGACAGATAAAACAGTTTACAAACTCGGGGAAACTGTAAACATAACTTTTACCATTTCAAATGAAAGTAATGTTTTTCAAAAATTGACTTTCAACACTGCACAGACTTACGATTTTGTAATATTTAATATCGCAAAAAATGATTTAGGATTTTATAGATGGTCCCAGGGGAAGATGTTTGCTCAGGTTATTACAGAAATAAATTTGGAACCTAATAAGGTAAAAGTTTTTAAGGAGCAGTGGAATCAAAAAAGTAATAGTGGCAGTCTTGTTTCAGCGGGAACTTATAGAATAAATTTCTGGCTAACAACAAGCATGGCTAATGAAAAAATTGAAGAACCAGAAAATATGAATAAGTTTGCGCTGCCTAAGTATTTTGCCACTACAATTTTTCTTGTAGGAAACGAACCGCAGACCATTGCTCCATTCGATGATGTAAAAGATCCAGAGTTAATTAAATACCTTTTTACTCTTTATAGCAGGGGAATTATATATGGTTACCCTGATGGAACTTTTAGACCTCAAAATAATTTGACAAGAGCTGAAGCAGTTGCTCTAATTTTGAGGGTGATAAGCATAACACCGCAAAGATACTTAAAGCCTACTTTTAATGATGTTCCAAGAGTTTATTGGGCGTTTAATTTAATTGAGGAGGCATACCGAAGAGGTATTGTAATAGGTGTTTCGTCTTATACATTCTCTCCGAATAACTATGCTACAAAAGGAGAATTTACTACAATGGTTATTAAGGCTCTTGAATTTAAATTTTTAGAAACTCCTCCAAATCCATTTTCAGATATTGACGGAGATTATTTTGGGTTTAAGGAAGTTCTTACTGCTTACAATTTGGGAATTGTCCAGGGAGTGAATGCAAGTGGTAAAATTTATTTTTATCCTTCTTCCCCTATTACAAGAGGAGAGGCAGTATTAATTTTAGGAAGAGCAATAGAGAAAAAAGGCTAATTTTGTAGTTAAAAAATTACCATTTCCTGAGCTTTTTGTTTATAACATTTGTCTTTAAAGGAACAGGAAAGTCTGTGGCGGTTATTTTTGTAATAACTTAAATTTTTAAAAGCAAATACTATTGTTAGCGTTTTTAGACATTCATCCTATAATATGTGAATGAATTGCATTCTCTTTTTTAAAATGAAGGAAGGTAATTAATAATGATAAGTATTATAATACTATCAATGTATTTAGTGTTCTTTATCCCTCTTATAATACGGATTTTTAGAATAAAGGACAGAAAAGTTATACTTTTTGAAGAGATAAAAACCCCATTTATAATTGGAATGATTGGTGTTCTTATAATCTCAGTTTTCCTTGGATTAGTAAATTTTCAGGTGAACCTGTTATGGTTCAAAAGTTTAGGTTTTATAAGTGCTTTTCTAAAAAGGATATGGATGCAACTTTTATTGTATGTCGTAGGTTTCTTTTTCTCATGGTTAGTTTTCTCTATCGTATTTTATGTTCCAATGAGAAGAGAGGAGCTTGAAATAGGGGAGAAGCTTGTAAAATTAGCAAGACGCTTCGTCCCCTTAATACTTGCATTTATGTTTGCAGGGGCTCTCTCATCGAGTTTTATGAAAGTTTTTATGTTTTTAAACAGAACGGCAACTACTGTTAGAGACCCTATTTTTAATATCCCTGCATCATTTTATATGTTTACTTACCCTTTCCTTTCCTCGATTGTTTCCTATCTTATAGGTATATTTATTGTTGCATTTATAGTCGAAGAAATTGTTTATGCGTTTTATATAAGAGTGAGTTTTCCACCGCTTTCACCAATAGTAATAAGGGCAACAAATCTTCTTGCTGTCCTTGGAGGAATTTTATTTATACTCTTTGCAACGAGAATCTACCTCAGCATATACTCGCTCCTCTTTGTTTCAAGTGGTGCTGTATTTGGTATCGGTTATACAGATTACTATATACGAATTCCTATTTTTAAACTTCTTTCAGTTCTGTTTCTTGGAGGTGGAGCATTCCTCTTTGTATATGCTATAGTCCCAAGATTTACAAGCAGAACAAATGTTATAAAAATACTTGTTGTTGGGGCTGTTGTTGGTATTTTATTGTATGGATTTTTGCCATTTATTTTTCAATCACTTGTTGTAAAACCCAATGAACTTGCAAGAGAAAAAACTTTTCTTTCGTACAATATACAAGGGACGCGTGAAGCTTTTGGACTCGATAAAATAGATCTTAAGCAATTTGGAGACGTAGAACCGCTTACAGTGGAAAAGCTAAACAACGATAAAGAGCTTACAGACAATTTAAGATTTTGGGATTGGCGCGCGCTTAAAGATACTTATCAGCAAATACAGGCAGTAAGGCTTTATTACTCTTTTAATGACATTGATGTTGATAGATATGTTATAAATGGTAATCTGAGAGAGGTCCTCGTCGGAGCAAGAGAGATAGATCAGAAATTACTCCCTGATAACTCCAAAACATGGGTGAATCTTCACCTAAAGTATACACATGGCTACGGAATATGTATGAACACCGTTAACGAATTTGCATCAGATGGACTTCCAAACCTCCTCATTAAGG
>Ga0100395_1003988_pt1 | contig 10634 bp, 6 predicted proteins | sample CryGeymeta201519_FD_81542 | JGI IMG/M metagenome (GOLD analysis project Ga0100395, IMG submission 81542) | Groundwater microbial communities from Crystal Geyser aquifers in Utah, USA - Crystal Geyser metaG 2015-19 | ecosystem: Environmental > Aquatic > Deep subsurface > Groundwater | place: USA... | reverse complement strand
GGGGCGGGCTCTCGACCCTACCTATATGCATCCAAACATTTAGCGAATATTAATTTCGGGGATGAGGGACTCGAACTCTCGACCCCTCGCTCCCAAAGCGAGTGCTCTAGCCATCTGAGCTAATCCCCGATATTTAACTGGTGCCAGGAGGCAGAATTGAACTGCCGACACAAGGCTTTTCAGGCCTCTGCTCTACCACTGAGCTACCCTGGCATGGTGGGCATAGGTGGACTCGAACCACCGACCTCGTCCTTATCAGAGACGCGCTCTAACCAACTGAGCTATATGCCCATAACACTTTTTGAAGAATACACAAAAAATATGTTTCAGTGTGGTGGTGTATACATATATATAGGGTAATTTCAAGGGAAAAAGTTTTAGAGCAATGATTTTAACTCCCCCGCTACTTCATTCATCTTTTCTTCCGTGTCGGCCTCTACGGTGAATTTGATCTTATCTTCTGTATTCGAAGGTCTGAGATTGAACCAGAAATCTGGAGCATAGACGCTGACCCCATCCACGAACTTTATGTCATAGTCAGACCTGCCTGCCAATTGGCATGGATATTTTTCTTGGACTTTTTTGAGAGCTCCTTCTTTATCCGTCACTACTGAACTAATCACCGGACTCTTAAAATATTTTTTGTAGGCACCGACAAATTCCGCTCGGTTGGAATATTCTTCCATCTCTTTACATATATAATAGAGTGCCAACAACGGCATCTCATATCCGCCCAACTCAGCGAATAGATAATGCCCGCTACTTTCGCCCGCAAAAACCCCTCCGCACGCTTTGAGTTCCTGGTTGATGAAATATCTTCCCACTCTCACCATCCTCGCCTCGCCGCCCAAACCCGTGACCACTTCATTGACCATCTTGGACGACATCGTTTCATACAACACAATCGGCTTGCTGTCATTGCGAGCATCGCGTGGCAATCTAGCAAGACTTTCCAATAAGATCTGCTTGGCAATCATCGCAGTCAACAAATCACCTCAAAGAACTTTTCAATCTAGTCAGACAATCCCAATCCTATCGGCATCACCATCAAACATCAGTCCGAATTCTGCACCCTTTTCTTTCAGAGTATGAGTAAGCTGTTCGTAATTTTCATGTTCTTGCGTATCAGAATAATGAGAAGCAAAGCTTCAATCTGGGAGATCATTAATTAAATCAATCGTATGATTTTTGGAAAGATAATCCTGGAAAAATTTCTTCTCTACACTCACGGATGCGCCGGTAGAAAAATCCACCACAAAATGATGACGCTTCTGCAAACTGCTCCATTTGGCATCCAACATATCATATAATTTCTGAACTGTGCTATCCAGCAAGTCTCCCCTCCTGGACAAAGGAGGGGATGGGGGTGGATTTGTTCAATTTTTTTCTTTGTACTCAGTACTTTGTACCTTGTACTCGGCTTCGAACAAAGTTCGAAGCATCTCCGTCGACAACAAAGTAACATCCTTGTCAAAAAATTTCATACCTACATCACCAGGAGGATTATGCGACGCCGTAAAAGCCACTCACAAATCATAATCATCCTGACCCAAATAATACAACACCGGTGTGCTGCACACACCATACGGATAATCAACACTCGCATCAAAATTCGCATAAAAAATACCTGCACTGCTGTCTCAGTTAGCAGGGTTAGAGAATCAGACTTCTTTCAATCACGTTTCAAATGCAGATATCAAGGCAGAATTCTGCAACCTCACGTCACATCCGATAAGTAATTTTTTCTCGACACTCGTCACGCGTGACTCGTCACTGAGCTGTCTTCAGACAGCTCTTCCCATAATATAAGAAAAATGTTCGTCGATATTTTTTCCATACGCTCCTCTGATGTCATATGCCTTGAATGCTTTTTTGTAATTCTCTAACATAATGTAGAATATAGAATGTAAAATTATCCATACATTTCCTTATTGTAACAACTTTCACAATAGACTTTGAATTTACTCTCTTTAGAATATACGCTCAACATTTCAATTCAACATTTGTCGCAAGTCCTCAAATACAAATTCCTTTCAGGTCTTTCTTCAAACCTTTCCTGAAATCTAACATCAGGATGAACTCTTGGAATCGGTAATAAATATTTCTTATAAAATTCATATTCACCCTTTTGTAATCTGAACGGCCTTCAAGTTTTTTCACAAAGAATAATTTTATCCAAGATATCTTCTCCCACGTCTTTGATATTATCAGGAAGTTGTCAAACAGCAATGCTTTGCATATTTTTTGGAATATTTATCTCTGGTTTTGCATCCATTCGACTGAGTCATCTCGCAATTGCTTCTTCTTTTTTCAAAGGGAAGTAATTATTGGCAAATGTTTCATTATATGCAAACGAACTGAATGTGATAGGAAAAAATTCTCACCATTCACCGGCTTCCTGCATCTTCCCTATTATCCTTATAATTTCTTTTTCATACTCATTCCTTGTATATTGTTTATTAAAGATGCAATATTCTTTATTTCTCAAGCCTACACATCCAAAAAGATTTTTACAAGAGAAGATATCTGAAGAATAAAAAATATCAGAACAATTCTCATTCACCTGATTACTACATCGGATATTATATGCATTGTAACCTATACTGCCAGAATTATATATTTTTTCCATATTGATGCCAAAAGAATTCACATCCATACAATTCTTATTGGTTCAACTATTTATCTGATAACAATATCTACCGTTTTCCATATCCTGCACATCGAATCCGACAACCAGATTTTTTGTATTAGACAGGAAATTCCCTATAGAACGTTCTGCATGATACGTAATCAAAGCCTTATTTGGCAGAGTAAGGATAAATGCGTCGAATTTATTTTTGAGGGCTGTTAATTTTTGCATACTGCCATTGAGATTATCTTGCACAAATTTTTCATATTCTTCCCTGGAATATTGCTTATTGAAAATACAATATTTTTGATTGACCAGATTTTTGCACGCGATACAAAATTCACAATTGAAACAATTTTCAAGAAACCAACTATTTTGGCAATCTCTGCAATTTCTAGAAAAAAACAAAGCGAATCCATTGTACACATCAGTACACTGATAGCATTGTTGAGAATTAGTGATGGAAAAATTATTTATACAATTTTTACATCATTTGATCAGGATATCATAATAGCAATCTTCATTGTAGTCAGCACCAAAAAGAAAATAACAATTTTTATTGCTACCGGCATAATTAGTGTATTCAGAATTTTGATTCAATAAAAAGTTACTGGTCACACTATAGGTAGGCACATTATAGTAAAGTTGTTTAATTTGTGCAAAAAAAGATTGATTTGGGTCAAAATCACGACCATGATCCATCGGATTCCGCTGATCTGACCACCAGATTTTTTGCTCATATATTTTCATAGGCTTATCAGGACTATATCTGCTAACGACCATATTACCGGTGAAATCACATTTTCTTTTATAGAGATTAGTAATATTATCAAATCACATTTTTGTTCTCTGTCTTTCCTCCGGGCATAACGTTGGCACAGGCAATGGATATTTCTTTCCTCCTATCACTGGACTCAGTCTATCCAACATCTCCAAATCTGACTGAAAAATCGCGAATGACTTTCCGCTGACTTTACAAATCTTCCATTCGACTATCGGGTCGTTGGTTTGCTTACTAATGAATTCGTAAACAGCTTTTTGCATGCGAGTTATTTAAATCTAAAACCCAACTTAATTCTTTCCAACCAATGTAATTCCGGAAGTGGCAATCCATGCTTCATGAGGAAATCGTATTCCATCTTCACAATCCTGTAATAATTTCCTTTCTCATATTTGATGACTTTTTTTAAGATTTCCGGATCGATTTTCCAGACTCAATTTTCAAATCATTGATAATTTTTTAAATCTTTTACTTCCACTATTTCTGCTCACGCAGGGATATTGACTTTAATTTCTTCATCACGTCGAAGATATCATTGTTTGGCCACTTCTTCTTTAGTAAATGAATCATCAATCAGGTACGCAACCGTATCATTGAAGTAGAATGGATTCATCCATCACGGGAAAAAGTCTCACAGCATTCAGTCTTTATCCATCTGTTCAAAAATTTTATTGGCTAATTCAAATCGTTCTTCTTTTGAATATTCTTTGTTGAAGATACAGAATGATTTATTCTTGAGGCCTACACAGCCAAGACAATAGGAACAATTATCCAAAAAATAAGAATAATAGATATTCTGGCCTATAATGCGCATACTTAAAAATATTTTATTCGAACCTCATCAAGATCACATGACACCATACAAATTGGCATTGCTGTCTGCTCATGCATTTATCACATCAAGCAGATTCTCATTGACTCAATTCCCTCAGACAAGAAACACATTTCTCCCATTTTTCACCTGATATGAAAAATAGCCATTCTCAATATCTTCAGAATACAGGACAAATTCTCATTTTACATTCGTACTTCATATATTTTTTCATTTAGCATTCAACTGCCTGTAAGCGGATAAAAATAAATCCTTATCATGCAAAATCTTTCCCTTTTCTCTCAGATAATTCTCTTTGGAATATTGGGCATTTTTTATGCAATAGCTTTTATTTTCCAAATCATCACAAAAAATACATTCACTGCATCAATTCAGATTAGTCGAAAACCGGATATTTGAAGAATTAACGATATATTTTGAATAAAAAATCTTGAACGACTTTACCACTCAAGCAGTCATATAAATAAGATCACAATTATCAAATACCATCATGCTATTAAAAACGTTATTGGAATCTTTTATATTGAAACTATATAAAACACTTTCTGAATAACCGACTGTGTTGGTAAGATAAATATTGCGAGAATCTTTCACTACATCTCCATACTCGCAATTTTCAGATTTCCCAAAATGCATTTTATTTGGGAAACAAATAGATTTCAATAATTTTTGATAATTATCAAAAAAACTTTGGCCGAAATCATATGGTAATCATTTTTTTATAAGTTCATCCCTGCCATCCTCAAACTCACGAACAGAAATAATTCACCCGATTCTATCATTTTTGGGATATCTCGAATTAAAGACATCCCATCTATAAGATGAAAGAGACATCCAGGAAGCCTGTTGTTTCACAAAATCTCTCCAAGTAGTCTGCTTCCTTTTCTCTTTCATCTTTTCTTCTCGTTTCTTGATATCTTGCATGATTTAAAATCTAGATAAAACTATTTTTATCATTTTATCGCGTCAGCGTTTATCGCCCCGACTATTTCGGGGCTTTTATCACTCGCTCTTTTGCGAGCTTTTTTGATTTCCCTCACCGACAAATACAAAGCCGCACCTGCGATAGGGAACAACCAATCAACTAATCTCATACTACCAAATCAGAAAAAATCCTTGATTCACGGCACATACATAATCACCAACATTCCAACAAATCATCACAAGAATGCAAGCAATAATTTTTTGTTGGACCATAAGTAAGACGTGAATATCGAATCAGAATTGAATGTTCTACGTGACAAGATATTCGTGTACTGACAGAGCACGATGCTCGTATAGGTCACCGCATTGGCAGTCATATATCCCACTCACGACACATCTATACTACCGTATGGAATTCTATGAAACACAAAATAGAGAATATAATTGGTAAATGCTATAAGTCACATCAGCGCACCAGCCCATATCAAATCAACAATCGCCGATTTACTCAACACATGTTCTTTTACATCTCTTGGCTTTTCTTTCATCAATCATGGGGACGCAGGGTCAAGCGCAAGCACAGTCAACGGCGTCATCTCCGCCATCAAATCAATCATCAGAATCTGAACCACAGTGATAGAAATAGGGATATTCCAAAAAGCTTTGGCTACCAAACTCGGCAAGACTGCAAATAGTTCTCATCCATTTGAAGTAATACAGGATAAGATTGTCTTTTTAAGATTCTGGAAGATGATCCTTCATTCTCTGATTGCATTGACCAAAGTTCAGAAGCTATCATCAAGCAATACGATTTCAGATGCCTCCTTGGCAACATCAGTTCATATCTTTCACATAGCTACTCAGATATTAGCCATTTAAAGGGCAGGCGCATCATTGATTCCATCTCAGGTTACCGCTACGATATTTGCATTGGCTTTGAGCAAGGAAACGATTCTGAGTTTATCTTCTGGAGATGCTCTGCAGAAAATCACTCGTTTATGTCCCAAATCGTCCAAAAGCTGTATATCACTTTTTTTTCTTATCTCGTCTCACATCACCACAAATGGCTCTTCCTGAATTCTTTCCAATCATATCTTTTTGGCGATAGCTATAGCAGTCAAAGCTGAATCACCGGTAATCATGACTACCTTAATATGCGCTTGATAGGCAGCGACCATAGCCGCAGGGACTTCCTCTCTTGGCGGATCCATGATGCTGGCGATTCACAGAAACACCAACTCACTTTCCACACTTTCCATAGTATAATTCACCTCCGCAGTCCTCATGGGCTTATACGCGATGGCAAGATTTCTCATCGCATGCTCAGCCAACCCATCGACAGTTTCCAGGATTTTGTCTTTATCTCTCTTTACCATTCTCCTGATTGTCTTCCCGTCATAATATAAGGAACATTTTGCAAGTACCTCAATCGGCGATCATTTGACGTAAGCGAAAGTTTCACCTTCCACCGTACGGATACTCGACATCATTTTCCTCACCGAATCAAATCCAAACTCATAAATTTCATGATATTGTCCACTCACATGCTCTGTATCATATCATGCTTTCTTTGCAAGAACAATTAACGCCGCTTCTGTTGGATCACCAATCGCATACCGTAGAAAATGTTCAGCATCAGGCGGATTCACTTTTGCATGAGCGTTGAGAAAACACCCGAGAAAAAAATGTTTCCAACTCTGTAAAAAAATTTCATTTTCACGTCCCTCACCTCGCGACCTGCTTCCCTGTGCATCATAGCCAGATCCAGTTATCTCATACACTTTCCCTCCAAGAAAAATATTTCTGACCGTCATCTCATTTTTGGTCAAAGTTCACGTCTTATCGGTACAGATAACGTTGACGCATCCGAGCGTTTCAACAGATGCCAATTGCTTCACCAAAGCGTTCTTTTTCGCTAATCTTCCGGATGCCAAAGTCAGAGACAGACTTACCTGTGCAGGTAATCCCTGCGGCACCATAGACGCCGCGATACCTATCGCAAAGACAAATGCTTCATGTAAGGTAAAGTGCGCCAACAAAGCGATAGCAATAAGCACAACTCACAAAACGACTGTTCCTAGAGTTAACTTTTGGGCGACATTTTTAAGTTCCCTTTGAAGCGGAGTTGTTTCAGGAGAGGCCTCATGTGACAAGGTAGCAATCCTTCCTAGTTCCGTATTCATTCACGTGGCAAAAACAACACCATATCCACTTCATGTTGCCACCGTTGTTCACATATACATAAGATTATTTCTTTGACCGACATCAGCTTCTCATTTGATGGCATGCACATATTTATTGAGGGGACTTGATTCTCCTGTAAGTGAAAAGTCATTGGTCTGGAGATTCATTTCTTCGATAATTCTCAGATCCGCAGGGATACTATCTCCCTCGTCGACAAACACCACATCACCAGGGACAAGCTCAGCAGCTTGCACTTCGATCAGCTTTCCATCTCTTTTTACTTTTGCAACAGGATTAAGTATTTTTTTGAGCGACTGCATGATTTTTTCCGCTTTCGCTTCTTGTATATATCAGATGATAGAATTGGCTATGATGATAATACTCAAAATCGTCGCTCCTCTATAATCTTGGAGATAAATTGCTATGCCCGTACTCACAATTAACAAGATAATCAAAGCATCTTTAAACTGTTTGAAAAACTTTTGCAACATCGACTCACGATGAAGCTCAGTAAGGACATTTTGACCGTACACCTGTCTTCTTGATTGCACCTCTTCATCAGAAATCCCTTCTTTGGACGTATTGAGTGTCTCAAAAATTTCTGGAAGTTCCAATTGATAATAGGGTAAATTTTTTATCATACAAAAATAAAAAATATTAAAATTATTTCTCTTCGCTTCGTTCTTCTGCAAGCACCTTGGTCTGCAGCAAAATCAGTTCTGTCGTAATTTTGGCTTGATCAGGTGGATATCCGAATTCATTTAAAATTCTTTTTACAATCACGCGGAGTTTCGCTTGCGCTGATTCTTTAATTTGTCGGTCGATAGCGGTATTTGCTTTAACTTTTTGCACCAGGACTTTTGCAATAGTTCTTAATTGTTTATCTCCCAAAACATCTTGCGCACTCTGATTTGAAGCCAAAGCATCATAAAAAGCTATTTCATCATCAGTAAGTCAGGTTTCTTTGTTTTTGGCATCCGCCGCGTTTATCTCCTTTGCGATATTGATTAACTCTTCGATAATTTGAGCGGTTGTAATAAGATTATTATGATATTTATTAATCACTTGCTGGAGCATTTCTGAAAGTTTTTTACTTTGAACAATATTTTTCTTTCCTCTTTTACTTATTTCATCTCTCAAGATTTTTTTCAAAAGCTCCAATGCAACATTTTTATGCTCCATATCTCTGACCTCTGCCAAGAATTCATCAGAAAGAATAGAAATGTTGGGCTTCTCCAATCATGCAACCGCAAAAATATCCATAACGCCCTCGACTTGTACCGCGTTATCAATCATCTGTTTGATGGTTGTTTCGATTAACTTATTTTTCTCGTCGGTGGTAGAGCTGGTAAATTTACTCAAACGCGCTTTGATAGCTTGAAAAAATGCAACCTCTTCTTTGATTTCCATCGCAGGTAAGCTTGGTACGGAAAGAGCAAATGATTGAGAAAGTAAATTTACTTGGTCAACAAATCTTTTGGCTCCATTGTCCAATCATAGAATATAATCCTGAGCAGAAAGAATAATTCACATCTTACCTCTTGTATCAGCAGTGAAATATGGTTTATAATCAAATTTTGCGAAAATTCATTCTACAATTTCATATTTTTCTTTCATCTGAGTAATAGCATCAGCCTGATCCAAAGTCGGTTTTCCTTCTCCTCCGCTTTCGGTATACACAGCTAACGCTTCTTTGAGGTCAGAACCGATACCGATATAATCCACAATCAATCATCCCGGATTATCCTTGTACACACGGTTTACACGAGCAATCGCTTCAATGAGCGTATGTCCGCGCATGAGTTTATCAATATACATCGTATGCAGACATGGAGCATCAAATCCCGTCAATCGCATATCACATACGATAACAAGTTTCAACGGATCGTTGGGATCTTTGAGTCTCAATGCCAATTCTTTTCTCTGCTGTTTGCTCGTATGATGTACTTGCCATGCTAGTGGATCACTGGAAGCTGAAGTCATCACGATTTTTATCGCTCATTTGTTGAGGTCATCATCTCGCCGATCCGGATGTGAAGTTACGATCTCTTGGAACAAATCTACCGCAATGCGGCGACTCATCGTCACAATCATTCCCTTCCCTGCCATCGCTTGGCATCTTGCTTCAAAATGTTCAATAATATCTTTTGCAATAGTTGCGAGACGGTCAGGATGTCCGACAATAGCTTCAAGTTTGGTCCATCTCAATTTCTTTTCTTGAGTCAGACTCATCTCTTCGCCTTCCGTCAGTTCCAGCATTTTCTCATCAAGAAGCTTCATTTCATCTTCTTTGAGTTTGAGTTTTACCAGTCTAGATTCATAGTAAATCGGCACGGTTGCACCGTCAGTCACTGCTTGCTGGATATCGTAGACATCAATATAATTTCCAAAAACTGCTGGCGTAGACGCGTCCTCTTTTTCTATCGGCGTACCGGTAAATCCGATGAAGCTTGCGTTGGGCAAAGCATCTCTGAGATATTTGGCGAAGCCGTATTTGGTGAATGCTTCATCATTTTTCATCATCGTCTTGGCACCGAAGCCATACTGACTGCGATGCGCTTCATCAGCGATGACCACAATATTTTTTCTCTCGCTGAGGCAATCAAATTTTTCATTTGTTCATTCAGGTGAAAATTTCTGGATAGTCGTAAAAATGATTCCACCTCCATTGGTCTGTAATAACTTCTTGATATGATCTCTGCTTTCTGCTTGCACGGGAGCTTGTCTGAGAATCTGCTGACATCATGCGAAAGTAGAAAAAAGCTGATCATCAAGGTCGTTCCTATCAGTCATCACGACCACCGTCGGATTATCTAAAGCCTGTACAATCTTGCCGGTATAAAATACCATAGAGAGCGATTTTCCGCTTCCCTGTGTATGCCGCACAACTCCGATTTTACGGTCACCTTCTGCCTGCGTAGCGCGCAAACTTTGTTCTATCGCTTTGTTGACGGCATAATATTGATGATAGGCGGCGATTTTTTTGATAGTTGTCGTGCTTATCTGTCCCGCTTTATTTTTGATTTCTTCTTTTTCAAACACCGTGAAATATCTGATCAAGTCTAGCAAAATATGCCTGTCCAACATTCCATGGATCAAAATTTCTATCTGAGGAATCAGATGATTTGCCTCCTTATTTCCATCTTTGGATTTCCGCTCCATACAGCGAGACCAAGGCGCAGTCAAGGAACCTGCCTTTGCATCCAGTCCATCTGAGACGACGAGCACTGCGTTGTAGAGCATCAGATTTGGTATAGTTTGTTTGTAAGTTTGTAATTGTTGGT
>Ga0100395_1003961_pt1 | contig 10676 bp, 10 predicted proteins | sample CryGeymeta201519_FD_81542 | JGI IMG/M metagenome (GOLD analysis project Ga0100395, IMG submission 81542) | Groundwater microbial communities from Crystal Geyser aquifers in Utah, USA - Crystal Geyser metaG 2015-19 | ecosystem: Environmental > Aquatic > Deep subsurface > Groundwater | place: USA... | reverse complement strand
GTATCGGCAAGGGCGGTGTTTGCACCGAGGGCGAGGGCCATATAAAGGACGATCTGACGAATGGGTTTCATAAATCCCTCCAAAGGGCAAAATACATGACTGACACGACGATGAACCAGATGTGGGGCGGCCGCTTTGCCGCCGGGCCGGATGCGATCATGGAGGCCATCAATGCCTCGATCTCATTCGACAAGCGGATGGCGGCCCAGGATATCGCCGGCTCAAGGGCCCATGCCGCGATGTTGGCGGCGACGGGTATTGTCAGTGATAGTGATGCGCGCGCGATGAGGGAAGGGCTGCTCACGGTCTTGTCAGAGATCGAAGCGGGGGAATTCGCGTTTTCCACCGCGCTCGAGGATATTCACATGAATGTCGAGGCGCGGCTGAAGGATCTGATCGGCGCGCCGGCCGGACGGCTGCATACCGGGCGGAGCCGCAACGATCAGGTGGCCACCGATTTCCGGCTCTGGGTGCGCGATCAGCTCGATGCGGTGGATCAGGCCTTGCAGGCCTTGATGCGCGCCCTTGTGGCGCAGGCGGAGGCGGGGGCGGAGTGGGTGATGCCCGGTTTCACCCATTTGCAGAGCGCGCAGCCGGTCACATGGGGGCATCACATGATGGCCTATGTCGAGATGTTCGGGCGCGATCTGAGCCGGGTGCGCGATGCGCGGGCACGGATGAACGAATGTCCGCTGGGGGCGGCGGCGCTGGCGGGGACATCCTTTCCCATCGACCGGGAGATGACGGCGCAGGCGCTGGGATTCGATCGGCCCTGCGCCAATTCCTTGGATGCGGTGAGCGACCGGGATTTCGCGCTGGAGTTTCTGAGCGCGGCCAGCATCTGCGCGATGCATCTGAGCCGGTTCGCGGAGGAGTTGGTGATCTGGTCCTCGGCGCAGTTTCGCTTCGTGGCGCTGTCGGATCGGTTCTCGACTGGCTCCTCCATCATGCCGCAGAAGAAGAACCCCGATGCGGCGGAACTCATCCGCGCCAAGGTGGGGCGGATCTTTGGGGCCAATGTGGCGCTGATGATGGTGATGAAGGGTCTGCCACTGGCCTATTCCAAGGACATGCAGGAGGACAAGGAGCAGGTGTTCGATGCCGCCGACAGCCTGATGCTGGCGCTCGCGGCGATGGAAGGCATGGTGCGGGACATGGTGGCGCAGACGGTCAATCTCGAGGCGGCCGCCGGGGCCGGGTTCTCGACCGCGACGGATCTGGCGGACTGGCTGGTGCGGGTGCTCGATCTGCCGTTTCGCGAGGCGCATCATGTCACCGGTGCGCTGGTGGCCAAGGCCGAGGCCAAGGGCTGTGATCTGCCCGATCTGAGCCTCACGGAGATGCGGCAAGTGCATGGCGCAATCACCGCAGCGGTCTATGATGTGCTGGGGGTGCACAAATCGGTGGCCTCGCGGGTCAGCTATGGTGGCACGGCACCGGTGCAGGTGCGCGCGCAGGTCGCGCGGTGGAAGGAGCGGTTGGGATGATCAGGCGGGGTCTTTGGTTGCTGGGGTTGGCGGTGCTGGCGGGCTGTGGCGTGGATGGTGAGCCCGTGAGGCCGAGTGCCGGGGCGAGCGTGGGCGTGGGCACGGGGGGCGTATCGACCGGGGTGAGTGCCGGGGCCACCATCGGCCGGGTCGGAGTGGGTGTGGGTGTGGGGGTGTGGCAGTGAGGTGGGTCTATGCCGCGCTGGCGGTCTGGGGTGCCATTCATCCGATGTCCTGGTTCCTGCGCTGGTTCAGCGAGAACGGGTATGACCTTATGGGCATGGTGGACGCCTGGCACGTCAATGCCGCCACGAGCGGGTTGGTCTGGGATCTGACCATCGCGGCGGTGGCGCTGACGGTCTGGATCGTGGCGGAGGCGGTGCAGCGGCGGGCCTGGCTGGGGTTGATCGCGATCCCGGCGACCTTTGGCATCGGGGTGAGTTGCGGGCTGCCGCTCTATCTCTTTCTGCGGTCGGGGAAGCGGGGCTAGCGCGGATTTAGGGTATTTTTGCCAAGAAGAAACGGCAGGACGGATCGGGGCAGGCGGGCGGAATGGATCATTTTCTCTATCGAAACGGCGTGCTCCATGCCGAGGATGTGCCGGTGGCCGAGATTGCCGCTGCGGTGGGCACACCGTTCTATTGCTATTCCACCGCCACGCTGACCCGGCATTTCCGGCTCTTTGACGAGGCGCTGACGGGGATGGATCATCTGGTCTGCTATGCGATGAAGGCGGCGAGCAATCAGGCAATTCTCAAGACGCTGGCGAGATTGGGCGCGGGGATGGATGTGGTCTCGGGTGGAGAATATGCCCGAGCGCGGGCTGCTGGCGTGCCGGGCGAGCGGATCGTGTTTTCGGGCGTGGGCAAGACCCGCGACGAGATGCGCATGGCGCTCATCGGTGGTGTGCGGCAGGTCAATGTCGAGAGCGAGCCGGAAATGGCGGCGCTCAACGCCGTGGCGTGCGAGCTGGGGCTGCGGGTGCCGATCACGATCCGGGTCAATCCCGATGTCGATGCCAAGACCCATGCCAAGATTGCCACCGGCAAGAGCGAGAACAAGTTTGGCATCCCGATTGCCCGCGCCCGCGCCGTCTATGCGCAGGCTGCTGCCCTGCCGGGGCTCGAGGTGGTCGGGATCGATGTGCATATCGGCAGTCAGCTGACCGAACTGGCACCCTTTCGCCTCGCCTATGAAAAGGTGGCGGAACTGACGCAAGTGCTGCGCGCGGATGGCCATGACATCCGGCGGCTCGATCTGGGAGGCGGGCTGGGCATTCCCTATACCCGCTCGAACGAGGCGCCGCCGTTGCCGGCCGATTATGGCGCGCTCATCCGCGAGGTGCTGGGGCCGCTCGGCTGTGAGATCGAGATCGAGCCGGGGCGGCTGGTGGTGGGCAATGCGGGGATCCTTGTTGCTGAGGTGATCTATGTGAAATCCGGCGAGGGGCGCGATTTTCTCATTCTCGATGCGGCGATGAACGATCTCATCCGGCCTGCGATGTATGAAGCGCATCACGATATCGTGCCGGTCCTCGAGCCTGCGCCGGGGATCGAGCCGCATTCCTATGATGTGGTGGGGCCGGTCTGCGAGACCGGCGATACCTTTGCGCGCGGGCGGATGCTGCCGCCGCTCAACGCGGGCGATCTGGTGGCGTTTCGCAGCGCCGGGGCCTATGGCGCGGTGATGGCGAGCGAGTACAACACGCGGCCGCTGGTGCCGGAGGTTCTGGTGAATGGGCGTGACTTTGCCGTGATCCGTGAGAGACCGACCTTTGACGAAATGATAAATCGCGATACCATCCCCGAATGGCTCTGACGCGATGGTCGGTGAGGGTCAGAGAGAGGTGCAGCGCATGCCAAGGCCGCAAGATCCCCTGACCGCTGCGATCGCCGGGTTGCGCTGGGCGCTCGGCTTGACCTGGGTCGGGATGATCGCCGAGCGGCTGGTGCGCGCCTTCTGGCCGGTCTGGAGCCTCTGCGCGATGATCGCGGCGGTGCTTTTGCTTGGGCTGCATGACCGGGCGCCGATTGAAATCGTCTGGTCGGGACTGGTGCTGGGCGGACTGGCGCTGCTGGTCCTTGCGGGCTGGGGCGTGGCGCGTTTCCGTTTTCCCCGCCGGGATGAGGTGGTGACGCGGCTTGATGCGGTGCTGCCGGGGCGGCCGTTGGCGGCGCTGGCGGATGTGCAGGCGATCGGCGCGGGCGATGATGGATCGGAGGCGCTCTGGCGGGCGCATCGGGCGCGGATGGCGGCGCGCGCGGCCGAGGCGAAGGCGGTTGAGCCGGACTTGCGGTTGGCGCGGCAGGACCGGTTCGGTCTGCGCTACATCGCGCTTCTGGGGCTGGTGATCGGGCTGCTCTTTGGCTCTGTCTGGCGGGCCGGATCGGTTGTGGAGATGATACCGGGTGTCGGACCGTCGGTGGCGCTGGCGCAGGGGCCGAGCTGGGAGGGCTGGATCGAGCCGCCCGCCTATACCGGGTTGCCGAGCCTCTATCTGGCCGATTTGCCTGAGGTGATCCGGGTGCCGGTGAAGAGCCGGATCACGCTGCGGTTCTATGGCGAGATGGGCGCGCTGAGTCTGGATGAGACCGTGTCTGGACGCGACGTGACACTGACCGAAGCGCAAGAGACCGGGCAGACGTTCGTGATCGCGTCGGATGGAGATCTGCGGATCGACGGGCCTAGCGGTCGGGCGTGGCGAATCGAAACGATCACGGATGCTGCGCCGCAGGTCCAGATCATGACCGGTGGGCTCAAAACGACCTTTGACGGGCAGATGAGCCAGCCGTTCGAGGCCAAGGATGATTACGGGATTGCGGGCGGTCGCGCGGTCTTTGCGCTCGATCTTGCTGCTGTGGACAGGCGGCATGGGCTGGCGGTGGACCCCGAGCCGCGCGAACCGCTGACGCTGGATCTGCCGTTGCCGCTGGCGGGCAATCGCGCGGCCTTTGTCGAGACGCTGATCGAGAACCTGTCGGAGCATCCCTGGGCGCATCTGCCGGTGATGTTGCAGCTGCGCGTCGAGGATGCGGCGGGGCAGGCGGGCCAGTCGGCGCCGGTCGCGATGGCGCTGCCCGCGCGGCGGTTCTTCAATCCGATGGCGGCGGCGGTGATCGAGCAGCGGCGTGACCTCTTGTGGTCGCGCGACAATGCGGGGCGCGTGGCGCAGGTGCTGCGCGCGGTGTCCTACAAGCCCACGGAGGGGCTGTTCCGGTCAGAGGCGGCCTATCTGCGGTTGCGGGTGATCCTGCGGCAGCTGGAAGCGAAGACGGCTGAGCACGCGTTGATCGATGGGGAGCGTGACGAGATCGCGCAAGCGCTGTGGGATCTGGGACTGCTTCTGGAGGATGGCGATGTCGGTGATGCGCTGGAACGGATGCGCGCCGCGCAGGAGCGTTTGAGCGAGGCGATGAAGAATGGCGCGACCGAGGATGAAATCGCGCGGCTGATGCAGGAATTGCGCGATGCCACGCAGGATTATCTGAGACAGAAGATGCAGCAGGCGCAGCGCGATAACCCGGACGGCGGCACGCAGCAGAGCGCCGAGAACACGATGCAGATGACCGAGCAGGATTTGCAGGACATGATGGATCGCATTCAGGACCTGATGGAACAGGGCCGGTTTGCCGAGGCGCAGCAGGCGTTGCAGGAATTCCAGCAGATGATGGAGAACATGCAGGTCACGCAGGGCGGCGCGCAATCGGGATCGTCGGCTGGACAGCAGGCGATGGAGGGGCTGGCCTATACTTTGCTCCAGCAGCAGGGCCTGTCGGATCAGGCGTTCCGCGACTTTCATGAACAGTTCAATCCCGGCGCGCAGTCGGGGCAGTCACAGGGCAATGAGGGCCGCAGTGGTGGCGACGGGCGCGGCCAGAGCCACGATGGCCAGCAGGGGCAGGGCGGCGGCGATGGCGGCGACCGGCCGGGCGCAGAGGGCCAGCAACAGGCCGAGGACGGTCAGGGCGGCGAGGGGGGGGCACTGGCGGATCGGCAAGAGGCGTTGCGGCGAGAACTGGAGCGCCAGAGGCAGGGCCTGCCACAACTGGGTGGCGAAGCCGGGGAGGCCGCGCGCGAGGCTCTGGAGCGCGCCGGACGCGCCATGGAAGGGGCGGAGGAGGCGCTGCGCGGCGACGATCTGGCAGGGGCCATCGACAATCAGGCCGAGGCGATGGAGGCGCTACGCGAGGGTATGCGCAATATGGGCGAAGCGCTGGCCGAACAGCAAAATCCGGGTGGCCAGGGGGATGCACAGGGCCCGCCGGGGCGGGCACAGGCCGATCCGCTGGGCCGCGAGGCGGGGCAGGGCCGTCAGGCGGGCACGCAGGATCGTCTGCTTCAGGGCGAGGATGTCTATCGCCGGGCGCGCGACCTGCTGGACGAGATCCGCCGGCGCTCGGGCGAAGGCGAGCGGCCGGATCTGGAACTCGACTATTTGCGCCGATTGCTGGAACGGTTCTGAGGCCGATCCGTCAATTGGTTGCGGACTCGATCAGCGGACGCCAGATGTCCTCGTTGTCGGCAACCCATGTTGCTGCCGCCTCAGCGGGGGTGGCCCCGTCGCGTTCGACCGCAATCATCAGTGTTTCCTGCGTTTCGGCCGTCATCTGGAAATCCTTGAGCAGGAAATAGGCGGCGGGCCATTTGGTCTTGAAGCCCGCGACCAGGGACTTAACGGTGTTCAGGGCCGGAAATCCGCAATCGCCTACCGCTGCGGGATTGGGCCCCCAGGCGGGATCCTCAAAGCAGGCGGCCTCGGCCTCGGGCAGGGTGACAAATCGCAGGTCATGCGCCGCCACCGCCCAATGCGGGCGCCAGAACATCGCCAGCGCAGGGGTGCCATCGGTGCTGGCGGTGACAAGGGCCTCCACCAGATCCGCCTCTGAGGTGGCAGGGGTCACGGTGAAGGGCAGATCGAGCGCCTTGATGAGGTCTGTCGCCGGACCTTCCCATTCGGCGGGGTAATCGAGCACCAAGGCGACACCGTCCGTTTCAAACGCGGCGGCACAGTCGCGCAGCGCCTCCCAGGCCGGCAGGCCGGGACAGCGCGCTTCCATATGAGCGGGGTAAGCCAGGCCTTCGGTCGCAATCAGACCGAGCTCGCCCAAGGTTTCAATCTTGCGCTCAAGGGTGAGGTCACGAAAGGAGGGGGCGGCATTTGCAGGCCAGATCTCCAGTGCGGCGTCGATCAGGCCGCGATCCATCTGGCGAAAGATCGCGATATCCTCGACCGGCACGTATTCGACCTTATAGCCCGCGACTGTGAGCATTTCGCCTGCGACATGAGCAGTAATCTGCGCTCCGATCTGTTCGCCAAGTCCTAGTTTTATCGGCGCGTCGCTGTGGCCAAGATCAGCCGCTGCCACCGGAAAGGCGAGCGTGCAGGCCATCATGGTCTGGCAAATTGATTTCATCTTTATCTCCCTGGTCAAATATGCGCGCGTCTTTGCCCGCCTGAGTCATACGGTCGTATCGGTTCGCGAGGTGCTGAAAAGCGATTTCTGAGTAATGAAGGACCGCGCCCGATTCCCGTCAATAAATATCATGCCGCGCAAAGAGCGCATCTGTTTTCAAACGGTGCTGCCGGTTTTTGTGCCGTTGCGTCAATTGCCGTCAGGAGCCTTGGGTGTCGCGGCCTCGGTGATCCAGATCATCACCGCGCTGACGCGCGCGTCAAGCCAGAGCCGACCGCTATCGACCGCCTTCACAAACTGCGCCAGCGGGGCCGCTGCGGCGGGAACCTGATCCGCGATCCTCGGCGCCAGAACATAGACCGTTGTCGCGAGAAGAAACACCAGAGCCGCCAGACGAAAGCCGGATCGGAACCCGCTACGCCGGATTGGCGGTTCGGGCTCTTCCTCAAAGTCGGGTTTCGCCGGCTCTTCCACAAGATCAAAGCCGGTGAGCGAGGACGTGATTTCTTCGATATCGGGCAGGAAGTTGCGTCGTGTGGTCGGGTCGATATCGGAACGATTGCTCGCGGCATGGGGGCTGCTTGCTGTTGCAGGCTCGGTTTCGCCACGAAGTCGCTCGATCCGGTTGCGGGCCAGACGACCGCGTTCGTCGTTGCCCTGTGGCGGCGGTCTCAGGCCGAGATCGGGCTGTGTCTCGATCGTGCCGGCGGCCTGCGCTGCGCGGGCTGACGTTTCCAGAGCGGCCTCTTCGCGCAGGATTTCCGCCACTGCGGGATCGACATGCGGACGCTGCGGCGGAGCGGGCTCGGCGGGCGTGGCCGCGCTTGCGTCACCCCAATCGCTGTCTGCGGGATACTCTTCGAAGTTGTCCCCAAGCGGGGTCTCCGGCGCCGAAGCTGCGGCGCTTGCGGGCGCTGGTTCACGACGCTTGGAAGAGGCAGCGACCGATGGGTCGTCATCAGCTTCTTGCGGGGCCGCGTATTGGGGATGCTGCTGAAACCAGGTATCGCCACAGTTCGAACACTGGACATCCCGCCCGCCCGGCGGAATGACCTCGTCGGGCACTTCGTACTGCGCCCCGCAATTCGGGCAAGTCAACCTCATTCTACACCTGTCGCCTGCTGCCGTTGGTCAGATCGTTTTATTTCGCGACAGCATAGGCCGAAAGTTGCCGCCGGAAAAGGAGAAAGGAAATCGTGTGTTGGATCATTGCACAACTGTTGCCTCTAAGGCATTTAGAGGCGGTCAGGTGAGGGGCGCAGGCGTGATCGAACTGGAAAATGTGGCCTATGGGTATGACGGGGGTGAGGTGTTCGCGGATGTGTCGCTGGCGCTGAATGCGGGATCCTTTCATTTTCTGACCGGTCCGTCGGGATCGGGCAAGAGCACATTGCTCAAGCTGTGTTATGGTGTGCTGGTCCCGACCGCCGGGCAATTGCGCCTGTTTGGCAAGGATCGGCGCGGCATGGCGCGCGACGATATCGCGCTGGCGCGCCGCCGCATCGGTGTGGTGCATCAGGACTGTCAGTTTCTGGATCACCTGAGCGTGTCGGACAATATCGCGCTGCCACTCATGGTCTCGGGGCGCGACCTGCTGGCCGAGGATGCCAATCTGAGCGAACTGGTCGGCTGGGTCGGCCTGAGAGATCGGGCGAAGGCCCTGCCGCCGGAACTGTCGGGTGGCGAACGGCAGCGGGCCGCTCTGGCGCGTGCGCTCATCCTGTCACCCGAGGTGGTGCTGGCGGATGAGCCGACCGGAAACGTCGATTGGGAGATGTCGCAGCGCCTGATGCGGCTCTTGATCGAGCTCAACCGGATGGGCAAGACGATCCTCATCGCGACGCATGATCTGGCGCTCATACGCGCCGCCAAGGCGCATGTGCAGGCGCGGGTGCTGCGCATCGCCGGGCGTCGGCTTCACTTGGCGGGGGCGGACCTTTGAAGCCTCTTCTTGATCAGTTGGCGGGCTTTGTTCTGGGGGATGTCCGGGCCGATCAGGTGGTGCCACCGACGGGCATCACGGCCCGGCTGACCCTGTTCAGCGCGGCGGTCATGGCCTTTGTGGCGGTTTGCGCGCTGTCGCTGGCGCTGGCGGCCGGACGCCTCGCGGATCGCTGGGAGAATGAGTTGGCGCGCACCGCGACGCTGCGCATTTCCGCCCCCTCGGCGCAGATGGCGGCGCAGACCAAGGCGGCGCTGCGGGTTCTCGAGACGACGACCGGGGTAGCAGAGGCCCGTGCGCTGAGTGACGCGGAACAGGCGGCCCTGCTCGCCCCGTGGTTTGGTCCCGATCTGCCGGTGGACCAATTGCCGATCCCGCGGCTTATCGAGATCGTCGAAACCGATGAGGGGATGGATGGCGAGGGTCTGCGGCTGCGGCTCGCGGCCGAGGTGCCGGGCGCCGTGCTGGACGATCACAATCGCTGGCGCACCCCGCTGGTGCTCGCCGCAGAGCGGTTCCGGCTGCTGGGTCTGGTCGTTCTATTGCTGATCGGAGCCGCCATGGCGGCGATGATCACGCTGGCGGCCAATGCCTCGCTGGCGGCCAATGCGCAGGTGATCAGTGTGCTGCGGCTGGTGGGAGCGCGGGACAGTTTCATTGCGGGTGCCTTTGTGCGGCGCTTCACGCTGCGCGCCCTTTTTGGCGCGGCGTTCGGCGTGGCGTTGGGGTGTGGCGCGATTCTGCTGTTGCCGCGGGCGCAGGTCGAGGGCGGATTTCTGACCGGGCTCGGCTTTCAGGGCTGGCACTGGCTCTTGCCGCTGGTCATCGTGCCTCTGGCGGCGGCGGTGGCCTATGCGGCGACGCGTGCTGCGGCGCAGATAACCCTGAGGAACATGCCGTGACATATGCGATCCAATGGCTGCGCTCGCTGGTCTTTGTGGTGCAGATGTATCTGGCGATGGGGGTGCTGGGGATTGTATTTCTGCCGTGGGCGCTCATGAGTTCCCGCGGGGCGCGCGCAGCCTGCAAGACCTATTGCCGCTGGGTGCGCTGGAGTGCGGGCTGGATGGTCGGGTTGCGCAGCGAGGTGCGCGGCACGCCGCCGCGCGGCGAGGTTCTGATCGCGGCCAAGCATCAGTCTTTTCTCGACATCATCCTGATCTTTGGCAGCATTCCGGCGGGCAAGTTCATCATGAAGCGCGAGCTCATGTGGGCGCCGGTGATCGGGCAATATGCGCTAAGGATCGGCTGTGTGCCGGTCGATCGCGGCAAGCGCAGCGCGGCGATCAAGCAGATGTCCGAGGATGTGGCCAAGGGCGCGCAGGATCCCGGCCAACTGATCATCTATGCGCAGGGCACGCGCGTGGCGCCGGGGCGCAAGGTGCCCTACAAGGTGGGGGCGGGCGTGCTCTATGAGCAACTGGGCCAGGATTGCATCCCTGCCGCAACCAATGTCGGCGTGTTCTGGCCGCGCAAGGGGATCTATCGCAAACCGGGACTGGCGGTGGTGGAATTTCTGCCGGCCATCCCCGCCGGGCTCGACCGGGACACATTCATGGCGCGGCTGGAGCAGGAGGTCGAGGGGGCCTCGAACCGGCTGATGCGCGAGGCAGGATTTGACCCCGGTGCGGACTGAGCCGCGCGTGGCCCGCAGATTTCCACATTTTGTCCACAGAAAACCCGCATCCAGCCGTGATTGTTCCTGACAGGCGGGCAGGGCGGGCAAGGGTCACATGGGATATCTGACGGATCTGTTGGGGTTTTATGCCAGCTACGTCTGGTATGTTCTGGGCTTTCTTTGGATGCCGCGCGAGCGGCTCTTTGTGCTGTATC
>Ga0100395_1003929_pt1 | contig 10726 bp, 9 predicted proteins | sample CryGeymeta201519_FD_81542 | JGI IMG/M metagenome (GOLD analysis project Ga0100395, IMG submission 81542) | Groundwater microbial communities from Crystal Geyser aquifers in Utah, USA - Crystal Geyser metaG 2015-19 | ecosystem: Environmental > Aquatic > Deep subsurface > Groundwater | place: USA... | reverse complement strand
TGCTGGCCTTGCCCGCCATTGCGGTCGCGCTGATAGAGCGCCGCCGCAATTGCATAGGCCGCCGTCATGCCGGTGGCGTAATCGACCACCGGGGCACCGCATTTCTGCGGGTTGCCGTCGCCCGCGCCGGTCATGTCCATGATGCCGGAATAGGACTGGATAACACCGTCATAGCCGATCGCCGTGCGTTTTGGCCCGGTGCTGCCAAAGGCCGAGATCGAGCAATAGATCAGCCCCGGATTGATCGCTGCCAGATCGGCATAGCCGAGGCCAAGCGCGTCGAAGGCGCCGGGGCGGTAGTTTTCGACAAAGACATCCGCCGTTGCGATCAGGCGCTTTAGCGCGTCACGCCCGGCGTCGGCTTTCAGGTCCAGCGCCAGTGTCTTCTTGCCAGCGGCTTGCGACAGGAAGGCCACCCCCATTTCCTTGCGCACCAGCGCGCGGTCGGTGCCTTGTAGCCGGGCCTGATCCGGATCGTTCGGGTCTTCCAATTTGATGACCTCAGCGCCGAGCAACGCCATCTGATAACTGGCAAAGGGGCCGGCGAGGACATGCGTCGTGTCGATCACTCTGAGGCCCGAGAATGCTTTGGTCATAGCCGCGTCCTGTCCGCTGGACTGAATGGCCCCGCCGCAGGTTCTGCGGCGGGGCCGGGCGATCATTGCGTCAGAAGACCGGCCGCGCCGAGCTGCTCTTCCGCGATGGTCATGATGTTCTTAACGAACGCGGTGTATTCCACCGGGCCAAAGGCACCATCTTCGACCCCGGCGGCGCGGGCGTAGGTCTGATAGGTTTCGGCCTCCATCGCCCTGAAGATCGCATCGGCGATCTGCTGTTGCAGCGCCGGGTCGATGCCCTTGGGCCCGAACACGCCGCGCACCTGCAGCCAGCTGGTATCGACGGTGTAGCCCTGCTCGCCGAAGGTCTGCATGTCAGGCACGCTCGACAGCCGGTTGTCGCCGAGCACGCCCAGCCCCTTCAGGCGATCGGCCGCGAAATATTCGATCACCGGGCCGAGGTTGGCGACGCCTACATCGACGTGGCCACCTAGCACCGCCGCGATGATGTCGGGGGTGGATTCGAAGGCGACCCAGTTGAACCTGACGCCCGCAGCCTGTTCCAGCATGGACATGCCGATGTTCTGCATCGATCCGACCGGCCCGAAGCCGCCGATGTTGATCTGACCTTCCTTGCTGCGTGCAAGCTCGACCAGGTCTTTCATGTCTTTCAGCGGCGATTCCTTTGCCGCGAAGAACAGGATCGGATCGACCTGCATCAGCGCGATCCATTCGAAGTCTTCCGGGGCAAATGTGCCCTTGAGGTTGGTCAGCATCGAGGTGAAATGGCTCACCGTGTTGACCGCCAGCGTAAGCCCGTCAGGTGCCGAAGCAGCGACCTTTGCCATTTGCGTGGCGCCGCCGCCGCCGGGGGCGTTCACCACCACCACCGTCTGGCCGATCATCGGTTCCAGCGAATGTGCCAGCGAGCGTATCATCACATCGGTGCCGCCGCCCGGCTTGGTGTGCATCACGAAGTTCACCGGGCCGGTCGGCTTCCAGCCCTCCTGCGCCGCGGCGGGGCCTGCCAGCCCGAGACTGAGCACACCTGCGCAGGCTGCGCCCACCAATGCCGTTTTGAAGTTCCAGATTTTCATCAAGTTGTTCCTCCCGTTCTTGACCGGTCAAGCCGGTCCGTGTCCATGGACCCATTGTCGGATATCGCGGGCGCGGTTTGAACTGAGTGTTGCTCAGGCTATGCCGCATGTTTCGTTTGGTCAGGTCGCCCGCCGCTTGCGGACCAGACCCCGCAGCGCGCCGAAAGCCGGCAGTAGAAAGGCCAAAGCCGCGACCAAAAGCAGGATCACCGTCATCGGGGATGAATAGAACACCGCCCAGTCGCCCCGGGTCGTAATCAGCGCTCGGCGGAAGTTGATTTCCATCATTTCGCCCAGCACCAGCGCAAGAATCACCGGGGCCAAAGGAAATTCCAGCTTGCGCAGCACATATCCAACCAGGCCAGCTACAACCATCACATAGATCGGAAACATCGAATTGCTGGACGCATAGGCACCGACGAAGCAGATACCCGTCACGATTGCCGCAATTGCAGGCCGCGGAATATCGGCCACTTTCGCCCAGATACGCGCTCCCGCAAGGCCAACGAACACCATGATCGGAACGCCGATCCAAAGCGAAGCGAAGATCGTATAGGGAATCTCGGGAGACTTGGTGAACAGAAGCGGGCCCGGCTGAATACCCTGCACCATAAGTGCGCCGATCATCACGGCTGCCGTGGCAGATCCCGGAATACCCAGCGCGAGAAGCGGGGCCAGCGACCCCGGCACGGCCGCGTTATTGGCGGATTCCGAGGAGGCAAGCCCTTCGAGAGCGCCGTGGCCAAAAGTCTCAGGCTTGTCAGACAGTTTCTTGCTGACGGCATAGGAAAGGAAGGCCGCGATCGACGGACCGGCACCCGGTATGACCCCGATGATATAGCCGATCGTCGAGCTGCGCGCGATCACCATCTTCAGCCCGAGCAAGGTGCCCATCGGCACCGCCAAAAGCTTCTTGATCGGCACGCTCTTGGTCTTGGCGGCGGCACCATCCTCGATCATGACGAGAACCTCGGTCAGGGCGTAAAGCCCGAGCAGGATCGGCACCAGCGGCAGACCCTCGAAGAATTCCGGGTTGCCTGCGGTAAAGCGTGGCACCCCAGTCTGCACATCCAGACCCACTGTCGCCAGCGCCAACCCCAGGAACATGGCCACTGCCCCCTTGAGCGGCGACCCGGTCGAGAGGCCGGACACAAGGCTAAGACCAACCAGTGCCAGCGCGAAATACTCGCCGGGGCCAAAGCGCAGGGCAAATTCCGAAAGCGGCACGGCCGTCGCCACCAGAAACGCTGTCGAGATGATGATGCCCATGCCGGATGAGACGATGGAAACCGTCAGCGCTTCGCCTGCACGACCGGCCTTGGTCAAGGGATAGCCATCCCAGGCCGTGGCCACTGCCGCCGCGGTTCCGGGAGAGTTGATCAGGATCGCCGAAATCGCCCCGCCATACTCCGCCGCCACATAAAGCGCGACCAGCCCGACGATCGAAACCACCGGGTCCATGCCGTAGGTGAAGGGGATCAGCAGGGCGATGCCAAGACTGGGGCCAAGGCCGGGGATCGCGCCGATCAGGTAGCCGATGAACGCCCCGACAAACGCCGACGCCCACACCATGGGATCAGCGAAGGACGCAAAGCCAAGCGCAAGATTCTCGAACATTCCGGTCTCCTCAGGGCAGCCTGACGCCAAGCGCCACGGTGAAAACGACGTAGATAAAGGCGGTCAGTGCCGAGGGAACGCCAACCAGATGCAGCGGGCGCCGCTCGCCACAGGCCAGCAGGATCGCAAGCGAGAACCCGGCGACCGAGACCATCGCGCCGATCCGGTCGAACAGGATCGCTTGCCCGACCAGAAGCGCCATTGTCAGCACGACAAAGACCGGTCGCGGGATGATCAGGCTGGCCTCGTTCCGCGCCATCATCCGCCGGTAGACAACCAGCCCGATGAGCAGGACTAGTGCGACCAGCGCCACCGATGCCAACAGGCCGGGAAACCCGCCAGCCCCGATGTCGGCGGGGTTCAAAGGCCGTCGTAGCGCCCGTGCCTGCTGCAGATAATCCCAGAACACCCAAAGCAGTGCTCCGGACCCCAGCAACTCGCCAATCCACATCGGCATGCGCAATTTGCGCGTCGCTGGCCGCGATGCGTGGCCAGGCTCGGTCATCTCGGTCATGCAGTCCTCCCGTCGTGTCCGAATGGACAAACTCCTCCGGTGCATGCTGTCCACTGTCGGCGCTGCACTGGCAGTGTTAAACTAACAAATTGTTGGGCAAGGCCCGCCGTTCGATCTGACCGTTTCAGCCAGAGCGCAAACATCGACCTCAGCGCAGCCCACCCAAACCGATCATCCCGGCTCGCCAAACTTTAGGTCGGTTCATCCTGTCCGCGGCGCTCACTAGACTTGGGCTACCTTTTCTGAATGGTGTGTCACATGGATTTCCTGTTTACTGAAGAACAGACCATGTTCCGCGATACCGTGCGCCGTTTTGCGCAGGCGGAACTGGCCCCCCATGCGGCGCGGCGCGCGCGCGAGCCGGGCTACCCTTGGGACGTGGCGCGGCGGATGGCCGAGCTTGGGCTGATGGGCATCGCCCTGCCCGAGACCAGCGGCGGCATGGGTGGCTCGCTGGTCGATGCGATCATCGCGATACAGGAGGTGGCCGAGGCCTGCCCGCGCAGCGCAGATGTGATTCAGGCGGGCAACTTCGGCCCCGTCCGCACCTTCGCGGAATATGCCACCCCGGCGCAAAAGGAGCGCTACCTTGGGCCGATCCTCGCCGGGCGTGCGGTGATTTCGCTCGGCATGACAGAGCCCGAGGCCGGGTCGGCGGTAACGGAACTGACCACCAGCGCCACGCCCGACAGCGATGATTTCATCGTCAATGGCACCAAAATCTTCGGCACCCACAGCGCCGAGGCCGAGGTGTTTCTGGTCTATGTCCGCTTCGGGCCAGGTCTGGACGGGATCGGTTCGGTACTGATCGAAAAGGGCACTCCGGGTTTGACCGTTGGCCAGCCGACCGCCTTTATGAACGGCGAGGACTGGGCCCAGCTTTACTTCGACAATGTCCGCATTCCGGCGGCGAACGTGGTGCTAGGGCACGGCGGATTCAGAAAGCAGATCATGGGCTTCAACGTCGAGCGGCTGGGCAATGCGGCGCGCGCGGTGGCGGTAGGGCGGCACGCCCTCAATCTGGCGCGCGAACATGCGCTGACCCGCAAACAGTTCGGCCGCGCGCTTTGCGAGTTTCAGGGCCTGCAATGGAAATTCGCCGACATGGCGGTGCGGTTGGAGGGCGCGCAGCTTTTGCTGATGCGCGCGGCGGTCAACGCGGGCGACGGCTTGCCGTCGGCGCAAGATACCGCACTGGCGAAGCTCGCCTGCAATGAGGCGGGGTTCTTTGCCGCCAACGAGTCGCTTCAGGTGATGGGCGCGCTCGGCTTTTCGGAAGAGAGCACTTCGCAGTATTGCCTGCGCCGCACCCGTGGCTGGATGATCGCGGGGGGATCGGTCGAAATCATGAAAAACCGCATCGCCGAAGGCATTTTCGGGCGCAGTTTCTCGCAGCGGCCCGGCAAGTGAAAACACCAAGTCCGCTTGCCTTTGAAGCCGATCCGGAAGACAAAAAACTTGCGCTTTTGCTGGTTCACGGGTTGCTGTCCAGTTCCCTGCAATGGCTGCCCAATGCGGCGCTTTCGCAGCAGTTTCGGCTGATTCGGGTCGATCTGCCAGGGCATGGCGCCTCGGTTCCACCAGCGCGCCCGGAGGATGCGCGGCCTGAAGCTCTGGTTGCGGGCCTCGATCTCTTGCGCCGCGAACTCGCCATCGCCCGCTGGCATGTTTGCGGCGCAAGCTTCGGGGCCGGGATCGCACTGCGCTATGCGCTGGATCATCCCGACACCTGCCTGACGGTCAGTTTCACCAATGGCAATGCAGCGCTTCGCGAAGTGTGGAGCGACGAAGACCTGCGCGCGCAAGCCGCGCTTGCCGCGCGCATCCGCGCCGGTGGTGCCGAGGCAGTGCGCGCGATGCCCTATCACCCTGCCCATGCCCGTCGCTTTGCGCCAGAGTTCAGGGTGGCGCTGGCTGAAGAGGCCGATCGCGCCACCGCCGAAACTGTGGCCTTGTACCAGCAAGAGGCGATCCCGCGCCTGTCAGTGCGGCATCGCCTCGGGCAGTTGCAATGCCCTTGCCTGCTGATCAACGGTGCCATGGAGCGCAGATTTCAACCTTCGCGAAATTGGCTGGCGCTGGCGCATCCGCAGATTACAATTGCCGATCTTCTGGGCGGGCACTCGATCAATGTCGAGTGCTCCCAAGCATTCAACGCCGTATTGGCCGGGTTCATTCTCGAGTCGGGGATCTGAATGAAAGCCAATCTGCAAACGGTGGCCTTGCTTACGCCGCTTTATGCGGCGGCGGCGGCGGCGGGCTGGGTCTTCAAGACCGGCGGCCTGCCGCTGCCATGGATGCTTGGGCCGCTGGTGCTGAGCGCCGGGTGTTATGTGAGCGGGCTGGCACGGTTCAAGGTGCCGGTGGTGCGCACCCGGCTTGTTGGCCAGATGACAGTTGCGGCACAGGTGGGCCTGACCTTCACGCCCACCGCGTTTGCCTCGCTGCTCGAGCTCGCACCGATGATCGTGGGGCTTGCGGTGGCGAGCGGTGTGCTGGCCAGTCTGGTTGCCATCGTGCTGGCGCGCGCAACCGGCATGCGGCTGGCACAGGCCTTTGTAAGCACCTTTCCGACCAGCCCGGTCGAGGCCGCGGTGATTGCGGAACGTCTGGGGATCGCACCGGCCCCCGTGGTGCTGGCGCAGACGGTGCGAATTGCGATGATCGTGTTTCTGGTGCCGATGTCGATCTATCTGGTGGACGGAATGCCCGACCGTTCCGCCACTGGCCTTGCGCAGGGTTTCGCCATTGGCCATCTGGCACTGGCGGCGCTCGCCGTAGCCGGGGCGCTGGTGTTTCGCCTGCTGCGGCTGTCGAACCCGTTCTTTCTGGGGGCGCTGGCGGCATCTGCGGCGACCACCGCCATCGGGGTGCAGTTGCCACCCTTTCCGCCGCTGGTGATGGCGCTGGCGCAGATTGCGCTTGGCACCTGGCTGGGCAGCGTCTTCCGGCGCGAACTGTTCGCCGCTGGCGACGGCCGCATTCTGGTCACCTCGGTTTCGGCGTTGGCGCTTCTGGTGTTGGTCTCGGCCGTGGCGCTGGGGCGGGCGCATCTCGGCGGCTACCCTTGGGAAACGCTGGTGCTGGGTGCAGCCCCCGGCGGGGTTACGGAAATGGCGCTGACGGCCAAGTATCTTGGCACCGAGGTTGCGCTTGTCACAGCCATTCAGTTGACCCGGATCTTCCTGTTCATGCCGAATATCCCGTGGGTCGTGCGGCTGATCGACCGGTCAGAGACGCGCCGGTGACGCTGATCCGGGCACGGTCGAGCGCATCCCTGTGCAGGGTCAAGATTGGTCGTGCCCATAGGGATAGTCGGGTTCAGAAATGTCCGGCTTGCAGTAGATTGCAGCGACGAAAGACCGAAACCGAACCGACCAAAAGGACCACCATGAGCCGCGAAGACCCACCGCCACAGGGCAGCCCCACCATCCGCGCCATCGCGATGCCTTCTGATACCAACCCATCCGGCGACATTTTCGGCGGCTGGCTGATGAGCCAGATGGACCTTGCAGCAGGCAGCGTGGCGGCGATGACCTCGGGAGGGCGCAGCGCCACAATTGCCGTGGATGCGATGATCTTTCATCGCCCGGTCAAGGTGGGCGACGAGGTTTCGCTCTATGCAACGCTGATTCGGCTCGGCCGCACCTCGATGACGATCCATGTCGATACCTGGCGCCGCCCCCGCGCCAGCACGCGAAGCGAGAAGGTCACCGAGGCGAATTTCACCTTTGTCGCGCTGGATGACAACGGGCGGCCGGTTCCGGTAAAGCCCGGCTGATCCGGCCATGCAGGCGAAAGCGCCTGCCTTACCCCGCCGCTGCCATGAACATCGGCCCGCCCTTGTGGCGCGGAAAGCCGTAGCCGGTGACCATTACCACGTCGATATCGGCAGCACTTTCAGCAATGCCTTCAGCCAGAATCGCCCGCCCCTCGGCCTGCATGATGCGCAGGACGCGGGCCATGATCTCGTCGCCGGAAAAGGCGCGCCGGGTCCGGCCCGCGCGTGCGCTTTCATCGAGGATTATCCGTTCCACATCGGGGTCGGGCCGGGCGCTGCCGCCCGCGTAATCATACCAGCCCTTGCCGGTCTTGCGTCCCAGCCGCCCCGCCTCGCAGAGCCGGTCGGCGATGCGGGCATAGCGCTCGGATGCCGGGCGGGTTGCAGCGCGGGCCTTGCGTTGTGCCCAGGCGATGTCTAGCCCGCTCATGTCTTGCACGGCGTAAATGCCCATCGCAAAGCCGAACGCCTCCATCGCGGCGTCGATCTGCTGCGGCAGCGCGCCTTCCTCCAGCATGAATTCGCAATCGCGCCGGTAGGCGGCCATCACCCGGTTGCCGATGAAGCCGTCGCAGACCCCGGCCACCACCGCCACCTTGCCCAGACGCCGCGCCAATGCCGCCCCGGTGGCCAGCGCACGCGAACCGGTCGCATCACCACGCACCACCTCAAGCAGTTTCATCACATGGGCGGGTGAGAAGAAGTGCAGCCCCAGAATGCGCGACGGATCGCGGGTGGCGGCGGCCAGAACGTTGACATCGAGATAGGAGGTATTGGTGGCAAGGATGGCATCAGCCGGCATCACCGCATCCAGCCGCTCGAATACCTGTCGCTTGACGGCCATGTCCTCGAACACCGCCTCGATCACCAGCGGGCAATCGGCAAGTGCTGCGTAGTCTTCGCCCGTGCTCAGCCGCGCCAGCGCCGCATCGCCCTGTTGCTGCGATATCGCGCCGCGTTTCACACTGCCCGAAATGGTGTCCGCCACCCGCCCGCGCGCGGCGGTCGCAGCAGCGGCATCCCGTTCGATCAGATGCACGGCGGACCCCGACAAAAGCAGCGCCGTGGCAATGCCCGCCCCCATCGTGCCGCCCCCGATCACGCCGACGCGCGCGAGATCGGCGGGCACCGCGCCGTCGATCCGCAAGCCTTTGCCCGCTGCGCGTTCGGCAAAGAAGATGTGCCGCAGCGCCGCCGCTTCTGGCGAGGCCGCCAGCCGCAGAAACCGCGCCCGCTCGGCCGCCATCGCCTCGGGTGCCGGCGCCTCGGCTGCAAGGCGCAAGGCGGCGAGCGCCTCCAATGGTGCCGCCGCGCCCCGGCTGCGCTTGCGCAAGGCGGCCTCCTCGGCGGCCCAGTCGATCGGAGCGCCCGCCAGCAGATCGCGCGCGAGGGTCGGGTGCGGAGCGCCCTGCGCCACCAGTTCCAGCGCCAGTGCCTCTGCCGCGGCAATCACATCTGCCTCGGTCAGACGGTCGATCAGGCCGATCGCCAGCGCCTGCCCCGCCCCAATCGGTTTGCCCAAGGTAACCAGCGCAATCGCCTCGGCCATCGGCACCAGCCGCGGCAACCGCACGGTGCCGCCCGAACCTGGAATGATGCCAAGGGTGACCTCGGGCAGGCCCAGCTTCGCCTGCGCCCCGGCAACGCGGCCATGGCAGGCCATGGCCACTTCCAGCCCGCCGCCCAGTGCCGTGCCGTGGATCGCCGCGACCCATGGCACAGGTGCCGCCTCGATCGCCGCCAGCACATCGGGCAGGAAGGGTTCGGCAGGCGGTTTGCCCAGCTCACGGATATCCGCCCCGGCAACAAAACTGCGCCCGGCGCAACCGAGCACCACCGCCTTGACCCCTGCCCTGCCCGCCAGATCAACAGCGGCCTGCAAGAGACCCTGCCGCACCGCTTGCCCCAGTGCATTCACCGGCGGGTTGTCAATCATCACGCGGGCCAGATCGCCGCGCAGCTCAATCTTCACACTTCCCATTGTCGGGCGTCTCCGTGTCCTGACCATTGCCCCGATGGTATAGGCACGTCTCGGTTGTCCGTGACCAAACAATTGGTGCGCATCTGCCCGACCGTGCTTTGGGGATAGGCAAGAACACCGACGCCCTGATGCCGTGAGCCTACGCCGCGCAAATCAATCGCTCTGAAGGAACTCGTCGCGTAGTCCCTGACGAGCTGCGAACAGCCCGCCGCTTCATGCTCTGCCGTCACCGCACAAGCGAAGAAGCAATGGGGCGTAGCCACCGCATACTATGGGAACGTGGGTGGCGGTGTTTGTCAACGAAGTTGTCCGCTGATTTCATACGACGTCTCTGATTTCAGGAGCGCTGATTCCGGTTTCGGGGTTGAGCCAAACGGGTCCGGCGGGTTGCCAGTTGCGGGTTTTGCCTGACCAGCGTTCCGGGTTTTGTGTCCTATGGCGCGGCTTCTCCCGCCTCGCAGATCTCGTCATCGGCTTTGAAGCCGCCCTCCGACCCGACGACAGTAAGCGTCCGGTCTGACCGCGGTTAGCGCGCGTTCCAGGGCAGCAGGCCATCGACCTTGGTGATCTTGTGGTCTGGAATTCGGACGAGGGTGTCGGCGAGCCAGGCTTGTGGATCGACGCCGTTCAGTTTGGCGGTTTCGATCAGGGTGTAGGCGATGGCGGCGGATTTGCCGCCGGTCTGCGATCCGACGAAAAGGTATGGCGATCATTCCGATCCGGAAGAACGGTCGGCCCTGGAAAGAGGACTGCCCGGCAGCAATCGCCCGAAACGAAACCCTGCGCGCAACCCGGCACTATGGCAGGGCGTTCTGGAAACGCTGGACAGGATACCATGTCCGAAGCCGGATCGAGGCGAAGATGCGGTGCCTCAAGGCTTTCGGTGAACGCATCGCTGCAAGAGACCCAGACCGCCGAAATCCAGATCCGCATCGCACTGATGAACCGCTTCTCGGCCCTCGGAACGGCCGAGATCGTTCGCATGGCCTGATGCTGACGGGGAAAGGGGCAATCATCCCTCAGGCGTGAGTTACGCAACAACGCCCCTGGAAGAGTGCTTTGAATTGAATGGCACTTTCGGCGTGCTCGATGCGCCAGCCGACGACGCGGCGGCTGAAGATATCGAGAATGACGTAGAGATAGAAGTAGGACCATTTGACCGGCCCCATCAGTTTGGTG
>Ga0100395_1003922_pt1 | contig 10735 bp, 10 predicted proteins | sample CryGeymeta201519_FD_81542 | JGI IMG/M metagenome (GOLD analysis project Ga0100395, IMG submission 81542) | Groundwater microbial communities from Crystal Geyser aquifers in Utah, USA - Crystal Geyser metaG 2015-19 | ecosystem: Environmental > Aquatic > Deep subsurface > Groundwater | place: USA... | reverse complement strand
TTTTTCAAAATCAGAATTTGACCGTTCAACGTCGGTATCTTCAATTCTTAATATAAATTTGCCATTATTTTGCCTTGTGAAGAGCCAGTTAAAAAGCGCGGTTCGGGCCGAACCGATGTGGAAAAAGCCGGTTGGCGAAGGCGCAAAACGCGTCCGAACCGGTTTATTTAGACTTTCTGTCATTAATTTTAGAATAACACGAATTTTAGCTCCTTTCAATCATTCGGAAAATTTCTTCAGCAATCATTTTTCCCGCCTGGGGTTTGGAGAATTGTTTGGCGGCCGCGGACATTGATTTAAACCTCTCCGGATTTAAGAAAATTTTTTCCAATTGCGCCATAAAAAGATTTTGTTTGAGATTGGGTTCTTCTATAACAATCCCGGCTCCCGTTTTGGCATATTCATAGGCGTTTTTAGTTTGATGTACGCCGACAACTTCTTCGGGCAAAGGAATTAAAATGGAGGGTTTGCCAAAGAAAGCTATTTCAAAAATAGAACCGCTTGATGCCCGCGAAACTACCAAATCGGCCGCAGAATAAGCGTCTGCCATGTCTTTCTCAAAATAAGGTATAAGTTTGTAATTCTTTTTTTCTTCTTCGGAGAAATTTTGTAAAATTGAATTAAGTTCTGTTTTTGCGGAGTCAAAATTTTTTATTCCCGTTTGGTGCAAAATTTGGAATTTTTTAACCAATTCGGCGGCGGTTTCCACAATAAAATTATTTATTTTAACCGCGCCTTGCGAACCGCCGATAACCAGAATTACCGGCTTTTCAGAATCGAATCCGAAAAGTTTTTTTGCCGCTTGCGAGTCTACGACGGCGCTTAAAAGCGAACGTCTGACGGGATTGCCTATTAAAGCCGTTTTGCCGCTCAATTTTGGATTTTTTTGGGCTAAATCTTCAATTGCGGAACTGAAAGAAACCGCTATCCTTTGCGCGAAATGGCTGGATAATTTATTCGCTAATCCCATAATGGAATCGGAATCGTGGATTATTACCGGAATGCGATAAAGCCGACATGTCAAAACAACGGGCAAAGCGCCCGGCCCGCCTTTTGAAAAAAGAATATCGGGCATAAACCAAAAAACTTTCCAAAGCGCCTGAATGCAGCTTAAGGGCAAAAAAAATAAAATATCAATAAGATTCCTGATGTCGGAATAACGTCGGAGCTTGGCGGAAAAAATCCCGGAAACTTTAATTCCTTTTGCTTCCAGAAATTTTTTATAATTTCCCGGAACGCCAAAATAACGCAGATCCATTTCCATGTTATCGCCCGAAATTCGAAGTTCTTCGGCAACGGCAAGAATGGGATAAATGTGCCCTCCTGTTCCTCCGCCGGCGAATAAAATGCGAAGCATTTATAATTTTAAGATTGCAAATTTCAAGATTGCAAGATTAATTTTACAATTAGCAATTTGCAATTAGCAATTAATTATACTTACTAATATTACCAATTACTCCCGCCATCGTCAAAAAAACCGCAAGCGATGTTCCGCCATAACTGATGAATGGCAGTGGAACACCCGTTAAAGGTATAAGCCCGGAAATGGCGGCAATATTAATAAAGGTCTGGATTGCCATTACGGAAACAAATCCCACTATAATCAGTTTGGCGAATTGGCCGGCGGATTTTTTTGCTATAATAAAACCTTTTACAAAAAACACTCCAAAAATTCCAATTAAAGAGGCTGTCCCGATAAATCCCAGTTCTTCCGAGATAACGGCAAAAATTGAATCGCTTATCGGCTCCGGCAAACGCTTGAATTTGGCGGTTGATTGCCCGAATCCCACTCCCCAAAATCCGCCCGAGCCCATGGATATTAACGATTGATTAACATGGAACGCGCTTGATTCATAATCTATTGATTCCGAACCGGTAACCATTTTCAGATAAGTTTCCACGCGGTCAAGGCGGTAAGGCGAATACGAAACAAGCAACGCGAATCCCAACAATCCCAAAAAAATCGCGCTGAAAATAAAAGAAAGCCTTGCGCCACTGACGAAATAAACTAAAAGTCCGGCCGCCATAATAATCGCTACGGCGATAGTTGAACGTTGCATAATAATTAAAACGGCAACTAATCCGGAGATAATTAAAAATGGAAAATATCCCGCCCAAAAATCTTTTTGGCGTTTTTTTTTATTCGCGCCTTTCGCGCGCGGAGCCAGCCACGCAGCAAGATAAACTATGAAAGAAAATTTGAGCAGTTCGGCGGGTTGAACCGACGTAAATCCCAAATCCAGCCATCGGCTCGCGCCGGCATGCGAAGAGCCTAAAGGCGTAAAAACCAAAACAAGTAAAAACAAATTTAAGATAAGCAAAGGCGCGGCTATTTTTTGCCAAAAGCGGTAATCAATGAAAAAAGCGAACAAAAATCCGATGGCGCCCAAACCCAAACCGTAAATAATTTGGTGCTTTAAATAATAGTAAGTGTCGTTGAAATTTATTTTTCCTAAATCCGAAGACGCCGAAGAAAGCATGACCAGCCCGAAAACGGTTAATAACAAAGCGCAAACGATAAAAACATAATCCGGGCGATAATTAGATTTTAATTTTAGTGTTTTAAACATTTTCCACTTTGATATTTAAATTTTACATTTTCTTCAAAACTTGTCCTGCCAGGATATTTTGAAAAGTTCCGTCTTTCACAACTTGTTTGCCATTAAGCATAACCTCGCGTATTTGCGCGTCTTTGAAAAGAGTAAGGTCGGCGATATATCCTTCTTTTAGCAATCCCCTGTTTTTCAACCCGAGCCTTTGCGCCGGAAAGCCGGTGATTTTATAAATCGCGGTTTCAACGGGCAAAACTTTTTCTTTTTCCGCCAATTCCAAAAGTCCGGTGAAAGTTTTTGGGATATTATTTGAAGCGACTATCGCTCTGTCGTTTTTTATGGCATTTATCGTTTTTTTCAAGCTGACGTTTTTATATGAAATTACCGCCCGCAAACCGGTTATTTTCATCAATTCCAAGATTCCTTCCAAGGGCTTTAATCCCCTATTGTCTGAAAATTCTTTCAGTGATTTTCCATTTAAATAAGCGTTTGAAGGCGCGTTTAAAATAATCGTTTCTTCAATGTTAAATCTTGGAAGTTCACGAATTATTTTTCCTCTGAATCCCGGAGTTTCAATATCTTTTAAGATACTTTCAGTATTTCCTTCTTTAACCCATTCGGGTAAAATGTCGTGAACTAAAACCGCGCTGGTGTCCGAAGGATAAATATCAAAACAAACGTCGGCTTTGGCGGAATTCTTGCTTATCAAATCAATTGCCTCTTCGTAATCCGCGCCGTAGCCTGAAAGCGGACGGAAATGACTAATCAAAACTTTGGCTCCGGTTTCTTTGGCAACATTTATTGTTTCATTTACCGATTGTAATAACTCTCTTTTCTCATTGCGTAAATGAGTAGCATAAAGCGCTTTATTTTTAGCAACGGTTTCAACAAGGGATTTTATTTCGCTGTAAGAAGTTTGCTTGGCATGAATGTATCCGAGTCCGGTTGAAAATCCAAAAACTCCATCTTTCAGCGCGCGGTTCAATATTAAACTAAAAACTTTCAGTTCGCCTCCCGATAAATCTCTTTTTGAATCTCCGACTATTCCTTGTCTTATTGTGTGATGGCCGGCGAGTGTGCCGAAATTAACGCCGAATTTCAAACCGTTTAAAATACCAAAAAATTCCTTCACTGTGTGCCAGCCGATGTTCATTTTCCCGATATCCGCCCAATCCTTGATTGATTCCAAAGAGCCGTAAAGCAACGGCGCAAGCGATGCCCCGCATTGGCCGCCGATAATAGTGGTAACGCCTTCAAGTAAGTAATCTTTTTGCGATGGGTTTGAAAAAAGAGTCAGATAATGATCGGCATTGTTGTTTATGTCTATAAAACCGGGCGCCAGATACGCGCCAAAACCCTCTATCGTATCGTGGGCATTATAGGTCGGAAAGTTGCCGATGGCTGAAATTTTTTCATTGCGGATTAAAACATCCGCCTTAAAAGGAGGCTTGCCAGAACCATCAACAAGCTGGACGTTTTTGACGAGAGTAGTCATTCATAAATTATAGCAAATAAATATTTTCCCGCCATATGCGCCTATAAAAACTTGCTCAAGAAAAACAAAACCAGTCCAAGTCCGCTGAATACGGCGGAAATAATCCAAAAGCGCATCGTCACTTGAGTTTCGGGCCAGCCAAGCGCTTCAAAATGATGGTGTATGGGCGCGGATAAAAAAACTTTCTTTTTAAAAAACTTTTTTGAAAATAATTGGATTATTACCGAGCCGGATTCAATCACAAGCATAAAAGCGATAACCGGTAAAAATAAAACCGAATTCGTCAAAAAGGCGATAACCGCCAGAACAACGGTGAGTCCCATAATCCCCGTCTCCCCCATATAAAATCTTGCCGGATATACATTAAACCATAAATAAGTCACCAAAGCGCCAATGATAACGGCGATGAAAGTCGCTAAATCATAAAGCCCTTTTGAATAAGCAATCACTCCGAACGAAGCGAAAATCGGCGTCAGAACTCCAGCCGAAAGACCGTCTAAGCCGTCCACCACTCCACCCGAAAAAGTCGCCAAAACAACAATAATAAAAATTAAAATATACAAACCATCTATTTCCAAATTGCCGTAAAAAGGAATGTAAATACTCGACCAGCCGAGCTTGACATAAAACCACCAAGCGCCGGCAAGAGCGATTAATCCGATTATAGCCATTCGCGCTTTAAACCTTATCCCCCCGCCAATATATTTGCCTTTGTTGTTGATAACAAGCAAATCATCAACCAGTCCTAAAATAGAAGCCGAGACCAAACTGAAAAGTGGAAGCCATGTTTGCGAACGGGAAAGAAAATTTATTTTCATCCCCAGCGCTTCAGGTATAAATTTGGAAACAATAAACACTCCCAAGGTGATTATTAAAACCGTTCCCCAAATCAAAATTCCTCCCATTCTCGGAGTTGAAATTTCTTTTTTGCCGTGAAGTTCCGTAAAAATCGGAGTTTTCCAGCCGTCAATAGTATATTCTCGCGGCTTTTTTTTCCAACATTTGTATTTATAAAGAAGTCTTATCAAAGCCGGCGACAAAGCGAGCGCCAAAGTGAAAGACAAAACAAACGCGCAGATGATTTTAACGATAAGAAAAATGTGGGTTGAATACATATTTTATTTGCAATTTTGGACCAAAGTTTTTAATTTCGCCGTTTCTTCGAAAGAATTATCCGCTCCCAGAACAACGGTTACAATTGTTTCTCCCGACATATCAAATACTCCGATTAAATTCTTGCCCGATTCATCTATAAATCCGGTTTTACCGCCAATGAAATCTTTTTGCCCCGCAAATTTATCTATGTTTAAAATCTTTTTAAGCTTGCCAGTTTGAAGGTCTATTATTTGGATTTCTTTTTGCCGGGAAATTTCGAGAATCTCGGGATGTTTGGAATAAATGTAAGAAATTAAAGCAGACAAATCTTTTGCGGTTGATTGGTTTATAAAAGAAAGCCCTGTCGGCTCCAAATAAGTCGTTTGGAACATTTTAAGCTCCGCCGCTTTCTTTTGCATTTCGTCTATGAAACTTTGTTTGCCGCCTTCAAAATTTTCGGCTATCGCTTCCGCCGCATCATTACTTGAAGCAACAAGCATTGCTTTAATTAAATCTATCTCTCTAAAAATCTCACCCGTTCTAAAATCACCGGCAAATCCTTCAGTGGCAATAATTTCATCGCTCATTTTTATTTCTTTATTGGTATCGGTTTTTTCAAGAGCTATAACCGCTGTCATCAATTTGGTTATTGAGGCAATGGGCCAGCGATTTTCGGAATTTAATTCAAAAATAACTTGACCGTCTATGTGTTTTGCCATCATCGCTTTGCTGATAAAATTGTATTCGCTTGAATCGCATTTTAATTGGGTTTCGGCGATGTCGGGCTTTGAAATTAAAGTTGAATCGGGAGTGGAAGTTGAATTTTGGGCGGAGGCCGGCTCTTGGTTGTGATTTCTGCCTAGTCTATTGGCGGCAAGAGCTAAACTCTTGCCAAAACTGACCGCTTTTTGAGAAATCGCCGAGTAAAGGTCGCCGACAAAAACAACGAACGGAATATCTTTTTTTACGATTGGCGCGGCCTGTTCCGATTGCTCCATTTGAATTGTTTGCGAAGACGCTAAAGAAGAAGCGTTATTACGCGCTCCGGAATTTATCGCTATTGAAAATAAAATAACCAAAGAAAGCAATATTGCTTGTATTTGCATAAATTTATATTTTTGCCATTGTCTTAAATTTTTCGTATTCCGGCAAGTCTTCCATTTTTGAAATTCCCAGATATTTCATCAAATCGAAACTGGCTTGGTAAAAATAAACATTCGCCCTTTGCGGGTCGGTATAGCGCTCAACCAGCCCCGCATCAACAAATTCCTTAAAATAAAACTTGAATTCACTCCCCTATAATAATCTATCTGCGCTCTTGAAATCGGCCCGAGATAAGCGATTAAAGAAAGTGTTTCTAAAGATGCCGGAGTCAGGTCTTCTTTGAATTCGTCTTTAATGAATTCTTCCATAAGCGGAGCGAATTCGGACTTTGTCGCAAGCTGAACTTTTTGCCCGGCCGGCGAATCTGAAAAAATCAGGTTCAATCCCCCGCCCTCTGAATATTTTTTCTGAAGTTCGCTCACCGCTTCTTTAACTTCCGCTTCGGAAACTTTTTCGCCCTTTGCCTGCCCGCCGGACAAGGGGCGGGAAAGCATTTTAGAAATCTTTTTTACTTCCAACGGCTCGCCATAGACAAACAAGAATGCTTCAATTTCCGCTGTTATATTTTTTTTGTCTTCTTCCATATTTTTATAACCCTTTCAACTACACTTCTTTATTTTTTCTCTATTATTATATCAGAAAACCCCTTATTTTGCTTCACGCTTATCATTTGTTCGGAAAGCAAATGAAGCAGCGCCAAAAATAGAACTACTACTTCCGAGCGCGGCTTATCTTTCAACAAACTTCCAAAACTGGTAGAACGCTCCAATTCCACTTTCAGCCTAGCCACGATTTCTTCTATTTTTTCTTCAAGCGTTATAAGGGAACGTTCTATTTTTTGTTCTTCGGGCATTTCGCGCAGAGCTTCAAGAATTTTCTCCGCGGATTTCAACAAATTTTCAATCGTAATGTCCGGCGAAGGATAAAAAACCTCCGGCCGGCAGAAAAACAACGACCTTGAAATTTCAACATTTTTCTTTCCAGCCAATTTTTTAATATGATTCATCGCCGGCTTGCAATTGCGGTAAAAATTCAGACGGCCTTCCAAATCTTTTATGTTTTCTTCCTCCTTCATTGTCAGTTTAAGGTCTGGTAAAAGAGATTTTGATTTTATAAGCAAAAGGCTGGCCGCAACATTAATAAAATTGGCGAGCAAACGCGGTTCAACAGCTTCAATCTTTTTAACATATTCCAAAAAATCGGCGGTGATTTCCGCCAAGTTTAATTCGGTTATCTCAAGTTTTTTTTCTTCAATAAGCTCCAAAAGTTTTCCAATGGGGCCGGAAAATTTTTCCGTAGTTAATTCATACATAAATTAAAATTTCTAATTTTAAATTTTTAATTTTGAAATAATTTTGTAAAAAGAAATACCGTTGGGTCGTAATACCCGTAATCCTGCGGATAATCGGGAGTGTAGCCATAGCAAAACCGCCAATCGCCAATAGGGGTTTGACAAGCGTCTCCTCCTTCGGGATTTTCCAAAACCGGCGCTTTCTTTAATTCAAAATGAAGATGCGTATCTCTTTTACCGGTTTCATTACAGCCGTCTTTTCCTATCCGCCAATAATTTTCACAGCCATAGCCGCTATTGCCTACCTGGCCGATTATTTCGCCTTTGTTAATTATATCACCTTCTTTTAAGTTTGTTTTAATTAAAGAAAGATGAGCATATAAAGAATATAATTTTTCACCGTTAATTGAGTGTTCAATAATTATTGTATTACCCAAACCATGGTCGTTTCCGTCATTTAATTGAATTTTGGCAATTTTTCCATCGTAAATCGCAAACGCGTTTAGTCCGCGTGAGTCAGCGTTTAGTCCGCGTAGGTCCGCGTTAGGGGCGAAATCAAGTCCGGTATGCTGATAATAATCAAATTTTAAATGTTTCGTTCCGCCGAAAATCCAGGAGTTGCGGTATGGATTGTTGAATCTCTGGCGTATCCAAAAATCTTTTAAATCAACAGGAGCCGAAAATCCTTTTTTCAGCCCCAAATCGTCAAAAGTTTTATAAACCAAAATAGGAACGCCCGGATTTATAAAGTCATATACCTGTTTATCAATGCCTTCCGCAAATCGCAAACAACCTCCGGTAAAGTTTGAAGTAACCGATTCGCCATTTTCATAGTAAGGAATGCCATGAATAAAAAAATCTTCGTAATATTGGAAAGCGTAAGGCATTATCACCGGAAAAATCGAAGATATGTGTTTTTCATTTTTCACTCCGGCGAAATAATAGCCCGTTGGCGCCTGAAACCACTTCCCTTCCTGCGATTGGTAGGCCAGCGGCAAAACGCTAATTAACTTTTCGTTTTCATAAAGCAAAGCTTTTCCCGCGGTTAAATTTATTTCTAACCCCTTCGCGCCTCCGATTTTTGATTTTTCGGAACATAATTTTTTATCCGATTCGTCTAAAAACTTTATGCCGGGAACGCAATAATTTTCTTCAATAACCGCCGCCGCTTGAGTTGAAGTTGAAACATTAGCGGTGGTTTGCGTCCGCTCAAGTAAAAAAAGCCCAACCTTAAGCCCGGCGAAAAAACATACCGCGATAACCGTTAAACCAAGGAAAATTTCGAAATATCGCGATGTTTTTTTATTCTCATTCATTTAATCAAAGATTTCCATTTCAATGACTTGAACGCCAAATTTTAAAGCTTCTCCCTTGCTTGGAAACCAAATATCTACTCTGTCATTATAGCCATCTTTTAATCTGTCTTCAACGGTAAAAACTTTATCTCCAAAAACCGCCGGCAATTTGACCTTGGAGCCGAACGGCAAAAAGTTGGCGGCAATGACCCCGTTTCTTACGTGGCTTCCCGAGGCAGTTATAAAAGGAGTGTCGTCTGTTTCATCAACCGAGCTTGAATAAGCCGTGGCAAAAATTTTGACCACTTTTTGGGATTTATTGGCGGAATCCGCCAAAACTGACGATTCTTTCAAAATCGGATGGCTTTGAGCTAAAAGCTCGACTTTTTGACTTTGAAGCGGGCTTGATTTAAACGCGCCTACTACTTCCGCGTGGCTGGGAGCCGCGCTGATAAGCGGCCCCGCAACGATTAAGCTCGCTATAAAAAAAGGCAGTATTAAAACTGCGGTTGTACTCATATAGTATTAAAGCCATTGTAGCAGGCCATTCGGACTTGTCAAGATGGGGCCAAAAGATGTAGAATTAGGCCACTATGTTAGTTCTCTACCGAAAATATCGGCCAAAATCGTTTTCCGATATCCTTGGACAGGATATTATTTCTGAAACTCTTAAAAATGCCGGTAGGCTGGACCGTTTAGCGCACGCTTATTTGTTTTACGGTTCAAAGGGCAGCGGAAAAACCACCACGGCAAGAATTCTCGCCAAACTCGCCAACTGCCAAAAAAGGCAAACAGACGGAGCTTTCAAAAAAACCGGCGAACCTTGCAATAAATGCCAGGCTTGCGTTGAAATAGACAACGGCCGGGCGCTTGATGTTATTGAGATAGACGCCGCTTCAAACCGGGGCATAGATGAAATCAGAAACCTTAAAGAAAGCATTCGCGTCTCCCCCGCCGCCTTGACCCGCAAAGTTTACATTATTGACGAAGCCCACCAACTTACCAAAGACGCTTTCAACGCGCTGCTTAAAACTTTGGAAGAACCGCCTACCCACGCGATTTTGATTTTGGTGACAACCGAGCTTGAAAAGATGCCGGCGACAATTGTTTCCAGAACCCAAAGATTTCATTTCAAAAGATTGCCTCTTGAAACAATCATCGGAAAATTGAAAAGCATCGCCAAGCTGGAAAAAATAAACATTTCCGATTCCGCCATAGAACTTATTGCCGCGAGCGGAGGCGGAAGTTTCAGAGACGCCGAATCTCTTTTGGACCAAATCACGTCTCTTAAAACTCAAAACTTGAAGCTTCCCGCCAAAGGCGGATCCGCCTCGGGCGGAAAAATTCAAGTAAAGATAGAAACCGAGGATGTAGAAAGTATTATTGGTAATGTGGCTTTTAAACGGATATCCGAATTGGCGGAGCTTTTGATAAATGGCGATTTAGCCGGAAGTTTGAAATTCCTTTCTGAAATAAACGAAAGCGGATACAACTTAATCCAATTCAACAAAGATTTAATCCATTATTTGCGGAAGATTTTGGCCTTAAAATTCAGCCCCGAGCTTGAAGAAGTTTTTGCCCGCGAAATGACCGACCAAGAATTGAAAGCCATAAAAAAGCACGGCAAAGTCGCTGAACCGGAAAAAATAATAAAATTGATGAAGTTGCTTATTGAAGCGCATACGGAAATGAAATACTCGCCTTTCATCATAGTTCCTTTTGAAATTGCAATTATTGAAGGATTGAAATAAAATTGAAAAATTATTGCGGGGTGGTGCAACCGGCAACACGTCAGGCTCTGGACCTGAAGTTCTAGGTTCGATTCCTAGCCCCGCAGCCAATTTGTAAAGTTTGCGTTTCCCGCCTCGCTCGGGGCTTCGCCCCTCGCTTCCGCCAATTCGGC
>Ga0100395_1003920_pt1 | contig 10736 bp, 10 predicted proteins | sample CryGeymeta201519_FD_81542 | JGI IMG/M metagenome (GOLD analysis project Ga0100395, IMG submission 81542) | Groundwater microbial communities from Crystal Geyser aquifers in Utah, USA - Crystal Geyser metaG 2015-19 | ecosystem: Environmental > Aquatic > Deep subsurface > Groundwater | place: USA... | reverse complement strand
TAATCATGAATGAGAATTGTTATAGTAATGAAAATAATAAAATAAATTGGGAAACATTTACTTTCAGTGCTTTTATTAATGAATTATATGATGATTTTGAAAATGCTGTTCAGTTAGGGCATGTACTTACAAAAGTTATAAAATATTCTGATAGAGATGATGAATATTGTGAATTAACTTTTTACACATTTGAAGATTGGTTAGTAGCAGTATTAGAACAGTTAGAAAATAATAAAAAGAGTGTTTTAGACGCTTTGCTAAAATTAGATATTACAAAGAATGATTTTAATGCACTTGAAGAGGTTATGAGAAAATCAGTAGAGTTTATTAATCAATATATGAGTTTAGATGAAGATAGTAGAAATAAAGTAATAATGACAATTGATAGACAGGATAATTAATTACTATGTTATATCACTTAATTAGCAATATTAGGTTAAAAATCAATTATTATTGATGTTATGATTAATAATACTTAAATATATTAAATAGTCAGTATCGTTGATTTTTAAGAAAATAGGGGGAATAATAAGATGCCTTATGATGAGTTAGAAAAAATGAGTGGAACAAGATATGAAGGATTTAGAAAATTATCTGCTACTAATAAATTATCAAATGAGCGAGGAGAAGCAGAATATTTAAGTGATGATATAGTAGAAAAATTATTAGGTGGTACAGATAGTGAATATGAAGAAGAGGTTGATTTAGCAATTGTGCCTAAACAGAAAGAATATTTGTCTATAAATAATGGGTTACCTTTATTAGATACTAATGAATATGAAGGTACAGGTAAAGTGTTTGGAGAAGATAGAGAGTATAAAGATACAGTAATGGATATGCTTGATAGTTCACAGAGAATGAAAAATATTAAATCACAAAAAGTATTATCTGTTGCTGATTTAACAAAAAAGTTGAATGAGGCTATTAAAAATAATAATTATAGTTTAGCTGTGATGCTGGATAATAAAATTAAATCTATGATGAGATAATTTAATTTTATTATATTTTAATATTTTGTATATTAAGTGAGGATGGTTTGCAAATGGCAGATATAAAAAATAGAATTAATAAGACATTTGTGAAATCGGGTAAAATGGGACAGGCTGTATTTGGCAGAAGAAATAAAGCTAGTATAGGAATGGATTCTTTACAACCAGAATTAAGAAACCCGTTATTAAATATAGAGAATTACTTTTTCCCTTTTAGTAGAAAGGAATTAAATAGTTGGCTTAACTACTATTCTATAGTACATCCAGTAGTGAGTAATGCTCTTGATTTGCATTCTACTTTGCCATGGAGTTCATTTAAATTTGAAGGTATTGATGATGAAGATGTTTTGAGCTATTATCAAGATGTAGCAGATGATTTAAAGTTATTTGAGATGTTTATGGACATAACTAAGCATTATTTTCAATATGGGGAGGCTTTACCATATGCCCATTGGGATAATAGAATAGATTGCTTTGATTATATTCAGCTATTAATGCCTGATGATGTAATTATAGACAGTGTTAATCCATTGGATGTTAGATTTCGAGTAGATGTAAAGAATATGACAGAGATGATATGGAATTTAGATGCTATAGTAGATAAGGATAATAGAAATAGAAATAGTTTTGTGGACAATTTGGATAATAATAGTGCATCTATAAGTCAGTTTTATATTAGCCATATTAGTAGGGGTAGAGGTATTGACGGTAGAGGAATTAGTTTAATATATCCTTGTATAAAAGATTTAATGTATGAAGACCAATTAAGAAAAGCACAATTTGTTACAGCGAGTAGGAGAATTAGCCCTTGGGAACATTGGTCAATAGGGGAATCAGGTGAAAATGGTTGGATGCCTGATAAAGATTATTTAGATGAATTTATGCGTAATTTAGGTACATTAGGAAATGAAGTTTCTCCGATGCTTTTGACTGGTCCTAATCATGTGTATGAGGCAATAGGAATAGCAGATAGATTTATTAATTTGAAAGAAGAATTTGAGTTCATTATGAGAAGATTAATGATTGGACTATTTACAAATGAGACAGCTATTTTAGGAACTGGGAGTAGTTTTGCAACAGCGTCAGTATCAATGCGATATGTACAAGCAAGATATGATTATGTTAGAAGTTTGATATTGGAGTGGTGTCAAAAGAAAATATTAATACCAATAGCATTGGCGAATAGATTTTTTAAGCCAGAAGTTAAAGAAATTAGTGGACAATATCGTTCTGGTTCAGTATTAAGAAAAAAGCAATGGAATGTATATATAAAACCTTTGTTAGATTCACAAAATGAATTGATTGCTGAAAAAGATTATATAGAACAACAGAATATAACAGCAGGAAGAATAGGTTGTGTTGATAAATGTAAAGAAAGAATTAATGATATTAATTATACATTAGGTAATATTACACAGAAGTTATCTTTTCATATGAGAAAGTATAGAAATGACTTATTATTACCATCTTTTAGATGGTTAGGTAAAGTTTCTTTATTAAATGAAGACGGGCAAATAGAGTTTTTGACATCGTTATATAGGGACGGTAAGTGTTCTGTAAAAGTATTGAGTGATGTGTTTGGAGTAAATTATGATTATTTAAAAAAGAATTTATGTGATGAATTAGGGGTTACAGAAAAAGAGTTAACAGCAGCAGGGGACACAGTATTCAGTAATGAGTTTATTCAGACCCAGAAGAATAAAATTGCTGAAAAAGAACAGAATAAAATTGCTGAAAAAGAACAGAATAAAATTGCTGAAAAAGAACAGAATAAAATTGCTGAAAAAGAACAGAATATTATGGATATAACTACACCAGAAGATATAGTTGATACTTTAATGGAGAGACAAGAGGTGGTACCTGAAGTTTTATGATGTATGCATATCTGTTAATGAGGAGGTATTAAAATGGATATATCTTTTTTAAATTATTTTTTAGTGGGGAGTATTTGTGATTTATGTAAGGAATGGGCATTGGCACAAAAATTTAATCACAAAATTAAGCATAATATTGGACATTTCATAGATTTAGAAGAATTATTAGATTATTTAGGTGTTATATGTAAAAGACCTAAGAAAGAATTATTTAGATTTTTTGTTAATAAAGAAAAAATTTATGGTTTTTAGTAGAGGAGAAATATAAAAATGAGAAGTTATTTGGAGCTAACTGATGATGAAACTAATTCTTATTATGATGAAATGACTGATGAATTTATATATTCATTGAAAGATTTTTGTAATGAATATTTTAGTACATTAGTTGACATAAAAGATGGTTATATCAAAGAATTATTTGATAATAAGTTATTAGAGGAAAGGGATATAATAGAAGAATTGAATAATATATTATCAGATGATGTTATGGATAATTTATTTACAGATTTCGGGTATCCATATAAAAGTAATGATAGATTAAAAGGATTAGATTTAGATTATGGTAAATTTAGATTTGCATTAGGGGAAGTTAATGAGATAGAAAGAGGTGTTTATAATATATTAGTTGAATTAAATTATGATTATACAATAGTTGTTTGGAAGGGGCAAATAAATATAAATTTATTAGTTGAGAAAGGAGTTATTAAAATGGGAGTAATGTATAAAGAGTTATTTTATAAAAGAGCAGAACAAGATGATATTAGGAATGCTATAAAGGAGTTTAGAGAAAATGAAAGATTATTAGCTACAGGACAGAAAAATTATAAAGCTTCTATAGAAGAAGCCGAAGCATTAATAATTAAAATGAAAAGTGTTTTTAATATTTCTGAGTTGCAAAAAGATATGGATACGAGTAAAGAGAATTTAATAGAATTATTAAATACAGTAGAGAGTAGGTCTTATAGATTTGACCAATTGTTGTATAAAATAGAAACCTTGCCCCCAGCAAGAATAAGTCCTGATTATAAGAATATAGTTGCATTATTGAGTAAAGTAAGTTTGGAGATTAAGCATTTAGCAGATATGTTTATCGAAAATAGTAAAAATGAAAAGAGACAAAAGGAAAGATATGAATTAACAGTTAACCCTTTTATTATAGCAAGAAAAGGTATAGTTATTAGTGGGTCATTATGGAATGATTTTGTTAATTGGGTATGTAGTATATATGATAATGTAATTGATACTGTTAAAGGTTTTTTGGGTAATTATGATAAGGCAATAGAAGAATTAGAGGTATTAGTGAATAAATTAGAGGAATAAGAGGTGTATATGAAAAAAGGAGATATTTTAATTCTAAGAGCTGATGAAGATAAAGAGTGGATTAAGTTTGTTAGGCTGACAGATGGAAATAAAGAATTACATATGCAAAAAGGATTTTTTACTCCAGAAGAAGCACGGAAGTTTATTGATATAGTGGAATTTGAAACATTTAGAGGATTTAAATCTTCTGAATATATATTAGATACTGATGAATTAATAGATGTTTTAATATGAAGGAGATGATTAAAAATGGGTTTATTAAAAAGAGGATTTGGAAAAATTTTGGCGGTAGGGGAGGAAGCGATAAGAGGAGAAGTAGAGCAGAAGGTAGATACTTTTGTTAAAGATAAATTAGAAACACCTTTAGCTGTTGTAAATGTAGTTAAAGAAATAGTAGAAGAAGTAAAAAAGGAAGAATAAAGGAGGGATATATTAATGTTTACTAAGTTTAGTAAAGCAAAAGTATTGCAAATTACGAATAAAATTGAAAATTTAGAATTAGTAGGATTTAATAATTTTAAAGCACGGTATGCTACAGTAAAACATGTGTTGGAGTCTGATAGATATTTATATTTAAAAGTAAGAGCAGTATCAGCAACACCTCAAGATTTTAAAGTTTGTGATGTATGTAGAGGTGAGTTGAAATTAGTTGAATCAGATATGAAATATTTTCAATGTACTGGTTGTGATAGACAATATTGGTTTCCTAATGCTAATGGAGATGCTTGGACGAGGAAAGAATTATTTACTAATTTTGGTACTTTTATTAATAGTCCAATACATACGAATCATGATAGTTGGAAAGGAAAAGATGTAAGTGTTGGGTTTATATTGGATGGTGTATATAAAGATAAAGAAAATTATGTAGAGATTATACATGCTCTTGAAAGGGATGCTGTGGAGAAGAAACATCCTGGATTAATAGAAGCAATAGAAGATGGATTGGTAACAGATACGAGTATGGGATGTTGGACAGAGCGGTGTATATGTTCAGTTTGTGGTAATATTGCTACGAGTCAATATGATTATTGCCCACACATGGTAGAAAAAGGAAATCTCATTTTAGATAGTATAGTAGATAGTGTTTTTGAATGGAATGAAGGGTGTACTTTTTTTGAAGACTCAATAATATTTACTGACAATGGAAATAATAAATATTCGTCTACTGGGTATGATGTAGGTGCAGACGAAGCTGCAAAAATAATATCAATTATAGCAAATAAGCATAAAAAGACATCTTTTAAAGATGTTATTAATAAAGGAGGGCTAGAAATGCATATTAAGAAATTAGGGCGTAATAGTGTTTTGACTAATAGTACAACAGATGAAAAGGAAGTAGAGAATAAAGATATATTGGAAAGTGCTTATAAGGATGATGCAGCAAGTGAGAAAGAGATAAAGGTGAAAGGAAATTTGCCTAATTCTACTATGGATGATGTGAGTATGATTGATTATCCAGTTAAAATAACTGCTTCAGTGTGGTCATCTTTGACAAGAGAACAGCAATTGCAATTAAAATCTGGTAGGGGAGGAATACTTATTATAGCTAATGATATGCGAGAAGAAGAGGAGATACCAGTAGCAGTATTAGAAGGACAAAAAATATTGACTGATAAGCAGGAAGAGATAGAGGAAGAAGTAAGTATTAATGATAGATTAAATTCTATGGAGGGTATGCTTACAGTAATTATTGATAAATTAGAGAAGACAGAAGAAGCTGTCGATGAACAGAAAGAAGCTGTCGATGAACAGAAAGAAGCTGTCGATGAACAGAAAGAAGCTGTCGATGAACAGAAAGAAGCTGTCGATGAACAGAAAGAAGCTGATAAAGCAAGTTTTATCGAAAAAGATAATGCAGGAGGAGTACAGATGAGAAAACAGTATGAGGTAAAGGGGGATTTAAAAGCAAGTTCTTTAGCAGAAGCTGTTTTAGCTGGCAAAATGAAGGTAGAAACTATTGTTAAGCAGTGTTCTTCACTTAAGATATTAGCGGTAAGAAGAGAATTAGAAAAATTAGCAGGACATGTTAAATGGAGAAAGATTTTTACCAATGCAAAACAAGACATTCAAGATTATGGCATTCTGCCTACAGGTGAAGAAAGGAATAGAGATTATTCGAGAAATATTATTAAAGATTATGAACTGCAAAGTAAAGATAGTGAAAAGGCATTTGAGGATATTATAAAAAAGCAGGATTATCAGAAAGGATTATCATTTGCTAAGAGAAGAAATATAAGAAGAAATGCACAATCGTTAACACAAATAAAAAGTATATACGAAAATATTTTATTTGAAGGAACAGGTACTACAAAAGAGGTATTAGAAGAAGCAATAAAAGCAGGAGTAGACCTCAGAGGAGTATGTCTTACAGGAGTAGACCTTAAAGGAGTAAACCTTGTAGGAATGAACTTTAGAAAAGCATTTTTTACAAGAGTAGATTTTACAGAAGCAAACCTTGCAGGAGTAGATTTTGAGTATGCATACTTTATAGGGTCAATCCTTATAAATGCAAATCTTTCAGGGGCAAAATGTATAGGAGCGAATTTTATAGACACAAATCTTTCAGGAGCAAAATGTATAGATGCAGACCTTACAGGAGTATATTTCAGAGATGTGAACCTTGCAAATGTGAATTTTTCAGGAGCAAGCTTTAGAAGTTCAGTTCTTTCAGGGGCTATCTTTGCAGGGGCAAATCTTACAAATGTGAATTTTTCAGGAGCAACTCTTACAGGAGCAGACTTTAAGGAGGCAATTCTTACAAATGCTATTCTACCTGTAGGTTTTGATATGCAGAGTAATAAGAGGGCAAATTCAAGTATAAGAAGAAAGGCACAATCATTAACACAAGAAGTGAAAAAAGCACCTGTAATATCTATAGAAACAGAATTGAGAGATGTATTAGCAACAATTTTATAATGTCAATAAAAAAGGGGGTAATTGATGATATGGATAATAGATATATAATAAGTTCTATAATTGATTACCCCCGACAGGATTTAGACAGAACAATATGGGATGATGATTATGTGTTGAATTGTAAATTAGAAGATATTATTTTAGTTTTATTAGATGATTATATGCAGTTATGTAATTTTGATTATAGTATGAGTATGTGTGCATATGAAGAGAATGTAGATATATATATTAATCAGATAATAATTGTAGGTAGTAGTGGTTCATATAATTGGACAGATAGTAGTGATATAGATGTGCATATAATAATGGATGAGGATACAGAACAAAAATTCATAACTGTATTACATGAGAATATAAAAAAAGTTAATGGTATGCTATGGAATAAACATCCTATTAATTATTATTTTATGACTGAATATAATTTGAGTGAAGTGGATAATGCTTATGATGTTTTATATAGAGAATGGTTAAAGTTCCCGATTAGAAAGCCATTTGAAGAAGGTTTTGAAAAAGATTATACCAATATATTTGATATGGCTAAAGAATGGGCAAGTAGAATTGACTTATCTTTAGGGGAGCTTAAGAGAGATGGGGAAGATTTTATATCTTTGATTAATGCTTTAAAAATAGCTACTGAAGAAGATAAAGAGAAATTAGTATTTTTATTAGAAGATAAGGAAAAAGAAATACAGAATGATATTGATATTTTGGTTAAAGATTTTGATATTATACATAAAAAACGATTAGAAGGATTTGTAAAGGATTTAGAAAATAATGGATTAGAAGTATTAAATATACCATCTAAGAATTACTTGCCGAGTAATATTTTGTGGAAAATAATAGAGCATTGGAGATATGTTGAAATTTTAAGGAGTTTAAAAGATATGAATAAAGATAATGAGGTTACTGAAGAGGAAATTAAAGAAATGCTAGAAGATATATAAAGGAGACAATAGAATATGCAGAGATATCCTATAGAAAGTAGTAATTTAGATTCAGTAGGTTATGATGAAGTAAATAAAGTTTTAGAAATATCTTTTATTAGTGGAGGAATATATCAATATATTGATGTAGAACCACAAGTTTATGAAGGGTTGTTGTATGCAGAATCTGCAGGTAAGTATTTTCATAGGAATATAAAAGGTCAGTTTGCTTATAAGAGGGTATGAGTAATACAGTTAATGTTAGGAGGTATAAATGATTAAGAATGCTTTTATGGAACAAAGAGGTAATATGCAAGATGTTCGGGGATTATGTAAGAAGGGGAAAAAAGTTATTGTAGTTGATAATATTTTTAATAAAACATGGTATAATGATATTATTGGTAACATATATGAAGAACAAGAAGCTCCTTCTTATGCTATAGTTGGATATGTAGATAAAAAAGAGAAATCAGCTTGGTATGGAATGAGGGAAAATGAATTTCAAGAAGGGGATATGGTGGTAAATAGACAAACAGGGGAAATTGGGGAAGTTAAAGAGAAATATTATATAAGCATGTCTGATTTATATGAGTTTGATGTACTTTATAAGGATAAAATTGATTTGGTAAGAGAAGAGCAGCAAAATTTAAAATCTTTTAAGAAAGAAGAAGTTATTAGTAAAGATAGTAAGAAAGTAGGTAATAGAATGATTAAAAGTGGTGTTTTATATTTAAAAAATACAGACCCAGAATTTAAGAGTTTAGCGGGACCTTATGAAGTATTGGATTTAGAAGATTTAATGAGTGAAGAAATAATTCCTTTTTTTGTAGATGAAACAGAAGTCGCGGTTATAGAAGGGGATATAGAGGATTCTATGGAGGACAGAGAAGATTATTTAAATAATTTAATAGATGCTTTTAGGGAAGGGTTGGTAGAAATTAATAAAGAAGAGTATAATAGATTAAAAAGAATAGGAAATATAAGAAGAAAGGCACAAGAAAAGAAAGAAAATAAGTTATTAAATAAATCTGCTTGGGAGTTTTCTGAAGATTTAGATTTTAGATTTATAGAGGGTACAAAGATAATAAACAATACTGATAGTATTTATTATGCAATAGAAGCATTATCAGTAGTAGATTGGGCAAATTTTCTTGATACATTAGCTAGATATGGGGTAGCTATAGAATATGATAATGAAAAGGATATTTATATAGTTGCTAATAATATAGGAAAAGGAGCAAATAAAAATAAAATTAGTAATGATATATTTTCTGAGTTAAGAATAAGTATAAAGAATAATCCTGATAATAAAGAAAATAAATTATTATTATCAGGATTATTGGCAGGATATGAAAAAGGAGTTTATAAGGAAGAGTTTATTTATGACAAAATAAATGATATAATAGCAACAGGTAAAAAGGAAGTAGAATCAGTTAAAGAGGTTGAAGAAGATAAACATGTTTTAGCATATAATAAAGAAGAAATAAAAGAAGAAATAGATAATATTATAGAAGAATCAATAGCAAAAGGGATGTCATCAGAATATATTTGTAATATTTTGTTGGATATAAAAGATGAGAATTATAAATCTTATTTAGAAACATTTATTGGTAATTCATTTGGTATAAGACAATATATTGATAACATTATAGAAGAAAAAATACAGAATAGTTTTATTGAAACAGAAGCTGATATAGAAAATGATATTATGAATACAACAGAACCATTAGCACGAGTTATTGAAGTAAAAACAAATAAAGAACAAGATTTATCAGAATTAATAGCGCAGAGAAAGGAAGAATCTACTGAATGTTTGGGGGAGGATTATGATACAGCTTTAATAGTGAAGGATATATTTAATGATTATTTAGAATTATCAAAGGAAAAGAAAGTAGTTAAAGCTAACGTTAAAAAGAGTAATTTTATAGTCCCTGTGGAAGGTAATAATTTGAAATACATTCCACAGATTAAGCAAGAGGATAGTTTTAGTACAATGATAGCTGATATAGCTAATACATTGTATTAGTTTAGTTATATGTTTAGTATAAAAAGGAGGTGATATAAGATGATAGGAACTTTGAGAGCATGGTTTAGGAACGGTGAATGCAAGTTAGATACTACTGTAGCAGATGATTTTGTGGCTGGGTCTCCCATAGGAGTGAGTACTACTGGTTACAGTTTATTCAAAGCTGGGCAAGCAGGCAAAGTATTTGTTGGTATGGCAATGAATAATAAAACAGAAGTATCGGGGGCATTACTTACTAATATGACGGTTTTAGAACCACCAGTATTGGTAGAGTTGACAGAGGCAGTAGTAGGAGAATTGTTTGCATCAGTAACATTTGCAGTTGGTGATACTTTGTATGTTACTACAGCAGGTACATATTCTAATGTGGCTACTGGTAATGAAGAGATTGGTATTGTAAGGGGAATTAGTCCCTTGTTAGTTAAGGTTACTAAGTGATATTATATGAAAAAGGAGGTGAGATAAGTTATGAGTATGTTAATAGAAGCAAGAAATAAAGCACATGCTGAGAGATTAAATTTAGCAAATAAGAGAATAAAGACAGAAGCAACGCTTGATAGAGCATTCGCAAGTCCCTCAGGTTTGTTGAGACTCGCAAAAGAGCTAGCAAATCCTGTAAGGCAGCAGCTTGACTACAAAGGAATTATAAGGAATTTTGCAGTTACTGAGTTATTGCCTGTGGGTATGC
>Ga0100395_1003918_pt1 | contig 10737 bp, 9 predicted proteins | sample CryGeymeta201519_FD_81542 | JGI IMG/M metagenome (GOLD analysis project Ga0100395, IMG submission 81542) | Groundwater microbial communities from Crystal Geyser aquifers in Utah, USA - Crystal Geyser metaG 2015-19 | ecosystem: Environmental > Aquatic > Deep subsurface > Groundwater | place: USA... | reverse complement strand
CGTAATATCTTAATTTTTGTTCCGAAATATCAATTTCAATATATTCAGCTAAATCAGTTCTCCCTTCCGTTGATCTTCGATTAGGAGAAACGACTATTTCATCTATTCCGTCGTTATTAGCGTCACCAACGGTAACTAAGGTACCGGCTCGGAATTCAGCTTCAAAAGCGAAAAAAGATTTTGGGGTAGCAAGGCCATACGCTTCAAATGATCTAACGTGAGGCCCGCCTCCATAATTGGCTGCGGTAACAATTTCATCTAGTCCATCTTGATCAATATCACCGCCCGCCACATTTACCCCGCCTTTAAAATTTTGATCATAGGCCAGAAATTGACCTAAAATTATTCCATTAGCTTTATAAACTTTTACCCAGGGCTCCCCCACCTGAACACCAAAAGTGATCTCGTCTTCCAATCCGCCATCGACGTTAGCGCACGCTACCGTCAAGCCCCCTTTTTCATCGGGAGAGAAAGGATAAAAATCTAATCCCAAATATTCTCCCGCTTGGTTGAACACTCGAGCCTGGGGTCCTCCGACTGGCCCAGCCGCAGCAATAATCTCTTTTTTGCCATCTCCATTCAAGTCGCACGCGGCCACATTAACGCCTCCCTGAAAATCCTCGGCAAAGGCAAAAAAGCCCCAGGTGAATTTAGGATAGCCGTAACCATCAAAAATTCTTACGTGGGGCGTACCGCCATAGCGGGTACTGGTGATGATTTCGTCTTTCCCGTCGCCATCCAAATCACCCACTGCTAAATTTATCCCCTTGCGATATTCGGTATTATAGGCAAAGAAACCGGAGGCGTATGATCCGTCGTAGCGGAATATCTTAATGTGGGGGCCGCCACCTGGGCCGGGAGCAACTATGATTTCGTTTTGCCCATCTCCGCCTAAATCACCAATGGCGGCCACCGCTCCCCCTTTGAACGCTCCGTCAAAAGCTAAAAAACTTTTTTCCAACTGGAGATTTTGAGTATTAAAAATTTTCACTTCGGGCTGGCGATATTCAGTCGCCTGCACTTTTTGAAACAAAAAAACAGTACCGAGCAGTACTGCCATTAAAATAAATAAACAATATTTTCTTTCTCTTTTCATTTTTGTTTTTTATTTTTGTTGTTCCTGACAACAAATTTGGATAAGAAAATAGGCCAGAGACAGCCTTTTTCTAGTAGAAGCTGTCTCCAGCCTCAGTGCTTTTGTTTTTGTCTTTGTTTGACAAAGAACTACATGCTAATGATAGCATATTATTCGGTTACTGTCAAAGCCTTTGAGCGATAATTACTCCGTTGAATCCGTTCCAGAATTTTACGCGTTTTTCTTTTTGGGAATAATATTTTTCAAGGATTCTGAAACCACTAGCCCAAAGTAATTTTTTAACCTCTCTTAAAGTAAACGCATGGCAATATCGTCTTACCATCGTTTCGCCTTTTGAATTTTTCCATGGCCTTTCGGCATCGTAAAAATCATATTTAGACTTTCCAACTATTTTTTTCAGGATATTGCGTAACACCAGTTTAATTCTCTGGGGATGCCACATATTCCAATAAGTCATAATGAAAATACCGTCCCGCTTTAAAACGCGCGAAATTTCGCTAACAACAGCTAAACGCAACCCCTTGGAGGGAATATGATAAATGCTGGCGATAGCAAAAACAACATCAAACTCTTGATTACCAAAAGGGATCCTGGTAAAATCGCTGCGAAGGAATCGGTAAGGCGGAAGATTATCCGGCTTAGCCAATTTATAAGCAAAGTTAATAAGTTTTGGCGAGATATCAAGGCCGGTATAAGTAATTTTCTGTCCTTTCAAGAAATGAAGGAGCCGCCCATTTCCGCAGCCAAGGTCTAAAACATTAGCATTTGGCTTGAGGTATTTTAAAAACTCGTTGAATTCGCTCCATTCTTTGAATCGGGTATTAGAAAAGTGTTCCGCAATTGTATCGTAATCTTGCCTAGTTTTATTAATAATTGATTGTGCGGTATTATTATCCATAGATGAACCCCGTTAGAAATTATAGATAATAATTCTAAAAGGGTTTACATAGAGGTATGTCATTCAAATTATCTATCAATAAAATCTGCTAATTAGTTAAATTTCTTAGGGCGTGAACAAAATTTTGATTCAACTTATTAAAACCGCGATCAAGGAAAAGGTTGCCAGTCCTGAGGAACTGCGTAATCTAAAAAGTCGTTTTGCCAAAAAATATCAAATTGAGTTCCCTGCTAACATTATCATTTTGGCAGAGCTGCGGCAACTGATTAAGCGCAAAGCGCTTCCCCAAAGCTCCGAACTGATTAGTGTCTTAAGAATACGCAAAATTAGAACTCTATCGGGAATCGCCTCGATTGGCGTGCATACTAAGCCCTTGCCCTGCCCTGGGAAATGTATTTATTGTCCCACGGAAGCAAAAATGCCCAAGAGCTATCTTTCTACCCAGCCGGCGGTGATTCGGTCCAGCACGCTTAAATTTGATCCTTATAAAATGGTGAGTACTCGTCTTAAGGCCTACCACCTGAACGGACATTCAATTGATAAGTGCGAACTGATTGTGATGGGCGGTACCTGGTCTTATCATCATCCAATTTATCAAGTTTGGTTTCTTAAAAGATGTTTTGATGGTTTCAATGCTGGACTTAGAGAAAAAGCTATCAAACAAAATATTCGCGAGCCTGAAATAGGTAATGATTCTAAAAAAGATCAGCGCACTAAAGAAAAATTATTTCAAGCGTTAAAACTGGCTCAAAGAAAAAACGAAAAAGCCAAAGCCCGAGTGGTAGGATTGACTTTAGAAACAAGGCCCGACTTTGTATCTAAAAAAGAGATAATATGGATGCGCAAACTGGGAGCGACTAGAGTGGAAATGGGCGTTCAAAGCACCCATAGTCAAGTTCTCGATTTGAATAAGCGCGGTCACAAAGTAGATGCTACCATTAGAGCAACAAAATTGTTCAAGGATGCTGGATTCAAAATTACCTACCATATGATGCCCGGATTATACGGATCAACTCCCCAAAAAGACCTAGCGATGTTCAAAACCATATTTAGCAATCCGGATTTTCAGCCGGATCAGATAAAAATATATCCCACGATAGTCACAAAGTACTCCACGCTCTATACTATGTGGCAAAAAGGACAGTATCGACCTTACCACGACCAGGAATTAAAAAATTTACTAAAACAGATAAAAGTGATTTGTCCCCCGTATGTTCGAATTGCCCGACTTTTTAGGGATATCCCCAAGCAGAGTATTCAAGGAGGTATGAAAATCACCAATATTCGCCAGATTATCCAGCAGGAACTAAATAAGCAAGGAAAACACTGCCAATGCATCCGCTGTCGGGAAGCCCGCGGAAAAACAATTACCCTTAAGGAAGCCCGGCTGGTAAAAAGAGAGTATTCGGCATCTAGCGGGAAAGAGATTTTTTTAAGTTTTGAATCAAGAGATTGCTCCACTATTTTTGCCTTTTGCCGCTTACGCTTTCCGGAAGATAAGAATAAAAATCATTTTATCCCCGCTTTAAGAAATGCCGCTCTGATTCGGGAACTGCACACCTATGGTGAGTTAATACCAATTGCTAATTCTAAAGGCAAAATCCAGCATATCGGATTCGGCAAAAGGCTGATGGAAAAAGCGGAATTAATGGCTCGAAAAAAAGGATATAAAAAAATGGCCGTGATTGCCGGCATTGGAGTCAGGGCCTATTATCGAAAGCTGGGATACAAACTGCAGGATGAGTATATGGTGAAAACAATTGCCTAACTTAGGCAATTCAGGCTTAACTGTCCAACAAATTAATCCATCCCAACTTTATCCATTGCTTGATATCTTTGTAAAAGATGCTTTGAGAGTCGGGAATTTTGTAAATTAGTATTTTAATTTTTTTCTTTCTTGAAAAATTTAACCCTATAGTGAATGACAATTCAGCAAAAACTCCAACTCCTAAATAGCCTGCGACTTTTCCTTTATCCTCATTGGCTATAAAGTGAACATCGCATTTTTGTAACGATTGATAAAAATTTCTATGAATTCTTAGCCAAACATTCTAAAAATTTTTTTAATTGGAATGGGATAATTTATAATCTTGAATCCTCTACTTTTCCAATATTTCAGCCACTTCTTAATTGCTGAATCTTGAGAGCTACTGGCTGAAGTAACAATTTTTTTTGATTTCATATTATTTCCTTTTCCGTAAAAAGTTCTCAATTATTTCAATATCTTCTAAATCTTTTCCTCTTTGATATAGCTTTTTCCATTCCACCACTTGCTCCAGTTTTACAAATAGTAAACCGTCAATTATTTCTGCGTCTGCAGGAATTCGTATTGCTTATTAAGGTCACGCCATACAATATCATTCTTAATGACTTGAGTTGATAAATCGATGAAGTATTTCATCTTTTTCATCAGCATTTTTCTCATTTCGTCGGTTTCTGCCAAATGACAATAATGGCTATTATCCAAAATATCCACTGCCTTAATAATTAATGTGTTTCTGCCAGCGTTTAGACATCTTTCAAACATTTTCTTATACTGTGCGATTTTATCTTTAATACTCTTATCAAAACTATTCACCTCTACTAAATTTGCTACCATTATTCCAAATTTGTCTCTTATCTCATCAGACGTTACCGCTGTATCTTCCAATATGTCATGCAGAATTGCTCCAATAACAACATCTTCACTGTAGTCTTTAGTATAAAGATATTCCGCGACTCTTAATGAATGTTCTAATACTGGCTTAGAATTTTTTCCTGAAGCACCGATGGATTTTGTAAGAAATCTTATTGCTTTTTGAAATTTGTTGTTTTCTTCAAGTTTAAGCATATTCCTTGTGATTCTTATCCTCTTTGTCACTTTTTTGTTTTATTTCTGCAGCCCCAGTATTTTTCTAAGAATTTTTGCGGCCTTTTTGGGATTGCCTCTTCCTACCGGAAAGTAACACGGTATAACTGAAATCTTTAACCCAGAAATTATTTCAGAATTTTTTTCTTTCTTTCCTTTCCAATATTCAGATAGTTTTATTTTCTTTCCGGTAAGGTTCTGATAGACCAATCCACCGAAAGCAACTATCTTCTCAGGATTAACAATTCTAATTTCTTCTGTTAATTTTTTTATTTGATCTTTAATTACTTTACTGTTTGGATAGGCACTGTGACCATAACAGCATTTTACCATGTTTGTCAGAAATAATTTATTCCGAATTAATTCCTTTTCCACCAACTCAGTATGTCGGGAACCCCATTCAGATCTTAAAGGGAGTTTGGCTGCAATCTTTTTTTCAATCAGTCCACCTTCTGCCAGTACTTTCCAGAACTGCCTTACTCCGATAAACGGAAATCTTGCACCTTTATTTCCTGGATGGGAGCTTAAGTTTCGATAAGTCGGATTTATTAAAATTAACATTAGTTTCGGATTTAACGCTCCGAATCCGTGAATATGCTGAAATAAATTCCCGTCTGCTTTACAAAATTTACAATTGTCAATCCTCTTATATAATTTTTGCAATTTCATATTTCCCACAGGTCTTTTTTTATGATTTGACTTGAGTATTCCGATGTAGAAGGATGATCATAAAGAAATTTTCCTTTAAACTTTTTACCTTGTAAAAGAATCGGCAGCCAATGGGTATCAGCAGGCCACATAACCTTTAATGGTAATTTTTCAACATCAAACCATTCCGGTTTCATCTCTTCAGACTCAACTATTTGTCCTTCAAAATCTTTACTTTGGAATATATGAACTTCGACAGCTCGAGATCCGTCTTGGAACTCAAAATTGATTATCCCCATCTTCTCAAGCTCTTTTACCTTCAACCCTACCTCCTCAACAACTTCTCGCTTTGCCGCTTCTTTAATAGATTCGCCATCTTTAACCTTGCCACCGAAGCCATTCCATCTTCCCGCTCCGAATCCGCGCTTCTTCATTCCAAGCAATACTTTGGGATGCTGATGAATGATACAGAGGGTAAAGATTTTTTTATTATTCTTATTCAGCATAGCACTTTTTAATTCTATTTTGAGTGGGTTGCGGCGCCTAGAGTTCTTCCTCGGTTATCACCCGAATTCCGTTTTCTTTAATAACTTAGCGGTAACGCCGTTTCCCTTAATTATCCTGCCGGAAAACGTACCATCGTAAATCATTCCACTTCCGCAAGAAGGGCTTTTTTGCTTCAGAATTGCCTCTTTCACTCCCAACAGCTTTGCTAGTTTTAAAACCTCCTTAGCCCCTTTTACGAAGTCGGCAGTAACATCTTTTCCTGATTGGGTAAATACTTCTTGGTCGGTTTGTTCCGCTGGCTCTCTTGGGGTTGCTAAACCACCCAATTGCTCCGGGCAGACTGGGATTAAAATTTCTTTTTTAGAAAGATTAATAACTGCGTGGCTTGTTTTGTTTCTGCCGTCATAACGGCAATTTGTTCCTAAAAGGCAGGCACTGCAGATTTTGGGATGTTTTTTCATTGCTTTTACTTAGGCGCCGTGACATTTCTTGATTTTATTCCTCTATCCATAAGAATACTTCAATTAGAGACCACATACGCGAGTACATCAAATTCTCTATCTCGCAGCTCAATCATCTCATACTCTGATCTTTTGATAAGAATAAGATTATTAGAATGTTGCGATAAGTACTCATTTTTGAAGGTCACATAATCTGTTTCAAAATCATTACATCCTACTTGGGGACGTTCAGGGTCTGGCTTTCGGATACGTAGATGAGTAATATGATTTTCTCCAACTTCGATCGGTTCGTATAACTCGACTCGCGGCCCATTATTATAGTTATACGGTTTTCCAATTTTCGTCAGTATTTCGGTCAATAATTCAAACTCTGGCTGCGAGTGTGTGAATATTGTCAGCGATTTTATTGGAAAGTTCTTGCCAACTATACTCTGAGCCATCTTTGACGTTTCCGAAGTAACATATCTAACCGCTTCTATCAATTCTTTTTGATTTTGAATCGATTTATTCATATTTCTACGCCCCATGGCATTTCTTATACTTTTTGCCCGAACCGCACGGGCAAGGGTCGTTGCGTCCAATTTTTTGGCCGGCTAATGTTTTAAGCCTTCCGACTGACGAAATTTTTGTTCCCGGAAGAGCTTCCGAGGATTTTTGGGAAGCAATAGTACTATCGTAATTGGCCGGCTGTTCTTGAAGTGGGACAAAATGCTGATGTTGCTCTGACATTACCTTGGAGGGCGCTTTAATAATCTTACCAGACTTTTCCATAACCGATGGCGCCATTTGGCCAGCAGGGACAACTTTAAAGATGGTATGGACAATCTGACTGCGGATATTCTCTATTAAATTGGTAAACAGCTGATATGATTCTCTTTGATATTCTACCAGCGGATCTCTCTGTCCATATCCTCTAAGGCCAATGCCTACTCTTAGATGCTCCATCATTGCTAAATGATCAACCCAAAGGTTATCCATTACCCGTAGGGCCACGGCCCGTTCCAAAATACGCATTAAGTTTGGATCTCCCACTCGCGCCTCGTGTTCGGCATAGGCTTTTTGAGCCAGATCAAACAGGTATTTGATTAGATGCGTCCGGCTTTGAGCGTCCTGCAATTTAGTGCCTGCTTCCTTCTGGATATCGTCCATCTTCACCCTTACTTCCATCGAAATGGGAAAGATGGTATCCACTACTTCATAAATTTCCTCGATATTCCAACTGCGTTCATCTTCGGAATCAGTGTGAAAGGATACTACCTGCTCTATTTCATCCTCAATCATTTTTATTACTTCCTCCCGATAACCCGACGGCTTTTTTTCAGAATTCAAAACCTCTTTTCGCTTTTTGTAGACAACCTCACGATGTTTATTGATCACGTCATCAAATTCCACTAAATGCTTTCTAATGTCAAAGTTATTTCCTTCCACCTTTTTTTGAGCCGCCTCTAAGGATTTTGAAATCATCTTATTTTCAATCGGCAAATCATCGGGAATGCCCAGCCTTTCCATAATAGCTTTCATGCGATCGGATCCAAATATCCTCATTAGATCATCTTCCATTGATACATAAAACTGGGATTCTCCCGGATCGCCCTGTCGGCCGGAACGGCCCCGCAGCTGGTTGTCAATTCTTCTTGCTTCGTGCCGCTCGGTACCCAAAACAAACAGCCCGCCGACTGACTTTACCTTTTCCGAATCATGAGAATCGGGTGGATTGCCGCCAAAAATAATATCAACTCCGCGGCCCGCCATGTTAGTGGCTACGGTAACCGCCCCGCTTTTTCCGGCCTGGGCAATTATTTTTGCTTCTTGTTCGTGCTGTTTGGCATTTAAGATTTGATGGGGAATCCCTTCCATGGCCAGCATCTGCCCCAGCAACTCATTTTTTTCAATTGATATCGTTCCCACTAAGACCGGTTGCCCCTTGGTATGTCGTTCCTTAATCTCCTTTACAATTGCCCTTAATTTTCCTTCTTCTGCTTTGTAGATCCGGTCCGGTAGATCCTTCCGAATCATAGGCTTATTAGTGGGTATTTCCACCACTTCCAGTTTATATATTTTGGCAAATTCTTCCGCTTCGGTAGTAGCCGTGCCAGTCATTCCCGCTAATTTTTTATAGAGCCTGAAATAATTTTGGAAAGTAATTGTGGCTAGGGTTTGACTCTCTTGTTTAATTTCCACTTTTTCTTTCGCTTCGATGGCTTGATGTAGACCTTCAGAGTAACGCCTGCCGAACATCAACCGGCCGGTAAATTCATCAACAATAATTATCTCCCCATCCTTTACCACGTAATCTCGATCGCGCTTAAACAATGCTTTTGCTTTCAAAGCCTGCTCGACATGGTGCACTGATTCAATTCCCCCTGCTTCGTAAAGGTTACCGACCCCAAGCCATTTTTCCATTTTAGCAATCCCCTGTTCCGTCAAAGTAGCAGCGCGCATTTTTTCATCAACGTTGTAATCTGGGCCCTCTTCTAGCTTTTCCGCTAATTGGGCAAATTTTAAGTATTGTTCAGTTGCTTCCTCGGCCGGTGCAGAAATAATTAAGGGAGTGCGCGCTTCATCAATTAAAATACTGTCTACTTCGTCAACAATCGCATAATTAAGCCCTTTTTGAACCATTTGTGATATACTGCTGACCATATTGTCCCGTAAATAGTCAAAGCCGAATTCATTGTTTGTACCGTAAATAATATCTGCTTGATATGCTTCATTCCTTTTCACTGATCTTAAAAAATCTATATCAACCTGATATGACATCTCCGTCTGGTTATCACTGGCTTTCACTGCTGGATCGAAAACAAAGGCGCTTTCGTGCTGAATACATCCCACGGACAGCCCCAAAAAATGATAAATCTGGCCCATCCAAACAGTATCTCTTCGAGCTAAATAGTCATTTACCGTCACTAAATGAGCCCCTTTTCCTTTCAGCGCATTTAGGTAAAGTGGCATGGTGGCGGCTAAAGTTTTGCCTTCTCCGGTTTTCATTTCCGCTATTTTCCCTTGGTGTAATACAATACCGCCCAAGACCTGGGTATCATAGGGAAACTGATGAATTGTCCGGTTAGCTGCTTCGCGCACCAGAGCAAAGGTTTCGGGCAAAATTTCATCCAGCGACTTTCCTGATTTGACCTGTTTTTTGAACCCTTCGGTCTTTGCTTTAAAACTTTCGTTGGGAAGCTTCTTAAATTCCTGCTGGTATTTATTTACCTCAACAACTCTCTCAAGTAATTGATCGAGAACTTTTTTGTTTGGGTCGCCAAAGACTTTTGTGAATAAAGACATTGTTTTATTTAGTCGATTTAATTATCGAATCCCACATATTGAATTTCCTCCTGAAGTTGAATTCCAAATTGACCCCTTACTTTTTCTTTAATAATTCCAATGAGGATTATTACGTTTTCCGCAGTCGCCTTTCCAAGATTCACAATGAAATTTGCATGAATATCTGAAACCATTGCGTCTCCGATTCGCTTTCCCTTTAATCCCGTTTCCTCAATTAGGTAACCAGCGGGAATTGTGCCGTCGGCCTTTCTTTTCTCGGGATCAATTTTTTTCTGAATTAATTCAGATATCGAATAATCCACAAGGGGATTCTTGAAAACGCAGCCGGCGCTGGGCAATTTAAATTCCTGCTTTTTTTTCTTTTCCTTCACGATCCGCCTAATTTCTTTGGCTATTTCGTCCTTGTTCCCCTTTTGCAATCCCAACTCGGCGGATAGAATAATTTCGGAATTGTGTTTGAAGACGCTATCACGATACTTAAATTCACACTGTTCCTGGTTACTTTCTTTAAATACACCTTGCTCTGAAATGATCAATACTTTCTTAACTAAATCCTTCATTTCTTTGCCCCAGGCGCCGGCATTCCCTCTAATCGCGCCTCCTAGACTACCCGGAATTCCGGCCGCAAACTCAATTCCAGATAAAGAATTTTCCTTGGCAAAATTAGCCAATTGGCTCAAATTAATTCCGGAATCCGCAACAATGCTATTTCCTTTCACTGTACACTGACGGGGCTTGTTGTGTACAATTAGACCCCTGAAGCCACTATCAGAAATTAAAACATTGCTTCCCCGTGCCAAGATAAAAAAAGGCAGATTCAATTCTCTTGCCGCCAGAACCGCATTTTTGAGGTCCACTTGGTTTTCCGCTTTAAAATAATAATCAGCTGGACCACCAATTTTATAGGTCGTAAACTGCGCTAACGGCCGTTGAGATTTGACTCGTCCGTCCAGTTTTTTATTTAACATCGCTAAATCATCCATTTTCTATTTTT
>Ga0100395_1003901_pt1 | contig 10771 bp, 11 predicted proteins | sample CryGeymeta201519_FD_81542 | JGI IMG/M metagenome (GOLD analysis project Ga0100395, IMG submission 81542) | Groundwater microbial communities from Crystal Geyser aquifers in Utah, USA - Crystal Geyser metaG 2015-19 | ecosystem: Environmental > Aquatic > Deep subsurface > Groundwater | place: USA... | reverse complement strand
TAAAACATGTGTGGGGGGGGGACGCTCTTAAATAACTCAATAAAACAGGACAAGGCAAAATCAAGGTCGCGGGGTTGCGCCCCCGTACGGCACCGCCAGGCGCTGCACCAGCAGCACCCCGGCGACGGATAGCAAAAGGCTCAGAAAAATAGCTGTCATTCAGACGGTTTCCGGCAGGGTGCGCAAGGTTTAAAAGGTTGGTGCCGTATCAAAGGTTAAACCCTGCCGATCTTTTTCAGACAGCGTGGGTTCACCCAACCAGGGCCAGTCGATGCCAATGACGGGATCATCCCAGCGCATACAACGTTCATGCTGCGGGGCGTAGTAGTCGGTGGTTTTGTAAAGGAAATCGGCGGTATCGCTCAGCACCAGAAAGCCATGGGCAAAACCTTCGGGAACCCAGAACAGGCGTTTGTTTACGTCGGAGAGCACCACCCCTGCCCACTGACCGAAGGTCGGGGAGTCGCGCCGCAGATCGACAGCAACATCAAAGACTTCGCCCTGCACCACCCGCACCAGCTTGCCCTGGGGTTGTTCGACTTGATAATGCAAACCACGCAGCACACCACGGCTTGAGCGGGAGTGGTTATCCTGCACGAACTGGGTTTTCAGCCCCGTTTTCTCTTCCCAGGCCCGCTGGTTGAAACTTTCATAGAAAAACCCACGTTCATCACCGAAGACGCGCGGTTCGATGATGAGAGCGTCGGGGATGGCGGTTTTTATGACCTGCATCTTTAATCTCCCATGTCATCAGCCATCACCCGTTCGAGATAGTCGCGATAACTGGATTTCGGTGTTTGTTCGATAACCTGGCGCATTTTGGCTTCATCGATAAATTTCTTGCAGTAGGCGACCTCTTCAAGGCAGGCAATTTTGACGCCTTGACGTGCTTCGAGGGTGCCGATGAAGTGGCTGGCTTCGAGCAGGCTCATGTGGGTGCCGGTGTCGAGCCAGGCGATGCCGCGTTCGAGGCGTTCGACCATCAGCTCACCGCGTTGCAGATAGGCGAGGTTCAGATCGGTGATTTCGAGTTCTCCCCGCGCCGACGGGTGCAAACCTTTGGTCATGGCCGCAACTTTTTCATCGTAAAGATAAAGCCCTGGAACGGCATAATTGGACTTGGGTTTTAGCGGTTTTTCTTCGATACCAATCGCCCGGCCCCGTGAATCGAATTCGACCACGCCGTAACGTTCAGGATCTTGCACGCGATAGCCGAAGACCCGTGCTCCCTGGGTGAATTCGGCGAAGATGCGATCGAGATCCATTTTGCCGTAGAAGAGGTTGTCACCCAGAATCAAGCACACCGGCTGGTGGTCAATAAATTTTTCGCCGATCAAAAAGGCCTGGGCGATCCCCTTGGGTTCGGGCTGCACGGCATAGCTGAGTTTGATACCCCAGCGGCTGCCATCACCAAGAAGGGCTTCAAATCGCGGGGTATCCTGAGGGGTTGAAATAATCAGAATATCGCGTACGCCCGCCCGCATCAGGGTCGAGAGGGGATAATAGATCATCGGCTTGTCGTAAATGGGTTGCAGCTGCTTACTCGCAACCAGCGTTAAGGGATAAAGCCGGGTACCCGCACCGCCGGCGAGCACAATACCTTTTTGAATACTCACGGAAACATCCTTTTCATGATCAGTAGTAATCGGGGTCTTACTCCTCCCCTTAAGTTAAGGGGAGGCCGGGAGGGGTTCCCCTGGCAGGAACTGCCAGTTGCCTCACAACCGACAAACTCTAGCACTCCCCGGCTCCCTCGGGGGTGAAAAGCTTTGCGCTGGAAAATAAGCTTTGCTTGGTCATCATTCGTGTCCATTCGTGGTCTTGATATTTTCAGGCCTTGCGTTGACTGAAATAGCGCTTGAGGCTGGCTTGCCAGGGGGGGATGCTGAGGCCCGTCAGCTGTTGAATTTTTTTCTTGCTCATGACTGAATACCGGGGCCGCTCGGCGGGCAGGGGATAGCCCGCGGTGGGGATCGGCAGCACCTGCTGAGCCTTAACCGGCTGCGTCAGACGCAGTTGATGCACAATTTCGGTGGCAAAGTCGAACCAGCTGCACTCACCGGCGTTGCTGTAGTGGTAAATACCGTAAGGGGTGAGGGGTGAAGAGTCAGGCGGGATGGCCAATAATGTAAAAATCGCCGTCGCTAAATCTTCGGTGTACGTCGGAGTGCCACGCTGATCGGCGACAATTTTCAGTTCGGTGCGTTCCTGGGCCAGACGAATGATGGTTTCGACAAAATTATTGCCCCCGGCACCATAGAGCCAACTGGTACGCACAATAAAGTATTTTTTCAAACCGGATTGAAGGATCTGCTGTTCACCGGCTAATTTACTTTCACCGTAAACCGACAGGGGCGCAGGGGCATCGTCTTCGCGATAGGGGCTGTCTTTACGGCCATCAAAAACGAAATCGGTCGAAATATGCACCAGCAGGGCATCAATTTTCTGTGCCAGTTCCGCCAGCAGCCCCGGGCCCTCGCCATTGACCGCCATGGCCAATTCGCGCTGGGTTTCACAGCCATCGACGTTGGTGAAGGCCGCGCAGTTGAGCAGAATGTCGGGCGGGTCATCTTGCAGGGCCAGCACCTGAGAGCGGCGGGTGAGGTCGAAATCGGGCAGGTCATAGGGTTGGATGAGATACCCGGCCGGAAGCAGGCGCTGTATGGCATTGGCCAGCATGCCTTGCGCCCCGATGAGGGCAATTCTGGTGGGCTGCGCTGGGATTTTCATGGGCGAATTCCCAGACGCTGGCGCTGATAACTGCCATCCTGCACCCGTCGGCACCAGTCTTGATGTTCGAGATACCAGATCACCGTTTTGCGGATCCCGGAGGCAAAGGTTTCAGCGGGGGCCCAGCCAAGTTCGCGCTTTATTTTACCGGCATCAATGGCGTAACGCAGGTCGTGACCCGGGCGGTCGGTGACATAGGTGATGAGATCGGCATATTTTGCCAGCCCCGCGGGTTTTTCAGGCGCCAGTTCTTCCAACAACGCACAGATGGTACGCACGACCTCAATGTTCTGCATTTCATTGTGGCCACCGATGTTATAGGTTTCGCCGGGAGTTCCCTGGGTGACCACCTGATAGAGGGCGCGGGCATGATCTTCGACATAGAGCCAGTCGCGCACCTGATTGCCCTGGCCATAAACCGGCAGGGGCTTGCCTTCAAGGGCATTGAGAATCATCAGCGGGATGAGTTTTTCGGGGAAATGATAGGGGCCGTAATTGTTGGAGCAGTTGGTCACCAGCGTCGGCAGCCCATAGGTACGCCGCCAGGCACGCACCAGATGATCGCTGGCGGCCTTGCTCGCCGAATAGGGGGAACTGGGGGCGTAGGGTGTTTCCTCGGTAAACAGATCTTGCGGGCCGTCCAGATCACCATAAACTTCGTCGGTACTGATGTGATGGAAACGGAAGGACGCTTGCCGATCCGGGTTCAGGGTGCTCCAGTAACTGCGGGTCGCTTCAAGTAACTGGTAGGTGCCGACGATGTTGGTCTGGATAAACTCGCCGGGGCCGTCGATGGAACGATCGACATGACTTTCGGCCGCCAGATGCATAACCGCATCGGGTTGATGTTGACGAAAGACCCGTTCCAGCTCTGTCCGATTGCAGATGTCGACCGGTTCGAAGGCATAGCGCCCGCTGGCGGCAACATCTAACAAAGAATCGAGATTGCCGGCATAGGTCAGCTTGTCAAGGTTGACCACCGCATCCGCGGTCGCCTCGATGATATGACGAATAACCGCTGAACCGATAAAACCGGCCCCGCCGGTGACAAGAATTTTCATAAGCCGTTACCACCTTCTTTGACCTGATAAATTTTGTGCGCTTCGGTATCGGCGCGATGCGCCAGAAGTTCGCTGACCACAAGGTCGAGTCGGACTTCTGTTTTCTTCAAACGATGATCTATCCGACCGATCTTTTCAGCCAGAGGCAGATGGCCTTCAGCAAGCAACTGAACCTGGTGTTTAAGGTCTTCACTGTAAACGCCAAACTGATGGCGCAGTTCAGCCCGGAAGTCCTGTTTAATGCTTTGGCCATGCTCCGCAAGTTTGAGATCAAATTCAGCCCGCATCTCGGCCATATCGGATTTGAGCTCGCCGCGCAACCCGGCCATGTCGGATTTGATTTCCTGCTGAAACTGACCCAAACGCTGATCAAGAACTCTGGCGACCAGACTGCCAATTTCCTGTAAATCTTCTTTTTTCATATTCAAATGCTCCGTTGTTTCTTTCCCCGGAAAAGAAACGGACAGGGGGAACTCATCCCTGCCATGGGCGATAACAGCCGTAAATGCTTGGTTCTTGTGGTTTTTCTTCCCCAAGGGTGGCCTGGTCGGCAAAGTTTTTTCACCTATGCCCTTGACCTGACCATGGTGGTGATTGTTTTGAAGTGTCGGTGGGTTTGACGGTATTCAACCTGAAAACGGCTTTTGAGCCCACGGAATACAGAAAAGACACGGAAAATAAAACATGACCGCAAAACAGTCATTCTCCAGACAGTTTACACCCTGAAGTTGCATCTCTTCCTGAGGTGGTGAGTGTCTTCCGTGTTTTCCGTGGTTAACTGCTTTTTCTGGGTTTAATAATGCGGTTTGCGGTTTTCTCGCCATTCCCCTCATCCGAATAACTTCGGAGGAGCTGACGAAAACTACCACATCAAAGGCTCAGGGTGAAGAATTTATTTTGCGCCAAAAGCCTCCCAATCCAGAATTTTCTCGGTCGCGGCCGCCAGGTCGGCAAGCACCTCAAAGGGCGCGTCCGGCGGCAAGGGGTGGCCGCTGCGCACCAGCAGGGAGCGACAACCCGCCGCCTGCCCGGCCTGGACATCCGACAGCTTGTCGCCGATCATGAAAGAGCGGCCCAGGTCAAGCTTAAGCTCGGCAGCCGCTTGCAACAACAACCCCGGTCGAGGTTTGCGGCAGGAGCAGTTGAGATTATAGGGGGCCTGGCCCCCGACATAATGGGGGCAGACATAAAAAGCGCTGATCTGCACCCCCAAGGACGCAAGCTGGGTTTGCAGGTAGCGGTGCAGGTTTTCCACCGCCGCCAAGGGGTAATACCCCCGCGCAACTCCGGATTGGTTGGTGACAACCACCAGCAGAAACCCGGCGTCCTGCAAGCGTTTCAGCGCCTGGGGCACGCCGGGAATGAAGGTAAAATCGGCGGGATCGATCAGGTAGTTTTTTTCCCGATTGAGGGTGCCGTCGCGATCTAAGAAGATGGCCGGTCGCAATACAAGATCATTCATAGGTTTATTCCGGAGCGCAAAACTTGCCTAAGTTGTCGCGCAAGGCGAAGACCCAATAACGCAGAAGGCGTCACCGTGCCCACCGAATCCGCTGCCTTGCTTTCTCACAGCAATCCGCCAAAGCAACAAGAGGGCGTTTTTTGCGCAACAACCGGCGCGACATAACGCGCGCACCCCGCTGCCGGTTGGCAGGCCGGTGATCATTGTCGGCGATAATGTCGGCCAACACGGCAAAGATATTGTACTTTTCCATCACAAGGCGGCGCGCTTCAAGGATAGCAGGAAGCCTAAGTTCATATTCCTGATCGCGCATGGCCTTAAGAATCGTTTCCGCCGCGCTCTCGACATCGTTGATGTCCAGTGGGATGAAGCTCTCAGCGGGAAAATAATCAGCGGCGTTGGGACAACCACAGTAGAAAGGCAGAGCACAGCCGAGGAAAACGTCGGACAATTTTTCTGTCCAGTGATGCTCACCAATAAAGTTCTCGATGGCCAGGTGGTAACGATAATCATCAAGCGCCTCGGCCTTGTCGTCCATTTCAATCACACCATGGCCGTAAATATCCATCTGCGGAATTTTCGCCTTCAGGGCCTGAGTGAAGAGGTAGCGCTGATTGTGCAGGGTGTGCTTCTGGCGTTTGGTTGAACAGACCGTGGAGAGATTCTTCGACTTCATCCAAGGTTCCGTCGCCATTTCATCATAGCCACGGTAACCCTTTTCTCCCAGGCCATAAAACCACTGCAGGGCTGGCTGGGAAAAAATCCGCCCCGGGTGGGGTAAAGACCGCGGATCCTGGCTGGTCAGAACGTAACGGAATTGGCCCGTATAGGCGTGTCCATAGGACTTGATCGTAGCCGGCTCGGTCGTCACCAGAATTGAGGGCACATCCTCGCGCGGCAACAACTCTTCCTGATAATCTCCAGGGAAATCATTGTAAACAACCAGCCAGTCGTAAGCTTTCGCTTGCAGGTCAAACAGGAATTCACAATCCCCCCAGCAGGGCTTTGCGGCCGGGAATTGTCGAATCCAAACGTGGGTTCGATAGTTCCCGATGATTTTGACTCTTATTTTCGGCATATCACCTACCTGGCCTGCGGGTTACAGGCTCTGCATCTCTTGAAGTTTCGCTATGACCATCTCAACGGTAACGGCCTTCATGCAGCGATGATCCTTCGCACACTGCTTCTTGTAACAGTTTTTGCAGTCAATGTCCGCCTGGATGGCACCAATCTGCTCGCCCACCGGTTTGACCCGCAACGGATCCGTTGGTCCGCAAATCACCAGCATCGGGGTGTCGGTGGCCGACGCGATATGCGATGTTCCCGTATCATTGCCAACAATCAGTTTTGCCTCGGCGCACAATGGCACGATATCCAGCATTTCCGTCGCACCGCAAAGATTAACTAACCAGGGCGCCTCCAGGGTCTGCTCAATCGCGTTACAAGCGTCGCGGTCATCGGGGCCGCCGATTAATCCAATTTTCTCCAAGCCACGCTCGACCAGGGCCTGGCCGAGGGCCGCGTAGCTGTCACCCCCCCAGCGTTTAAGATAGCCGGCCGCCTGAGACCCGGGGAAAAAAATGGCATAACGACCGGGGTGCAGACCATGTTCCGCCTGCAACCGTCGTGCATTCCTGACACTGGTCTCAGGAACGCTCAGGCAGGGACGCGGGGTGAGAGGCTCAATTCCGGCGGCGGCAAGGGCCCGCTGGTGAATTTCAAAGGCGGATATCTTGATGCGTCCCACTCCGGAAGAGATCGTATAGGGAAACTCCGGATGGGTGCCGACGCGATACGGCGGCGCCCAACCCAAAAGGTAGAGAATTGCCATCAGGGTGCGACTTCGCTGGTTCGACTGCAGGTCGACGATCAGGTCATAGCGCCCCTGACGAACCGACCTCAACCAGGCCAGAATGCCGCTGAAGGAGCGGACATTGTCCGTCAACACCCGACTGAGGCGGTGATCCTTCTCAAACAGCTCCCGGTAAGGTCGCGTGGTATGGAGATCGATACGGGCATCGGGAAAGGCACGATGCAAATCCTCCATCGCTGCCGTAGCGATGACAAGATCGCCCATGGCGCTCCATTTGATGATCAGTATTTTCTTAATGCTGGGATCAGCGGGAAGATCGAACCTGCTATTGATCATCACGGTACCTGCTGAGCACTGTGTCGATGATATTGCTCGTCGACTTGCCATCGACAAAGGGAATCAGCGCAACTCGCCCACCGTAACTTTCCACCAACGCTTTGCCGACCACCTCCTCTGCCAGATAATCTCCACCTTTAACCAGGATATCCGGCCGCACAGATGCTAAAAGATCTTGCGGCGTATCTTCAGAAAAAATGGTCACATAGTCGATGCAATCCAGGGCGGCGAGAATCTGCGCACGTTCAGCTTCATCGAGTAAGGGTCTTTTCTCCCCTTTAAGGCGACGAATGGAGGCATCCGAATTCAGGCCCAACACCAGCAGATCACCCAGTTTGCGCGCCTGTTGGAGATATTTAACATGTCCGGCATGCAGCAGATCAAAACAACCATTGGTAAACACGATCCGCCGGCCCTTTTCCCGTTCCACCCCCAGCAGAAACGCCAGTTCCGTACGGGAAAGAATTTTTCCATGGGGTTGGCGATTGCGCCGGGCAAACTCAGCACAAATTTCCTTTGCTGAAACCGTCGATGTTCCCAGCTTGGCGACCACCAGCCCGGCCGCCAGGTTGGCAAGCCGTGCCGCGGTAGTTAAAGGACAACCGGCGGCCAGACAGGCACCGATAACTGCCAATACCGTATCTCCGGCGCCTGAGACATCAAACACTTCACGCGCCTCGGTCGGCAGATGCTCTACGCTGCCATCCGCCAAAAACAGGCTCATGCCCTCTTCGCTGCGGGTCAGTACCAGGGCATCAAGGAGGAATTGGTTGCGCAGGCGCTGTCCGGCGGTGAGCAACGAGACCTCATCCTTGATCACAACGCCACTTGCCACTTCGGCTTCGCGCCGATTCGGCGTCAACAAAGTCGCCCCCTGGTAACGCGTGAAGTCAGCGCCCTTGGGGTCGGCAATGACCGGGATACCGGCCTGGCGACAGAGGTTAATCACCCCCTGGAGCAGCTCGGGCGTCAAAACCCCCTTGAGATAATCGGATAAGATCACGACAGCCGTATCCGACAACTCTTGCCGGACAAAGCGGAGCAGCGCGGTTTGTTCCGCGGCGGAAATTTCGTATTTGCATTCACGATCGATCCGCAGCATCTGCTGATGGCTGGCTAAAACCCGACTTTTCCGGCTGGTAACTCGCTGTGCCGACAGCAAAACTCCGGTGGTGGCGACCCCGGCCCTGCCAACCAAATCAAGCAGCTTGCGGCCATCGTCATCCGCCCCGACAACCGACGCGACCGCCACCCGGCAACCCAGGGATAAAAGGTTATTGACCACATTACCGGCCCCACCCAGCCGCAACTCATCCCGCTCAACCTCAACCACCGGCACCGGGGCCTCAGGGGATATCCGGCTGGTTTTCCCCCAGATATACATATCCAGCATCAGATCACCAACGACCAGCACTTTTTTTTCGGCAATGGTGGTAAAAATTTGCCGCAACGCATCCCGCTCCATCACTGCGGCTCCCGCTGCAATTGTTCCAGAATAGCCTGGGCCAACAAAGGAATATTGATCTCATGATGGCCGGTGATAGTGTAGCCTTTGCTCTGCCCTGAGGTCGGACGTTTGATCACATTCTGCAGCGGACGATACTGCTGAATCATGTCAAAATTGGCCGTGGTGAAATTGTCGACCCTATGGCCAAGATTCTGCGCAATGGACAGGGCCTTCAGAAAAACTTCCGGCAGCAAAACCGCCGAGCCGACATTCAACCACACCCCGCCATCCCCGAGATCGGCAACGACCGCGGTCAGCAAACGAAAATCCTGCATCGATAATGCGCCAATCGTCGCGCCGTCGGCCTGCGGGTGCTGATGGATGATATCGGTGCCGATGGCGACGTGTACCGTCGCCGGGATGCCCTTTTCGACACAGGCAGCGAGCAAACTAAAGTCTTTATAGGGATGGCGGTTTTCGATAATTGCCTGGCCGATGGACTCGCCAAAACCGTAGCCAAGAGCGCGCCCTTTGGCCAAAGCGGCGTTCATCCCCTGCCCGGTCTCGGCGGAAAAGCCGAAATCGCCCTGGTGCAAAACCGCCCCGACATCTTCGGAAGTCGCCCCGACCAGTGAGACTTCGTAATCGTGAATCGTCACCGAACCGTTCATGGCAACAGCACTGATGATCCCGGAATTGATCAAGGTCTTCAGTACCGGCTGGAGACCACACTTGATGACGTGACCGCCGATCGCCAGCACCACCGGACGACCATTGTGATAGGCATTGACCACGGCGCTGACAACGCCACGCAAAGATTCGGCCCCAAGCAGGTTCGGCAAGCTGTCGAAAAATTCAGCAAACGAGCCGCCGATCACCGGTTCGGCGGCAAAGTGTTCAGCGATGTTCACCTTGTTATCACGGGTTTTCATGGCATAGGTCGAAACTCGGTCAAGCTCAATCGGAGTATATTTTTTCATTGCGATTCCAAATCGTCTCGAAAAGCCGCATCGACCACTTCGCACAGAAGATGGATCAGCAACAGATGCATTTCCTGAATACGCGCCGTCCGCTCGGCAGGGACAATCAGGGCATGGTCTGCAACAGCAATCATCCGGCCACCATCACGGCCAATCAGTGCCAAGGTTGTACAACCGATCTGCTTCGCAGTCTCCATCGCTTGATAAACATTCGCAGAATTTCCGCTGGTCGATATCCCCACTAACAGATCTTTCGGCTGCGCCAGCGCCTCAACCTGACGTGAAAACAGCTGCTCGAAACCATAATCGTTGCCGATTGCAGTCAAGGCAGAAGTATCGGTGGTCAAGGCAATCGCCGGCAGACCGGAGCGCTCAACCTCGAACCGCCCAACCAGTTCGGCAGCGAAATGCTGGGCATCGGCCGCAGAGCCACCATTGCCGCAGAGCAGAACCTTGCCGCCGGTACGCAAACACGCGATCAAGGCTCCCGCACTGGCTGCTAGGGGTTGCTGTAATTCTGCCTCGATCTTCTCAGCCAATGCGATATGTTCACGCACTGAATTTAAAATCTCCATAAATACAACCTGATCAGTGAAGCAAAGGATCCAAAGCGCTGCTCAGCCTCGCGAAAATAGACGTCATAGAAAAGTGGCTTTCATAGGTTTGCCGCGCCAGACGCCCGATTGCCGGCAGTGACGCTCTCGCCGCAATCAGTTCGGCGACCTTGTCGCCCAGTTGTTGCGGATTCCCCGGCTCAACCCAACCAATGCCGAGATGATGATTGTTGTGAAAAGTATCAGGATAGGCCGCTGCACTACGAGTAATCAAGGGTTTTCCGCAAGCAAGCGCCTGGTAAACCTTATTCGGAATCACCCGCCCCGCTTTCTCTGAAGTGCCGAAGACCCCCAGCAGAATATCTGCACTCTGGATACGCTCAGGAAG
>Ga0100395_1003879_pt1 | contig 10821 bp, 9 predicted proteins | sample CryGeymeta201519_FD_81542 | JGI IMG/M metagenome (GOLD analysis project Ga0100395, IMG submission 81542) | Groundwater microbial communities from Crystal Geyser aquifers in Utah, USA - Crystal Geyser metaG 2015-19 | ecosystem: Environmental > Aquatic > Deep subsurface > Groundwater | place: USA... | reverse complement strand
GCCACCCAATACCAATGGGAAGTGCCTATGTTGCCTGTTCCTGGAACAGGCCAGCTTCCTGATGTGACTGTTGAAGGTGTGGTAAGTTATATATATTCTCTTGGTCTTGCCTTAGGAGGGTTTTTTGCGTTTATCAGATTAGTTCAAGCAGGTATTAAATGGGGAGGAGCAGGAGGTAATGTTGGTTCAGTCAAGGAAGCGCAGGATATTATGAAAAATGTGGCATTCGGACTCTTGCTCTTGTTGGGCGCGTATGCATTGCTCAATACTATTAACCCGGAGATTGTAAGCCCAGATATTTCATTTCCTAACAATTCACAATCAGCAGCGCAATCCCGTACCACAGCAGCCACCTTAGGAGGAACAGGAAATAATTCAGTTGGTTCATCAATAACCAAGCTGCTACAAAGTGTAGATATTGGCAATGTGCTGCCAGACACATGGACACAGGTACAACAAAAACTGATAACAGTGCAGGCAGTAGAAAGAAAAACCTTATCAGGTGGTGGGGGTGTAGTGCCTCCTACTGCAGGATGCGCAAATGTTCCATTGACCCCTCCTGCCGCATCTCATCCGATTTCTGGAAATGGATACACTTTTCCAGTAGATGGAGATGCTGGTTATAGTTGCACTCACTGGGGTACTGCGCCGCGAGCCGCGGATATGTGGGCCTTTACAAAACCAAATATGCCGGTTCTCGCATATAAAGGAGGAATTGTAGAAAGCGCATATTATGACGATTACGGCGGCAATGCGATTATCATTACAGGAACAGACAATAGGACTTATTACTACGCACACAACTGTATTGCGTATGTTAAGAAGGGTGATACGGTTCAAACAGGACAAGTCATCGGCATAGTTGGAGATACCGGGGTAAACGCACAAGGAAAGGACCCACACCTGCACTTTGCCATTAATACTACACACGGAACTAATTTCACTATCCAAAGCGGAAACGGCCCTGGAGGTGGCGACATCTGTCCAGCAAAAGATTTTGGGGAAAAATTCGGTTCAGCATACCAGGCAACGCGGTGTAGTAAAAACAAGTGGCCAAATATACCAAACAAATGGTGCTGCGGAGAAGCATGTCCGTGGGATTAATTAATTCAATAACCAGTAATGTATGTAGTAACTGGTAATCATATATAACAATGGTTAAACATTATGAATAAAAAACTTCTTTTGAGTATCGTAAGCGTGCTTCTCGTTATTACCATCGCTGGCTGGATTTATTTCTTTTTAACGAAAAATAAAAATCTGGAACAGCCAACAACGCTTCCGTCGCCCAGCCCTGTCGTATCATTTAATATACCCCCGCAAAAAACCCAGGAACCTCGGTTTGAACAATTATCCGCAGACTGGGCTGTAAAGCCCGCTATTGCGAGTACGTCTGTTATATTTTTCAACAGAACCAAAGGGGTGCTGAAAAATATTTCGCTCGTTCTCAATACAAAGCAAGAAACCAACCTTTCAGACACAATATTTGACAATATCAATACCATCGTATGGTCTCCGAATAAAAAGATGGTTGCGTTTTTATTCACCCAATATGACCAGGAACGAATCAGCGTGTTTGATCTCCTGCAAAGTATCCAGTACACGCTCCCCCGATATTTCAAAAACCCGGTATGGAGCGTTGATAGCAAACGTTTGGCAGTGTATCATGACGATCCATTGAAAAACGAACACTTTATCAGTATTATCCAACCAGATGGAAGCAAAGAACAAAAACTTGTTTCAATGGTCCTACCTAACCCCACGATCTTGTGGCAAACGCAAGATACGATTGTGTTTTATCAAAAACCTGCACCACAAACAACAATTGCAAACATATTTCAATACAACCTTAAAACAAAATCTCTTTCTTCGTTGCCATTAGCAATCAGCGGAGCGCCTGACCAAACATTCTTTGGATTTGACATGCTTCCTTCACCCAAAAACGATTTTTGGTTTTTTTCCTTTACTGACAAAAACGGTGGCGGACTTATGACGTATATAAACCAAGGAAATACTATCATAGAACCACCCATGAAAACATTGGTGCAAAAATGTGTATGGAGTGACAGCGGAGAAAACATATATTGCGCGTATTCAAATGCCCTAGCTAATGCGTCAAACCTTCCGTTTGACTACTGGAAAGGAAGAATATCTTCCAGTGACTCATTTGCGCGATTCAATGTCAAAACAGGAGAATTCAAAATATATGCGGAAAACACCGGGTACGACGCGATTGATTTGGCAATAAGCCCGGATGAAAGCTTTTTGGTATTCGTGAACAGAAAAGACCTATCGTTATACAAAATGAAATTGTGAAAAGTATCGGGCATAAACAAAAGCGCCGCTAAGAAGCGGCGCTTTTGTTGTGCCATTTGTAAGATTTCCTAACGTTGTTTACGCTTTAAAATGAAAGAAATTGGTTTCGGAAACGCTTTTGGCAGTGAACTGGTACAGTTTTGGACCAGTAAACTATTTCAGTACTTTATCATTTATTCACCTTTTTTGCATTTTTGTTATATTTGGGTAGTTTATTGATTTTGTTATACCTTTGTTATACCAGAATGGTTTATTAATAATATTTGATTTATCTCTATTTTGAACGATCGTCCTAAATACAGACAAATCAAATTTCTTCATACCTTCATGCATGCTATGCATACATGAATTCTAAGCACTAATGTCCTAAGTCTTCGCAAGAACTTTGTTCTTGCGAAGACTTTAATTGTTTAGAGTTTAGAGTTTGAAATGAAGTCCACGGTCTTCTAGCAAGAAGGATAAAAGCGCCGCTAAGAAGCGGCGCTTTTGTTGTGTCATCTTATATCAACGGCTTAACCACCACGCGCCGATTTGGGTCTTCGCCTTCGCTTTCCGTGTTAATATCCGGCCGCAACGCAAGCTCGGTATGCACAATCCTGCGTTCATATCCATTCATGGCTGGAAGTTTTACCGGTTGCCTGGTAAAAATCGCTTCTTTTGCAGCCCTGTGCGCAAGCTCGCGCAATTGCTGTTCTGCCTGCCACCGGTAATTATTAATATCAATAGTCACGGGCGTAAATGTATGCACAGTATGCGCAATATATTGCTCCAATATTTCCTGCCATGCGCGCAAGTGTTCTCCGTCCGGACCAATAGCAAGTCCCGCTTCGGGAAGCGAAATATCAACACGGAATCCGTTGAGTCCGTCTTTTCTCACTTCAACGCTTTTACATTCAAAGCGCGCGCGGCGAAACAATTCCGCACAAAATGTTTGTAACAATTCCTGCATATCCATATAAAATAAAACATATTTGAATTAGCGCATCCGTTGCTCAATGAAATACTGTTGACCGATTGACACAATCGTTGTCGCTGCCATATATAATGTTATCACGGATGGTAGAGGAATGAGAATCACTATAGTCAAAATGGGCGACATCCAGAGCATTGCCCGCGACACCGCTTGCTGAGATGATTTTTGAGATGTCTTTTGCTTGCGGGCCATCATAAACACTTGTACCGCAAGCAAGATGCCTGCAATACCCACAAATGGAGTGCTTGGTTTTGCCAAGTCTACCAACCCTAAAAACATAGTGTTCAAATGGCCTGGGTTTGCGACCCACGCATACAGCCAATCAAACCGCACCTGCCCGATACCTGTAAAAAATACGCGGTATAACGCGAACAAAACAGGAAGTTGAACCAAAAGCGCTGCAAAACTTGCGAATGGGTTAAATCCATATTGCTTGTACAGCGCCAAGAGTTCTTGCGTTTGGCGCACCTGGTCACTCTTGAATTCCCGCTGAATTCGCTGGATGTCCGGTTGGATTTTTGAAACAAGCAGTTGGGATTTAGTTGCATTTTCGAACAACGGCCACAGCATCAGCCGAACAAGCGCCACAAGTAAAACAACCGCGCCTCCCAAATCGTGAGTTGGTATCACATTATACACAAAAATCAAAACATTAAACAGTGGCTGGACGAAAAATTTTTCAAACATGATTGATGATGCCGGCGCGCGCAAGCAAATCGCAAATCGGTTGTTGCCATGCCGTACGAGTAGACGCTATGTTTGGGAATTTATAAAGCAGCATTGCGCAATCGTATCCCGTATTGCTCGTTTTCGGATTCAGAAACGGCTGAACAAGGTCCCGCACAACCCGTTTCCATTGATTTCGCTGAACAGCATGACGAAACACGCGAGTTTTTATTAAAAAGCCGAACCGATTTTTTGCCAGTGCGTTCGGCATCCAAAAGAATCGCACATACCCGTTGTCCAGAGTGTTGCCGCGGCGCATGATAATCTCAAAATCGTTGTGCGCCGCAATCCGGTGCGCTTTTGGAAGCATAATCAATTACGGCGCTAATCTCTTTCTGCCTTTGCGCATACGGCGCGTAAGCATCTTTTTTCCGGACGCAGAACGTGAACGCTTTAAAAACCCGTGCGTGGTACTTCGTTTTCGCTTGTTGGGCTGGTATGTTATTGACATTCCTGTGGGTATAAGAGACAATGACCTCGACTGTATATACCCTAACACAGATAAACGCGTTTGGTCAATCGATGATAACAAAGATGCGGCCATCCACAGATTATACACATGCTATGCACATTTCGCATTGCTTGCGCAATGGTCATAGTATGTGATTGTATACAATCATACATAAACTTATTCGCATACAATCGCATGGAACTTCAAGAATTGTGGGAGGCGGCGCTAAACGAAATAGAACTTTCTATATCGCGGGCAAATTTTGCAACATGGTTTAAAAATTCGTATCCGTCCAAGCGCGACGACGGAACCATCACTATCGCATGCCACAACGGATTCACGAAGGAGTGGCTGGAAAACCGGTACAACAAAATCATCTTGCGCTCATTGCGCGCCATTGACCCAAAGGTAAAGAATCTTGAATACGTAATCCAAATACCCGTTAAGAAACCCGAGCGTAAACAACAAGCGCGGCCAGCTATCTCGCTTGAACGCGACATGCAATTGGAACTTGGGGGCATCGCTGTTGACAAAGACACGAATCTTAATTCCCGCTACAGTTTTGAAAATTTCGTCGTGGGGTCCCATAACGAACTCGCTCACGCCGCCGCGCTCGCCGTCACTGAAAATCCGGGCACGAAATACAATCCTCTATTTATTTACGGAGGCGTAGGCCTTGGAAAAACCCATTTGATACAAGCAGTTGGAAACGCCCTACGCGAAAAATACGGTAGCAAAAAACGCATTACCTACATCACATCGGAACAGTTTAGCGAGACGTTGGTGAACGCCATTAGAAAGCAGACTATGAATGAGTTCAAACAAATATTCCGCACTGTCGACCTTTTGCTCATTGATGACGTCCAATTTTTCGCGGGAAAAGACAAGGTCCAAGAAGAGCTTTTTCATACATTTAACGATTTGCATACGAAAAACAAACAAATTGTTTTTACATCCGACCGCCCGCCGAAAGCAATTCCATCAATTGAGGAACGTTTACGCTCGCGGTTTGAGGGCGGCATGATCGCCGACATCAGTTTTCCTGACTTGGAAACGCGCATTGCGATTTTAAAATCCAAGCTCATGCAAAAACAAGCTGATTTGGACGATACGCTACTTGAAACAATCGCGCTCTCGATTCAAAGAAACATTCGCGAACTCGAAGGAGCACTGAACCGCATTTTGACCTACTCAAAAATAAAAGGGAAAAACCCAACGCCCAAGGAAGCAGAAAGTATTTTATCCGAACTCGTGCATCCAAACGCAAAAAATATCAACCTCAAAACCATTACCAAAGTCATTATGGAATACTATGATATTGACGAACAAGGACTTTTGAAACAATCACGCGCAAAGGAATTTGTCAGGCCCAGGCAAATCGCAATGTACTTGCTAAGGGAAATTTTAAAAATGTCGTATCCGACCATTGGAAGTAAGCTCGGAGGCAGAGATCACACAACCGTCATTCATGCGTGTGAAAAAATAGGAAAATCGCTGGCATACGACCTCGAACTTTCACAAGAAATCAGCGCGCTCAAAGAAAAAATTTATTACGCCGGCTGATGGGGATAGGTCGTGGATAGCTCGGGGACAACATGTGACGCATTTCTGCACACATATGAACAAACTGCAATAACCGTGCTCAACTGTCAATGATTATCAGAAATTCAAGCATCCGTTGCGCCTGTTTATACACTTTATATCCATATGCCATGCGCATAAAAACATAAGCGTGTTACTCGTAATCAATCACTTATCCCCAGATTTAAATCACATAATAACAATAATAATATAAGATATATAAAGATTTAGTTTTATTACGCGCATATGAAATTTACAGCGCTTGTCGAACATATTAAGAAAGCATTATTTTTCGCGGAACGCGCGTTAGGCAAAAGTTCGCACCTACCTATTTTGGGAACGTTTTTGGTGCATGCGGAAAAAAATAAAGTGACAATAAGCGCCACGAACTTGGAAATTGGCATCACCACATCCATTTCTGCAAAAGTAGATACAGAGGGTAAAATCGCTGTGCCTGCGCACGCATTTACCGCATTTGCAAATCAATTGAATGACGTCAAGGCGATTTTCGAAACGGATAAAAAATCGCTCAAAGCGAATACGGATTCGTACCATGCGTCGTTTCAGGGATTTGACGCAGAAGATTTTCCTTTGATTCCAAAAGTATCCGATAGCCAGCGCGTGGAGCTTGAAAGCGTGTATTTTGCGCATGCGTTGGAGCAAGTTATTACGGCAGCGAGTGTTTCTGATTTGCGTCCGGAATTAGTGAGTGCGTGTATGTTCATTGACCCCGATGGCGACATAAAAATCGCGTCAACAGATACGTTTCGCTTGGCGGAAAAAACGATTCCGAGGTCTGAAATAAAACTCAATATCACCGAACCGAAAACATGTTTAATCCCTTTGCGAACCGCGCAAGAAGTCATGAGGGTTGCCAAGGAAAAACTTGAACCAATTGAAATTGCCATTGACGCAAACCAAGTTTTGTTCCGCTGGAAAGAAACCGAGATGGTGTCGCGATTATTGGAAGGGGAATTTCCTGATTATCAGGCGGTTATTCCCAAGCAGTTTCAAAGCGAAGCAACCATTTCGTATGCGCGATTCTTGGAAGCGTTAAAAGTCACTGGCATATTCAGCTCGCGCCTTAACGATGTCAAAATCAGGATTGACCCGACTGCAAAGGCCGTGATTTTGCGCGCAGCAGATTCATCTGTGGGTGAAAATGAGGCGCGCGTGCCGGTTGAGGACGTGAAAGGTAATGACTTAGAAGTGGTTTTTAACTTTAAGTTTTTACTTGACGGAACCAATGCATTTGACGCAAAAGACAAGCTTTATATCGGCTTTAGCGACGCTGACAAACCCGCGTTGATTAAGCCGTACGGAGATGCCTCATACTTTTACATTTTAATGCCGCTACGGATGTAAACTTGATTTTTTGGTTTGTGAACAGCTTCACCCAGCGCTACCAAGAAGCCACGGGCGGAAGTCCCTCCCTGCCTGCGCAGGCACGGAGGGGTGGCCGAAATCCCCACAAGGAAATGGACTTGATGCCACTGTTGAAAAACCGTGATGCCGAGTTCACCCAGCGCCACGATGGTGGTGCTGGGCTTACATTCCATTCACATTTTGCGTTACTTGTGTAACAGTTCCGTTTATATCCACTGCTTTAACCGTAACAATATTTGTTTGCAGCACGGTTTTGGGCACGAAAAATACGCTGTAGATATTGTCCGGTGTTGGGTCAAACCTGATAACCATTTCATTGTTAAACGAACAGTCCACATATTTTATTGGCATTACTGACGATACGCGCACCGAAACGCTCAACGCGTTTCCTTGCGCGATGATTTTATTTTGTTGAGGTTCTAAAAATAAAATACTCGGCGCGATTGTTTGTGGTTGGCGTGGTTGATTTTGCACAAGCGTTTGGCCATTTTGCGCCATCCATTGTGTGAGCCCGTATTCCCAATATGAATACGCAGGGTCATCGTATGGGTTGGTTGGCTCTGGCCCCTGCGGATTGTCTTTTTGTATCCAGTACAGCGTGTCGTGAATTTGGAGCCCTGCGGGTGTTTGGATTATATGCTGGCCATTGAGAATCGGTTTTGTTGTGGCAGGATATTCCGGAAGCGTAAACGATTCCTTATCCATTTTTACAAGCGCTTGTTTCATAAAATCATTCCAAATGGGCGCCGCGGCCATGCCTCCGGCACCTCCGCGCTGCATGGGCGAGTAGTCGTTGTTTCCTACCCATACGCCCGCAACCAAATTCGGACTATAGCCAATAGTCCATGCGTCGCGATAGTCCTGGCTCGTGCCTGTTTTTGCCGCAACATCATATCCGGGAACAGTCAATGGTCCGTTCATTTGAAATGTGGGAACTCTGCTTGCGTCATCCGAAAGTACATTGGTTAAAATTCGTACCGTATTCGCGTCAAACACGCGTTTTTCTTGAGGTTGCGCCTCAAACACAGGAGAACCGCTTGGGTCGGTAATTTTTAAAATGGCAATTTGCGGATGCACCACGCCTTCTTGCGAAAATACGCTATAGGCGTTGACCATATCAATTAAACGCACGCCGCCACCTCCCAAAATAAGCGACAGGCCGTAGTACATCGGATTTTGGTCAAGCGTAGTAATGCCAAAGTCCTTGGCAAGTTGGATTGCGTTAGAAATGCCCACGAGGTACAGCAATTTGACTGACGGAACATTCCTTGATTGAGCCAAAGCTTGGCGAAGCGTAACAGGACCGCGAAATTGTTCATCGTAATTTTGCGGATGATAGCAATCTTCGGGTTTCATTCCCTGACCAGGACTTGAATCAACCGAGCAGCGTAAATTAAATTCTGTCGGCACATCAAACAAGATTGTTTCGGGCGTATATCCTTTTTCAAACGCCTTGAGGTATACAAATGGTTTGAACGACGAACCGGGCTGGCGCGTTTGAAGCGCCACATTCAAGTTTCCTTGATGGTCGGTGTCAAAGTAATCGCGCGACCCGGCCATGGCAACGATTTCTCCTGTTTTCGGATTTTGCGCCGCAAGCGCGGCGTTATCTGCGTGCCAGTTTATATCGTTTCTCGCTGCGCCGGCTGCAACAGCCCTTTCCGCGATTTGCTGTAAATCCCAATCAAGCGAGGTAATAATATTAAGTCCGCTGGTTTCAATAGTTGGTTCGTCATACATATCGCTTAAAAGAGACCTGACATAAAATACAAAATGCGGGGCCTTGATGCTTTGCTTGGCTTTGGCAAACGCGAGTTTTTCTTTTTTCGCGTTTTGCGCGTCTTGTTTGGTTATCCATCCCAGCGATGCCATTTTATTCAAGATGTATTCTTGTCGAGCCTTCATTTCATCCGTATGGCTGCCGAATGGTGAAAGTCGAGATGGGGCGTTTGCAAGAGCCGCAAGCAATGCGGATTCTGCCACATCAAGGTCTTTGGCTGGTTTTTCAAAAAAACTTTGGCTTGCAGCTTCAATGCCATAAGCGTTTGACCCGTACGGGATTTGGTTCAGATACATTTCAAAAATTTTATCCTTGGTATATTGCTGTTCAAGGCGGATTGCCAAAATGAGCTCTTTTATTTTGCGCACAATGGTTTTTTCCGAAGTTAAAAACGAGTTTTTTGCAAGCTGCTGCGTAATAGTTGAACCGCCCTGAATTGGTCCGCGGCGCAGCACATTGTTGAGTATTGCGCGGGCAATGCTTTTGATGTCAAACGCTGGGTGGTTATAAAACTCCGCATCTTCAGCTGCGAGTGTCGCTTGTTTCATGGATTGCGGCATATCGGAAAATGAAATCACTGTGCGTTTTTCTTCTCCATGGATTTCATATAAAAGCACTTTGCCGGTTCTGTCCCATATCTTTGTTGATTGGTTGACCACGCGCGAAGCGAGATTTTGCGGATTGGGGAGTGTGACAACCAAATACGCAACCCAAAGGCTTAAGGCGACAAAACACACAAAACCAATGGCAAAAAACGCCACTATGTATGATTTTTTAAATAAGCGGAAATTAGTTACTCTGCGGCGCATAGAAAATAATCAAATGATAGTATGACATGTATTGTACCGCACCTTTTCTTACAATAAAATAAACACAATACAATAAAAATGGATATTACATTATGTAACGATCGTTATTTAATGTGATGTTTTCCAAGAGGTATGTGTCTATCAGTATGTTGGACGAGTACAAGAACCGAGTTGCATAATGCCAGATACATGTTGCACTCCTTGAAGCCATAATTTCATGGAGTTTTTTAATCATATTCATTGCAAATGGGCGGTATTATGCATGCGCTTGACAAAACCAAAACATGTCTTATAATGAACATACTAAAGTTATGAACAGCTTTCAGGACAATTGTAAGTCTTACCGTCATTTTGTTTGGATTCTTTCACAGAAAGCTGATTTTTCTCGTTACACATAAAAACACATACGCAATTCTTTTATATAGAAAATCGGCTTTCTGACAAAAGAGCCGATTTTTGTTTTTTTGGGTGTAGCTTATTGTGAATTTATAAAAGTTCATAAAAAGCCCCACCTGAAAATCGGTGGGAGACAAAAAGGAAAGGAGGTGAAAAAACATGTCTCAGCGTGACTTCGATCATGACTGGGATCGCTTCGGCGATCACTGGGACTATGATCGGGATTACAGCGATTACGATCGCTAACCCCCGGCCGCAGTCCTACTGTTTCCTAGTTTTCGGTAAAACTAGGCCCTAACGGGTAAATAGTGAGGGGCGAGCCACTTCTCTCGAGCGCCCGCCCCTCACTCAAATTTTACCACAATTTTTCACTGGAGGTGAACAATGGACGATTTCGTTTTTC
>Ga0100395_1003878_pt1 | contig 10828 bp, 4 predicted proteins | sample CryGeymeta201519_FD_81542 | JGI IMG/M metagenome (GOLD analysis project Ga0100395, IMG submission 81542) | Groundwater microbial communities from Crystal Geyser aquifers in Utah, USA - Crystal Geyser metaG 2015-19 | ecosystem: Environmental > Aquatic > Deep subsurface > Groundwater | place: USA... | reverse complement strand
CGCCGGCGGCCTGAATGCCGCGCGCGGCGGAACGCATCGGGCGCCGATGCGTTGCAATGGCGCGCATGGGGCGACGACGCCCGCGCCCACCGAGAGCGACGCTATGGGCGACGACGCTTCGAGCGGGGGCGCAGGACCCGATCGAAGCCGTCGCCTGCGCGGCGATGCGGCCACCGACAGAATGTCCTCCGAGGCGCGCCATGGGAATGCATATGAGAGAAGTGTGGGATGACCGCGCGCCGGTGCGCGACGTCCTGTTCAGCGTCGAGCGGCTGGAGCAGCACGCCGAGAGTCTGGCGGTCGCGCAGCAGACTTCGGCGCGACCGCGCCGCGCCCCGCCGCTGTCGCGTCGGCTCGCCGCCAATGCAGATGCGATATCGGCTGTCCGCCGCGCCTGCGCGTTGGCGCTTGCGCGCGGCGGCGAGGTCGCGCCCGCCGCGGCCTGGCTGCTGGACAACCACCATGCGGTCGCCGCGCAGGTGCGCGAGATCGGCCGCGATCTGCCGCCGGGCTATTATCGCCAGCTGCCCAAGCTCGCGGACGGCGCTTTCGCCGGCTATCCGCGCGTCTTCGGTCTCGCCTGGGCTTTTGTCGCGCATACCGACAGCCATTTCGATCCCGAGGTCCTGCGCCGCTTCGTAAACGCCTACCAGCGGGTCGCGCCGCTCAGCATCGGCGAGCTCTGGGCGGTCGCCATCACCCTGCGCATCGTGCTGGTCGAGAACCTGCGCCGCCTGGCGGATCAGATCGCCGAGGCCCACGGCTTGCGCGAAGCGGCGGACGCCGCCGCCGACCGGATGCTGGGCCCGCAGGCGGAGGCGCCGGAGCGCGCAATGGGCGCGCTGGCCGATGCGCCGTTGCCCGACGCCTTCGCCAGCCAGCTCGCCAAGCGCCTGCGCGACTGCGACCCCAGCCAGACGCCCGCATGCGCATGGCTCGACGCGCGGCTGGCGAAGCAGGGTCTGGGTCTCGACGACGTGGTTCGCCATGCGCAGGACCGGCAGGGCGCCTCGAACGTGACGATGCGCAACGTCATCACCAGCCTGCGCGCCATCTCCGACGCCGACTGGGCGAGCTGGGTCGAGTCCGTCAGTCTTGTGGACGCGCGGCTGCGCACCGGCCCGACCTATGCGGCGATGGATTTCGCCACCCGCAACCTCTACCGCACCGCCATCGAGGAACTCGCCCGAGGCTCGGCGCTTGGCGAGAGCGCCGTCGCGGAGGCGGCGCTGGCCATGGCTGCGGGCGCGCCGGACGAACCTGGCGCGGCGCGGCGGCGCGATCCGGGGTTCTTTCTGCTGGGCGAGGGTCGCGCGGCGCTGGAGCGGGCGATCGGCTTTCATCCGGGCGCTGCGCGCTGGCTGAGGCGGCGCGCGCTGCGGCTGGGGATCGGCGGCTACGTCGGCGCCGTGATCGCCGCCAGCGCCGGGGTGCTGGCGCTGGGCCTGTGGCTCGTCTCGGCTGCGGAGCCGACGCTCGGCCCCGGCGCTCTGGCGCTGCTGGCGGCGGCGGGGCTGTTTCCCGCGATGCAGGCGGCGGTCGCGCTGGTGGACCGCGCTGCGGCGATGGCGATCTGCGCCCGCGCGTTGCCCGGCCTCTCCCTGCCCGACGGCCCGCCCGCGCATCTGCGCACGCTGGTCGCGGTGCCGACGCTGCTGGGCGACGCCGCCGATGTCGCGCTGCAGGTCGAGGCGCTGGAGGTCCACCATCTCTCGAACGGCGGCGGCGAAATCTACTTTGCGCTGCTCAGCGACTGGCCAGACGCGGCGGCGGAGACGACGCCCGCCGACGCGCCCACGCTCGCGGCGGCGGTCGCCGGGATCGCCGCGCTCAACGCGCGCCATGCCCCCGGCGCCGCAGGTCCGCGTTTCCTGCTGCTGCACCGGCGCCGCGTGTTCGCGCCGCTGCAGGGCTGCTGGATGGGGTGGGAGCGCAAGCGCGGCAAGCTGCACGAGCTGAACCGCCTGCTGCGCGGCGCCGACGACACGACGTTCATCGCCGACGCGCCGCCTGCGGGCGTGGTGTTTGTGCTGACGCTGGACGCCGACACCCGCCTGCCGCGCGACGTCGCGCGCCGGTTGATCGGCAAGATGGCGCACCCGCTGAACATCGCGCGCTACGACCCTGCGGCCGGTCGCGTCGTCGAGGGCTATGGGATCATGCAGCCGCGTGTGACGCCGGCCCTGCCGATGGCCGGCGAGGGCTCGGCATATCAGCGCATCTTCTCCGCCCCCGGCGGCATGGCCGCCTATGCGACCACCACCGCCGATATCTGGCAGGACTTGTTCGACCTAGGCTCCTACACCGGCAAGGGCATCTACGACATCGACGCCTTCGAGGCGGCGATGGCCGGCCGCATCCCGCCCGACGCCGTATTGAGCCACGACCTGTTCGAAGGCGTGTTCGCCCGCGCAGGCTTCGCTTCAGATGTCGAGGTCGTCGAGGATCATCCCGCGCGCTATGACGTCGCCGCGCGGCGGGCGCACCGCTGGGCGCGCGGCGACTGGCAGCTTGCGCCATGGCTGTTCGGCGGGGCGCGCCACGTTCGCGGCGGCGTGCCGCGCGTCGGCCGGGTCAAGATGGCCGACACGCTCCGGCGATCCGCGCTGGCGCCGCTGACGCTGGCGGCGCTGGCGGTCGGCTGGACACAGGATGCGCCGGTCGCGATGGCGTGGACCGCCTTCATCCTTGCCGCCATGGCGACGCCTGCGCTGCTGCCGATCCCCTTCGCCGCCGCGTCGCGCCAGCCCGGCGTCAGCTTGCGAAGCCATCTCGCTGCGCTGGCAAGGGACTTGGCGGGCGCGCTGGCGCGCGTGACGCTGGACCTCGCGTTCCTGCCCGATCACGCCTGCCGCATGGGCGACGCCATGGTTCGCGCGCTCGCGCGGCTGCGCAGCCGCCGTCTGCTGCTGGAATGGGTCACCGGCGCCGAGGCGGCGCGCGCCGCGCATCTGGGGTGGTCAGGCTTTCACCGGCGCATGGCGGGCGGGATCGCCCTGACGCTCGCCGCCGCAGCGGGCGCGCTCGCCATCGCGCCGGCGTCGTGGCCGGTCGTGCTGCCGGTCGCCGCGCTGTGGCTGGCCGGCCCGACGCTCGCCTGGCGCATCAGCCAGCCGACCCGCGACGCGCCTTTGGCGGCGGCCGGCGAAGCCGACATCCGCGCCCTGCGCCTGATCGCGCGCCGGACGTGGCGCTACTTCGAGACCTTCGCCACGCCTGCCGAGGGGATGCTGCCGCCCGACAACTTTCAGGAGGACCCGCGCCCCGTCATCGCCCGCCGCACTTCGCCCACCAATATCGGGCTGGGGTTGCTGTCGGCGGTCGCGGCGCGCGATTTCGGGTGGGCGACCTCCGCGCAGACGCTGGAGCGGATCGAGGCGACGCTCGCGACGATGGCGCGGATGGAGCGGTATCGCGGCCACTTCTTCAACTGGTACGATACGCGCGACCTGCGCGTGCTCGATCCGCCCTATGTCTCGACGGTGGACAGCGGCAACCTCGCCGGTCACCTGATCGCGCTGGCCAACGCCTGCGAGGCGGCGGCGACGACGCCCGTCGCGCCAGCCATGCGCGCCCAGGGGGCCGGCGACGCCGCCGCGCTGGCGTTGCAGGAGCCTGACGATCCGTTCTGGTCGGCGCCGCCGCCGCCGGTCGAAGACGGCGCCGATCTCGGCCCTCGCTGGCGCGCGGCGGCGGCGGCGGCGCGCGGGTTGGCCATGGGCATGGACTTCACCTTCCTGATGGACCCCGAGCGCAAGCTGCTCTCGATCGGCTTTTCGGTCGCCGACAACGCCCGCGATGTCGGCTGCTACGACCTTCTGGCGTCGGAGGCGCGGCTGGCGAGCCTGTTCGCCATCGCCAAGGGCGACGCGCCGACCAAACACTGGTTCCGGCTCGGTCGCACCGCCACGCCGCTTGGCGCAGGCGCGGCGCTGATGTCGTGGTCGGGCTCGATGTTTGAATACCTGATGCCCGCGCTGGTGATGCAGGCGCCCGCCGGCGCGCTGCTGGAGACCACGAACCGCCGCGCCGTCGCGCGCCATCGGGCCTATGGCCGCGCGCTCGGCCTGCCGTGGGGCGTGTCGGAATCCGCCTTCAACGCACGCGACATCGAGTTCACCTACCAGTACTCGAACTTCGGCGTCCCCGGCCTCGGCCTCAAGCGGGGTCTTGGCGACAGCGCCGTGGTGGCGCCCTATGCGACGGCGCTGGCGGCCATGGTGGACCCGGTCGCGGCGGCGGCCAACTTCGCCACGCTCGCCAGGGCGGGCGGGCTTGGGCGCTTCGGCTTCTACGAGGCGCTCGATTTCACCGCCGCGCGACTGCCCGCAGGGGCGCAGGTCGCCGTGGTGAAGGCGCACATGGCGCACCATCAGGGGATGACCATCGTCGCGATCGCCAACGCGCTGATGGGCGGCGTCATGCGAGGCCGCTTTCACGCCGAGCCGATCATCCAGGCGGCGGCGTTGCTGTTGCAGGAGCGCCCGCCGCGCGCCGTCGCGGCGGCGCTGGCGGCCGACGATGCGCCCGGCGCTGAACCGCTGACCGCCACGGCCGACAGCGTGCGCGTGCTTGGGCCTCCCACCGGCGACCTGCCTGCGACCCACCTGATGTCCAACGGCGGCTACAGCGTGATGGTGACCGCGACCGGCGGCGGCTGGAGCCGCTGGCGCGACTTCGCGATCACCCGCTGGCGCGAGGACCCCACGCGCGACGCCGACGGCGCCGCGATACACCTGCGCGACATCGCCAATGGCGCCATCTGGCGCGCGGGCTGGCGCGGCTTCGGGGCGCAGCCCGACGGCTATGAGGCGCGCTTCGCCGAGGATGGCGCTATCCTCTCGCGCAGAGATGGTCGCCTGACCACGACGCTGGAGGCGATGGTGTCTCCCGAAGACGACGCCGAGGTGCGCCGTGTCTCGCTGGTCAATCGCGGTCGCCGCGCGCGGGAGATCGAGGTCACCTCGTTTCTGGAGCTGGCGCTGGCGCCGCCAGCGTCGGACGCCGCCCATCCGGCGTTCTCGAAGCTGTTCGTGCAGACCGAACTGGCCGCCGACGGCGCGACGCTGATCGCCACGCGCAGGCGGCGCAGCCCCGACGAGGCGGAGATCTGGGCGGCGCATCTCGCCGTGGTGGAGGGCGTCGAGACCGCGCCCGGCCGGTGGGAGACCGACCGCGCCCGCTTCATCGGCCGCGACCGCGACGCGGGCGATCCGGTCGCGCTGACCAGGCTCCTGTCGGGCGCGCTGGGAACCGTGCTGGACCCGGCGTTCGCGCTGCGCCGCCGCGTGCGCGTCCCGCCCGGGGGCGTGGCGCGGGTGGCGTTCTGGACCATGGCGGCAGACACGCGCGCGGGGCTCGACGCGCTGATCGACCGCCACCGCGACGTCAGCGCCTTCGCGCGCATCCAGACGCTGGCGTGGACGAAGGGCCAGGTGCAACTGCGCCATCTGGGGGTGACGGCGACCGAGGCGGCGGACTTCCAGCGGCTCGCCGCCCACGTGATCCATGCGGGCCGGGCGCTGCGGCCGTCGTCGGCGGCTGTCCTGCGTGGCGCGGGGCCGCAGTCGGGGCTCTGGCGGTTCGGCGTCTCCGGCGATCTGCCCATCGTGCTGTTGCGCATCGAGGACGTGGTGGACATGGCGCAGGTGCTGCAACTGCTGCGCGCCCATGAATACTGGCGCATGAAGCGGCTCGCGGTCGATCTGGTGATCCTGAACGAGCGCGTCGCGTCCTATGCCCAGGATTTGCAGAACGCCATCGAGACGGCCGTGCGCAGCGCCAGAGCGCGCCCCGCGCCCGGCGGCGCGCTGGCGGCGGGCGGGGTGTTCGCGCTGCGCGCCGATCTTGCGGGACCGCAGGCGGTGGACCTGCTGCGCGCCGTCGCCCGCGTCGTGCTGCCGGCGCGGCGCGGCCCGATCCGCAAACAGCTTGCGCGGCTCACCGTGGCGACGCCGCCTTCGGCCCGGCCTGCCCCGGTCGCGCCGATTCCGGTCGCGCACGCCGCGTCGGCGATCCAGACTGCGTCGCTGGAATTCTTCAACGGCACCGGCGGCTTCGGCAGCGACGGCGCCGAGTATGTCGTCGTGCTCGGTTCCGGGCGCGCCACCCCGGCGCCCTGGATCAACGTCGTGGCCAACGCCGGTTTCGGCTTTCACGTCTCCGCGACCGGCGCCGGCGCCACCTGGGCGGTCAACAGCCGCGAGAACCAGCTCACGCCATGGTCCAACGACCCCGTCAGCGACCCGGCCGGCGAGGCGCTCTACATCCGCGACGAGGAGACCGGCGCGCTGACCGGCCCGACCGCCGCGCCGATGCGCGACGGCGGGGCCTACGTCGCGCGCCACGGCTTCGGCTACAGCCGCTTCGAGCACGAGGCGGAGGGCCTGGCCATGACGCTGGCGCTGTTCGTTCCGGTGGACGACCCGGTGAAGATCATGCGGCTTTCGGTGCGCAACGTCTCCGGCAGGGCGCGCCGCCTGTCCGTGACGGCCTATGCGGCGTGGGTGATGGGGCGGTCGCGCCCGGAGACCGCCCAGCATCTCGCCACCGAAATCGACCCCGATACCGGCGCGATGTTCGCGCGCAACCCATGGAGCACGGCGTTTCCGGGCCGCGTCGCCTTCGCCGACATGGCCGGTCGCCAGACATCGTGGACCGCCGACCGGGCGGCGTTTCTGGGCCGGGGCGGCGCGATGGCCGCACCGCTCGGCCTGCGTCCCGGCGCCGCGCTGGACGGCGCGACCGGCGCGGCGCTCGACCCCTGCGCGGCGTTGCAGGCGCCGATTGCGCTCGCGCCGGGCGAGACGGCCGAGGTCGTCGTGCTGCTGGGCGAGGCGGCGACAGCCGATGCGGCGCGCGCGCTGGTCCGGCGCTGGCGCGACGCCGACCTCGACGCGGCGCAGGCGGCCGTAGCGGCGCAGTGGCGGCAGATACTCGGCGCCGTGCAGGTCGCCACGCCGGATCGGGCGATGGACGTGATGCTGAACGGCTGGCTGCTCTACCAGACGCTGGCCTGCCGGGTGTGGGCGCGGGCGGGGTTCTATCAGGCCAGCGGCGCCTATGGCTTTCGCGACCAGTTGCAGGACGGCATGGCGCTGAGCTTCGCCCGGCCCGACCTGACCCGCGCCCATCTGCTGCGCGCCGCCGGGCGGCAGTTCCCGGAGGGCGACGTGCAGCACTGGTGGCTGCCGCATTCCGGCGAGGGGGTGCGCACGCGGATCTCCGACGACCGGGTGTGGCTGGCCTACGCCGCCGCGACCTACGTCGCCGCGACCGGCGACGCCGCCGTGCTGGAGGAGCCGGTCCCGTTCCTTGACGGCCCGGCGCTGCGCGAGGACCGGCACGACGCCTTTTTTCTGCCGGAGCAAGCGGAGGAGACGGCGACGCTGCTGGAGCACTGCGCGCGCGGCCTTGACCAGTGCGTCGCGATGACCGGCGCAGACGGGATGCCGCTGATCGGCGGCGGCGACTGGAACGACGGCATGAACCGCGTCGGGATCGAGGGACGCGGGACCAGCGTCTGGCTGGGCTGGCTGTTCATCGCCGCGGTGACGCGGTTCGCGCCGCTGGCCGAGGCGCGCGAGCCTGTCCGCGCCGTCCGCTGGCGCGCGCATGCGGCGTCGGTGCTGGCGGCGATCGAGGCGGTGGGCTGGGATGGGCAATGGTATCGGCGCGGCGCCTACGACGACGGGGCCTTGCTGGGTTCCGCCGACAGCGAGGAATGCCGCATCGACAGCATAGCCCAGTCCTGGGCGGCGCTGTCGGGCGCGGGCGATCCGGCGCGCGCCGCGCAGGCGATGGCGTCGGTGGCCGCGCGCCTGATCCGGCCCGACCCCGGCCTCGCGCTGCTGTTCGCGCCGCCGTTCGACCGGACGGACCGCGACCCCGGCTACATCAAGGGCTATCCGCCCGGCCTGCGTGAGAACGGCGGGCAATACAGCCATGCCGCCATGTGGTCGGTGATGGCCTTCGCGAAGCTTGGCCTGGGCGATCAGGCGGCGGGGCTGTTTGCGCTGCTCAACCCGATCAACCATGCCCTGACGGCGCGGGACGCCGCGCGCTACCGGGTCGAGCCCTACGTCATCGCCGCCGACGTCTATTCGGTGGCGCCGCACGAGGGGCGCGGCGGCTGGAGCTGGTACACCGGCTCGGCGGGCTGGATGCAGCGGGCGGGGATTGAGAGCATCCTCGGCATAACCCGCCGGGGCGCGACCCTGCGCGTGGACCCGTGCATTCCGGCGGCGTGGCCCGGCTTCTCGGCGGTGCTGACGCTGGAGGAGATGCGGTGGGAGATCGTGGTGGAGAACCCGGGCGGCGCCTGTCGCGGCGTCGGCTCGGCGATGCTGGACGGCGCCCCGACCCCATGCTCGGAGGGCGCGGTGGAGGTCGCGCTCTGCGCGGGCTCCCATGTCCTGCGCATCGTTCTGGGGCCTGCGCCGGGGTAGACCCGGATCGACCGCAGCCCGCCGGACACACTGCGCCAGCGGCGGCAACCGAACGGCGCCGCGCCACGCGCGCAGATCGGCTTTGCAACCGGATGGCCTTGCGACGGCGGCATGGCGATCCGCCCCGGCACAGGATGCGATCACCCCCCGGATCCACTCCGAGCCCACACGCGCGTCGAGACATGGCGGGAAAATGCCGAGGAGGGCGGCGCCAAGGACGTCGGCCCAGGTGCGCAAGCCGGTCGCCGATGCGGTTGCGCCAACGTCGCAATGGCGCGCGATCCGGACATCGGCGGGCAAGGCGTTCCACCGCTGCGGCGCGGTGATCGACAGACATGACGCGGCGCTGGAGATCGCGACGCGCGACGGCCAGCCGGACGCGCTCGCCCGCATCCTCGGGCGCGACGATGGCGCGCCGACGCGCTGTTCGCGCACGAAGACACATTGACGGAGCCGACGCTGGGACGGAGCGGGCGCTGGCTGCGCTTGCGCCGACACCCTCACGCTGACGACCGAAGGTGGTCGGTGTCGGGGGGCGGCATTCGCAGGCTTCTTTCCGCCACACACGCCAGACGACCTTACGGAACATGTCCACGGCTTTAATCCCCCCAGACCTGCCTGGTGGCGCCGGCGGGAACAGCATCGGTGGACGACAATCGCCATGCTCGCAGCGGGATCAATCCGGCGGCCCGATACCGACTTTCTCAGCGCAGCCGTCGTAGTTCCGTAGCGGACTTGCACGGATGCAATGTTGCGTTTGCAAGCAGTTCGCAGACTTGTTCTCAAAAAGGGCGGCGCGCTTCAGGTGGCCCCGGAGCGTCGCCTGTCCGACCGACAGGCGCGCCGCGCGCTTGCGGGCCGAAAGCCCGGCCGCCCTCGATCAGAGGGCATCTGAAATCTTGCGCTTCGGCAATCGCCTCATCCTCGGCTCCCTGCGCCTGCTGGAGGGACGCAACGCCACCCCGCTGCACGATCGCTCAGCGGCGTCTGTCCCGGCCGAGGCGCCGGGTTACCGGACGCCCGGCAATCCGTGACCGGATCAGATCGGAATGACCGACCGGATGGTGTCGAAACGCCTGACCGGATGAGGCCGGAACGCGCAACGATGCGCCGGGGTTGCGCGCCCCTCTCCCCTTTTGGGGGAGAGGGGAGAGGTGACGGGGCCTTCCTCCTACGCCACCTCGTGATTGGCCAGCAGCTCCAGCGCCCTGACCATCGCCGAGTGGTCCCACGCCGCGCCGCCGTTCGCCACGCAGGCGTTGAACAGTTCCTGCGCCGTGGCGGTGTTGGGCAGCGACAGGCCCAGCGCCTTCGCGCTTTGCAGCGCAAGGTTGAGGTCCTTCTGGTGCAGCGCGATGCGAAAGCCGGGGTTGAACGTCCGCTGGATCATGCGGCCCGCGTGAACCTCGAGGATCTTCGACGAGGCGAAGCCGCCCATCAGCGCCTGACGCACCTTCTCGGGGTCGGCGCCAGCCTTGGAGGCGAACAGCAGCGCCTCGGCGCAGGCCTCGATGTTGAGCGCGACGATGATCTGGTTGGCGACCTTGGCGATCTGGCCGTCGCCCGCGCGGCCGACATGGGTGATGTTCTTGCCCATGATCTCGAACAGCGGTTTGGCGCGGGCGAAGGCGGCGTCCGAGCCGCCCGCCATGATGCTCAGGGTCGCCGCCTTGGCCCCCACCTCGCCGCCCGACACCGGGCCATCGACGTAATGCGCGCCCGCCGCCGCCACCTTTTCCGCAAAACCCTGCGTGGCGATCGGCGAGATCGACGACATGTCGATGAACAGCGCGTCGCGGCGCAGGCCGTGGATCACCGCGTCGGGGCCGTCGAACAGCATCGCCTCGACGTTGGGCGTGTCGGGCAGCATGGTGATCACCACCTCCGCCGCCGCCGCCGCCTCACGCGGGTTCGCCGCCGTCTTGATCCCCTTGGCGACGAGATCGGCGGGCGGCGCCTTGTAGTCGGTCGGCGTGATCACGCTGTGGCCCGCGTCGAGCAGGTGCCCCGCCATGGGCGCGCCCATGATGCCAAGGCCGATGAAGGCGATGTCGGTCATTGTTCTGTCTCCCCATGGTGTCGGCGAGGGGAGGCCCCCTCGCCCCGACCCTCTCCCAAAGGGAGAGGGAGTGAAATCTGCGCGGCCCGCTCCCGCCACCCAACCCTGGCGCCGTCTGTCGGCCCCTGCGCCCCCTCTCCCTGTGGGAGAGGGTCGGGGTGAGGGCCTTTGCCCGTCAGCCCTTGTAGGGCGCGAACCAGCCGAGGCCCTCGGACGTGCCCGCCTTCGGCTTGTATTCGCAGCCGATCCAGCCGTCATAGCCGATGCGGTCGAGCCAGCCGAACAGGAACGGATAGTTGATCTCGCCGGTGCCCGGCTCGTT
>Ga0100395_1003856_pt1 | contig 10853 bp, 10 predicted proteins | sample CryGeymeta201519_FD_81542 | JGI IMG/M metagenome (GOLD analysis project Ga0100395, IMG submission 81542) | Groundwater microbial communities from Crystal Geyser aquifers in Utah, USA - Crystal Geyser metaG 2015-19 | ecosystem: Environmental > Aquatic > Deep subsurface > Groundwater | place: USA... | reverse complement strand
CCCGGCGGATGACGGTGTTGTAGAACGAACGGGCGCCCGCGATCTTTTCCAGCACGGTTTCCGCGATCACCGCGTCATGCAGGAAGGCGGGGCGGCGATAGGTGATCTCGTGCTTCAGGGCGACCCACGCCTTGCTCGCCACCTCTTCCGCAGGGGCGAGTTTTTGCCAATGGGCAAGCACCGTGTCCTGCACCCAGCCGAGATAGCGGGCATTGTTGACATGGCCCATGAAGTCGATGTCTTCGGGGTGGACGGTAATCGGATGGCTGAAGGGCTTTGCTGACATATGTGTCAGTTAGCGCATTAAACCTTACCTTTCCATGACATTCGTAAAGCCATTGCGAGGAAGGGCGCTGGCGCCTTGCGCGAGGGACGAGGCTGCCGCAGAAAAAGCGCCATGATGGCCAGCCGCCCCCGCACGCTCTACGAAAAGATCTGGGACGCCCATGTCGTGGCGCGGCCCGATGGTCCCGCTTCGGACGATACCTGCCTGCTCTATATCGACCGGCATCTCGTCCACGAGGTTACCAGCCCGCAGGCGTTCGAGGCGCTGCGCCTCGCGGGGCGCACGGTGCGCAGGCCCGATCTGACGCTCGCCGTGCCCGACCACAATCTGCCGACCACCGCGCGGCTCGCGCCCGATGGCGCACGGCTTCCCATCGACGATCCGCAGAGCGCCGCGCAGCTCGCCGCGCTGGAGCGCAACGCGCCCTCCTTCGGCATCCGCTATATCGACGCGGTCGCGCCCGAGCAGGGGATCGTCCATGTCGTCGGCCCGGAACAGGGTTTCTCCCTCCCCGGCGCAACGATCGTCTGCGGCGATTCGCACACCGCCGCGCATGGCGGGGTCGGCGCGCTCGCCTTCGGGATCGGCACCAGCGAGGTCGAGCATGTGCTGGCGACCCAGACGCTGCAATTGCGCCGCTCGAAAACGATGGAAATCCGCGTCGAGGGCGAACTCGGCCCCGGCGTCACGCCCAAGGACCTGATCCTCCACATCATCGGCGTGATCGGCACGGGCGGCGGGACCGGCCATGTGATCGAATATCGTGGTTCCGTGTTCGAGAATATGAGTGTCGAAGGACGGCTGACGGTCTGCAACATGTCGATCGAAGGCGGCGCGCGCGCAGGCCTGATCGCGCCAGACGATACGGTGTTTTCCTATCTGAAAGGCCGCCCCTACGCCCCGCAGGGCGAGGCCTGGGACCGCGCGGTCGAATGGTGGCGCTCGCTCCGCACCGATAAAGGCGCCGTCTTCGACAAGTCGGTCGTTATCGACGCCGCCGATGTCGAACCGACCGTAAGCTGGGGTACCAGCCCCGAAGACGTGGTGGCGGTGGGCGGCAGCGTGCCCGCGCCCGGCAGCTTCGCCGACCCGTCCAAACAGGCCGCCGCGCGCAAGAGCCTCGATTACATGGGTCTCGAACCGGGAACGCCGATCGCGGACGTCAGAATCGAGAACGTCTTCATCGGCAGCTGCACCAACAGCCGGATCGAGGATCTGCGCGCCGCCGCAGAGGTGCTGCGCGGACGGACCAAGGCGGCGAATGTGCGCTGGGCGATCGCGGTGCCGGGATCGGGCCTCGTCAAACGGCAGGCGGAGGAAGAAGGCCTCGACAAGGTCTTCACCGATGCGGGCTTCGAATGGCGCGAGCCGGGCTGTTCGGCCTGCCTCGCCATGAACCCCGACAAGGTGCCGCCGGGCGAACGCTGCGCCAGCACCTCGAACCGCAATTTTGTCGGCCGACAGGGGCCCGGCGCGCGCACCCATCTGATGAGCCCGGCCATGGCCGCCGCTGCTGCCGTCACCGGGCGCATCGCCGATGTCCGCCAGCTTTGATCTTGCCAGCCTCCGCCACCTTCCGCATGAGACTTTCATGAGCAAACTTCCTAAATCCACCGCCGCCATCGCGGGCGCGATCGGCTCCGCCGCCATCGCCGCCGCCCTGCTCTATGCAGGCAAGCGCAAGCAGAAGACCGACCGGAACAAGCCCAGACAGCCCGGCGCGATTCCTTCCGGGGAAGCGCCCGAAACCGATTGATGCGCGCCGTCTCCACCATTCACGGTCGCGCCATTCCGCTGGGGCTCAAGAACGTCGACACCGACGTGATCATCCCCGCGCACTGGCTCAAAACGGTCAGCCGCGAAGGCCTCGGCAAAGGCGCGTTCGAAACCATTCGCCAGGCGCCGGGCAACCCCTTCGATGTGGAGGATTTCGCCGGTGCGCCGATCCTGATCGCAGGAGACAATTTCGGCTGCGGGTCGAGCCGCGAACACGCCGCCTGGGCGATGCTCGACATGGGGCTGACCGCCGTGATCGCGCCGAGCTTTTCCGACATCTTTTCGGGCAACGCCTTCAAGAACGGGATCCTCGCGGTGGAACTGGCGCAGGAACAGGTCGATCGCCTGTTGGAGGTCGCGCAAACGCACCCGATCACGATCGATCTCGAGAACCAGATCGTTACGACCCCGTTTCAAGACCGTTTCGCCTTCGATGTGGACCCGTTTCGCAAACGCTGCCTGCTGGAGGGGTTGGACGAGATCGGCCTGACGCTCGCCAGCACCGATGCGATCACGCATCACGAGGCCGGGCGCGCGCAGGACCTACCCTGGCTGGATCGCCCCTTGGCCGTCAGCCGCTAAACCCAATACACCGAAAATCTAGGAGAGAGCCGCCATGAAAGCAGTCTTGTCGAAAGAGGTCGGCGGTCCCGACACCCTCGTGGTCGAGGATCTGGACAGTCCCACGCCCGGCAAGGGCGAAGTGCTGATCGACGTCGCCGCCTGCGCGATCAATTTCCCCGACAGCCTGATCATCAAGGACATGTACCAGATGAAGCCGCCCCGCCCCTTCTCGCCCGGCGGCGAGATTTCGGGGACGGTGGCCGCGCTCGGCGAAGGCGTGTCGGGCTGGCAGGTCGGCGACCGGGTGATCGCCGGGATCGGTGCCGGCGGCCTGCGCGAACAGGTCGTGGTGCCCGCCGCTCGGCTCTTCAAGGTGCCCGAGGGGATCGATCTCGTCCAGGCAAGCGCGCTATTGATGACCTACGGGACCACGATCCACGGCCTCAAGGATCGCGGCGACATCAAGGCTGGCGATACCGTCCTTGTGCTCGGCGCTGCGGGCGGCGTCGGCCTCTCGGCGGTGGAACTCGCCAAGGCCTATGGCGCGCGCGTGGTCGCCGCCGTTTCGACGGAAGAAAAGGGCGAGGTCGCGAAGAAGGCCGGTGCCGACGAGGTCGTGATCTACGACCGCGCCCCGTTCGACAAAGACCAGTCGAAAGCGCTCGCCCAGCAATTCAAGGACGCGCTGGGGCCCGAGGGGGCGGACATCGTCTACGACATCGTGGGCGGCGATTATTCCGAACCGGCCTTGCGTTCGATCGCCTGGGAGGGCCGCTTCCTCGTCATCGGTTTCCCGGCGGGGATCGCCAAGATGCCGCTCAACCTCACTCTGCTGAAAAGCTGCGACATTCGCGGCGTGTTCTGGGGCGCCTTCACCGCGCGCGAGCCGGAGAAGAACGCCGCCAACATCGCCGAGCTCTTCCAGCTGTGGCAGGATGGCAAGATCGCTCCGCTGATCAGCGAGACCTACCCGCTCGACAAAGCCCACGAGGCGATCGCCAAGCTCGAAAGCCGCAGCGCGATCGGCAAGTTGGTCGTCACGATGTGACGCGCGCCGCGGCGACCCGCTTGCCCGCGCTTCGCCGCGCGCCTATCTGCCTCGCGACCTGATTTTTCGAGAGGATACGGTTTATGGACTTCAAGGATCGTGAGCGCGGCGAGGAAGCCAAGTTCGCCTTTGACGAGGAAAACGCCTTCAAGATCGCCGCGCGCCGCAATCGCCTGCTCGGCGAATGGGCGGCGGGCCTGATGAACCTCAGCGAGGAAGAAACCGCCGCCTACAAGAAGGCCGTCGTCCAGGCCGATTTCGAGGAAGCGGGCGACGAGGACGTGGTCCGCAAGCTGCTCGGCGATCTGACCGCCGCCGATTGCGACGTCAGCGAAGCCGACATCCGCGCCAAACTGAGCGAATGCAGTGTCGAGGCGCGCCGCCAGTTCATGGGCGATGCGCGCGACGGGAGGGCCTGATCCGATGCCGATGGCAGCAGACGAAATCGAGCGACTGATCCGCGAAGGCCTCCCCGACGCCGATATCACGATCCGCGACCTTGCCGGAGATGGCGATCATTACGCCGCCCACGTCGTCAGCCCCGCTTTTGCGGGCAAGAGCCGGGTGCAGCAGCACAAGCTCGTCTACGAGGCGTTGGGCACGCGCATGGGCGGCGAACTCCACGCCTTGCAACTGACCACGCAAGCCCCCACGTCCTGACCAGATTTGAACGCAATAATTCAAGGATCTGGTCTCATGGCCGACGCAAACGCCCGCATTGCCGACATCGTCGGTTCCAACGACGTGGTGCTCTTCATGAAGGGTACGCCGCTTTTTCCGCAATGCGGCTTTTCCAGCCGCGCGGTCGCGATCCTCGACCATTGTGGCGTCGGCTATGAAAGCGTCGACGTGTTGCAGGACATGGAAATCCGCCAGGGGATCAAGGCCTATTCCGACTGGCCGACCATTCCCCAGCTTTACGTGAAGGGCGAATTCGTCGGCGGCAGCGACATCATGATGGAAATGTTCGAGGCCGGCGAAATGCTGGCCCTGATGGACGAGAAGCAGGTCGCCAAGGCTTCCTGACAGAGGTGCCTAGGTCGCCTCGCGCTTCCCGAGCGATCGTCCCGATATCCCGGACAAAAGAAAACCCCCGCGACGACCAAATCGCGGGGGCTTCTTTTTGCGGGGAAGCGAGCCAAGAACCAGAATGGCCCGCCTCTGATCGAAGACTTCATAGACATGGCAGTCTAAGCACACAGCGTGCCAGTTCGCGTTTTCGACGCATATCCTAATCCCGCGATGGTTAACGCATCGCTACCATTCGCAAGCGATGTAAATTTTTCCGACGCCAGTGAAGCCGTCCGCTCCGCCCCGCTTGGCAAGATGGCGCGCCGCAGGCACTATTCCGACCATGCCCCCCTCCCCCGATCCGATTCCCGCCGCCACGCTGGTCGTCTTCCGCGAAGGACGCGCCGCGCCGGAACCCGAAATCCTGATGGTCGTGCGGTCTCGGCAATTGCGCTTCGCAGGCGGCATGGCCGTCTTCCCGGGTGGCCGCGTCGATCCCGAAGACCGCGATCTGGCCGCGAACTCGGCCCCGGATGCGGGCGAGGAGAAGCGCGACGAACTCGCGCATCGCATCGCCGCGATCCGGGAGACCCTGGAAGAGACCGGGCTGGCGCTCGGCCTGACGGGTGCGATCGACGCGGACCGCGCCGCCGACGCGCGCGAGCTGGCTTTGAAAAAGGGCGCGCTGGCGCCGGTACTCGAAAGCTTCGGCTGGAGCCTCGATCCCGCCGCGCTGATCCCCTTCGCCCGCTGGCTTCCTCTTGGCCTGGCGCATGACCGGATTTTCGACACCCGCTTTTATCTCGCCGATCTCGGCACCGGCGCCGTGGATGTCGCCGTGGACGAGACCGAGAACACGCGCCTGTTCTGGACCAGCGCCAAGGATGCGCTCGCCATGGCCGAACGGGGCGAGATCTCGGTGATCTTCCCAACGCGGCGCAATCTCGAACGGCTCGCTCAATTCTCGAGCTATGGCGAGGCGCGCGCTCATGCCGAAGCGACCCCGGTTCGGACGATCACGCCCGAAATCGACGAGAGCGGGCCGCACCCGGTCCTGCGCATCCCCCACGATGCCGGATATCCGGTCACGGAGGAAATTCTCGACAGCGCGATGCGGGGATGATGGCGCGCCCGGCAGGACTCGAACCTGCTGCCTCAAGATTAGAAGTCTCGCGCTCTATCCAGATGAGCTACGGGCGCGCGCCGGGGGCGTCATAACGCCGCTTTGCGGGCGCGCCAATCGCGGATAAGCGCACATCCGATGGAAAAGCCCGCCACAAACCTCTCGGCCATGGCGCCCGATAGCCCGAGCTTTCGCTATTTCGATCTCGTGATGGCGGGGTTCGTCACGGTTCTCCTTCTGTCGAACATCATCGGTGCGGCGAAATTGTCCGCCGTGCCGGTTCCTTTCTGGCCCGAAGGCTGGTGGCCCGCCGCGGACGGGACCTTCATCTTCGGCGCGGGCATCCTGTTCTTCCCCATCAGCTACGTCCTCGGCGACATATTGACCGAGGTTTACGGCTATGCCCGCGCGCGCCGGGTGATCTGGGCAGGCTTTGCGGCGCTTATCTTCATGGCGGCGATGAGCGCGATCGTGGTCGCCATGCCGCCCGCGACAAGCTGGACCGGGCAGGACGCCTACGAACAGGTCTTCGGCCTCGTCCCGCGCATCGTCTTTGCCTCGATCGTCGCCTTCTGGGTGGGGGAGTTCGTCAATTCCTTCGTCATGGCGAAGATGAAGATCTGGACGAAGGGCCGCGCTTTGTGGAGCCGCACGATCGGATCGACCGTGGTCGGCCAGGGCGTCGACAGCCTTCTCTTCTACCCGATCGCTTTTCTGGGCGTTTGGGAAACGGGCGATGTCCTGCTTGTGATGATCACCAATTGGGCGCTCAAGGTCTTGTGGGAAGCACTGCTGACACCCGTCACCTACGCGGTCGTGGGCTGGCTGAAGCGGCGCGAGGGGGTCGAGATTTTCGACACCGCCACCGACTTCTCGCCCTTCGCCAAGGACCGGTCGCGGATATGAAAAAGGGCCGGGCGATAGCGCCCGGCCCTTTCCTGATCGCTCTCCGATCCGGTTCCTAGAAGCTCGCCCCCACCGCGATACCGTAGCGGCGCGGATCGAGCGTGAAGATATTGGTGAAATTCCCCGAGCTCGCATCGGTCACGTAAAGGCCGGTGATCGAGTTCGCATCGAAGATATTCTGAATGAACCCGCGCACGAAGAAGCGGTTGTCAGGCCCGTTCAGCTGGATCTGCGCATTCGCTTGCACGAAGGGTTCGATGCGGTTGACGCGGCCGTTGAAGACGTTGCCGAACTGCTCGCCCGTCAGCGCGAGATCGAAGCGCGGGACCAGGCTCATGTCGTTGTCGAAGCGGATCGTATATTGCGCGCCGACCGAGGCCTTGAGATTGGGGGCCTGGGGCAGCTTGTTTCCGCGCAGATTGACTTCGACACCCGGGCTCAGCACCTGGACCCCGCCAAAGGCCTGGCCGATCGCCGCCGCCTGCTGCGACAAGACCGAACAGATCGAGAAAGCGCCGGTCGATGCGATGCCGCCATCCGACGGGAAGGCGGTCGGCCCGCGAAGGCCCAGTGCCGGATTGACCGCGGAGACGAAGGCGCGAGCCCCAGCCCCGGTCACCGCGCAGAGCGAGCCGTTCGAGATGTCCTTGATGATGACCGCGCTGGGATCGCCGCCACCCGGATCGCGCGGGTTGCTGAAGAACTGGTCGCCCGCCACCTTCGCGTTGAGGACGCTCAAATTCATGTTGATCAACAGATCGTCGCTGGGGCGAAACACAGTTTCCAGTTCGGCCCCGTAGATGTCGGCGTCGATCGTATCGTTGACCGATGTCCGGTTCACGATGCGGCTAAGCTGCAAACCCTTGTACTTGTAGAAGAAGCCCGTGAGATTGATCTGCGCGGCGCCGTTGAGGAAGATATTCTTCGAGCCGATCTCGAAAGCGTCGACCTTTTCCGGCCCGAAGAATTCGTTGACGTTGAATTCCGGCGCGACCGGCGGGTTGATCCCGCCCGATTTGTAGCCCCGCGAATAGCTGACATAGAGATTGTTGTCGGGAGAGATCTCGTAATCGAGCACGGCGCGCCCGGTAATCGCGTCGAACGAAGCCTGGCGTTGCTGCAACAGCTGATTGCCCGCCGTACTTGCATCGGCATCGAACGAGCCGACGAACGGCGAATCGAACGGATCGCCGTCATTGCTGAAGGGATTGAGGAAATTGGCCAGCGTGGTGCGGCCCGCGACGGTCTTGCTGTCGTCGTTATAGCGGATACCGCCGGTGAAGCTCAGCCGGTCGGTCAGGTCGATATAGGCTTCCGCGAAGATGCCGAAGCTCTCCAGTTTGAAGTCGGTCGTGTTGTTCCGGTACATCGACGTCGCGAGGTAGGATGGCGGCAACCCGTTCGCGAAGGCCGAGAAGGTGCCGAGGATCGCGGTCGCGTAATCGAGGCCGAACGAGTTCACGTAATAGCTGTTCTCGCTCACCTCCGTTTCGGCATAGATGCCGCCGATCAGGAAGTTGAACGGTCCGTCGAAATCGCTGCTCAGGATCGCTTCCGCCGACCAGGCGGTCTGGTCCTGATTGGAGCGGTCGAAGTTGAGCGGCACGCTGGAGCACAGCGAATTGCCTTCGAAGGCGCCGCGATTGCCGTCGTCATTGTCCGAGGTGCAGAGCGGGCCACCCGGCCCCTGCGGCGTCAGCGCGGCGGCGATCGGCGCGAAATAGGCGTTCGATCCGGGCACGAAGGCAGGGAATGGCGGTGCGAGGCCGGTCGGCAGGCCGTTCGCGGCGAAGAAGGCCAGCGTGTTGAGCGCGGTCGCATAGCCCGACCGGTCGAGCACGCCGAGATTGTAGTCCTGGCGCGAATCGACCGTGGTTTCCTGGTAAATGCCGGTCAGCGACAGGTTCATCGCCCCCAATTGCTGGTCGAGATGCGCCTGCACCTGCAATTCGTCGGCGAAATAATCCGGCGTGAAAGCGGTGTTGACGGTGCGGACATCGTCCGGCTCGTCGAAACCGGCATAGCCGTCACGTCCATAGACGCTACCCAGGCCGAGCGCGGCCGGGATGCCCTGGATGCGGAACAGTTCCTGCGAGCTCAGCACCGTCGCCAGCGTGGAATTGGCGTTGGTGCTGTCGAAATCGAGCCGGTTGGCGAGGCAGCCAAGCACACCCGTCGGATCGCGCTGGCACAATTGCTTCTGGATGCGCAAACGGTCGTCGTTCTCGCGGAAATAGAAGCCCATCAGGTCGATCGTGGTGCTCGCGGTCGGTTCGAAACGCAGTGAACCGCGCACAGCATACATGTCGCGCCCGTCGATCTGGGAATCGTCGAACAGATTGGTCGTGAACCCGTCGCGGTTGAGGTAGAAGCCCGCGACCCGCGCGGCGAGGGTATCGCCGATCGGCACGTTGATCATGCCCTTGGCCTTGATGCTCTCGTAATTCCCGTATTCGAATTCGGCAGCCCCGGCGAATTGGCCCATTTCGGGCTTCGCGGTGACGACGTTGACCACGCCCGAAGTCGCGTTGCGCCCGAACAGGGTGCCCTGCGGCCCGCGCAGCACCTCGATCCGTTCGAGGTCGAAATATTCCGTCTCGAAGAGGCGCGTGCCGAACAGCGGCGATCCGTTGGTGTGAATCGCGGTGGCGCTGTCGCAGGTCACGCCGACGCAGAGATCGCCGATGCCGCGAATAGTGAAGCTCGACGCGGTGAAGTTCGACTTCGTGAAGGAGACGTTGGGCAGCGTCAGCTGGAGGTCCGCCGCGTTTTCGATCTGCTGGGCCTCCAGAGCCTCCGCGTCGAAGGCGCTGACCGCGATCGGGACTTCCTGAAGGCTCTGGCTCTGGCGCTGGGCGGTGACGATGATGGTCGGCGAATTGATCTGCGGATCTTCGAGATCGCTGTCGCCTGCCGATTGCGCATGAGCCGGCAATGCGAACGCGCCGGCACACAGACCGGCCAATAGAGTGGCCTTGACCCTCATAATCCCTCTCCCTGTCGATGCCGCTTTCATGCGGTCTATCGCGGAGAGGCTAACACAAACGGTAATCTTGGCAAGGGCCTACGCAGCAATGTTACGCGGCGTATCTTCTGAAGGTTTGGCGGGCGAAAAACCGCCATTCGCACGTGCACAATCAGGATAGGTCAGACGAGATCGGCGCTCAGCGATATCTGGCTGATCCCGCGCCCGCCGCGATCGTCGCGGCCCAGCTGGACGAGGACGTCGATCACGCTGGACGCATAGGCGATCGTATCGCTGCGCGTGAGGCCGATCCCGGTCTGCATCACCATCAGCGACAATTGCTCGAGCGCGCCGCGCAGGCTGTTGGCGTGGATCGTCGAAAAGCTGCCCGGATGGCCGGTGTTGATGGCGCGCAGGAAGCTCACGCTCTCCGCCCCGCGCAATTCGCCGAGCACGATCCGGTCGGGCCGAAGGCGGAGCGCGGCTTGCAGCAATTCGTTCGAAGTGACCTTGGCTTCGCCCAATTCGCCCTTCACCGCGACGAGGCCGACTCCGTTATCGCCCGGCAGTTTCAGTTCGGGCGTATCCTCCACCAGAACCACGCGCTCGTGCTTCGGTATCTCGCCGAGCATGGCGTTCAGGAAGGTGGTCTTGCCCGTGCTGGTACCGCCCGAGATCAGGATGGTGCGGCGCTGGCGGATCGCTTCGCGCAGGAAGGGGATCGGCTCTTTCTGCGGATCGGGCATCGCACCATGCGTCACCGGGCGCAGCGGTCCGCGATCATAGGCGTCGAGCGGCAGGTCGAGCCTGCGGTGGCGGCGGATCGCCATCGCCCAGTGGCGGCGCGATGCGGGTGGGCCGCAGAACTGGACACGCGCGCCATCCGGCAAGGTCGCGCCCAGAAGCGGATGTTCGCGGTTGATCCCCTGATGGCTGACGCGGGCGACCTGTTCGGCGAGGCGCTGAATCAGGCGATCGTCGATCTCGGGAATGCGATGGCATTGCATTCCCGGTTGCGCGCTGTCTTCCACCCACACCTCGCCCGGCCCGTTGACGAGGATTTCGGTGACGGTGTCGCGGTCCAGCCATTCGCGGAACGGGGCGAGATAGGCGTCGAGATAGACGCTGCGCTCGCCGATGACGGGGGCGGGATCGCTATCCTCGGGCTGGCCCT